>Ga0209640_10005976_pt1 | contig 10649 bp, 9 predicted proteins | sample RifCSP10_1_FD_184018 | JGI IMG/M metagenome (GOLD analysis project Ga0209640, IMG submission 184018) | Soil microbial communities from Rifle, Colorado - Rifle CSP2_sed 10_1 (SPAdes) (version 2) | ecosystem: Environmental > Terrestrial > Deep subsurface > Rock core/Sediment | place: Rifle...
CCGACCCCGAGATCTGGAATTCCATCGGGCTCGAGGCGCGCCGCCAGGAAGAGCACCTTGAGCTGATCGCTTCGGAGAACTACGCCAGCCCGGCGGTGCTCGCGGCGCAGGGCTCGGCGCTCACCAACAAGTACGCGGAGGGCTATCCGGGAAGGCGCTACTACGGCGGCTGCGGATTCGTCGACGTGGTCGAGCACCTCGCGATCGAGCGCGCGAAACGGCTCTTCGGCGCGGAATACGCGAACGTCCAGCCGCATTCGGGATCGCAGGCGAACCAGGCCGTCTACCTCGCATTTCTCAAGCCCGGCGACACGATCCTCGGCATGTCGCTGGCGCACGGCGGGCACCTCACGCACGGCTCCGCGGTGAATGCGAGCGGCAAGCTCTATCACGCGATTTCCTACGGCGTCGATGCCGACGAGGTGCTCGACTACGCCGAAGCCGAGAAGCTGGCGCACGAGCACAACCCGCGCGTGATCGTCGCCGGCGCATCGGCGTACGCGCTGCGGATCGATTGGGAACGGATGCAGCGCATTGCGCAGGACGTGAATGCGCTCCTGGTCGCCGACATCGCGCACTACGCCGGATTGATCGCCGCGGGTCTGTATCCCAGCCCGGTCGGGATCGCGGACGTGATGACCACGACCACGCACAAGACGCTGCGCGGCCCGCGCGGCGGCATGATCCTTGCCGATGCCGAGCACGAGCGCGCGCTCAATTCGGCGGTCTTTCCCGGGATCCAGGGCGGACCGCTGATGCACGTGATCGCCGCGAAGGCGGTCGCGCTCGGCGAGGCGCTCAAGCCCGAATTCCGCGACTATCAGGCGCAAGTGCTGAAGAACGCGCAAGCCATGGCCGAAACGCTCAAGGCACGCGGCTTGCGGATCGTCTCGGGACGCACCGAATGCCATATGTTCCTGGTGGACCTGCGCGCCAAGCGCGTCACGGGAAAGGAGGCCGAGGAGGCACTCGGGCGCGCCTGCATCACGGTGAACAAGAACGCGATCCCGAACGACCCGCAGAAGCCGGCGGTCACCTCGGGAATCCGGATCGGCACGCCGGCAATGACCACGCGCGGCTTTCGCGAGTCGGAGGCCGAGAAACTGGCGCACCTCGTTGCCGACGTGCTCGAGCGGCCATCGGACGAATCGAACCTGGCACGGGTCGCGGGCGAAGTGAAGGCGTTTTGCGCGAATTTCCCCGTTTATGCGTGAACAGCACGATTCCCCTCTCCCGGCCCGGGAGAGGAGCCGGAGATAAGGGGGCTGCATGCGTTGCCCGTTCTGCCAGTCCGAGGACACCCAGGTCGTCGACACGCGCTCCAACCCCGAGGCGAACACGATTCGCCGCAGGCGCAAGTGCCTGAAATGCGACAAGCGCTTCACGACCTACGAGCGCGTGGACCTCAAGATGCCGCGCCTGGTGAAGAAGGACGGCAGCCGCACCGACTTTGACCGGGAGAAACTCACCGCCAGCATGCGATTGGCGCTGCGCAAGCGCCCGGTCGCGACGGAGGCGGTCGACGGGGCGGTGGACCGCATCGAGGAGAAACTGCGGTCGCTTGGCGAGCGCGAGATTCCCACGAGCCGGGTCGGCGACATGGTGATGCGCGAGCTCGCCCGGCTCGACAAGATCGCCTACATCCGATTTGCGTCCGTGTACCGCAGCTTCGAGTCGCCCGACGACTTCCGCGAGGCGGTGCAGGAAGTCGCGAAATCCAGGAAGCGCCGCAAGTGACGCCGTTTTCGTCGTTCGATCACGCCATGATGCGGCGTGCGCTGGCGCTTGCCGAGGAAGGGCTGTACACGGCCACGCCCAATCCGCGCGTGGGGTGCGTGCTCGCGAAGGATGAAACCATCGTCGGCGAGGGCTGGCACGAGAGACGCGGCGAGCCCCACGCCGAGGCGAACGCGCTGGCCGCCGCGGGATCTGCGGCGCGAGGCGCCACCGCCTACGTTTCGCTCGAGCCGTGCAATCACCAGGGCAAGACGCCAGCGTGCGCGGAGGCGCTCGCGCGCGCGGGCGTCGCGCGCGTAGTCGCTGCGGTCCGCGACCCGAATCCGCTCGCACGGCATGGCGGCGAAACCCTTGCGGCCGCCGGAGTACGATTCGAGGACGGCCTGATGGAGGAGGAGGCGAGGGAACTGAACATCGGGTTTTTCTCGCGAATGACGCGGCGACGGCCCTGGGTGCGGATGAAAATCGCCGCGACGCTCGACGGCCGCAGCGCGCTTGCCGACGGACGCAGCCAGTGGATCACGGGCCCCGAGGCGCGCAAGGACGGCCACCATTGGCGCGCGAGAGCCTGCGCGATCCTGACCGGGATCGGCACCGTAAGGGCGGACGACCCGCGGCTCACCGTGCGCGAGGTGGCAACGCCGCGCCAGCCGCTGCGCATCGTCGTGGACAGCCGGCTCGAGATGCCGGAACAGGCGCGCATTCTGCACGGCGGCGACGTTCTGGTGTTTTGCGCCGTGAAGGGGGCGCGCGCCCCGCAAGGCGCGGAAGTCATCGTGCTGCCGAATGCCGCCGGCAAGGTCGACCTGCCTGCGATGCTGGGGGAGCTTGCGCGCCGTGGCGTCAACGAGCTGCACGTCGAAGCAGGCTTCAGGCTGAACGGCTCGCTCGTGCGCGAAGGCTGCGTGGATGAGTTCCTGCTCTACCTCAATCCCAGCTTTCTCGGCGACGGCGCGCAGGGCATGCTCGACCTGCCGCCGTTCGACGCGCTCGAACGGCGTCCGCTGTTGAAGCTACGCAGCCTCGAGCGCGTCGGCAACGATCTCAGGATCCTTTGCCGACCCGCCTAGCGCGGCAGAAAGAATCCGCAGGATCAGCCGTTCGGTGCGGCGGTTGCGGTCGCGCCGCGGGCAGTATTCGGCAACTTCGAAGGCCACCAGGCGCGGGTCCCGCCCTACGGGTTCGAGGGCTTGCACCAACTCCTCGCCGTGGATGCCTGCCGGGGCCGGAGTCGCCACCGCGGGCGCGTCTGCCGGATCGAGCGCGTCGAGGTCGAGCGTGACCCCGTAACCGGCGGTGCCTTCCGCCGCAAGGGAAACTGCCTCCATGAGCACGCGCGCCAGCCCGCGCCTCACGATTTCGTCCATGCCGAATACGGTAACGCCCAAACGTGCGAGCATTCGGGCCTCCTCCGGCTCATAGCTGCGTACGCCCACGAGACAAATGTGGCGCGCCGCGAGGACGCCGTCCTCGAGCCCTTCCAGGGCGTGGTCGCACTGCCCCAGAAGCGCGGCGAGCGGCATGCCGTGCAGCCTGCCGCTCGGGCTCGTTCCGGGCGTATGGGCGTCCATGTGCGCGTCAATCCAGACCAGACCGAGACGGCCCTTGGAAAGGGCAAAATCTCCTCCCCGCCCTTGGGACTCCAGCGCCCGGGCCGCGCCCATCCACGTGCCCGCGGCGCAGGAGTGGTCGCCGCCGATGACGCAGGGAAGCCGGCCGCCGCGGACGCTTTCCGCGACTTTGGCCGCGAGGCGCGCACAGAGCCGTGCGACTGCGCGAGGCACGCCCCCGCCCAGGCGTTGCGGAACGAGCGTCGCGGCCCATGCGGCGTGCGCGCCGCTTCGGCGCAGGTACGCATCGAGCCCGGCGGCGGCAAGCCGTCCGGGCGCCTGGGCGCAATTGTGGTCTGCGCCGCCCAAGCCGCTCGCCACCCCGATCAGATCGATTGTGCGGGGCATCTCGGTTCCTCCGCGGATTGGATTGTCCGGGCGGCAGTTGGTTCGCCAAGTCTATTCAATTGCGCCGCCGGCGCGTAACCTTGGAACCTTCCCGCGGCGTAGCCGCAAGCCCGATCCCCGGGCCGATTCATCGCGGCGCCCCCGTTTCCTGGTAACGAATTCTGCCGTGTTCACTGGCATCGTCGAAGCAGTCGGAAGGATCGAACGCGTCGAGCGCGCCGCGAACGGCGTACGCATCTCGCTGCGCGCCGGGCGCCTGGACACGCGCAACATCAGGGTGGGCGATTCGGTATGCGTGCAGGGCGTCTGCCTGACCGTGACCGCACGGCGCGGCAAGATACTGCGCTTCGACGTGTCTCGCGAAACGTTGGAATGCTCGTCCGGCCTCGACCGGCCGGGCGCGGTGAACCTGGAGCGATCGCTGCGGCTCGGCGACCCCCTCGGAGGCCACCTCGTCAGCGGCCATGTCGACGGGACGGGCGAGGTGCTCGCGTTCGAGCCCGCCGGCGAGTCGCGGTTGCTGCGTATCCGTTCGCCCGTGCGGATCTCACGCTATGTCGCGCGCAAGGGCTCGATCTGCGTGGACGGCGTGTCGCTCACCGTGAACCGGGTCCGCGGAAACGCATTCGACGTCAATCTGATTCCGCACACGCTGCGCGTCACGACGCTCGGCCGCCTGGCGCCGGGCACAACGGTCAATCTTGAAGCCGATCTGGTGGCGCGTTACGTGGAACGGATGCTCGCCGCATCCTGAATTCACGTACCGCGACAGGAGGCGGGCAAATACTTCAGGTTGACGTTGGTGCCTGTGCCGCCGCACGACCAGCCCCAGACGGCGGAGCCCAGATCCGCAGGGACCGTGGCCGGAGTGCCCGCCGCCTTGAGAGGGACCATGGTCACGATCGACCCGTCTACGGCACCGGCGATGCCGGTAACGTAGGCTGTCACCACGCCATTTGCGCTGGTTTCGATCTTCTGCACGTACTTCGAACTCACGCCCGCTTCGCAGCCCCAACTGTTTGCGCCGGGCGGGGTGGCGGCGCTGTGATACGTCTCGGTGATCGAGGTCCGGCACGCGCTGACCGCCAGTATCACTTCGGACATCTTTGCGCGCACCGAATAATCCTGGTATGCGGGCAGCGCAACGGCGGCAAGTATTCCGATGATCGCAACCACGATCATCAACTCGATCAGGGTGAACCCTTGGTGCGGACGATTCATTCCGGGACTCTGCGGGGATGGGGGCCGGCTCAAGTCTAGCAACACAGCTTGACGCGACAGCGTGACAAAATTCACACAAATCAACGTTGATCCCGCGCTCCCGATCAGCCGGAAACGCCAGGAGATCATCGACGCAGTGAGCAGCAACCCGGTCGTCGTCGTCTGCGGCGAAACCGGTTCAGGAAAAACGACCCAGATTCCCAAGATCCTGCTCGGCATGGGGCGCGGGAGCCGCGGACGCATCGGCCACACGCAGCCGCGCCGGATCGCTGCGCGCTCGGTCGCGGCGCGCATTGCTGAGGAATTGAGAACGGATCTCGGCATGCTCGTAGGGTATAAGGTGCGCTTCCACGAGACGCTGCGGCCCGAGTCGGTGATCAAGCTGATGACCGACGGCATCCTGCTCGCCGAAACGCAGAGCGATCCCGAACTGCGCCAGTACGACACCATCATCCTGGACGAGGCGCACGAGCGCAGTCTCAACATCGATTTCCTGCTCGGTTACTTGAAGCGCCTGTTGCCGAGGCGCCCCGATCTCAAGCTCGTCGTCACGTCGGCCACGATCGACGCCGAGCGCTTTGCGAGGCACTTCGGCGCCGCCCCCGTGATCGAGGTATCGGGGCGGCTGTATCCGGTCGAAGTCCGGTACCGTCCGGTGGAGGGCGACGTGGAAGATACGACACGCGACGAGGAAGAACGGGCGCTCGTCGACGCGGTCGACGAGGCCGCCCGCGAAGGGCCCGGCGACGTGCTCGTCTTCCTGCCCGGCGAGCGCGAGATTCGCGACGCCGCGGAGGCGCTGCGCAAGCATCGCCCCTCGCACGCGGAAATTCTGCCGCTGTATGGGCGGCTCTCGGCGGCGGAGCAGGACCGCGTGTTCAGGCCCGGGTCGGCGCGGCGGATCGTCCTCGCGACCAACGTCGCCGAGACGTCGCTCACCGTGCCGCGGATCCGCTACGTCGTCGATTCGGGACTCGCAAGGGTCAAGCGATACTCCCTTCGCAACCGGGTCGAGATGTTGCGGGTCGAGAACATTTCGCAGGCCGCCGCCCGGCAGCGCGCCGGCCGGTGCGGCCGCGTGGCGGACGGGGTCTGCATCCGGCTTTACTCCGAGGACGACTTCGCTGCGCGGCCCGCGTTCGCCGATCCGGAGCTGCTGCGCTCATCGCTTGCGTCGGTGATCCTGCGCTCGCTCAGCCTGGATCTCGGTGACGTGGAGGAATTCCCGTTCCTCGATCCGCCGGCGCCGCGCGCGATTGCCGACGGCTACGCGCTGCTCGCCGAACTGGGCGCGGTGGATGAGCGCAATGCACTCACCGGAATCGGGCGCGAGCTGGCGCAGCTTCCGCTCGACCCGCGGCTCGGCAGGATGCTGGTCGCCGCCCGGCGCGAAGGTTGCCTCGAGCAGATGCTCGTCATCGCCGCCGCGCTCTCGGTGCCGGACCCGCGCGAGCGGCCGCTCGAGCGCGCGGCCGCGGCGGACGAGCGCCATTCCGGGTTCGCCGACGAACGTTCCGATTTTCTTTCGTTCCTCAGGCTGTGGAAGGTTCTGGAGCAGCCCAATTTGCGCCGTTACTGCCGCGACCGCTTCCTCTCGGCGCCGCGGTTGCGCGAATGGCGCGACGTGCAGCGGCAGCTCGCGACGACGCTCGACGAATCCGGCTGGACGATGTCGAGTGTCAATGCCGCAAGGCCGGAGGGCTATGTCGCGATTCACCGCGCGCTCGCCGCGGGCCTGCTGGGCAACGTGGGGATGAAGGACCAGGCGGATGGCAGCTACTTTGGCGCGCGCGGTATCAAGTTCCGCGTGCACCCGGGGTCCGGCACGAGAAAGCCCGGCAAATGGATTGTGGCGGCCGAGCTGGTCGAAACGACGCGCCTGTATGCACGCACCGTCGCAACGGTCGAGCCCGGATGGCTGGAGGAACTCGGCGCGCAACTGCTGAAGCGTACGCGGGAACGCCCGCACTGGGAAAAAGCGCGCGCGCAGGTCGTCGCACACGAGCGCGGAACGGTTTACGGGCTTCCGGTATACGCGGACCGGCGCGTACATTACGGGCCGATCGACCCCAAACTGGCGCGCGAAATTTTCCTGCGCTCGGCGCTGGTGGAGGGCGATTACGAGACGCGCGCGCCGTTTTCCGTCCATAACCAGCGACTGGTGCGGGAAATCAAGAGGATGGAGCACAAGTCGCGCCGCCCCGACATCCTGGTGGACGACGAGCTGATCCTGGCCTTTTACGACGCGCGCCTGCCCGATGGCGTGCACAACGGCCCGGACTTCGAGCAATGGCGCAAGGCAGCGGAACGCTCGGATCCGAAGCTGCTCTTCCTGCGGCGCGAAGACCTGATGCGGCACGAGGCAGCCGGCATCACGACCGGGAATTTCCCGCACGCGATGCAGGCCGGCGCGAACCGCTTCGCGCTCGAATACCACTTCGAGCCGGGCTCACCGAGGGACGGCATCACGATGACCGTGCCCGCGGCGCTTCTCAACCAGGTGCCCGCGGCGCGCTGCGAGTGGCTGGTACCCGGGCTCCTCCATGAGAAAGTCCAGGCGCTCGCCCGGAGCATGCCGCAGCGGCTGCGCCACAAGCTTGGGCCTCTTGCCGACTTCGCCCGAGGCTTCGTCGCCGCCGCGCCGCGCGCCGATGTACCGCTTGCGCAGGCGCTTGCGCGTTACATCCGTGCCGAGTTCGACGTCGAGGTGCCCGCGGACGCGTTTCGCCCGGACTCGGCGCCGCCGTACCTGCGCATGAACTTCCGGGTCGTCGATGAGCACGGCCGCCAGCTCGGCATGGGCCGCAATCTCATCGAGCTCAAGCGCGAGCTTGCGCCGTTGACCGAGGCGGCGCTGCAAGGCGAATCGCAGGTCGAAGTCGCCGAACGCCATACCGGATGGACCTTCGGCGACCTGCCTGAAATCATGGAGATCCGCCGCGGTGGGCAGACGCTGGCCGGCTATCCCGCGCTTCTCGACGCCGGCGACGCTGTCGTGCTCCAGGTCACCGATTCCCCGGAGCGATCGCGCGAGATCCATCGCGGGGGGGTCAGGCGCTTGCTTGCGATCGCGTTCCGCGAACGCATGCGGGAAATCGGAAATGCGCTGGCGAAGAGCGTGATGCTCGGGCCGCTCAAGGAGGATCTCCTCGCGGCGGCGCTCGACCGAACGTTTCTGGCTGACTCCGTGCCGATGGGCCAGGCCGAGTTCGCCCGGCGCGTTGCACTGGGCCGCAGCCGCCTCAGTCTCATCGCGCACGAACTGCGGCGGCTCGCCGCGACGATCGTCGACGAGCATCTGCAGGTCCAGAAGCGGATCGCCGCCGTGCAGAAGGCGTTTCCCGCGGCTGCCGCAGACGTCCGGCAGCAGTGCGCCAGGCTCCTTGCCCCGAAATGGCTCGCGCGCACGCCGTGGGAACGGCTGCAGCACCTGCCCCGCTACCTCAGGGCCGCCGGCCGGCGGCTCGAAAGGCTGCGCACGGAGGCGGCGCGCGATTGCCAGCGCGCCGCGGAACTCGCTCCGCTCGAGCAGTCCTATCGGCGCGAGCTCGCGGCTCGCGCCAAGCTCGGCACCGTGACGCCGGAACTCGAGCAGTTCGGCTGGCTGCTGGAAGAGTTGCGCGTCTCGCTGTTCGCGCAGGACCTGAAGACACCCGTGCCCGTTTCCGCGAAGCGGCTGGCGAAACTGTGGCACTCTATGCACAAATGACCGGAATCGGCGCCTCGCTGTTGTTTGCCTTCGCAAATCTCGTTCATCCGCGCATGCTCTGGCTGATGGTGTGGCCCGTGCTCGTGGCGCTCGCGTTGTGGGGCACGATCGCGCTGGTGTTCTGGGCGCAACTCATTGTCTGGCTTTCCGGGATCGTGAAGCAGTGGGTGCAGACGGCAACGTTCTTCATGTCCTGGGATGCGACCGATTTCGCCGTCCTGTTGGCGAAGGCGCTGATCCTGATCATGCTGGTGCCGATCATCCAGCTCACGGCGCTGCTCATCCTGGCGGTCTTCGGCATGCCGGCGATGGTGCAACATGTCGCCGAGCGGCGCTTCCCGCAACTTGCGCGCAGGCGGGGCGGAAGCTTTGCCGGAAGCGTGTGGAACAGCGTCGAGGCCTTGCTCGGCCTGGCGCTCGCAGGCGTCCTGAGCATCCCGTTCTGGGTGTTCCCGCCGCTCTGGCCGCTGATCCCTGTCGCAATCATGGGCTGGGTGAACCAGCGGATCCTGCGCTACGACGCGCTCGCCGAGCATGCGGACGCGGCGGAAATGCGACAGATCTTCTCGGCGCAGCGCGGCGCGCTCTACGTCCTCGGCGCGGTCCTCGCGCTGGTCGCCTATGTGCCGGTGCTCGGCTTCTTTGCGCCGGTGGTGGTCGGATTAACCTTCATCCATTATCTGTTGGCGCATCTGAGGCGGCTGCGCGGGCAGCCCATCGAGGGGAGGGTGGCATGAAGGGTGCCTTGAGCGTCTTTTTCCTTGCCGTCAACGCGTTTTCCGCCGCGGCGCAGCAGCCGCCGTTATCCGAGACGACCAGGATCACGGACGAAAAGCTGGCCGCCTACGCTGCCTTTCTGCCGCTGAACGTCGAGCGGTTCTGCAGTGACTGGGGGCGCGGCTATTGAGCGGTTTCGGCGCCTACGTCATCGGCGACGAGATCCTGGTCGGCAAGCGGCAGGACAAACATCTCGCGTTTCTCATCGGAGCGCTGGCGGCGCGCGGTTTGCGGCTTGCCTGGTGCGAAGTTCTCGGCGACGAGCCGGATCGCCTCACCGCTGCGCTCAAGCGCAGTTTCGGTTCCGGGGACACGGTGTTCAGCTTCGGCGGGATCGGCGCGACGCCGGATGATCACACGCGCCGGTGCGCCGCCGCGGCGCTCGGCGTTCCGCTCGAGCTGCATCCCGAGGCGGAACGGGAGATTCGCGCTCGCTTCGGCGGCGACCTCACGCCGCAGCGCCTGGAGATGGGCATCTTTCCGCGGGGCGCAGCGATCATCCCGAATCCGTTCAACCGGATTCCGGGATTTTCCATCCGCGAGCATCACTTCATGCCCGGATTTCCGCAGATGGCCTGGCCGATGGTGGAGTGGACGCTCGACACGAAGTATCGCGCCCTGTTCGATCGCGACCGCTGGGCCGAAGCTTCGATCCTGGTCCACGGCGCGGGCGAAAGCCAGCTCGTGCCGGCGATGGAATCGGTGGCCGGGCGCTACTCGGGCATCAAGGTTTTCAGCCTGCCGTCGATGGGCACGGACGGCTCCAGGCGGCATGTCGAACTGGGCGTGCGAGGGGACCCCGCACAGGTCGGCCCCGCTCTTGACGCCATTCGCGCCGAGGTCAAGGCCGCCGGTTTTTCCTTTGTCGAACCCTGAAAAAAGAAAACCCCGCCGGAGGCGGGGCTTCCACTCACTTCTTGGTCTTCGCTTTCGGCCGAAGGAGTTTCGGTTTCTGCGCAACGCGCAATGAACGGCGCTTAAGGTCCGTTCCGTTGCGCGGAGTTAAGGCGGCGATTTCGCGGCTTGTGCCGCGGGATCGCCCGCTCTTAACGGCAGTCAGGCGACTTTCTTGGCCTTGGCGAAGTTTTTTGCTGTTTCCGTCGCGGCGGCAACGTTGGCTTCCGCGATTTCGGTGGCCTGCCTGGCGGCCTTGGTGAGGTTGTCGTAGGCGGAGTTGGCGGCGGCGATCATCTGCTTGACCGCGCTCACCGCAACGTCGGACCCCGCGGGGGCGTTCTTGACCGCCT
>Ga0209640_10005977_pt1 | contig 10646 bp, 10 predicted proteins | sample RifCSP10_1_FD_184018 | JGI IMG/M metagenome (GOLD analysis project Ga0209640, IMG submission 184018) | Soil microbial communities from Rifle, Colorado - Rifle CSP2_sed 10_1 (SPAdes) (version 2) | ecosystem: Environmental > Terrestrial > Deep subsurface > Rock core/Sediment | place: Rifle...
CACGTAGGTACGATGCGTTCAAATTACCTAGGAGAAGCGAGAGCTTCTGTTGGAAGCACCGGTGGCGGACAGAACAGCCTAGGTATCCGCAAGTCGTTCGTGCCGTCTGCAACCGGCGGTCGCGGAGTAACTGGCAGTCGCGGAGTGAAGTAGGAGTCGATCATGGACTTGAAGATGCTCATCCAGAAGGCGAACACGACGTACGGATTGGGCTTCAGCCCTTCCGAAGCTGTCGAACTGCATCACCGCTTACGCATGGCGGGTTTCAATAGTGAAGTGGCATCAGCATCGACCAGCAAAGCTATCGATGCGATCCTCACGATGTCCGACCAGATCAAGAAGCCTGTTCCTCGTCAGGCTCCTCGTGTTGTGTACGCGAGTCTAAAGCGTGAAGTCGAGGCGGCACACGATTCGTCTGAATGCCCACGCTGTAAAGCAGGTATGAAGGCTGTTCAGCTCGTCGGGTCTCGTGAAGCGGCATACTGCCAGGCGTGCGGGATTGTCTTGCCTGTGAAGCAGTGAGGTCTGCGGTATGCCTAATTTCAACTTCGGGAAACAAGTCGTAGGGAACGCCTATTCCTTGAACGACAAGAACGTAGGGAACGTTGCTACCCGAAGGCGTACTCCTGTCACCGCTTCCGCTTCTTCCGCGAACTACCAAGGGTCGCGTTCTACTCCGACTCGCAGTGGTGGCTACGACATCACGCGCTTCAATCCTGCCTATGACCGTCTCGAAGAAGGGTCGGTCATTGAGGATTGGATTCCGCGAGACCTACCAGGCATCAACAAGATGCTTCGGATCATCTATACTCGCGACCCGATTGCCGGTCCTGCGGCTGACATCATGTCGAACCTGCCGTGGAGCGAGTTTGACATCCAAGGCATCGAAGACCCTACGATCATGCACTTCTTCGAGGAAGCTGCGCAGCTCTTTGGAGACAAGGCACAGGAGATGCCGTCGATCACGACGGAGTTCCTGGTACTTGGGCGCTTCTGTGCTTCCCTCTTGTACGATCAATCGAAGGGCTACTGGACGGACTACGTACCGCACGACTCGGATTTCTTGACGATCACGCCGATCCCGATCCGAAACTTCGACCCCAAGATCGATCTGATTCTGAGTCCAGGTATTCGTCAGTTTGTCAGCTCGGCTGACTACCGCGATCAGATTGCCATGCAACAGCTACCGCAGCATCTGATCAACAAGATGCGATCTGGTCAGCCGATCCCGCTCGATCCGTTGAACACGCTCTACATCCGGAGAAAGAGCAGCCCATACGACTTCGTTGGTACGTCGATCTACACACGCATCATTCCGTTTTGGGCGGTGGAAAAGGCGCTGATGAATGCGACGGTGACAGCAGCCCGTCGCCGTGCGGGAAACATCCTGCACGTCAAAGCCGGGTTGGATGATCGCTGGGAACCGACGCAGGGTGAGATGGAAGACATCGCCGGTCTGTTCATTCAATCGGATGAAGATCCAGTCGGTGCAGTCGTCGTCACACGTACAGGCGTCGATGCACAGGAACTGCGTGAAGGTGGTCAGCTTTGGAAATGGACCGACGAGTGGGCGACCTTCTCCGAAGGCAAGATGCGTGGTCTTGGAATCTCCGAGGCTTTGCTGAGTGGCGATGCTACGTACAACAACATGGAGCAGGCGCGCTCCGTGTTCACAGAGCAAGTACGGACGCTCCGTAGCTACATCACACAGCAGGTCTACTACCGCTTGTTCAAGACGCTTGCTCGCGCCCACGGATTCAAGAAGCGCTCGAAGGCAGAGCTAGACCACAAGGTTCGCATCGAGAAAACGAAGGAGCCGAGTGGTGAATTGAGCCTGCTCAATCTCTCGCAGCAGGATGCTCTGAACATCTCTGATAGCGAGTTGATCATACCGACGATGCACTGGCGCAAGAGTCTGCTGCCAGAAGGCGACAAGGAATACCTCGACCTGCTCAACGTGCTCAAAGACCAGGGTGTTCCGATCCCGCTGCGTGTCTGGGCAGCTCGTGGTGGTTACGACATCGACGAAGCCATGGAAATGCTCGACGATGATCTCAAGTTGCGAGACAAGATCAAGTCGTGGCAAGTGAAGTCTGAAGGCGGTGAGGACGCTGCTGATGCGTCTGCGGATCATCAGAAGAAAGACCCCGGCTTCTGGAATCCGAGCGACCGCTTCCTAGAGTTGCGCAAGAGCGAAGCGAAGAAGGTGCTCAAGAACCTGATCAGCACCGTGAACCAGCCTGGCAAGCATGAGGTTTTGGCTGATGCTGATTGGGTGATGAAGCAGGTCTACGGTCTCTTGAAGACCGAGCGCAAGACACAACTGATGAGCTACGTGCTTATGCGCATGGGTGTAGCCAACGCCTTGCCGCTGACGGATGCGACAATTGCCAGCATATCAGACTACTTCACCTCTGCGGACTTCCTGTCCGAGCGGAAGAGAACCATCGAACTTCGTTTCCTTGCCAACTTGACAGCCAGCAGAGGTGAAGCAGCACCACTGCGGGTCGTTACGTCAGCAGCGCCACAGGCGGCTGAGATAGGGCGAGCGGTTCAGAACGCCATGCGCTCACCAGAGCTGGAACCGACACAACCGACGCTGATGTCCGGGTCTATCCGGTGATCCTTATTCTCTGTAGACAGGAGAGCCCGGATGAATATCATCGAGGCACGCAGTCATAGAAACCCAGACGGTCCTCGATTCGTCAAGGGTGGCGTAACGCGGGCTGATACCGTCGTTGAGGCGTTCCGGTACAAGCATGACCGCCGCAAGAGCCGTCTGCTGGATGTATCTCGCCTGCCCAGCGTGATCATGGCTGGGGCGTCTCTGGAGAACAGCGACATTGACGTTTCGTGGTTGGCAGCGGCTTCGGACTCGTACAAGATCAGCGCTGACCCACGCGACTACGTTCTGACCGACATTCCCATCGTGACGGTGGATATCCCGAATCGAAACCTTCAGGGCTTTCCTTACGAGGAGGTGTCCTACTTCGACCCGCTCTACGGCAAGCTCGTCTATCAAACGTTCAACTGCAAGCCGACGCACCAGGATCATGACAACAAAGATCCTCTGAAAGCCAAGGGCGTGATCTTCGATACCGCCCTTCAGTACGTGAAGGCGTACAACATCTGGAAGATCCGCATCCTCGCCGGCTGGGATCGCACCAAAGATCCGTACCTCGTCAATTCCATCGTCCGCAAGGAGCGCACCAGCTACAGCATGGGGGCTCTCGTCGAGAACTTCGTATGCTCTGCTTGCGGAGCCATCGACACGAACATGCAGAAGTGCTCCTGCATGCTCAAAGGCAAGGGAGCCATCATCGACGGTAAGCTCGTGTACCAGCAGTGCGTCGGCGTCAACTACATCGAGAACAGCAGCGTTGACGATCCTGCCGACGTGACCGCTGATACAGACTCGATCTGGGGATAACGAATGGCATTCTCAGTCATAGCCACGATCACCGACCTCGGCAGGCAACGTCTGGCGAGCAGTCTCATCACCGGCAAGAGCTTCCAGATCGATCAGTTCTCTCTCGGCTCCGGCGGTCACGATCCGCTCGATCCTTCGACAGCTCTGACGCCAGACCCGAGCGTCACCGCCTGCCCGTCGGTTGTCTTCGGTCCTGAACCTGTTGATGCCTCGACTCTGATCAGCCAGTTCTGTCCGGAGTTCACCTGCATACTCGCACCGAATGAAGGGATAGCACCGCTGTCGAACATCTGTCTCATCGGGACCATCATCTACTCACCGTTGCCTGGAGACCCTGATGTCGGAACGACATTCCTCTTCGCCATCGGCAACTTTCCGTTGCGTGTGAAGACCGATACTGAGTCTCTGGAATTCAGAGTCACGGTACAGTTCTAGGACGGGGTAGACGATGCCGCTACGAACACTCGCGAAATTCCGAAACACAGACATCACATCCGATTTCAACCATCGGTTGCGGTATCTTGCCAGGAAGGGTGTTTTCTTCGGCGGTCAAGTATCTCCGATATCTGGTCAGCTCAAAGTTCAGATCCAACCGTTCGCTGCCGTCGGCAACGATGGCATGGTCACGCTGCTTGAAGGCTCGCCTGAAGAGGTGAACGTATCCGCAGGGACGATCCAGTACGTCCTTCTCCATGCGGTGTACAACCCGAACCAAGCTCCGACGGCTGCGTTTGAAGTCCTCACCGTTTCCGCCTATACGGCGCTGACACAGGTCAACAAGGATGCGCGTGTCATCCTTGCCAAAGTCGATGTGCTCACGGGATCTACCGAGGTAGATAACTCGAAGATCACGTACATCGACGCTGAGCAGATCGACCCTCAAACACGCTCACCGTTCAGAGGCAGAGTCGCAACCGAGACAGCACTGCCTGATTATACCGACCCGCCGACAGGCTTGACGACCGTCAACCGTCAAAATGACTTCTACTTCGTTGACGACGACAAGCTGTTCTTCCATTGGGATATATCTGGCACGCCGCAGTGGCGAGAGGTCATCAGCGCTGCCGAAGCCGTAGCTCTCGCGAACCACAAGCTGAATCTAGACGATGGTTCCGTGGCTCCGGAGTTCTATGAGGCACAGCACATCACCGTCGATCAACGGGAGTCTCTGGACGCTGGTTCAGCAAGCCAGGTCAAGTATGCCGCCAACGGCGTGCCATTCAGCTCGACGAATCCGATCATCGACAAGAAGCTCCCGTGGGGCTACCGCACCTACTATGACCCTGGATCGTTGGTGAGCGTCACAGCGGTTCAGATCGTCGGCAGCGTCTACGTCGGTAAAGACGGGCTGGGGACGGCAAACAAGTTCGTTCGGCTCGCACAGTTCTCTGATCCAGAGAAGCAGTATGTTGGTTCGGACAAGAATCCGATCACTGTACTTGCGATCTACGACTCGACCAACTCGTTCGAGCTGACACCTACCACGGACGCAAACTACGCCGGCTACTACACGAATCCGTATGTGCGTCTCGACTTCACTCAGACCATAGACGCTGCTGTCAGCGGTCAGGTTGCGCTGTGGTACTACGCAGCATCGGTGCTCGGAGACACGTCGCCTCAAAATCTGTTTGATCGCGGAATCTTCGGTCTCGTTCGTCCTGCTCGTGACATACCGGTGTCACCGACAAACTTTGCGTTTCTCAGCGGCACGAACGACGACGCTCAGCAGACCTTCGATGACATAGACGCGAAGCTCGTCACGATGAACGCTGCGAACCTATTGCAGCCTAACACCGGTGGTTACGTCATCACGGTTGGTCCAACAGGTTCTGGAGCCTCATACACTGGCTCAGACCACACACCGTTCAACTCAGCTATCGCCGCTGCACGAGCGTTGCGCGGTAACGGGATCTCGACAGGCGTACAGATTCTTGTGCTGCCGGGAATCTACTCCTTCACGACTGCGGTAACCCTCACGTCAGTAGACGAAGGTATTACGATCTCCGGTCTAGCGATCACACGTACGAATTCGTCTTTAACGAACGTGCCGTCTCTTCGTGTCTCGTCATCGTACCGTGGTCCAATTTTCTCGATGACGAATGTCTATGACATCACATTCGAGAATCTGGAGTTCCACGACACAGGGTCGTCCGGATCTGGTGGTACGGACTTCAAGTTGAAGTGGGTGGACAACTCTGCATCGACGATCACGCTGAGCGAACGTAACTTTGCAATGACCGTACGCAACTGCCAGTTCACAGGAGACGGTTCTGCTCCATTCATGACGGAGCACATCTCTGTGCGCGCTACAGGCACATCGACAGACCGTCGTCTACGTGCGGTTGTCGAGGACTGCTACTTCGAGCCGTCGAACAGCGCCGCCAGTTACGGCGTGTATTTCCAGAACATCGATTGGGTTGTCTTTCAACGGAACTACATCTCCCAGATACACACGTCAGCAGTCAATGGCTTCATGCTCTTAGAGAGCGTTGCAACCAATTCTACTAGGTTGTGGGAGATCACCGATAATATCACGATAGCGCCGAGTACAGTAGGCGTGGCGATGTCGTTTTTGACACTGAAACCAGGTGTAGCGAATTCAGTACGACCGAAAATCTTGATCGCTCGCAACTACGTCCAATTGAACGTAGTTCAATTCCTGAGCATCCAACCCACCTCGACCGCACCGACAGTCGAAGCCGACTGGATCACTCGCGGCGACCTCGTTATCGAGGACAACGTTTTAGATGCAACAGGAGCCGACGTTTTCGGTGGGCTTACGAATCCGATAAATAGCCTAGTGATCAGGAACAACACGATCCGTACAGACGGTTTCGTGCTGCTGCCTGCGATTCCAGCGCGACATCTAGCGCTTGAAAACAACATCATCTATTGCCGTGGCGTGGCTAGCAACACCATAGGAGGAACGAGTACACGAACGCTCTCTGTGAAGAGAAACGTCATTTCGTTCATCCACAACGCAATAGAGTCTCGAAACCTCTTCATCACAGGTATCTACACAGAGGTCAGTGGTAACACGTTCACCAGAGCACCAGGAGCTGTGCTCTCCGGAACCGACTACCAAGCCTTCCGTGTGTCGGCTACCAACCTCTCGACTGTCATCGAATCAAATGTGTTCGACAGGCGAAGCTACAACACAGACCTCATCGGTACGTCATCTACTGCTGAGCAGCCGGTCATTCAAACTGACTCTGGCGCTAAAAACGTCAACATCTTCAACAATTTATTTCTCGGTGTGGAGCAAGCTGGCGCAGGTGTCACAACCAACACGAAGGCGAAGCCGTCGGACGGTGCGTTCATTCGTATGATCGGTACGACGAACGTAAGAATCGCGAACAACACGATGTTTGGGGCGAAGGTTCCTATCTACACCAAGAATGGTGAGGCGGTATCTACTGACGGGATCATCGAGGGTAACTTCATCCAGGACTGCTTGCAGGCGATCCAACTGCATTTCGGCACAGGAACAGGTGGAGATCGTTTCAAGATCGTCAACAACAACATCGATTTATTGGACGCCGACGCCGAAGGAACGACGAACCTGATAGCTGCGTATACGAACGTGTACTCAGTAGGTATCTACTGCGGCAACGAGTGCATCATCGACGGAAATACGATCTCCAACGCGCCGGACAACGCCAAAGTGGCTACTACGACGAATACACATCTCGTGTTCATCAACGATGATGGCGTGGTGTCAAGAAACCGCATAGCGAACGTAGGTCACGTCGGCGAGGTTGTATGGGTTGACGGTGATCGTACGAAAGTTCTGGACAACTACATCACTGATATTGGATTGCTCTACACAGGTTCTGGTTCTGATAGTGTCGGTGTTTGGGTCAACGCAGCAGACTGCACCGTTGCGAACAACGTGATCCAGGATCTCGGTAACGCTGCCTCCAATCTCAAGTACGGTGTGCGCCTCAATACACGCTGCAAGGTCTTGTACAACGTTCTCGGGACAAAAGGCGACACCGCTACGACATACCGTTGGACTGTTGCGATCCAAGGAGCCACCGGTGGCGCTGGCGACTGGTTCGATATCAAGATCATCGGTAACTCTGCCTACAACATGGATATTTGCATCTCCGGTGCTGGGACGACAGGCAATAACATCTGGTACTACACCGCCACCGCATTCAACACGTTCTTCGGGATGCGCCAAGCGATAGCGGGCGCTGGAACTTACAGCATAGTGCTGGGCAATCATTTCGATTACGGAGCAAACGTCTGGCCCGATCTCGGATCGTCCGGAGCTATGGGTATAGAATCTTCCGGTAGACATCTCATGATCGCGTTCAATCGTTTCTTCAACAACACGAACACTCCTACCCCAGCGTCTCCGAACTCAGTAGCGCGGAAGGTGATCACAACCAATCACGAAGCCATCTTGATCGGTAACGACATCTTCTTCATGAAGAACGCCGAATGGGGCATAAATCTGTCAGGTAACTTCAACGTTTGCATCGGTAACAGTGTCTTACAAATCGGAGACAACTTCTACACAGCTACACGACCAACCGACTTCGGTCATGTATCTATGATCAAGGCAGGAACTGTTGATACTCCGATCATCGGTAACATGATCCAGCAGCCTGCCACTGCAAGCAACGCAGGGCTGTCACCGTGGTATGGTATCAATCACGATTCTGGAGGTTACGCGCCGATTGTTGGCAACGTAGTAGAGATGTCCGCTTTCGCAACCGGTGCTTCTCCGTTACCTCCAACCACAACCAGATGTCTTGTCCTTGGCGCACTACCAGGCATGGTATGCCTCGGAAATTCTCTCAGGCGACACAGCAGCTTTACCGGCGTGACGAACGGCGGTACGGCTGTCGGTAATCCCGCCGGCACGATGGAAACTGTGAACAACCTGAACTTCTCGGGGACGTAATCAGTGCCATTCACGGTCCCTACAGACAGCTCGACGGCTGTGCTCACCGAGCAGGGGCGGGACGAGCTGGCGAGATCGATCATCGGCGAAGTCTCGCTCAAGCTCACCGCTTTCCAAGTCGGGAGAGGTGGATACAACTCTGCTGTACCGGTGAAGATCGATCCCATCGACGCAACAGCGACAGCTCTTGTCGATCCTGTCCCAGACTCGTCCGACCGTCGGGATTTCGTCATCATCGAGCAGCCTATCGGTCAGAACGTCCTGGCTCCGATCTGCCGCCTCAATCCAGGCGAGACGGATGTCGAGTTCGGTCTTGGAGAGTTGGGGATCTTCGCCACCTACCTACGTGACACCATCACACCGGCGAACGAAGGAACCGACTTCCTCTTCGCCATCGCTCACTTTCCGATTGTGTCCAAAACACCTACACATACGCTGCTCTGGCGTATCATCATTGCGCTGTGAAAACAGAACCTCGCTTCGTAGAAGCCTGCGAGGCTCTTGCTGAAGCCTTTGAGGGTGTAGGTAGACCCGACCTCGCTTCGTTGTGTGATCGAGCTAGCTACTGGCTCAACGGTGGTGTTGGGATTGACCTTATTTCTCTAGGAGAGATCGTTGATAGCTGTCGCTCGACGTTGGGTGAGGCTTTCGACTCAAAGCAGTCCCTGGAGGAGTTTGTGGCGCGCACTACCAACGAGATCGTAGCCAGTCTGAAGGACATGGAACGTGTCGTGGTGGCGGCTTCTGAAACCAGTCAAGAGGAACTGATCGACAAGGCGGCGAAGCTGCAAGCAGTGGCGATCCTGACCTCCGGTCTTTTCAAGTAGGAGATTCCCATGAAGGCTATCCTGTTTGCACTTGCATTTCTCATCCCCACAACCGTTCTTGCGGAAGATCCTGCTCCGTCTGCCGCTCTTGAAGCCGCCGCTGTCGCTCCGGCAGCTCCAGCCGCAGCTCCTGTGGCAGACGTACCGCCTGCTCCCAATGCCGCCTCGGAAGCCGCAGCCTCACTGCGCAAGAAGCAAGTCACTCGTGAGGAGATCGAAGCGCTGATCAACGGCGATGTCGATGTCTCTACCGCGACTGACGATGCCAAGGGTCTCGTCCAGTCCGTCGGAACTCTGAAGAAGAACCTGAAGGCAGCCGGCGATGATCGCATGGCGAAGCTGATGGCTCTCGCGGCTTTCCTGGCTGGTTTGTTCAAGCTGCTGCTCAGCGGTGTCAAGGTCTTGTCGAAGTACCTCCCTGTACTCGCCACCAAGAAGGGCAAGGCGTACCTCAAGTACAGCACCGTGGCTCTTGGCGCTCTGGTTGGCTTGGCTGCCAATGTGGCGTACGGCGTGAGCATCCCAGAGGCGTTCATGCTCGCTGGCTCCGGTCCGCTGTCTATTGCCATCCACGAGTACACGAAGGACTCGAAGGACAGCGACGAGTCGAAGAAGGCGTAACATGCCGACACTCAAGAAATACCTGAAGTACGCCCTCATCGTCCTGGCAGGTATCGCCTTGGTCGCTCTTTGGTTTGCCTGGCAGAGCTGGAAGAAGAAGACTACCGGTGATGGTGGCATGACCAAGGAGACGGAGACGCTGAAGACGGTCGTCACCGAGATCGGTGCGAAGATGACCGAGGCAGACCAGCAGGCTACCGTAGAGATTGCCGCTGCCCGATCAGAAGATGCAGCGACCAAGACCAAGCTCGCAGAGATCGTCAAGATCGGCGACAAGGTTGAGCGTCGCCAGAAGCTCACCGATCTGTACAAGCAGGTGAAGGCATGATGACCCTGCTCGTAGCGGTACTACTGGCTGCTGATCCTACACCTCTCGGTGTATCGATGCTTCCTCCAAGCATCGACCTGGAGAAGTACCTGGAACCGGTCAAGCCTCCAGTGCCATGCGAGCCTGACATGACGACCTTCGAGCCGTCACCGGTGCCGCTGCACGACATCTTCACCGTCTACTACAACGACAAGGCTGGGAAGAAGACCGCTTGGGAGCTTCGCCCTGGCGTGCTCATGAGCGAGTGTGGCTTCGTGGATGTCATCAACACCGCCAGCGACCACAAGCGCCTAGGACGCGAGCTGGGTGTGATGACACAGCTACGGCTTCGAGAGTTCGAGCTGTGGCGTCAGGCTGAGAGCCAGTACCAAGTTCGCATCGTCGGGCTTGAGAAGGAGCTGGCAGAGGCTAACACGCCGTCGTTCTGGGACGAGTGGAAGGGTCCGGTCATGTACGGGCTAGGGATCGCTACAGCCGTGGCTGTGGTCGTCGGTGCAGCCTCTTTGGTGGGCGGTCAATGAAGCG
>Ga0209640_10005978_pt1 | contig 10646 bp, 8 predicted proteins | sample RifCSP10_1_FD_184018 | JGI IMG/M metagenome (GOLD analysis project Ga0209640, IMG submission 184018) | Soil microbial communities from Rifle, Colorado - Rifle CSP2_sed 10_1 (SPAdes) (version 2) | ecosystem: Environmental > Terrestrial > Deep subsurface > Rock core/Sediment | place: Rifle...
CTGGTTCCAGTTTCTCTTGGCGCGCTTTGCGCGCCTAGCCCGTTATGCGGTCGGGCCAACGAGTACAAAGTTCACGTTTGGGGCCGCATAACGGGCTAAACGACCGTTTAGTGTATGTCAAGAACGAGATGAGTCCACGGCGCCGCAAGGCAGAGGATGACGATGTGTTCGCGGCATTGGTGCGGGTCATGCTGCGCCGCGGACCCGCGGAGCTGACGCTTCGCGCCATCGCCGCGGAGGCAGGCGTGACCGCTGGCGCTCTGGTCCACCGGTTCGGCTCGAAGCGGGCGCTGCTGCTCGCGCACGCGCGCCGCGCCGCCGCCACCGGCGACATCGGGTTTGGTGCGCCGGCCGCAGCAGGCACCGCGTCGCCGCTTCACGCGATACGCGCCGCGGCGGACGTGTATGGCAGGCTGGCGGAGTCCCCCCGTGCGGCCGTGCGGAACCTCGCCTACCTGCAGAACGATCTGGCCGACCCGGCGCTGCGCCGTCACCTCCTGCGGTTGGCGCGGGCCACGCGCGCCCGGCACGCGCAACTGCTCGCCGAGGCGGTCGCCGCGGGGGAGTTGCGGGCCGATACCGACGTGCAGGCGCTGGCGCACATGATCGAGGTCACGCTTGGTGGTTCTTTCCTGGCGTGGACGCTGTATCGGGAGGGCTCCGCTGCTGAGAGTGTGCGCGACGACCTCGAGGCGGCGCTCCGGCCACATCTGGTGCGTGGCGTGAAGCGGAGAGGTTGAGGGCGTGAGGGGCGCGCCGTGCGTGGTGAGCGTGGCCGAGCATACCGGATGGGCGCATCTGGTCTGCGTCGCGACGTCTGGCCTGGTGCCGGCCGTCATCGAGCGGCGGCGGGTGACGCTAATCGATGACGGCTTGCCGAGGCAGCCGTATGAGCACGAGTCGGTCGGCATGAAGGAGGACGAGGCCAACGCGCTCATCGCGCGCGTGCGGCGATCAGTTGCGAATCGCACCGCTCTCGCGTTACAGCGCGTGGTGACCGAACTTACGGCGTGCCACCGATGGACGTCCTCGCCTTCGTGGCGACGACGGCCCTCCTGATGGCAGCCGTGCTCGTCGCCACGCTGATCCCCGCGCGCAGCGCGGCGCGAGTCGATCCCGTCGTCGTGCTTCGAGAGGAGTCAGCCGCCTGTCGCCTCAGCGCGAACGCCGGCTCACGGCATGACGAGTCGAATGACGCCGTCGCGCTTGTTCAGAATGAACAGCTGGCCGTTCGGCCCCATCCCCATGCGCAGGTCGGCACGCGTGGCCGGCGTCTTCCCCTGCTGAGCGTTCTTCTCCTTGATGATCTGCAGCAGCGTCTTCGTCTCGCCGGCCTTGGAGCTGGACGTGTCGCTGAAGAGGATGCGGTGGAAGTTCTGTCCGCCCTTTGGCAGCGCATCGGCGCTGACGTAGAAGACCTCGCCGCTCGGGTTGTCGCCGAAGATCAGCATGTTCGCCAGCTGCGGCACTGCCTTGTCGCGATAGGCGTAGATACCGGTGGCGGCTCCGAGCCGCTGAAGAATCGGGTCTATGTGGTCGTATTCGGCAACGGGGTACACCATCGTGGGATCGCCGCGCTGATCCTCGATGCTCACCTCGCGGTTGTAGTACTTGAAGCTGCCTTCCCATACGTTCCAACCGTAGTTGCCGCCGGCGACAATCTGGTTGATCTCCTCGTTGAGGTTCTGGCCGATCTCCGCCTCGAACATGTTGCCGTTTGTCGGATCCCACGAGAACCGCTGCGGGTTGCGGTGTCCGTACGAGTAGATCTCGCCGAGCGCGCCGGCGTTCTTGACGAACGGGTTCGACGCCGGGATGCCGTACTTGCCGTTCGCGCTGTTCTTGCCGAGCGGATCGATGCGCAGAATCTTGCCGAAGATCGACGTGAGGTTCTGCGACGCGTTGTAGGGATCGCCGCCGGCGCCGCCGTCAGCAGACCCGATGTAGAGCAGGCCGAACTCGGGTGTGCCAGGCCGCGCCAGCGGATTGAACGCGATCTGTCCGCCGTTGTGATTGGGGAAGGGATGCGCCACCCGGAAGAGCTCGCGCGGCGCGGCGCCGTCATACGCCGCGGCTCTCGGATCCTTCGCAGTCCACTCGAGGAGGATCTCGTCGTGCGTGCGACCGTTGCCGCTCGGCACGAAGTCCGGCATCGGCGTCGTGTTGGACGAGTCGACCCACGTATAGAACCTGCCGTAGCCCGGCGTACCGCGTTGGGTGAATTGGGGGTGGAACGCAAAGCTCTGGAAGCCCTGCTCCGTGTTGCGCGCCATCACAGGCGTCGCCCACTTGGGATCGTCGATATCCAGGTACGGAGCCACGCTCTTGCCGTCGTAGCTGACCGTGTAGATCGTGCCGGTCATGGTGTTGACGAACAGGCGCCGCGTGCCCGGCTCGTCCAGCAGCAGATTCATCCGGGCCGCCGTCGTGCCCACGTCGGGGAGCGACGCGAACTCCGCCAGCCTGACGGTGATGACGCCTTCGGTGGCCGGGATCGGTTCGGTGAACGGATTGACGCTGCGTCCCGGCCCCGATGGCACTGCTGGCCCGCGCTGCGCAAGTACGGGCACGGCAGTGTCGCCCAAGGATGCGGCGAACGCCGCGACGAGGAGTAGTTGCGTCCAACGAGTCGACATGAGGCTCATTCCCTTCAGGGCCGTAAGAAGCGGGCGGGTCGGATGGCTGGCCGCTCAGTCCGCCGGCTCGATCCGCAGCATCACTGCGTCTGCCTCGTCGGTGAGCAGGTACAACAGGCCATCGCGTCCCTGCTTCACGTCGCGAATCCGCCGGCGCAGATCGCCGAGCAGTGTCTCCCGGCGCAGTTCCTCGAGGTTCGTGTTGATCAGAATCCGGTCGAGCCGTCCCGTGCCGGGAATCTCTCCGTAGCGCATGCCGCCGACGAAGATGTCGCCCTTCCATTTGGGCAGCTTGTCGCCCGTGTAGAAGGCAATGCTCGACGTCGCGATCGAGGGTACCCATAAGACGACCGCATCGCGGAAGCCTTCCTTCGAGAACGGCCCCTGCCACGGACCGGCGTAGGTGCGCCCGAGGCTGACGAGCGGCCAGCCGTAGTTGGCGCCGGGCACGAGGATGTTGATTTCGTCGCCTCCGTTCGGCCCCATCTCGAGCTGCCAGATGGCGCCCGTGCCGGGATGCTTCGCCATGCGCAGCGTGTTGCGGTGGCCCATGGTGAAGACTTCGGGCCTCGCGTCAGCACGCCCGACGAATGGATTGTCCGGCGGCACGGCGCCGGTATCGGTGAGCCGCAGTATCTTGCCGCCGAGGGTGTTGGGATTCTGCGTCGCAGGCGGGCCGCCGCGGCCCCCTCCCCCTCCTCCCCCGGAAGAGATGTACAGCATGCCATCGCCGCCGAAGGCGATCGGACCACCGCCGCCACCCTGGCCAACGAAGATGTCGGTCGTGCCGGTCAGCGCCGTGCCGTCCCAGACGGCGCGGGCCACGGCCAGCGTCGTGCGCTTCTCGTCGAGCCCTTTGGTGTAGCTGATGTAGACGTAGTGGTTGCGATCGAAGTCCGGGTGCAGCGCCAGATCCATTCCCGAGAGCCTCTGCGCGCGGACCACCGGCGCGCCGGATACCGGCTGCGGATCGAGCACGCCGTTGCGCACGACTCGAACAGCGCCCCCGCGTTCGGTCACAAGGATGGCGTCGTCGGAGACCGACGCGAGGCTCCACGGGTTGCGGAAGCCGCGGGCGTACACCACGACACGGATGTTCTGTCCCTCCGCCGTCTCGTAGCGGACGGGCGCGTCGGGCAGCGGGGGCACCTTGAGGCCCTGCGGCGCGACGGGCGTATCGCCCTTGAACGGCACGTCCTGCTGACCTGCGAGTGGCACGGTGAGGGCGACGAGCGCAATGGCGGCGAGACGGCAAGCGGACCGATTCATACCTCGATCTCCAGGTGATGACGAACAGCCGGGGATGCCGCCTCCCGGATTGCTCGTGTTTGCCAGCGATAACTTCAACGGATACATGATTATGCATTGATCTTGCGCGCCCGCGAGTCTAGACTTTGCAGGAGCCCTCCGGCACAATGGGACGAGGAATGAGAACCGGAATCGCGACCGGCGTCGCGTTGCTTTGTCTCGTGTGCGCAGGGAGTCTGCGGTCGCAGGGGCAGGAACCCGCACCCTCGAACCCTGGCACCCTCCCGCCTTCGCCGCTCCGAGGCTCCGGCGAGGCAAGCGCACCTTCGCACCCTCGCACTCTCGCACCATCCCCCCAGCGTGCCCTCCTCGATCAGTACTGTCTTGGCTGCCACAGCGACAGGGTTCGATCGGGCGGCCTGGCGTTGTCGGAATTGAATCTGGACGCGCCCGGCCAGAGCGCCGAGATCGGCGAGAAGGTGATCCGCAAGCTGCGCGGTGGTCTCATGCCGCCGGGCGGCGCCAAACGCCCGGATGGTCGCGCGGTCGCCGAGTTCGTCTCGTGGCTCGAGAACACGATCGACACCGCGGCGACCGAGAGCAAGCCGGGACGCGTCGCACTGCGCCGCCTCAATCGTCGCGAGTACGGGTACGCGATCCGCGATCTGATAGGGCTCAACATCGACGCGACGGCATGGCTGCCGGACGACAACATCAAGGGCAACTTCGACAACAACGCTGCCGCCCTGCAGGTGTCGCCCAATTTCATCGACCAGTACATCTATGCCGCGCGCGCCGTCGCGCTCGAGGCGATCGGCAACCCCAAGGCGCCCGCCGAGACGATCACCTACGGCGACGTCGCCAACATGGTGATTTCCCTGCCGCCGAGCGGCGCTCCCGGCACCGGCAGGCAGCAGCATCGTCTCGAGGGGATGCCCTTCGGCACGCGCGGGGGCTTCAGCGTTGAACACAACTTCCCGGCAGACGGCGAATACGAGCTCACGATCGGCGACATGGCGCTCGCGCGAGAAGTGCCGCGGATGGAGTTCGAGAGCACGGTGATCGTGCTGCTCGATGGCACGGAGTTCTATCGCACCACGATCGGCGGCGAAGCAGACCACAAGGCGATCGACCAGCGGCTGGATCCCGCGGTCGAAGAGATCAACGGACGGCTGCGGAAGATCCGCTTCAGGGCCACAGCAGGGCAGCACACACTGGCGGTCACCTTCGCGCACCGCAGCTTCGCCGAAAGCGACGAGCGTACGCGCACCATCGCGCTGGAGGGTGGTCAGGAGCGCATACAGGCCGCGCATGCCTTGCAGATTCGCGGGCCGCTCTCGGTCACTGGGATGAGCGCGTCGGCCAGCCGCGCGAAGATCTTCATCTGCCAGCCGAAAGGGTCGAACGAGGAGACGCCTTGCGCGAACAAGATCGTCGAGAACCTCGCACGGCGCGCCTTCCGGCGCCCGGTGACTGCCGAGGATCTGAATCCCTTGATGGCGTTTTACAAGTCCGGACACGCGACGGCAGGCTTCGAAGGCGGTGTGCGCGACGGCCTCAGCGCGATCCTGGCGAGCCCGCATTTTCTCTATCGCGCGGAATCGGGAGTCGGGGCCGGCGCGACTCGCACACTGAGCGATCTGGAGCTGGCGTCGCGTCTGTCCTTCTTCCTGTGGAGCAGCCTGCCGGATGAGGCACTCCTGAAGCTCGCCACCGAATCGCGCCTCAGTAAACCCGACGTTCTGGCCACACAGGTGAGCCGGATGCTTGCCGACCCGCGGGCCAAATCTCTGAGCGACGATTTCGCGTTCCAGTGGCTCCACCTCGCCAAACTGGACGAAATCACTCCGGACAGAGGCCAGTTCCCCCACGCGAGCGGACTGCTGGATCCCCGCGCGATGTTCAAGGAAGAACTGCGGCTGTTCCTCGACAGCGTCCTGCGCCCATCGGCGTACGCCGAGGCCTCGGCTGACGCCGAGGGCCGCGATCGCAGTGTGCTCGATCTGCTGACGGCGGACTACACCTTCCTCAATGAGCGCCTGGCGATGCATTACGGCATCCAGACGGTCAAGGGCAGCCACTTCCGTCGAGTGACGCTTGCCGACACGGCGCGCCACGGCCTGTTGGGAAAGGGCGCCATCCTGATGTTGACCGCGTACCCCAATCGCACCTCGCCCGTGGTGCGCGGCGCGTGGATACTGAACCGTCTTCTCGGCACGCCGCCGCCCGAACCGCCTCTCGACGTCCCGGCACTGCCGGAAAACAGACGCGGTCAGCCGGCGCGAACACTGCGGGCGAGGATCGAGCAGCACCGCGCGAATCCGACGTGTTTCGCCTGTCACGGCGTGATGGATCCACTCGGGCTGGCGCTGGAACATTTCAACGCGGTGGGTCAGTTCCGTGCCAACGACCCCGATACGCTGTCGCCAATCGATTCCATCGGTCAGCTGCCGGATGGAACGGCGATCACGGGGCCTGACGATCTGCGCCGGGTGCTGGTCGCTCGGCCCGATCATCAGTTCGTTCAGGCATTCACGGAGAACCTCATGACCTTTGCCCTGGGTCGAAGCCTCGACTATCGCGACATGCCCACCGTTCGCCGCATCGTCCGTCAGGCGGCGGCGGACAACTATCGTTTCAAATCGATTGTCCTCGGCGTGATTTCAAGCGATGCGTTCCGCAAGCGGGAAGCTGGAGGATCTTGAGTATGTTCCTGACCCGAAAGCATCTGTCACGGCGCGCGGTCCTCAAGGGCGCCGGCGCGACCATCGCGCTCCCGTTGCTGGATGCGATGATCCCGGCACGAACGGTACTGGCGCAGACGGTCGCCGCATCCAGCCCGCGCCTGGGCTTCGTGTACTTTCCTCATGGCGCTCTCCAGGAGGAATGGACGCCGACCCGGACCGGCCGCGATTTCGACTTTCCGTTCATCCTCAAGCCACTGGAACCCCTGCGCGAGCACGTGACCGTCGTCAGCGGTCTGCGCAACAAGGGTGGGGAGAGCTCCAGCCCGCACGGCATCATCGAGGAGACGTGGCTGAACTGCGTCGGCCCGCGCCTGCGCAATGCCAAGACAGGTGTTGGAGTGACGGCCGACCAGATCGCCGCACGGCATCTCGGCAAAGAGACGTCGCTCCCGTCGCTGGAGCTCTGCGCCGAGCCGGGTGGCATGATCTCGTTCCGAACGCCGAATCAGCCGCTGCCGATGGAGAACAATCCGCGGAAGGTGTTCTTCGGCATGTTCGGCCAGGGCGATACGAACCAGGAACGCCAGGCCATTCTCAAGACGACCGACAGTTTGCTCGACTACGTGAGGGAATCGACGGCCAGCCTGACCCGCACGCTCGATGCGGGCGACCGGGCGAGGGTGAGTGATTACCTGGATTCGGTCCGCGAGATCGAGCTCCGCGTGCAGAAGCTCGAGCAGAACGCCCACTCGATGAGCGATCTGCCCGGTGCGCCGCTCGGTCCGCCGGAGGATTTCGGTGAGCTCCTCGGCGTGCAGTTCGAAATGCTGGCCCTCGCCTGGCAGACGAATCGGACCAAAGTGGCCTCGCTGAAGATGGTCGAGGAAGCGAGCATGCGGACGTACCCGAACCTGGACGTCTATGAGGCGTTCCACCCGACCTCCCACTGGGGTGGGTTCCCGGACCGCGTCGCCAACCTGAGAAAGATCCAGAACTACCACACCGCGGTGTTCGCGAAGTTTGTCGATCGACTCAAGGGGATGCGCGAGGGCGACGGATCCGTGCTCGATCACTCGATCATTCTGTTCGGCAGCAACATGGCGAACAGCGACGCCCACAACAACGATCCGCTGCCGCAGGCATTGATCGGCCGTGGCGGCGGCCTCAAAGGGAACCAGCACCTGCACTACAAGCAGGACACCCCGCACGCGAACATCCTGGTGACGATGCTGGACCGCGCGGGCGTGCCGACCAACGAGATCGAGAAGTTCGCCGACACGACCGGCGCGTTCTCGGAAGTGTGATTTCAGGGGGCACAGGGGACAGGGGGCAGGGGACAGGGGGCAGGGGGCAAGGGGGCAGGGATTGGGATCATGAAGAGTTGTTCGACCCTGGCTCGAGCTATTGTCGCTGCTACGGCGGTGGTGTCGTTGGTGTCCGGCGTCAGCGCACAAAAACAGGACGTCAACCGTCGTAACGCGGATGGCAGCACGCCGCTGCAGTGGGCGGTGTACAACGGCGACGTCGCCGAGGTCAAGCGCTTGCTGAGGGCCGGCGCCGACGTGTCGCTCGCCAACAAGTACGGGGCCACTCCGATGGGCCTGGCCGCCGAAGTCGGCCACACCGAGATCCTGAAGCTGCTGCTCGAAGCCGGCGCGAATGCCGACTCGCCCAATCCCGACGGACAGACTGCGCTCCTGGCGGTCGCGAGGACGGGCAATGTGGAGGCAGCGCGACTGCTGATCGACCACGGCGCAACAGTCGACGCGCGAGAGAAGTGGGGTGGACAGACTGCGCTGATGTGGGCGTCCGCGCGCCGGCATCCGGGGATGATGCAGCTTCTGATCTCCAAGGGCGCCGACGTCAATGCCCGCTCCATCGATCGCAACTACCAGCGCCATGTGACGGCCGAGGGGCGTCCCAAGAGCCTGGACAGCGGTGGATTGACACCGCTCCTCTATGCCGCACGCGAGAACTGCATCGCGTGCGTGGAGGTGTTGCTCGAGAACCGCGCGGACATCGATCTGCCGGATCCCGACGGCGTCTCGCCGCTGCTCGTGGCGATCATGAATGCGAACTGGGACCTGGCCGGGCAATTGATCCGGGCCGGCGCCGATGTCAACCAGTGGGACATCTATGGAGAATCGCCCCTGTTCACGGCGATCGACCTGCGCAACCGGATCGACGGCGGCCGGGCATCCATCGATCCGCCGAACACGACCAACGGCCTGGCGACCGTCAAGGTGCTCCTCGAGCGCGGCGCCAATCCGAACATGCAGCTGTTCTTCAAGCCGGCGAACGCGCGCGGGGCGACCAATACGCGGGGCTCCACGCCGCTCATCCGCGCGGCCAACAACGGGGATCTCGAGGTCGTGACGCTCCTGCTCGAACATGGCGCCGACGCCACGCTCTCCATGGCGGACCGGCAGACGCCGATCCATGCCGTGCTCGCGGGCCGCTCCTCGGAGCAGCAGGCGCTGGAACTGATCCGCATCCTGCACAAGGCTGGTGCCGACGTCAACGTCATCGCCCTGGTCAACCACGGGGAGGAAGTGCGGGGCGGCACGGCGCTGCACTACGCCGTCCGCAAGCGCTGGAAGGCGGTCATCAAGGAGCTCGCCTCGTACGGCATCGACCTGAACGCCACCGATCAGGACGGCCTCACCGCGCTGGACTATACGCAGTCCCGAGGCTTCATGCCGTTCATGGCGCTGCAGACGCCCCTGTACAAGGACGAGGCGACGCTTCTCCGCGAGCTGGGCGCGACAAAACTGATGGACAAGAGCCCCGTGTGGCCCGTCCTCGGCCCGCCCCAGGGCGTGTGGGTGGACATCTGGCCGCTGGGTGAGTCGCGAGTGCATGCGCCGACGTACAGGCCCTCGACGCCGAGTGGACCGTAGACTCGCTGACGTAGAGCGCGGGCACTTCTCACGCCGAACCTTTCTCCAAACCGGTGCGGCCGCGCTCGGCGGTGCGCTGCTTCCCGTGGCTTGCCTCGCCGAAGCCTCGGGCGAAGGCGGGTATTCCGCCAGCGCGCAGAGCGCTCCACGCATCTCCACCACCGATCTGGGCGGTGCGACGCTGTTCCAGGGTGCCGGGTGCAACGTGATCGCGATGCCCGGCACAGCGTTGGCTGGCACAGACAGCGCCGCGTTGATGATCGATGGCGGTCTTGCCGCCAACGCGGACGCGCTGCTTGCGGCCGTCCGAAGCGCGACAGGCAGCAGTCGCATCCACACGCTGATCAACACGCACTGGCACCCCGAGCAGACAGGCGCCAACGAAGCGGTCGGTCGCAACGGCGGCGTGATCTTCGCCCACGAGAAGACGAAGATGCTCCTGAGCAGCACCGTCTATTCCGCCGTGGGGTTGACGGGCCGGCGGTCCCCTCTGCCCGAAGCCGCCCGGCCGAACAAGACGACGCGCGGTGACGGCTCCCTGGAGTTCGCCGGGCAGCAGATCGACTACGGCTACATGCCCGCGGCCCACACCGACGGCGATCTCTTCGTGCACGTTCCGACGATGAACCTGCTGGTTGCCGGCGGAGTCGTGTCCGCGGAGGAATGGCCTCTCCTCGACTACCAGAACGGCGCCTGGCTGGGCGGCCGCGTCCGCGCTCTGGAACGACTCGCCACGCTCGTCGAACCCGACACCCGCGTCGTGCCCGCCCATGGCCGCGTGATGACCGGCCGCGAGATCGTGCGTCACCGCGACATGTATCAGAAACTCTTCGCCACGATGATCGGCTATCTGAACATGGGGCTCGGCCCCGAAGACGCCGTGCAGCGAAACCCGCTCGAGGAATACCAAGCCGAGTTCGGCGACCCGTCCGCCTTCACGTACGGCGCGCTCCGGAGCTTGATGATCGCCTACGTGCCGGATTGAGGGTCGTCGTCTCCTCTCTCAAAGCGCGTGACAGTGTCATCGGCCGACGAGGTGGGCCCGGTCCCGTCCGTTTTCCGCGCAGACGCTAGTTTTTCTTCTGTACCCGCGCGGTCGACGGCGGCACCTGTCCCTTCAGCCGCAGGTAGAGAATGAGGTTGCCGTAATGCTCGTTGTTGTGCGTCGTGTTGAA
>Ga0209640_10005979_pt1 | contig 10645 bp, 7 predicted proteins | sample RifCSP10_1_FD_184018 | JGI IMG/M metagenome (GOLD analysis project Ga0209640, IMG submission 184018) | Soil microbial communities from Rifle, Colorado - Rifle CSP2_sed 10_1 (SPAdes) (version 2) | ecosystem: Environmental > Terrestrial > Deep subsurface > Rock core/Sediment | place: Rifle...
ACTTCCGACGACGAAATCCGAAAGGCGGAGAGCCTCGGACTTCCCGCCGAAACTGCGTCCGCCTTGCGTGAGTCAGGCATCCACAGCCGGGCGACTGTATGGCGATCCGCTCAATACTCAGTCTATCTCGTAGCCGCGTGGCTGGGCGGGCTCGCCCTATTGTTCATCGGGGGAAAGGTCATGTCAACAGTCACTATTCGGTCGATACAAACAGACGATCCGAACGATCCAGCACGAACGAATGCGGTCTCCCTGAGAAAAGTGTACAGCGTGCTGATCAACGCCGCCGGGGGCTACTATTACATCTCGATCCCGGTTGTGATCTTCCTGGTGCTGGCCGTTGCCGCTTCGGTAACCTACGGTTTTGTCATGGTCGGACGCGTCCCGATCAAGTTGATATTGCTGCTCGATCTGGGTGCGCTCGTGACCGTGTACAAGATGATCCGTACTCTCTTCGTCCGGCGTAACCCTGAAGATCCCGGCCGCTCGCTTCGAATCGAAGAAGCGCCGGGCTTGTGGGAGCTGGCCCGCGGCGTAGCGGGCGCCATCGGCACGCGGCCTATCGACGATATCCGAGTCACACCCGGGACTGACCTCGCTGTCTACGAACGCGGAAGCTTCCGCGAGCGGCTCCGCGACCGAGCGCACAGAGTACTGATCCTCGGCGTAGGAGTGCTGAACGGGTTCGATCAAACGCCATTTCGCGCCGTGCTGGCTCACGAGTACGGACACTTGTCTCACCGCGACACGGCGGGCGGAGACGCCGCATTGCGAGTGAATTCCGACATGATGGAATTCGCGCGGTCGATGGCCCTAAGCGGTCAGGCTGTTCCCTGGAATATCGCGTTCCAGTTCCTGCGTGTTTACCACTTCATCTTTCGCCGGATCACTCACGGTGCGACGCGGCTTCAGGAGGTGCTCGCCGATCGCGTTGCCGCGCGCACCTACGGCGCGCGTGCGTTCGAGCTCGGCCTCACGCACGTGATCCGTCGAAGCATCGAACTTGAAGAGCTGGCCTACTGGGAGATCGCCCAAGCCGCGAATTCACGGCGCCAGATGCGAAATCTTTACGATCTGAGGCTCCAGGAAAGTCAGGCCGAGCGCGTCGAGGAGAAGCTGAAGCTGGCTATGGCGCGCCCGCCGTCGGAAGATGACACGCACCCGCCCCCGCTTGAACGCTTTCGCCTCGCGCGGCAAGTGAACTCTGACGCCGACTCCGCTCCGGGCGATCCGGTATGGGATTTGTTCGCCAACCGAGAGCAACTTACGAACGAGATGAATTCTCTGATCGTCGAGCGAGTAAGGTCTGGCTCGGACTAACTCTATGACCGGGCTTTCGACTTCGAGAATTCACGCGTAAGAGACTTTCGAGGAGCGACGAACTCATGCAAGCTACGCGCGAATTCGTCGCCCTCTCGTCATCACTCTCCTCCCGACCCGGCTCGTTCGTCACCCTCAAGGTCTGATCAGATAGGTCGTCACCATCCCCGCATCCAGGTGATCCGCAACATGGCAGTGATAGAGCCACGTGCCTGGATTGTCGGCCGTCATGTCCGCTGTTTTCATGCTGGCGGGCAACAATTCGATCACATCCGTCCGCTGCCGGTTGTAGATCAGCGTCTTGCCGTGCCAGTGCGGCGTGTGAAGGTCGAGCTCGTTCCCCATCCCCAGCAGACCTGTGGCAATCCTTCCAGAGGCGGCTCAGTGCTTTATGGCTGACAGGAATTCGCGCGCGACCTGCTTCACGTCGCGATGTTCGGCATCAACGGCGTAATTCATCCGGCGCATGTCTGAATCGGTGATCTTCCCGGCCAGGGCTTTCAATGCTTCGGCGATCTGCGGAAACCGCGCGAGCGTGTCTTTGCGCATCACGATCGCCGCTTCATAGGGCGGGAAGTAGTGTCTGTCATCCTCGAGTTGATAAAGGTCGAGCTTCTCTATCAACCCGTCGGTCGAGTTGCCGGCGATGAAGTCGACCTGCCCATCAGCCAGCGCGCGGTAGGTCAACGCAAGGTCCATCTCGCGAGGGACATCCGCAAAGCTCAGATCGTAAGCCTTCGCCAGTCCCGGGTAGCCGTCCTGACGCGACATGAAATCCTGTCCGAACGCGGCATGCCACTCGGGAGCGTACCGCGCGGCGTCCGATATCGTCTTGAGGTTCAGCCGACGCGCGACGTCTCCACGTATCAGGATCGCAAACGTGCTGCTGAAGCCCAGCGGTTCCAGCACCTCCAGATTGAACCGCTCGCCGTAGTCGCTTCTTACCTGATCGAATACCGCGCGCGCATCGCTCAAGGGCTGATGCTTCAAGATGGCCGTGAATGCCGTGCCGCTGTATTCAACGTAAGCGTCCACGTTGCCGGCCAGCATCGCACGATGACACAAATCGCCGCCGAGATTGAATTGCCTTTCGACGCTGATCCCGGTTTTGGTCTCAATCGTCTGCGCGACGATTTCCCCGAGTATGAACTGTTCGGTGAAGTCTTTCGAGCCGACGACAACTCGTGCTCCGGGCGAAACCTCGGAGCCGGCCACGTCCTGACTAGGTCGCTGATCGTCGGGGCGGCCGAGGCTGATGACGAACAATGCTGCGCCGAGAATCAGAACACCCGCCGCCATGAGCACGAGCACCCAAAGACGTTTCCGACGGCTGGTCTCCGGCGCAATTACCTTCTCGATCAGCCCGAGGGTGAAGTCCGCTGCCAGTGCCATCAAAGCTGCTGGCACGGCGCCGGCGAGTATCAGAATATTGTCGTACATGCGCAGGCCGCGAAATATGTACATCCCGAGGCCGCCTGCTCCAATTGCTGCCGCGATAGTGGCCGTGCCGACCGAGATCACCGTCGCAACCCGCAGCCCGGCTATGATCACGCTCATCGCAAGCGGCAGTTCGACCTGAATCAACAACTGCCAGTCGGTCATCCCCATTCCGCGCGCCGCTTCGCGCACCGCCGGATCGACCCCAAGAATCCCCGTGAACGTGTTACGGATGATCGGCAGCAGCGAATAGAGGAACAACGCAATGATCGCGGGCACCCGGCCTATCCCGTGTGACCCGAGTAGCGGGATCAGGAATCCGAACAGAGCGAGACTCGGGACCGTCTGAAAGATGTTTGCGACGGCGAGGACCGGCTTGCTCAACCAGCGCTGCCGCGTCAGCAATACACCGACCGGCACGCCCACAATCGCCGCCGCGCCCGTCGCGACCGCCACGAGCAGAAGGTGTTGTAGCGCGAGGCTTGTCACTTCCCGGCGATTGGCGACGAAGAACGAACCTAACCTGATAACGTCTCGGACCACACCGGCGACTTGGCCCGCCGGATCGCCGCTCATCACCGCCGCCAGTCCTAACAGCGCCACGGGCAAACCGAGGCCAACCGAGACCCAGCACCAGATCCTGGCCCGCTCGGCAGCCTCCGCAGCGCGACCGTACTCGCCGGCTTGCCATCGCTTTCTTGCGCGCGTCGCATAGACGATTGCTACTATGCCGGCGGGCCAGCAGCAGAGAAGGGTGACCAGGATTGACGGCAGCAGATAGCTGCGTGCGGGTTTCATTCAGTAGCTCCGCCCAACGAATCGAGGAAGGCGACTGCCTCCTCATCACCGGACCGCGCAAACTTCGCGGGAGTGTCAAGCACCGCCAGCCGGCCGTCTCGGAACAGTCCTATGCGCGACGCAAGTTTGAGCGCCTCGCGAACATCATGAGTGACGAACACGATGGTCTTGTTGAGCCGCGCGGTCAGCTCGGCGAACTCGCGCTGCAGCTCGGCGCGGGTGAGCGGATCGAGCGCGCCGAAGGGCTCGTCCATCAAGATGATCGGAGGATCGGCGGCAAGCGCGCGCGCGACGCCTACACGTTGACGCTGGCCGCCCGATAGCTCTCTCGGGTAGCGCGACGCGAAGACTCCAGGATCGAGCCCGACCAATGCAAGCAGTCCGCGTATGCGTTCGCGAATCTGCTCTTCAGGCCATCGTTCGAGTTTCGGAACGAGCGCTATGTTGCGCGCAACAGTGAAGTGGGGGAAAAGACCCGTCTCTTGAATGACATAACCAATGCGACGCCGCAGCCGAATCGCGTCCCATTCACTCGTCGGCCTGCCCTCGACAATGACCTCCCCTGAGGTTGGCTCCAGCAGCCGGTTTACGAGCTTGAGGGTAGTCGTCTTGCCCGAGCCGCTTCTTCCGAGCAGCACGAGCGTCTCGCCTCGGGTGACGGTGAAGCTCAGTTGTGAGACTATCGGCCGTCCCCGGGAAGCGAGCAGGCTCACGTCGCGGAACTCAACGACGGCTTCGCTCTCTCCGTCCTGCGGCGTTTGAACCATGGTCAAATGCAATGCGTTGCCGTATCAGATATACCAGAGGACCACTCCGATCCAAAGCGGCGCGTTGATGCCCGTGCGGCGTAGGATTCTTCGGTGTTCCCGATGCCTTGTTCCTCGTATTCGAATGTTGCAGCTTCGCGCCTGTGCTTCTTCGCGTTAGTATTCGCTCGCGGGAAAAATGCGATACGTCTCATCGCGAGCACCGCGCTAGTAGCTTCTACCGGCCAATGCTCGCCGTGTCCGTGTTGCTGTCGATTGCGGCCCAAGATAGAATTGCGCACGTCCGACAACCTTCGTCCATTCCGGCTTCAAACGAAACACAATTCGAAAGGAGGGAGATCCCATGCGCAGCAAACACAATCTACGAGCCGCCATGATCGCCATTGCCGCCGTGATGCTTCTGGTCACTCCGACTGTCGTGCGGGCGATCGTCTATGGCTTCGTGGACACAAACAATGTTTTCACCAACACCGGCGCGTTCATCGTCAAGTCGCCGACGACCGGCAACATCTTCCCCATCTGTTCAGGGACGTTGATCTCGCCGACCGTCTTCCTCACGGCCAGCCATTGCACCGCGGCCTTCGAGCAGGACCTTGCTCCCCTTGGCTTCACCGCGTTTGTCAGTTTCGACAATCCGATTCCATTCGCCGATTTGACCAGCCCAAGGACGAACCTCATTCCGGTCACCCAGGTAGTCACGAATCCGGGCTTCAATCAGAGCCAGAGCGATCCGGGCGACATCGCCGTCCTGCTGGTGCGAGAGAGGGACACTCGCGGCATCACTCCCGCGACGCTTCCCACCGCAGGACTGCTCGATCAACTGTCGGCGCAAAACGGACTGGAGGACGCGGTCTTCACACCGGTCGGATACGGATTGCAGAACCGGGTGACCGGCGGCGGGCCGCCTTTCTTTCAGGATATGAATCCGGCGCCGAGGATGTTCGCCTTCTCCGGTTTTAACTCGCTGAATCAGGCTTTCCTGCGGCTGTCGCAGAACCCCTCGACCGGCAACGGCGGAACTTGCTTCGGCGATTCGGGCGGGCCGAATTTCTTCAACCACAACGGCGAGCGGCTGTTGGCGGCGATCACGATCACGGGCGACGCGGTTTGCCGCTCGACCAATGTTACCTACCGCCTCGATATCGCTTCCTCGCGTAATTTCCTCGCGCCGTTTGTGACGCTTCCTTGATGACATGGGGGACCTGTCGGAGCCTTCGATCCCGTAACCCGGGATCGAAGATTCCGCAGTCCCAGTAAGGGAACGTTGGGATAGGTGCGCAACCGAACTTCTTGAGGGACGCTCTCAATCGCAGGACCGTGACTATTCGCGGCGCGGTAGTATAATCCGCGAGGTTGATCCGAAACACCGAACGGAGGGTAGATGCTCACTGTCGAGTTGATCAGGCGCGGCGCGCACTACTTTCCCGAACGCACCGCCGTCCTCTTCGAAGATCAGTCCATGACCTTCGCCGAGGTCGATCAACTTTCCAGCCGCTTCGCCAACGTGTTCGCCCGGCACGGAATCACGCGCGGCTCGCGGATGGGCATCCTCGCCAACAACAGCCTCTACAGCGTCGCGATCGATTTCGCGTGCGTGAAGTCCGGCGCGGTCCGGACTCCATTGAATGCCAGGCTCTCGCTCGACGAGCACGAACACATGCTGCGCGACACGGGCGCGGGTTTGCTCGTTTATGGCGCTGATCTGGTCGAGCGGGCCGAGGCGCTAGCGGCGCGGCTTCCCGAGTTGCAACTGCTTGGAGTCGGTTCATCCAAAGCCGGTCGCGACTTGCTGGTTGAAGCCCGGTCGGCTTCACCTGACGACCCGCGAGTGGCGGCCGAGCCCGATGACGTCATCCTGACCGTCTACACGTCGGGAACAACCGGCCGATTGAAAGCCGCCGAGCACACTCAAGCCAGCTACGCCGGAGTGTGCAACAACATCCTGATCAACCTGCCGGACATCGACCGCGACGATGTCATGCTTCACGCGGCATCGCTGTTTCACGCGAGCGGCTGCTTCCTTCTGCCTTACTGGGTAAGCGGCGCGGCATCGGCGGTGCTGGCCCGCTTTGAGCCGGGCGAGTTTCTGGCCGCGATCAGCCGTTGGCGCGCGACGGCCATTCACGCGGTGCCGACGATGCTGACGATGTTGCTTGACCATCCGGGTGTTGAGAGCGCCGATCTATCGTCGGTGCGAACCGTGCTCTATGGGGCTTCGCCGATGCCGTTGCCGGTGATCAAGCGAGCGCTCGCGCTGTGGGGCCCGCGTTTCGTTCAATACTATGGCCAGACGGAAGCGCCGCTGTTCATCACTCGCTTGTCGAAAGAGGACCACGTCGGGCCGGGCGCCGAGCGGAGACTGCTCTCCTGCGGGCGGCCCTCGGTTGATACTGAACTGCGGTTGATCGACGACGCCGGCAACGACGTCGCAGCGGGTGAGCCCGGCGAGATCGCGTTGAGGGCGCCGTTCGCGATGTCCGGTTATTTCAACGCGCCGGAGCTGACCGCGTCCATGTATCTGCGCGGCGGCTGGCTGCGCACGCGCGATGTAGGGCGCTTCGACGAAGCGGGATATCTGTACCTGGTCGATCGCACGTCGGACATGATCATCACCGGCGGTTACAACGTCTACCCGCGCGAAGTTGAAGACGCGTTGATGGCTCACCCGGCAGTCTATGAGTGCGCGGTCGGCGGCGCGCCCCACGACAAGTGGGTCGAGGCGGTGACCGCGTTCGTCGTGCTGCGGGCAGGAGAGTCGGCGAGTGAGGATGAGATGATCGGCTTCGTTCGCGATCGTCTGGCTGCCTATAAGGTCCCAAAGTCGGTGCGCTTCATCGAGCAGATTCCCAAGAGCGCCGTCGGCAAAGTGTTGCGCCGGGCCTTGCGCGATCCACTGTGGGAAGGCGTTCGGCGAGAGTAGCCGCGCATCCGTGTCGCCCAAACTCATGACGGATATCGAATCCCTAAGAGGAAGAATCCGCAGCGGATTCCGGGAGCTGCGCCAGGCCGAGCTGCTGGCGAACGTTTCCCGCGCGGCGACCGGCCTGTCCTCAGTGGGCGTGGCAGCCGCGGACGCAGTCGCAAGTATGCTGCGCAACGACTTTCCGATCTTCGAAGCGTCGATGGCCGCGAACCTCCTCGGCGCACATGCCGTGCCGATCAACTGGCACTTTCAAGCCGACGAAGCCGGCTACATCCTGCGCGACAGCCGGGCCAAGGTGCTGGTCGTTCACGCCGACCTGTTACCTCAGATCAGAGCCGGGATACCCGATGGCGTCGAGACCTTCGTCGTTCCAACGCCGCCGGAGATTCAAGCGGCGTACGGCATCTCCGAGCAGCAGAGCATCCCGCCTCCGAGCGCGCGACAGTGGAGCGACTGGGTTGGGCGCCAGCAGCCGCGCGAGCTTACCGGGTCGCCGCCGCCTTCGAGCATGATCTACACGTCGGGCACGACCGGAAACCCGAAGGGCGTGCGGCGCGATCCCTACACGCCGGAATCGTCCGTGAGGTTCACCGAGATGGTGGCGCTCGCTTTCGGCCTCAAGCCCGGCGGCGAGTTTCGCACGGTGGTGACCGGGCCGATGTATCACTCCGCACCCAACGCCTATGGATTGTGGGCGGCACGGCACGGCGGCTTCTGCGTCTTGCAGCCGAGGTTCGATCCCGAAGGCTTACTTCAGTTGATCGATCGTTATCGCATCACTCATTTGCACATGGTTCCAACGATGTTCGTCCGCCTGCTCAAGCTTTCCGACGAAACTCGAAGAAGGTACGACCTCTCGTCGCTCGAATTCGTGGTGCATGCCGCGGCGCCGTGCCCGCCCGATATCAAACGGCGAATGATCGAGTGGTGGGGGCCGGTGATCAACGAGTACTACGGCGCGACCGAAACGGGAGCCGTTGTCTTTCACACGAGCGAAGAGGCGCTGCGCAAGCCGGGCACGGTCGGCCGCCCGCTCAAGGGAGGCATCGTTCGTATCTATGACGGTGAAGGGAGGGCGCTGGGACCGAACCAGATCGGAGAGGTTTACCTTCGCATCGACGGCTTCCCTGATTTCACGTACAACGGGCTCGACGCCGAGCGGCGCGAGATTGAACGCGACGGGCTGGTCACGGTCGGGGACGTCGGATACGTGGATGAGGACGGTTACCTGTTCCTGTGCGACCGCAGCAGAGACATGGTGATCTCGGGCGGCGTAAACGTCTATCCGGCGGAAATCGAGGCGGCGCTGCATGCGATACCGGGGATCCACGATTGCGCCGTTTTCGGAATCCCCGACGAGGAGTACGGCGAGTCGCTGTGCGCCTGCATTCAATGCGAGCCTGGAATCACGCTGAACCCGGATGACGTTCGACGGTTTCTCTCAAGCAAGCTTGCACATTACAAGGTTCCGAAGGTGATCGAGTTCCGCAGCGAATTGCCGCGCGAGGACTCCGGCAAGATCTTCAAGCGCAAGCTGCGCGCGCCCTACTGGGAGAAGACCGGACGGCAGATTTGAAGGCTTCTGGCGACTTTGCTACGCCGTCATCGGGTGGTAATCTCCCCAATTCCGAACACCGATCCATTGCCCAGGTGGAGATAAGCCATGAGACTGGCCTTGCGTCTTTCGCTGACCGCCCTGCTGATTGTCCAGGGGTGCTTGTGCGCACTCGCAGCCGTCCCCGGATCAGACACGCCGCCCGATCTGGACGGCTATGCCGCGCAAGTGTTGAAGGAATTCGAAGTCCCGGGTCTTGCGGTTGCGATAGTAAAAGACGGCAAGGTCGTCCTCGCTAAAGGCTACGGCGTGCGCAAGCTCGGCGACGCCTCGCCCGTCGATACCCAGACGCTGTTCGGCATCGCTTCGAACACCAAAGCGTTCACCGCTGCGGCGCTCGCGATGCTTGTCGACGAAGGCAAGATCAGTTGGGATGACGCCGTGATCGAACATCTTCCTTCATTTCAGATGTACGACCCTTATGTGACGCGCGAGTTGACCATCCGCGATTTGCTGACCCATCGCAGCGGTCTGGGCTTGGGCGCGGGCGACCTGCTCTTCTTTCCGCCGAGCACCTACTCGCGCGAAGAGATAATCCGGCGGCTTCGATTCGTCAAACCGGCGACAAGCTTCAGAAGCAAGTATGCCTACGACAACGTGCTCTACCTCGTCGCGGGAGAAGTCATTCACTCGGTGACCGTCAAGAGCTGGGATGATTTCGTAAAGGAGCGCATCTTCGCACCGCTCGGGATGACGGCGAGCAACACCAGCGTGAGCGCCTTGCGGCCCGGCGACAACTTCGCTACGCCGCACGCGCGCGCCGAGGGCCGCGTGTTCGCAATCGAGCCGAGCAACCTGGACAACAACGCGCCGGCGGGCTCGATCAACTCGAACGTAGCGGAGATGGCGAAGTGGATGATCGTTCAACTCGATGGCGGTTTGATCCGCGACTCGAATCGCCGCCTGTTCAGCGAGCGCCAATCGCGAGAGATGTGGTCGGCCCAAACGATCCTGCCGCTTGGCGATCCGCCGCCTTTGCTTGCGGCTCTGAAAGCTAACTTTGCGGCTTACGGTTTGGGCTGGGGGTTGACCGAATACCGCGGCCACAAGACCGTATCGCACACCGGCGGGCTTCCGGGTTACGTCTCGCGCGTCACGCTCGTGCCCGATATGAAACTCGGGATCGTGGTGCTGACGAATCAGGAGGCGGGCGCTGCGTTTCAGGCTTTGACTTATCACACACTCGACCATTACCTCGGGGCGAGCGAAACCGATTGGATCACCGCCTATCAGACGTTGACCAAGCAAGGCGAGGCGAGGGCGGCGGAGGTCGAAAAGAAAGCAAAAGCAGCGCGCGCAACGGACTCGCGCCCTTCGCTCGATCTGTCGAGGTACGCCGGCCGCTACCGGGACGCGTGGTACGGCGACGTCACGATCAGTCTGGAGAACGGCAAGCTTGTTCTGCGCTTCAGTCATTCGCCGGCGCTTGTGGGAGACATGGAGCATTGGCAGTACGACACGTTCATCGCGCGGTGGCGGGACCGCAGCCTCAACGCGGACGCCTACGTCACGTTCGCGCTTAAGCCCGACGGCAGCATCGATCGGATGAAGATGGCGCCGGTCTCGCCGCTGACTGATTTCAGCTACGACTTTCAGGACTTGCTATTCGCACCGGCGCCCCCTTCGCCAGCCGAGCGGAAGTAGGTCAGACGTGAACACCCGCGGTGCGATTCCGGCACCCCGGCAGGGGTGCAATGTTCGTAGACAACGGGGCCGGTGCGAGCGCCGCGCCCCAGCGGGGTGCTATGTGACGACGAGGGCCACCATCAGCGAGGACCACATAGC
>Ga0209640_10005980_pt1 | contig 10645 bp, 10 predicted proteins | sample RifCSP10_1_FD_184018 | JGI IMG/M metagenome (GOLD analysis project Ga0209640, IMG submission 184018) | Soil microbial communities from Rifle, Colorado - Rifle CSP2_sed 10_1 (SPAdes) (version 2) | ecosystem: Environmental > Terrestrial > Deep subsurface > Rock core/Sediment | place: Rifle...
AGGTGCTGGAGCAGGGTGTCCGCGAGCAGCACCGGCAGGGTGAGACGCTCGGCCGCACGCTGGGTGGTGCAGCTCGTGTCCGCGTAGACCGTCTTGAGCGCGAGGTCCGCGAGGAAGCCGAAGTCGAGGCCGGAGTCTTCCACGGTAGCGGGCGTGACCGGGCGGAGGTCATCGGCCGGGGGTGGGCTTTCGGGCGAGGGCTGTTCATCGCTGGTCGGAGACATGGCGTCCCTTTGGTTGACGATAGGAGTCAAGTTCGACCTCCGAAAGCGAATAGGGCGACCACGATCTTGTCAGAATGATCCAAGAAATGGGTCAGGATGCGGTTGAGGAGCATCGGTTCTCAGACTACTTTGGCGCCTCCTCCGGCGCCTCGATAGTGGCTCTGCGGATCAATGTGGTCAGCGCGCGCAACTCGCACAGGATGAGGCGCAATCGCTCGCAGACGACGACCAGGAGAAGGCCGATGCCCACGAGCATGACCAGGTTTAGCGGGTCGAGTGACGGCCACGACCTCCGTATCGCGAAGAGCAGGCCCACGATCACAAGGATCGCTCCGGCGGCGAACAGCAACTCGGTGAGCGCGTGGTCGTGCCTTCGTTTCTGGGCTGTGCGCTTGGGCGGCATGGGCACTCTCCGAGGTCGGGGCGCTGGGGTCAGGATGCGCGTCCGGTCTGCCCGCGCCGGTAGAGGAAGAACCCGGCGGCGAGGAGGATGATGGCGGCAACCATCACAATCCGGAGGTTACCGCCCTGGCCGAGCACGCCGGCCAGGCCGAGGATGATGACCAGGATTCCACCGGCGATGGCGATGATCCCAACGTTCTTCATTGCATTGCCCTCCTGAAGGCGCGAGGGGTCCGGGCATTGAACCTCGCCTGTCTTGTTCCACTTCAAGCATGGCATGAACACACGGCTTGTTGCTCCCTGCGGCCGTGTGCGATGATGATCACGCGATGGCGCTCTTGTTGGCTGCGGTGACGCTGCTGATTCTCACCGGTTGTGCCGCGCAGGGTGTGCCGCCCACGTCGCCGGCTCAGGCGGCCAGAGAGGCGATGCCGGTGGCATCCGTGATTCCCTCTCCCCCCACCTGGCGCCCCGGGGATCGCTGGGTGTATGGATGGACCAGCGGTGCTGAGAGCGGAGTCAAGACGGTCGAGGCGCTCGAGATCATGGAGATCAATCAGGTCTCGTTCTATCTCCTTCGGGTCGGTGACGCGGAGGCGTTCTGGACGCGTGACCTGCGCTGGGCGGGGGCCATGCAGGATGGGAGAGTGGCCTCGCGAATGACGCCCCCTCAGCCGTGGTTCGCCTGGCCGCTCAGGATCGGGCAGACGTGGACTCACCGCGGAACCTACGAGGAGCGGAGCGGGAGAACGGAGTTGAATGACGCTTTCTCGGTCGTGGCGGCGGAGACAGTGGAGGTCCCGGCAGGGCGCTTCAGCGCGTTCAAGATAGTGCGTGAGACGGAGCGCCGGGACTCTGACCAGTACTGGTATGCTCCGGACGTCCGCTTCTACGTCAAGTGGATCGGGCGCCGGGGAGACACGGCCTTCGAGGAACAGCTCCGCGAGTATCATCCGGCGCCTCGCTTGATTCCCGCACCACCTTCAACGGGATCACCATCCACGAGGTAGCGCGTCGGCTCGCCGAGATCACCAGGCCGGTCCCTCTCGCGTGCAGTGCGGGATTGGCCATCGCGTTCGCCCTGCTGGCCTTTCGGAGATTTGGCTTTGCGCCGCGGTGGTGGCAGCTTCTCCCGCTGCTTGGCGCGCTCGCGCTGATCGTGGTCCTTGACCTGCGGATCCGGATCATCCCAGACATCATCACGCTGCCAGGGTTGGCGTACGCGCTGGGCCTGGCCGCGGTATCGGCCTGGGATCCAACCGTGATCGAGGCCGCTCTCGGTGCGCTCGTGGGCGGGGGAGTGGTCCTCCTCGTCGCCATCGTGAGCCGTGGCGCCATGGGCGGGGGCGACATCAAGCTGATGGCGATGCTGGGCGCCGCCCTCGGGTGGAGAGGCGCGCTCATCGCGCTTGCCCTCTCTCAGGTCGTGGGCGCGATCATCGTTTTCGGGGTGCTCGTCGTGCGCCGCCGGCGGCCTTCCCGGCATCTGCCGGTGGGCGCTCTCATCGCGCTCTTCGGGGCGGTACTCCTCATCTACGGCCCGTGATGTTCCGAGGGAGCTGGTCGCCTCGAAGCGCTCAGGACCCAGCACCTTGCTCACCGCGGCCTGAGGACCAGGACGCCCTTGTCGGGGTCCAGAGTGACGGAAGAGGCCCAGGAAGCTGTTCCCTAGAAGCCTGTCGATGCCGGGGCCGATCGAGTGGATCACTGCGGCCACGTTCTCGACCTCAGCGTCCCCGACTTGCATTGATGCAAGGGTGACTCGCGCCCCGGCCGTGACCCCTCCAACGACCTGCATCGGCACCATTTCCGCACGGGGGCCAGGACGCACACCGAGATCGGCGGCCACCTCCGGCGAGACGACGCAGAGGCTGGCTCCGGTGTCCACCACGAAGCGGACCGTCCGCGTGTCGTTCAAGCGGACTTCGGCGAACCAGTTCCCGCGGGTGTGGCGCAGGGGGACGAGGGTCTCTTCGCCCCGCACGCTTCGGGGTGCCGGCTCGTGCACCAACGGAGCAAGCGACCGGATGCCCTGCCGGGCAGTGGCCGCCAGGTCGGCGGGTGGGTTCAGGCGGAGGACGGCCTCGAAGGCCGCCGAGGCCTCGCGCCATCTGGAGAGACGCATCAGGGTCACGCCCCGGTGATAGTGGAGAAGCGGGTCGTGGGGCGCCTGGCCCAACGCCCGGTTGAACAGGTGCTCGGCCGCGAGATAGTCTCCCCGCGAGTAGGCCGCCTTGCCGGCGTCGTCGAGATCGGAGGCAGCGGCGCCGACAGTCATGGCCAGGATGGAGCCAACGAGTGGCCCCAGGATTGCGGCGGTCGTGTTCACGGTGTGTCGGCCTTGCGCTCGACCCAGCTGATCCCCTCCGGGATGCGGAACTTCGTCACGGTATCCACGCTCTCGCTGCGGCCGCTGAACCAGTCCTCCTGCTCCCACAGGATGGCGTGCGGCATGAGGATCTTCGTGAGCACTCTCCGGCCCGCGCCGTTCAGGGATACGGGCCGGATGGCCCGGGAAGTCAGGTGGTCCTTGTCCGGGAGATAGAGAGTCGGGCGCACGTCTCCCAGCGGAGCCGTTCCTCGGTAGCGGACGATCAGCGTGTGGACGCCAGGCCTCAGCCCCCGGAGGTAGAAGACGTCCGATGGAGAGCCATCGGACGTCGTGGCGGCTCCCGGTAGTCTCACGGTCTGGGCGGGGCCATCGAGACGCTCGGAATGCGCGCGCCAGGTGGCGCTGATCTCCACGCTGGCCCCCTCGGTTCCCGTCGGCCAGTGCATCACCAGGACGCCTGCCCGTGGGCGCCCCCCCGCCGTTCGGACCGTCACCGCCTCGCTCCGGCGCGCCGTGTCCCCGACGGCGGTCTCCGCCCAGAGATGCACGGTGGGATCGGGCAAAAGCAGGACATGCCGGAACCGCCCCCCGCGCGCCGCCACCGGGATCCGGCGGTCGTTGGCGACGATCCAGACGGTGGCGACTGTCTCGCCACCGATCTCTCCTTCAACCACCACGACGGGGGGATCGTCCGGACCAAGGGTGAGGCCGTCGGGCGGGCTTGTCAGGGCGATTCGGATGGGAGGAGTGGGGGGAACGTACTGGACGGTGATCGCGTCCTCGGCCTCGAGCCCGTCCGGTCCGGTCACGACGGCCCTGAGCTCGTTCGCTCCGGGTTGGAGCGGTACCGAGGCCTCGAAGGTCCGGTGGGCCACCCTCACGTCCGTGGGCACTCCGTTCACATAGAGGACGAGGCGCTCGGGAGCGCTTCCCACGACCCGGCCGGAGACCGTCGGAATGGGTTGGTCGGTGACCCATGTCCTCGGCCCATCGAGCCGCACGAGCGCGCGGCCCAGACTGAGCCCGAAGGGAGAGCTTGCCGGGGCGACAGGGGTCTGAGCCACGGTCGAGTGCGGCGTCACGGGTGGGGCGGACCTCAGGCTCGGCTCGGACGGCTCGGGATTTGGCCGACTGGATGCACGCATCTCCAGAGCATCCAGTCCGGACGCGACAGGTGCCGTCGTTGGCACGGGCCTCTCCGAGGGCTCGGCGGCCGCCGGGACAGGCTCAGCAGCCAGGGTCGCGGGCGAGATTGGGCCGGGCGGCGGAGACAGGCCTTGCAGAGAGGGGACGGAGATCAGCGCCTTGGCTGGCTGTGCGGTGCTTCCGGTCGCAAGCGCCGGTGGAGGCGGCTCGGGCCAAGCAGGATCCGGCAGGGTGTCGAGGGCGAGCGCGGAAGAAGCTGACGCTTCGGGTGTGCCGGCCGCCGTCGGTGTCGCGGGCACGAGCGCGATTCCGTCCTCCACCTGAGCCGGCGACGGTACCGGGGGGGGCGGAGGTGGGCTGGGTAAGTTCACCGAATCTCCTCGGGACCCGACGGTCGCTGCAGGCATCGCGATCCCGGCTGGCGGGGCCGAGGCCGGTCGCCGCGCGGTGGTAGGGGCGCTCGCCACGGAGGCTGGGCGACTCGGAGCAGTGGCCGGCGTGATCGTCTTCGTCACCGCGGGGCGTGCCGCCGCAGGCCGCTTGCCGCGAGGCGCCGGCTTTGGCGCCGAGGCGCGTGTGGCGCCCGCGGCAGGCGAGGAGGTTGGCAGGTCCGCCAGGATGAAGGTGACCTCCGGCCGGGGTATCTCCGGCGGGGCATCCGTGAGACGAACGAGGGTGAAGATGAGGACGGCATGGAAGATCAGGGAAGAAAGGACGGCGCGCCCGATCGGCTCGTCAGGAACGCGCCGGAGCCCGGGAGCCCGGTCGAAGGGGGAGTAGCGACGGCGAGGTCTCACCGGGGATGCCTCGTCGAGCCGACCTTCTGGTTCGGGCATCCCAGGATCCTGGTTGGAGCTTACCGGCCGCTCGGTCTGGTTCGCAGTCCCTCGACAGGCGTCAAGACCTCCACGGATCTCATCGGCGCTGCCAGGATGTCGCCCGCGTGGCTCTCCTCTTGGTCGGCCGCCCGGACAGGTGGGACCGCTGCGTTGCGCGGCCCCGGATTCGCGCGCACCGCCGACGGCATGGCCTCCCGCGCCGGAGGGGCATCGGGGACGGGCACCGTCGCCACGCCGGCCGAGGCCGGCACCATGATGACAGGAATCGGGCGGACAGCCTGCGCCGGGGGAGCATCGGGGCTCGCCGTCGGCGGTGGAGCCTCTCGGGCCTGCTCGATCTTCGTGCCCAGCCGCTCGATCTCTCGCTGCAGCCCGCGCAGCTGCTCGACCGAGGCGTCGGTGCCACGCGTCGCCCCGTCGCGCCGGCTCAGGCTCGCGAAGCGCTCGAGCGAAGAGCCGATCTGGTTCAGGATCTCGTCGCTCGTCTTCTTGTCGGAGAACAGCCCTCCCGCTTCCACCCGCACGGACACCTTGGTCATGCCGGCGGTGACACGCTCGAGCGTGCCGTGGACGGTCACCTCTTCGCCGGTGCCTGTCAGGCGCCACTTGGGCCCGGATTTCTCCGTGTGATCGACCCGGACGGCCATCCGGGCCAGGGCATCCGCCGTCGCCCCCCACGTGGTACTGAGGTCCGCGGGTAGCGTGCGCTCCACGCTCCGATCCACGATGGCGGTCACGGAGCCGGCCAGCGGACCAACGAGGGCCAGCCCTGCTGTGGCGCATCCACCGGCCATGAACCCGGCCGAGGCGAGGAGGAGGAGCGAGGGCAGGGAGCGCATGGTGGCCGGCTCCTATCTCACCAGCTTGAGCTTCGCGGTCGCGGTGATCGGCCCCGGGCTGGGAGCCGGAGGGGCCGGGCTGTACTGGCAGTCGTAGTAGCCGAAGATCCCCTTCTGACCGCTGTAGCCGGGCGGCAAGGGTGAGCTGGCCGTGCCGTTCTTGCTCGTGAGGCAGTGGGAGTCCCACGGGTTCCCGGCCCAGTGGTTCGCCACCGCGCAGGTCCCGCCACTGTTGAGGACCTGGGTGATGACGAACCGTGTCCAGCCCACGATCTGCTTCGTCCCGTTGACGGCTCCGGGCGGGCAGCTCGCGCCGGTGTCGATCACCGGCACGTGGACCTCCCAGCCCTGACCGACGTATGCCGGCGAGCCATCCTGCTTGAGGACGGTGATGTCCGGCGGAGAGCTGTTGTAGATGTTCGGGAACTCGTCCATGAGATAGTTGATGACGTTGTTCAGCTCCCCGTTGCTGGCCGGGACCGAGTCCCCCTGGTTGAGCGCGGTGCCGTTGCACGATCCGTTGACCGCCGCCTCGACCTCCGACAGGGTGCCGGATCCGCTCACGCTGGTGGCGTTGGGAGTCAGGCTCACCCACGCCGCCGTATTCGCGCCCACGGCGGACGAGTCGCTGCTGCTGATGAAGCTGACGGTGGCGCCGCAACCCAAGGACGTCGAGCCCCCGAAGAAGCACGAGCTGAGGCCCACGGGAAAGACGCACGCGTTCGGCGGGGTGGTGGCCGGCTGAGCGGCCCAGGCGATCGCCATGGCTCCGGTGTTGAGGCTGTTGACGCCGATCAGCCGGAGGAAGGAGGTCGGTATCGTCGTCGCGAAGCGGCACTGGACCGCGTTGACCTGGGTGCCGTCGAGCGACGGCGTGAAGGTGCCGCCGTTCCAGATGCCGAGGACGATGTTCCCGGTGGGGTTGTTGGCGGTGTTGAGGTCGAGACTGATGTTGCCGACCCGGTACGGATTCAGCAGCGCGTAATCTCGGGCCCACTGACGCGCCCCCGGGAAGTACGAATCGTCGAAACCGAGTTTCCCGGCGCCCGCGAGCGCGGCGGCGTCCATGGAGCGCTGCAGCTCGTCGTCCACCGTGCCGTAGTAGGCGAGATCCATCGCGAGGCCGCCGATGATGATCATCAGCGGCACGACGAGGACGGTCGTGAAGAGGAGGATGCTCCCCCGTTGGTCCCGGGCCCAGCGCCGGATCTTGTCCATGGGATGGCTCCCGTGAGCGCCCTTACCGGGCGAAGCGGAGGACCTCGATGTCCTGCCAGGGAATGTCCAGGCGCCCGTCCGGCGTCGTTCCACGGAGGATCGCGGTGCCGAGATTGACGTAGTCGGCGTCGATGCGGCCGCCGTCAACCAGTGCGATGTCGGCCGAGTGGCGGATGTGCGTGCCGGCCACGTAGGGGGGCAGCGAGCTGTCCCGGACCGGCTGCCGCTTGAAGATGATGCTCGAGATGTTGCCGAGCGGGACCTGGGTGGCCACGCCGCCGCGATAGGCGGTGATCTCCTGCCCCTGCCGGTGTCCCTGGATGGTCTCCGGCGCCGACTTGCCAAAGAACCGGTTCAGCGTTACGAGGGACGGATCGACCGACTCGCGGCTGAGGCTGCCGAGCGTCATGCTGTTCAAGGTGGTGACCTTGTCCATCCCGCCGCCGCCTGTGCTTCCTGCACTCTCCGCGCCGCTCTGCTCCTGCGGCTTCGACACGATCGTGTAGAAGACCTCGAGCGAGGGCTGGGAAAGCCGCCAGGACTGCCCGCTCCAGGTCTTGACGTCCGCCGTTATGTCCTGCGCCGGCGCCGGGAGGGCGAGAGCCGCGACCCAGATCAGGGCCAGGATTGCGATGAGTGCGTATCGGTTCATGTGGGTGTCTCCGTTCTCAGTTTCGGCCGAGCGCGTTGAGGAGTCTCAGCAGCCCCAGCAGCGAGGGGGCCAGGGTGACCAGGAAGAAGGCGGGCATCAGGAAGAATACGGTGGGGAAGAGCATCTTGAGCGGGGCGAGATGGGCCCGCTCCTCCGCCTTGTGGCGGCGCCTCACTCGCGCGGAATCGGCGTGGACCCGGAGGGTCTTGCCGAGCGGCGTGCCGAGCCTCTCGGTCTGCACGAAGGCGGTGACCATCGCCTTGATGTCGTCGACGCCGGTTCGCTCGCCGAGGGCGCGAAGCGCCTCGGCGCGCGGGCGGCCCGCCCTCACCTCCAGGTGCATCCGGAGCATCTCCTGGTGCAGCGGACTGTGCCTGCTTTCGGGCTGCTCGGCGACCCGGGCCACCGCGGCGTCGAACCCCATTCCGGCCTCGACGCAGACCATCAGCAGGTCGAGCACATCGGGCAGGGTGTGGGTGATCTCGCGCTGGCGGGCCTGGATCCGATTGCGGAGCCAGAAGTCCGGGAAGAAGAAGCCGACGACGGCGAGGATCAGCGAGATGGCGAGCAGACGTGGGGTCGGGACGATCCGCAGTCCGAGTGTCGTGTAGAGGAAATATCCGGCGCCGCCTAGGACGGCGAGCCCCACCTTGCCGCCAAGGAGGAGCAGCACGGCTCGCGGCTCGTAGTAGCCGGCCCAAAGAAGGCGCTGCCGATACTTTGACGGCGCCCCCTCGGGAGAGCCCGCCACCGCGCGCCCGATCCGCTCGGCCGTGCGCTCCCAGGCGGCTCCCGGCTCATCGTTCCACCGAAGGATCGAGGCTGCGCCGCCCCTGGCTGCGGGGGCGCTTAACCGCTCCCGCTGTACCGCAGGCCACCAGCGCAGCAGCGCCATTCCGGCCAGGAAAGTGACCCCGGCCACGATGAGAAACGACAGGACGCCGACTGTGATGGGATTCATGGCAGCCTCACACCTTGATCTGGGCGATCCGCCAGACCATGAAGAATCCGATCGCCTCCAGAATGAGGCCGGCACCGACGAGCCAGGGGCCGATCGGATTGGTCTGGATGGCGTCGAAGTAGCCCGGGTGCAGAAGTTCGAACAGGACGGCGAACAACGCGGGGCTCAGCCCGACGCAGATGGCCGCCCAGCGGTGCTGGGCCGATAGCACACGGGCATAGCTCAGGATCTTGAACCGCTCGCGGATCACCTCGGCGAGCCGGTCGAGCACCTCGGCCAGGTTGCCGCCCACCCCGCGCTGGATCCGGATGGCGGTGCAGAAGAAGCCCATGTCCTCCACAGGGACGCGCTCCTGAAGCCGGAAGAGAGCCTCGCCCGGGTCCATTCCGAGTCGGATCTCCTCGTCCACCCTGCGGAACTCCTCCCCCACCGGATCGGGCATGTCCTCGGCGACGACGCGGATCGCCCCCGAGAGGGCGTTCCCCGCCCGGATGGCCCGCGTGACCGTGTCGAGCGCATCCGGGAACTGGGTCTGGAAGGTGTTGAGGCGTCGTCTCCGACGGTAGAGCAGGTACACGATGGGGGCCGAGCCGGCGACAACGGCGGCGATGAGCCCCCAGAAGAACCGGCCGGTCCTCAGCCAGCCGGCTGCGCCGCCCACGACGGCGAAGGAGAGGAGGACCAGGGCGAAGTCGCCCGGTGTTCCCTTGTAGCTCGACTGGGTGACAAGATCCTCTAGGCGCGCCATCAGGCCGGTACCGCTGAAGAGACCTGCGAGGCCGCCCTCGCTGCGCTCGACACCGGTCCGGAGGATCTGGCCGGCGCCGGCGGCGGCCGGCCGCTTGAGCCTGTCCCGGACGGACCGCTCGGCCTGTCCGACCCACCACAGACCGACCACGAGGACCACGATCGCGAGGAAGACGAGGAGCGCGATCGACAGTGCCATCACCGCACCGCCTGTCGCCGGGCGGGATCGAAGACCTCCGGCCCGAGGTGAATGCCCGCCCGCTCGAGCCGCTCCGAGAACTTCGGCCGGATGCCGGTGGCCCGGTAGAAGCCGTGTACCCGCCCGTCGGCGTCGATGCCCTGCTGCTCGAACACGAAGATGTCCTGCGTGGTGACGACATCCTCCTCCATGCCGACGATCTCCGTCACCCGCGTCACCTTGCGGGTGCCGTCCGACAGCCGGGCCAGGTGGACCATGAGGTCGAGCGCGGAGGCGATGTAGTCGCGCATGGCCCGGACCGGAAGGGACACGCCCGACATCAGGACCATGGTCTCGAGCCGCGAGAGCGCGTCGCGGGTGGAGTTGGCGTGGACCGTGGAGAGGGACCCGTCGTGGCCCGTGTTCATGGCCTGGAGCATGTCCAGAACCTCGGGGCCGCGCACCTCGCCGACCACGATGCGGTCCGGTCTCATCCGGAGCGCGTTCCGCAGAAGATCGCGCTGGGTCACGGCCCCCTGGCCCTCGATGTTGGATGGCCGTGTCTCGAGCCGGACCACGTGCTCCTGCTGGAGCTGCAGCTCGGCCGAGTCCTCGATGGTCACGATGCGCTCGGTGTTGGGAATCGCGTTGGAGAGCACGTTCAGCATCGTGGTCTTGCCGGCGCCGGTGCCGCCCGACACCAGGATGTTCAGCCGGGCCTGCACGGCCGCCCGCAGGATCTCGGCCAGGCCGGCCGTGAGCGTCCCGAACTCGACCAGGTCGGCCATCCGGTAAGGGTCGGCCGCGAAGCGCCGGATGGAGAGGACCGGGCCGTCGAGGGCCAGGGGCGGGATGATTGCGTTCACACGCGAGCCGTCGGGCAGCCGCGCGTCCACCATCGGAGAGGATTCGTCCACGCGACGGCCCACCGCCGAGACGATGCGCTCGATGATCTGCAGGAGATGCTTGTCGTCGCGGAAGATCACCCGTGTGCGCTCGAGCTTGCCGCGCCGCTCGACGTACACCTCCGCGGGCCCGTTGACGAGGATGTCCGAGACGGTCGGGTCCTGCATCAGCGGCTCGAGCGGGCCCAGCCCGAACGTCTCG
>Ga0209640_10005981_pt1 | contig 10645 bp, 11 predicted proteins | sample RifCSP10_1_FD_184018 | JGI IMG/M metagenome (GOLD analysis project Ga0209640, IMG submission 184018) | Soil microbial communities from Rifle, Colorado - Rifle CSP2_sed 10_1 (SPAdes) (version 2) | ecosystem: Environmental > Terrestrial > Deep subsurface > Rock core/Sediment | place: Rifle...
CCGGTACACCCGGTCCCCGAACCGCTCGACCAGGAGCTCGGGCGCCTCGGGATCGTCGCGCCGCAGCGCCTCGACCAGTCCCGCGTCCCCGTCCACCTTTCGCGTCTCCACGGTCGTCACGCCCTCGGCTCGTACAGCGACAGATGGCGCTTCATCTCCCCCACGCACTGCTCCATGACGGCGATGTCCTTGGTCACCTTCGTCAAGAGAATCGCGCCCTCGAGCCCGGCGACGAGGAAGTCCGCGACCGCCTCCGGCCGGCAGTCGTCGCCCACCTCGCCGCGGCGCCGCGCCCCGCGCAGTGCCTCGGTCAGCCGATCCCGCCACGCGGCGAAGACCCCTGCCAGGCGCGTGCGGAAGCCTTCGTGGACGTCCGAGAGCTCGGCGGCCAGGTTGCCGAGCGGGCAGCCGCCCATGCAGTTGCGCTCGCGCTGCGTCTCGAGCACACGGTCCAGGAAGCAGCGGATCTGCGCGAGGGGCCGGCCGTCGGGGTCCGAGAAGCACGGCGCGAGCGTCCGCTCGAGGAACGACGCGACAACCTGGTCGAGGATCGCGTAGCCGAGATCTTCCTTGCTCTTGAAGTGGTAGTAGAAGTTCCCCTTGCCGACGCCGCTCTCACGCAACACGTCGTCGAGCGCGGTCTGATTGTAGCCGTGGACGTGGATCAGGCGCCTCCCCGCCGCGAGGATCGCCTCGCGCGTCGTCCGCCCGTCTCTGGCCCGGTTTCCCACGGCCGCCGTCTTGGTCGTCATGTGTACCAACCAGTCGGTACATAACCTAACGGCTGAGGCGTTGTGACGTCAAGCCCTGAGAGTGAACCTGAGAGTGAACCTCGTGATTTCAGCTACTTGTTGATCAGAAGAGCGGGGCGGCGACTCGGAGCGCCGCCATGACGAGTGGCTTCGGATAGACCCCGAGCACGATGACACCGGCGGCGCAGAGGAGCACGGCCAGGGCGAGCGTCGGGGGCAGGAGAACAGGCCCCGTCCGTTCCGGCGGCTCGATGTACATCCGCTTGGCGACGAGCAGATAGTAGAAGAGCGCCACGACGGTGAGGACCGCGCCGAGCAGCACGAGCCAGTAGAGCCCGACCGTGGCCGCGGCCCAGAAGACGTAGAGCTTCGCCCAGAAGCCCGCGACGAACGGGATGCCGCCGAGCGAGAGCAGGAAGAGCAGCATCGCGAGGGCCAGGAGCGGCGAGCGCTGCGCCAGGCCGCGGAGCGCGGCGGTCGACTCCGAGCCCTCGGCGCGCGCGACCGCCTCGACGACCAGGAACGCGCCCATGTTGCCGAAGACGTAGGCGACGAGATAGAAGAGGACCATCGCCACGCCGGAGGCCGAGGCCGCCGCGAAGCCGACGAGCATGTACCCGATGTGGGCGATCCCGGAGTACGCGAGGAGCCGCTTCGTGTTCTGCTGCGGGAGCGCCATGAGGTTGCCGGCGACGATCGTGAGCGTCGCGAGCCCGGCCGCGATCGGGACCCAGGCGGCCGCGCGCTCCCCCGCGCCCTCGAAGTACACGCGGAACAGCGCCACGAACCCCGCGGCCTTCGGCGCCACGCTGAGCCACGCGACGAACGGCGTGCTCGCGGCCTCGTAGGTGTCCGGCACCCACATGTGGAAGGGGAACGCGGCGATCTTGAACGCGAAGCCCGCGAACGCCGCGAGGAGGCCGAGCGTCACCAACGGGTGGCCGGATGCTGCCGCCAGCGTGACCTTCGCGAGGTCGGTCGAGCGCGCCGCGCCGTAGACGAACGACAGCCCGTACGCCATCACCGCCGAGGACACGCTGCCGACGAGGAAGAACTTCAGCGCGGCCTCGACGGCCTCGTCCCGACGCTTGAGGAACCCGGCGAGCACGTAGAGCGGGATCGACATCAGCTCGAACGCCACGAAGAGCAGGATCACGTCCCGCGCGGAGGCGAGCACCAGCATCCCGAGGAGCGAGGAGAGCACGAGCAGGTGGTACTCGCCGGCCCGCCGCGCGAACGCGATCTCGGGCGCCCCGAGGGACGCGAGCAGCCCGATGAAGGTCGCGCCGAGGAAGAGCCGCTTGGCGAAGATCGCGAGGCCGTCCTGCACGAACATGCCGCCGAGCGCGGCGGGCACCGGCGCCACGAGGAAGCTCGTGAACCCGAGCACCAGCACGCCGCCGGTCGCGATCCAGCCGACGACCCGGCGGTCCCGGCCGCGGAGGCCGAGGTTCGCGGCGAAGACGAGCAGGAGCAGGGCGCCGAGCCCCAGCTCCAGCAGGAACGCGCGCACGAAGTCGGGCGTCGGCATCGCCTCAGGGCCCCACGATCCGCGACAGGAGCGCCACCGTCGCCGTGTCCACCGGCGCGATCGCGATCCCGGGCACCATGCCGAAGAGGACGAGCACTGCCACCAGGAGGACGAGGGCGACCCACTCCGGCCCGCGCGCGTCCTCGAGGTGGTGAAAGTGCGGCGAGGGCGGGCCCCAGAAGATCTGCTTGGCGACCCGGAGGACGTAGACGGCGGTGAGGAAGGTCCCCGCGACCGCCGGGAAGAGCCACCACACGTGCGCCGAGCGCCAGGCGCCCATGAACGTGAGCAGCTCGGCGACGAAGCCCGCGGTCGCCGGCAGGCCGAGCGAGGAGAGGCCGCCGACCGTGAAGGCGGTCGCGATCCCCGGCATCGCCTGCCCGAAGCCGCCCATCCTCCCGATCTCGCGCGAGTGCGCCTTCTCGTACACGAGGCCGACGAGGGCGAAGAACAGGCCCGTCATGATCCCGTGGGCGAACATCTGGAAGACCGACCCGTTCAGCCCCGCCTCGGTCAGCGTCGCCGCCCCGAGGAGGACGATCCCCATGTGCGAGACGGACGAGTACGCGATCACGTACTTGAGGTCCGTCTGGGCCATGGCGGCAAGCGCGCCGTAGACGATGTTGATCGTCGCAATCGTCCCCACGAGCCAAACCCAGTCGCTCGTGCCCTGGGGGAGGAGCCCCATGGCGATCCTCACGATCCCGTAGGCACCCAGCTTCATGAGCACGCCGGCATGAAGCATCGAAACCGCGGTGGGGGCCGAGGAGTGGCCGTCGGGCGACCACGTGTGCAGCGGCCAGATGCCCGCGAGGATGCCGAAGCCCAGGTAGAAGGCGAGGAAGACCCAGCGCTGGACCGCCGGCGAGAAGGATGCCGCCTCGAGGTCGAGGAACGAGAACGACGCGGCGCCGGCGTTGACGTAGAGCGCGAAGATGCCGACGAGGATGAACGCCGACCCGAACAGGAGGTAGAGCGTCAGCTTCATCGCGGCGTATTCCTTCGTCCCGACGCCGGTCTCCCGGTACGCCCAGGCGAAAATGCCGCGCGGGCGGATCTCGCCGCTCGAGCCCCAGATCCCGATCAGCAGGTACATCGGCAGGACCGCGAGCTCGTAGAAGAGGAAGAGAACGAAGAGGTCGAGCGACACGAACACGCCGAAGACGCCGGTGACGAGCGTCAGCAGCAGCGCGTAGAACTCCTGGCTGCGGACGGCGACCGTCCACGACGCGAAGACCCCGGCGAAGATGATGATGGACGTCAGCAGCACCAGGAGCAGGCTGATCCCGTCCGCGCCCAGCTCGTAGGAGATCCCGAGCGGCGGCACCAGCGGGAGCTTCTCGTAGAACTGGAACCCGGCCGCCTCCCGGTCGTACGCCGCGTAGATCCAGAGCGAGCCCGCCATCGAGATCCCCGTCGTGACGGCGGCGATCAGCCGCACCGCGAGCGGCCGGCGGCGCGCCGTGAACATGATGAGGAGCGCGCCGACGAACGGCGCCCACGTGATGAGGGAGAGCACGGGCAGGGTCATTGTAACGGGGCCCGCGAGGCCGGCTCCGACCGCAGGTGGCCTGAGAAAGACGCGCGTGGCTTCATTAACCCCACCACTGCGCCCAGATCAGGAGCAGGAGCACGCCGAAGGCGACGCCGTAGACGTAGTCCTGGGGCTGGCCGCTCTGGATGCGCCGCAGGCGATCGCCGCCGCGGAACGTCCACGCGCTCCCGAAGTTCAGGACGCCGTCCACGAGGTAACGGTCGATCCAGCCGATGAGGCGCGAGAGGCCCAGGATGAAGCCGCGATAGAGGCCGCCGTAGAGCGCGTCGAGCCCGTAGCGGCGCCGCGCCATGAAGCCGAGCGCCGAGAGCGGGAACGTCGCGCCGACGCGCGCCGGGTCCACGGAGCCCCGCTGGTACATCGCCCACGCGAGGGCGATGCCGGCCGCCGCGGCCGCCACCGAGGCGGGCGCGAGCCACCCCGGCCCGTGGGGCTCGCCGCCCTCGGCGAGGGCGAGCCGCAGGCCGACCAGCACGGTGAGCCCTGCCAGGAGCCAGAGCGGCCCGCGCATGGCCCAGGGCGGCTCGTGCGGGTGGCCCGCCGCGGGCGCGCGGCCGAAGAACGCGAGGAAGACGACGCGGGCCATGTAGAAGGCGGTCAGCAGCACGGTGAGCGCCAGCATGACGAACGGCCCCGTCATGCCGGCCGCCCACACGCCGGCCAGGATCGCCTCCTTCGAGAAGAAGCCGGCGAGCGGCGGCAGCCCGGCGAGTGCGCACGCGCCGACGACGAAGACGACGCCCGTCTGGGGCATGGCCCGGAACAGACCGCCCATGCGGAAGATGTCGTTGGTCCCGACGGCGTGGATGACGGCCCCCGCGCCGAGGAACAGGAGCGCCTTGAACAGCCCGTGCGTCAGGAGGTGCAGGAAGCTCGCGTCGGGCGCGCCCGCGCCGGCGGCGGCCATCATGTAGCCGAGCTGCGAGACGGTCGAGTAGGCGAGCACGCGCTTGATGTCGTCCTCCACGCACGCCAGGCTCGCGGCGAGCAGCGCCGTGAACGCGCCGACCCAGCCGATGAGCGTCAGCACGTCGGGGACGAGGGCGAAGAGCGGCTGCGCGCGGGTCACCAGGAAGACGCCCGCCGTGACCATCGTCGCCGCGTGGATGAGCGCGGACACGGGCGTCGGGCCCTCCATGGCGTCCGGCAGCCACACGTGCAGCGGGAACTGCGCCGACTTGCCGACCGCGCCCAGGTAGATCAGGACCATGATCGTGCCGAGCCCCTCGATCGCCAGCGCGTGCTCCTGCGCCTTCGCGAAGAGCGGTTCGAACTCGAACGTCCCCGTCGCCGCCCACAGCATGACGATCCCGATGACGAACCCGAGGTCGCCGACCTTCGTGATCCAGAACGCCTTCACTGCGGCGCGCGCGGCCGACGGGCGCTCGTACCAGTAGCCGATCAGGAGGTACGAGCAGAGTCCGACGAGCTCCCAGAAGACGAACATCTGGATGAACGAGGGCGAGAGCACCAGCCCGAGCATCGAGAAGGCGAAGAGCGACTGGTACGTGTAGTAGCGGCCGAGTGCGGGCGCCCGCTCGTCGTGGAGGTACGCGAGCGAGTAGACCTGCACGAGCAGCGACACCAGCGTGACGAGGACGAGCATCGCGTTCGCGAGCGGGTCCACGAGGAGGCCCACGGTGGCCATGGGGCCGTCGTCGGCCGGGATCCACGCCCACGTCGCGTCGCTCCGGAACCCTTCGCTCCAGACGACGAGCGCCCCGGCGAGCGCCGCCGCGATCGCGGCGATCGACACGCCGCCCGCGAGGCGGCCCGCGCGACGCAGCGGCGCCACGACGGCGAGCAGGACGAACGCGGCGAAGGGCAGCGCCAGGACGAGGAGCGGGAGCCAGACGATCACCCGCATCGCCCTAGCCCCGGAGGAGGTCGAGGCGGTCCGCCTCGACGGTCCGGCGCACGCGGAAGATCACGATGACGATCGCGAGCCCCACGGCCACCTCGGCGACGGTGATCGCGATGGTGAAGAGGGCGAAGATCAGTCCCGCGAGATCACCGTGGAAGCGCGCGAAGGCGACGAGGTTGATGTTGACGGCGTTGAGCATGAGCTCGATCCCGAGCAGGATGCCGATCGCGTTCCGCCGGGTGAGGACGCCGAAGAGGCCGATCGCGAAGACCAGGGCCGCGAGGGTGAGATACGCGTTCAGGCCCACTAGTCGTCCGGCCGCGCGAAGTAGAGCGCGCCGAGGAGCGCGATCACCAGGAGGACTGCGAGCAATTCGAGGGCGGCGGCGAACGGGCCGACGAGCGCCCGGCCGATCGCCGGCATGAGATCCGCGGGCAGGGCCGGGCGCGGCGCCGGCCAGGGTGCCTCGATCAGGAACCCGACCACGCCCACGAACACGGCCGCCGCGACGACGGCGCCGTGCCAGACGTAGCGGCTCGTCTGGGCGATGCGCTCGCCGATCAGCCGCTCCGTCAGCATGATCGCGAAGACCACGATCGTCACCACGCCGCCCGCGTAGAGGAGGAGCTGGACGCCGAAGAGGAAGGGCGAGTCCAGCAGGAGAAAGACGGTGCCCGTCGCGACGAGCGCCGCCGCCAGGTAGAGCACGGCGTGGAAGAGGTTCTTCGTGAGGACCACGGCGAGGCTCGAGGCGAGCAGCACCGCGGCCACCACCCAGAACCCCACGGTCTCGAACGTCACTCGGCGGGCTCCTTCACTTCTCCCTTGGCCCCCTCGGCGGCGGCCTTCGCCGGCTTCGGCGGCGCCTGCATGTCGCGGAGCCTGTTCCCGGTCGCCCACGACGGCTCGAACTGCATGCCGAGCGCGTGGAGCCGGTCCTTGTCGAGGAGCATCGAGCGGCGGTCGGCCGTCGCCAGGTCGAAGGTCCGCAGCATGACGATCGCGTCCGTCGGGCACACCTGCACGCACAGCTCGCAGAACTCGCACGCGTACAGCTCGAGCGTGAACGTCTTGGCGTAGTTCCGCTTCTCGCGCTTGAGCATCTCGACCCTGATGACCTGGGGCGGACAGATGTACTCGCAGAGCCGGCAGCCGATGCAGTTCTCCTCGCCGGTCTCCCGGTCGTAGGTGAGCGCGAGGATGCCCCGGAACCGGTCGGGGTACGTCCGCTGGACGTCCGGGTACCGGACGGTGACCGGCCGGCGGAAGAGGTTCCGGAGCGTGATGCCCATCGCGCGCCCGACGGCGCCGACGAGCTGGCCCGTCTCGCGCAAGAAGCCCGGGGTCCCGCTGCCGTTATGCGCCACCGGCGCCTCGGAGCGCGACCACGAAGCCGGTCGCGAGCAGGAGGACGATCGATGCGGGGAGCAGGAGCTTCCACGAGATCGCGAGGATCTGGTCCACGCGGATCCGCACGAAGGACCAGCGCACCCATGTCACGACGAGGAAGATAAGGATCGCCTTCGCGAGGAACCAGAACGGCCCGAGCCACGCCGGCCCCGGGCCGAGCCAGCCGCCGAGGAACAGGAGCGCACCGAGGAAACTCGTGCCCAGCATGTGAGCGTACTCGCCGAGCTGGATGAGCGCGAACTTCATCCCGCTGTACTCGACGCGGAACCCCGCGACCAGCTCCGATTCGGCCTCGAGGATGTCGAAGGGAACGCGGTTCTCGGCGGCGAGCGTCGCGACGAGGAAGAGGACGAACGCGAGCTGGCCCAGGACCGGGTACGCGACGAACCAGAGCCCCTGCTGCGCGGCGACGATGGCCGACATCTGGAGCGAGCCCGCCAGGAGGACCGGCACGAGCGCGACGAAGATGAACGGAAGGTCGTACGAGATGATCTGGTTCACCGCCCGCATCGCCGAGAGGAGCGCGTACTTGTTGTTCGACCCCCAGCCGCCCATGAAGAGTCCGACGATCTCGAGCGAAGAAACGGCGAGGAAGAAGAGCACGCCGATGTTCAGGTCGGCGACGCCGAGCGCGGGGGCGAACGGGATCGTCGCGAAGATCAGGAGGCAGGGCACGAGGAAGACGATGGGCGCGAGATTGTACACCCAGCGGTCCGACGCGGTCGGGACGATGTCCTCCTTGAGCAGGAGCTTGAGCGCGTCCGCGATGGGCTGGAGCCAGCCGTGGGGGCGGCCGACGTAGTACGGCCCGATCCTCGACTGCATCCGCGCCGCGAACTTCCGCTCGAGGAGCGTCACGTAGGCCACCAGGATCAGGAGGGCGTTCAGCACGACGAACGCCTCGAGCGCGTGCCACGCCACGGTCATCGATCGACCTCGCCGAAGACCGGGTCCACCGACCCCATGATGGCCACGACGTCGGCGACCTTGTGGCCCGGGATGATGTGCGGCAGCACCGCGAGGTTCGTGAACGAGGCGCCCCGCCACTTCAGCCGGTAGGGCTTCGGGCCGCCGTCGCTGACGAGGTAGCAGCCGAGCTCGCCGCGCGGCCCCTCGACCCGCGCGTACCCCTCGCCCTTCGCCACGCGCACCTGGCCCACCGACTTCACGCCGGGCCGCGACGAGATCGGCCCCTCGGGCAGGCCGTCGAGCGCCTGGCGGACGATCCGGATCGACTCGCGGAACTCGACCATCCGCACCCGGTACCGCGCGTAGCAGTCCCCCGCCGTCTCGACCGGCACGCGGAAGTCGAAGTCCTGGTACGACGAGTACGGCTCGGCCCGCCGGACGTCGTAGTTCACGCCCGAGCCGCGGATGAGCGGCCCGACGACGCCGACCTCCTGGGCGAGCTCGCGGGAGATGACGCCGACGCCCTGCGTCCGCACGAGGAAGAACGCGTTGCCGTCGAGCATCGCCTCGTACTCGTCGATCCGCGTCTCGATGAAGTCGACGGTCTCGCGGACCTTCGTCGCCCAGCCCGCCGGGACGTCGTAGCGCGTGCCGCCGATCTGGTGGAAGCCGTAGAGCAGCCGCGCGCCCGTCAGCTCCTCGAAACGGTCGAGGACCAGCTCGCGCTCGCGGATGCAGTAGAGGAAGACCGTGGCACCGCCGCCGAGGGCGCCGCCCATGTCGAGACACCACGTGCCGAGCCAGAGGCAGTGCGACGCGATCCGCTGGAGCTCGGCGGCGATCACGCGCAGGTACTGCGCGCGCCGGGGGACCTCGATCTTCCCGACCCGCTCGACGGCGGAGACGTAGGCGAGCTCGGCCGTCATCGCGGCGACGTAGTCCGTCTTCGAGGCGATCGACGGGTACTGCGCGTACGTGAGCGTCTCGCCGAGCTTCTCGTGACAGCGGTGGAGGTAGCCGATCACGGCCTCCACCGCGACGACCGTCTCGCCCTCGAGGGTGAGGATCATGCGGAAGACGCCGTGGGACGACGGGTGCTGAGGCCCCATGTTCATCATGAGGCGCTCGTTGCCCCCGTAGCCCAGCTCGACGACCTTCATATCCGCCGTCGGCGCGCCTCCGCGCCCGACGTTCGGGCGGTCATTCCGCTCACTCACTGCATCGGCGAGGCCGGCGCAGGGTTCAGGATGATCGACCGCATCTCGGCGAGGAGCGGCGTCGCCTTGCCGATGAACGCCTGCCACTCGGGGTCCTGGAGCGCCTTGGCGCGCACCGCCGCCCGGTCGTTGAGGTCCCGGTAGGCCCAGAGGTGGACGACCTCGTTGAGCTGGGCGACCTCCGTTTGCCAGAGGCCGACGTTCTTCGAGTACTTCTCGCGCACCGGCATGATCGCCTTGTAGTGGCCGAGCCACTCGCCCGCCTTGCCCACGTGGGTACGGTACGTCCGCAGCTCGTAGATGTGGCCGGCGTCGGCGGGCGGCTTGAGCGGAAGCTGCGCCGAGAGGATCTTGTTCTCCTGCGCGAGGAGCATGGGCCGGATCTTCGGGATGTAGCCCTGCGTCCAGTCCGGGTTCTTCTGCAGCTCGCCGCGGAGCCGCTCGCGCTCCTCGAAGCTCGGATAGCTCCAGAGGTGCACGAACTGGTTGAGCGTCCCGAACTCCGTCGTCCACGAGCCCTCGAGCTTCCCGTACTTGTCGCCGCGCGTGGGCCGGCCGACCTCCTGGTTGAGCTTGAGGTACTCGCCCTGCTTGCCCGGCATCAGCGTGTAGGTGCGCAGCTCGTAGATCATTGGCGGCTCCTCTCGTGAGGGGTCATCGGTACGGGGTGAACGGGGTGTCGACGGCGTAGTCCTTCCGCAGCGGGTAGCCCTCCCAGTCGTCGGACAGGAGGATCCGCCGGAGGTCGGGATGGCCCTCGAAGACGACGCCGAACATGTCGTAGCACTCGCGCTCCATCCAGTCGGCGCCGCGCCAGAGGCTCGTCAGGGACGGACAGCGGACCTCGCCGGCGCCGAGCTTCGTCCGCATCAGGACGGCGAGGCCCGTGTCGAGATTCTCGACGCGGCACAGCACCTCGAACCCCTGCTCCTTCCAGTCCACGGCCGTGAGCCAGCTGAAGTAGACGCACCCGAGCTCGCGCTTCGCGAAGGCGCCGAACTCCTGCCACCGCTCCCGCGGCAGGGAGACCTGCACCGCGCCGTCGGCGAGCGCCGCCTCGACGCCAAACCTCTCCCGGATTCGCCCTGTCACGGCGTCCGAGGTCATGCTCAGTCCCGGTCGGCGGGAGACGGGCGCGCGCCGGTCTTCTGGAACTCGGCGACCTGCTCCTGCAGCTTCAGGAGGCCGTACATGAGCGAGTCGGGCGTGGGCGGGCAGCCGGGCACGTAGACGTCCACGGGCACGACGCGGTCCACCCCCTTGACGACGTGGTAGCCGTACCGGAAGGGGCCGCCCGAGTTCGCGCAGGAGCCCATCGAGACCACCCACTTCGGGTCGGGCATCTGGTCGTAGATGCGCTTGAGCATCGGCGCCATCTTGATGGTCACCGTGCCGGAGACGATCATG
>Ga0209640_10005982_pt1 | contig 10645 bp, 11 predicted proteins | sample RifCSP10_1_FD_184018 | JGI IMG/M metagenome (GOLD analysis project Ga0209640, IMG submission 184018) | Soil microbial communities from Rifle, Colorado - Rifle CSP2_sed 10_1 (SPAdes) (version 2) | ecosystem: Environmental > Terrestrial > Deep subsurface > Rock core/Sediment | place: Rifle...
CCGCCACCAGTGCGGCGACCGCGAACACCATCAGGATCGGGATGTAGTCCATCAGGGTCCCTGGAGGCTGTCGGTCTGCTTCCCGGCGTGATAGGAAGAGCGGACCAGCGGGCCCGACTCCACGTGGGCGAAGCCCATCTCCCGCCCCCGGACCGCCAGCTCCCCGAACTCGTCCGGGTGGTAGAAGCGCGCCACCGGCAGGTGCTGGGCCGACGGCCGCAGGTACTGGCCGAGCGTGAGGATGTTCACGTCCGCCGCCCGCAGGTCCGCCATGGTGGCCAGCAGCTCGTCCCGCTCCTCGCCCAGGCCCAGGATGATGCCCGACTTGGTCACGAGCCCGGGCGCGGCGGCGCGGGCGCGACGGAACAGCTCGAGCGTGCGCTCATAGCGGCCCCCGTGGCGTGCCACCTTGTAGAGTCGCGGCACCGTCTCGGTGTTGTGGTTCAGCACGTCGGGCCCCGCCGCGATGACCGTCTCGAGCGCGGCGGCGGTGCCCTGGAAGTCCGGAATGAGCAGCTCCACGCGGCAAGCGGGGGCGTGGCGGCGAATCGCCTTCGTGGTCGCCGCGAAGTGCGCGGCCCCGCCGTCGGCCAGATCGTCACGGTTCACCGAGGTGATCACCACGTGATCGAGCCCCAGCTCCCCGACCGCGCGCCCCACCCGCTCCGGCTCCTCGCGATCCTCCCAGACCGGCCGGCCGTGGGTCACCGCGCAGTAGCCGCAGTTGCGGGTGCACACGTCGCCCAGGATCATGAACGTGGCGGTGAGATCCTCCCAGCACTCGCCGATGTTCGGGCAGTGCGCCTCCTCGCAGACCGAATGGAGGTTCCATTCGCGCATCAGGCCCTTGAGCCGGATGTACTTCGGCCCGCCCGGCGCGCGCACCCGGAGCCACGGCGGCTTGGGCGAGTCGGATGGACGCGCGGTGTCGAGAAGTGGTAGGGAAACTCCCATCACTATTGTCCTTTGGCCCCTCGGGCGGCGTCATTATGGCACATCTTTCACAAGCCGCCAACCGAGGGAACGGCCCGGTCAGCGCCCGGCCGGGATCGCGGCGTGCACGGTATTGCTGACCACGTCCAGCCGGGCGCTGTGCCAGGGATCCGGCACGCGGCTGTTGGTCAGGTAGGCGAACGAGACCCCGGAATCGGGATCGGCCCAGCAGTACGACGACCCCACCCCGCCGTGGCCGAAGGTCCGCGGGGAGGCGATCGTGCCCAGCCCCCGGATGGACTCGGTGGTCCCCCGCACGTGCGGCCCGAGCGCCCGATGCATGGGGATGCCCATGTAGCCGTCGACGCGCTCGCCGGTGACGCTGCGCGTGACGTACTGCACCATCCGGGGCGACAGGAGCCGCCGGCCGTCGAGAGTGCCGCCGGCCGCGAGCATCTGGTAGAGCGCGGCCATCGCGCGCGCGCTCGCGTAGCCGCCCCCGCCCGGGGCGCCCGCCCGGCGGAACTCCGCGTCGTTCTCCTCGGCGCGCTTGACCGGGCCGGCGGCGCCGGGCTCGTGCATGTCGACGGCCCGGTCGTGACGGGCGTCCGGCAGCCCCACGAACAGCTCGTCGCCCAGCCCGAGCGGCTCGACGACCTGCTCGCGGATGAACGCCCGGTAGTCGGTCTTGCTGAGCGCCTCGATGAGCACGGCCGCCACCCAGTGCGCGGCTCGGCTGTGGTAGTGCACCCGCGAGCCGGGCGTCCACTCGAGCGTGAAGCCCGAGACCGTCCGGCGCAGCAGCTCGTGGTCTTCCCACGCGGCCCGGGGCACATCCGCGTTCGGGAACCCGCCCTGGTGGGTCAGAAGCTGGATGATCGTGATGTCGCCCTTGCCGTGGGCCTCGAAGCCCGGCACGTGCTCGGCCACCCGATCCGTGAACCGCAGCGCGCCCTGCTCGGCCAGGACCCAGACCGCGCAGGCGGTGATGACCTTGGTATTCGAGTAGAGCAGCCAGAGGGAATCGTCGCGCGCGGGGGTCCGGGAGGGATCCAGGCGCGCGTCCCCGAAGCTCCGGAACAGCGCGAGCTTGCCGTCGCGGGCCACCGCGATCTGGGCGCCCGGGTACCGCCCCTCCGCCAGGTGGCGCGTGATCAGCTCCTGGAGCCGGTCGAGCGCGCGGGGGTCGAGGCCCAGGGACGAGGGGGTGGCGGCGGACAGGGGGAAGGCCATGGACGTCTCCTTAGGAGGGCTGCCTCAGTGAGTTGACCAGGTCCACCACGCGCAACAGCTCGATCCCGTCACGGACCATGTGACGGTCACCCGCCTGGCCCCAGCGCAGGATCCCGTCGCGGTCGATCACGAACGTGGACCGGTACGCCACGTTGCGCTCGACGTCGAGCACGCCGTAGGCCGAGATGACCGCGCGGTGCACGTCGCTCAGGAGCGGGAAGGGGAAGGGGTGCGTCTTGAGGAACGCGGTGTGGCAGAACGGGCTGTCGCCGCTGATCGCGAGGAGCGCGGCGCCGCGCCCGCCAAGCTCGGCCGCGACCTGGCCCAGGCCGGTGAGCTCGGGCGTTCAGATCCCACCGAAGTCGTAGCAGTAGAAGCCGAGGACGACGTCGCGCCCGCGGAGCTCCGAGAGGCGCATGGGCCGGCCGGTGGTGCTGGGCAGCTCGAAGTCCGGCGCGGGCTGTCCCCAGCGAGGGAGCATCACGCCCCGCCCCGCACTCGGTAGCGTAGCCGCGGCCGGCCGCGGGAGGCGACGGGGTCGAGCCGCTCAGATCCCGCGGGGACCACCCAGGCCATGGGCCTGATTCTCGGAGATGATCACCGCGGGGTCAAGCTGTCAGAGGATCAGGTGTGGGCGCGGCCCTGGCGGTGGTCGGTGAAGCGCCGGGCCTTGGCGTCGAACCGTGGCAGCGTTCCGTACGCGACCGGGGTCACCTGGACGCGCAGGCCCAGTCCGTTGCGGAGGTCTCGAGCCACCGCGGCGGCCACCGTATCCGGCTCCGACCCACTGACCTCTACCCGAAGCTCCATGTCGTCCAGCTCGTGGCGGCGATGGATATCCACGACGAACTCCCCGGCCTCGGAGAAGCGGCGGACGACGTCCTCGATGGCCCCGGGAAAGACCGGGACGCCTCGCACCACGAACACCTCGTCGATGCGCCCGATGATGCCGCCCTCCGCCCGCGAGAAGGTCCGTCCGCAGGCACAGGGAGTGGACACCAGCTTCACCCGGTCACCGGTCCGATGGCGGATGACCGGCATCCCGATCCGCCCCAGATTGGTGATGACGAGCTCCCCTTCGTCCGCGTGCTTTCCGGTGACCGGATCGATGACCTCACAGATGAACTCGCCTTCGTTCAAGTGGACCCCGGCTTGCGCCTGACACTCGAACCCCCACGCGCCGACTTCGGTCGAGCCGGCGTGGTCAAAGCACTTCGCGCCCCACGCGGTCTCGATCCGCTTCTTCGTGCCGGGCAGGCTCGCTCCCGCCTCGCCCGCGTGGATCGTGATCCGCACGCCGGACCTCGCGATGTCGAGTCCTTCCTCGGCGGCAACCTCGGCCAGATGCAGAGCGTAGGTCGGAGTGCAGACCAGGACCGACACCCCGTCGACCACGATGGCCTTGGCTCTCTGGTGCGACGACATGCCCCCTCCGGGAATCAGGAGAGCGCCGACCAGCTGAGCCCCCTCGTACGCGCTCCAGAACCCGATGAACGGTCCGAACGAGAACGCGAAGAAGATGCGATCCGCGGCATGCACGCCGGCCGCCCGGTAGACCGCCGCCCAGCACCTGGCCCACCACCGCCAGCTCTCGTCGGTGTCGAGCCAGCGCAGGGGCTCGCCCTTCGTGCCGGCGGTCTGGTGGATCCTCGTATAACGATCCCCCGGAAACGTCAGGTTCGTGCCGTAAGGAGGATGGGCCGCCTGGTCCGCGGACAGCTCTTCCTTGGTGGTGAAGGGCAGACGCCGGTAGTCATCCGGGGTCTTCACGTCCGAGGGGTCGCGAAGTCCCGCCTCCAACAGCTTCCGCCGATAGAAAGGATTCGTCGCCAGGACCGGCTTGAGCATCAGCTGGAATCGCTTCAGCTGGATCTGCGCGATCGCTTCGCGGCCGACGGTCTCCATGAAGGGATCAAGGTAGGGGGCGTCCATGTCCATGGCGGTTCCTAGTCGCGAGACGGGAGCCGGTCCGGGCTGGAGGGGAACTTCTCGTTGATCAGCATCAGCGGCCGGCCCCGGGAGATGATGCGATAGGTGCGGCTGATGGCTGGAGCTCCGTTCAGCCCCTGGATGGGATGCGGCACGTCAGCGAGCTGTTCTCTCCCATACCACAAGACCTCGCGTCGTGTCTCCAGCTGGGCGCTCAGCAGGATACGACCCAGACTACCCGCGTCGTCCTGCAAGGAGTCCCGCGCCGCCTCCGGCAAGCGGTCCGGCACCACCAGCGATACCGCGTACGCGTAGACGGTGCGAGTGTATCGGCCCTCGAGGTAGACCCGGCGGGCGAGCACCGTCGTCCCCGCCGACGCCTCGAGCCACGGCTGATCCGAAGCCAGCGCGCGCTTCTCCTGGCCGAGGTGAACGGTCTGGACCGGCTCGAGCGTGTAGGCCTCGATGAACTTCGTCACGGTTCCGTCGATGACCAGGAGCGCCCGCTGGAACGGCGTCAGCGCGCGCAGGTTCACCGCGCCCAGTTGCGTCGGCCTCGCCAACTGCGCCACGAACAAGTCGCTGAGAGGATCGAAGGTGTCGGTCACTGCGCGCGTCCCGGAGCCTGCACCCACTCATCCATCCTAACCCGTCGGCGGAGAAAAATAGGGGATTGATTTCGCGTTCACGCGACTAGACGTATGCGGTTTACAATACGCACGATGAAAACGCGGGATCTGCGCATCGAAGACATCCGGGCTCTGACACCGCCGGCGAGTCTCCTCGAGGAGATGCCTCTCAGCGAAGCGGGGGCCTACAACGTGACCCGAGCCCGTGAAGAGATATCCAGCATTCTGAACGGCCAGGGCGATCGACTGATCGTTGTCGTCGGGCCTTGTTCGATCCACGATCCGGTGGCCGCCCGGGAATACGCAGGACGCCTGCGCGGACTGGCCGACGAGCTGGGCCGGGACCTACGACTCGTCATGCGCGTCTACTTCGAAAAGCCTCGCACGACGGTCGGGTGGAAGGGTCTCATCAACGACCCATATCTGGATGGGAGCTTCGCGATAAACGTCGGGCTGCGACGAGGCCGCCGGCTTCTCCTCGATCTCGTCGAGCTCGGGCTGCCGGTCGGATGCGAGTTCCTCGACCCCATCTCGCCCCAGTTCATCACCGACCTCGTGAGCTGGGGCGCCATCGGGGCCCGCACCACCGAGAGCCAGGTGCATCGCGAGCTCGCGTCGGGTCTCTCGATGCCGGTCGGCTTCAAGAACGGCACCGACGGCGGCATCCAGATCGCCATCGACGCGGTGCGCGCGGCGGCCCACCCGCACAGCTTCCTGGGGGTCACCGAGCGCGGCCTGGCCGGCATCGTCTCCACTCGCGGCAACTCGGACTGCCACGTGATTCTCCGCGGCGGCCAGAGCGGCCCCAACTACGATGCGGGGAGCGTGGGCAAGGTCCTCGCCGCGCTCCGCGATGCCGGGCTGCCGCCCCGGCTGATGATCGACACCAGCCACGGCAACAGCGAGAAGGACTACCGGCGACAGCCGCTGGTCGCCCGGGAGATCGCGGCCCAGGTGGCCCACGGGGAGCGGGGAATCATCGGCGTGCTGATGGAGAGCTTCCTGGTCGACGGCCGGCAGGACCTCGTGGATCCCTCGCGTCTCGTCTACGGGCAGAGCATCACCGACGCCTGCATGGGCTGGGACATGACGGTGCCGGTCCTCCGGGAGCTGGCGGCCGCGGTGCGGGCGCGCCGCGCGGTGGCCGCTCCCCCCGACCGGTAGACCCGTTGGACTACCATCCGTTCAAGGCCCGGTTGAATCGCTTCCTGCTCCGACACGTGGGCGGCGACCGGCGCCCGGCGTTCTTCGATGTGGACGAGACCTATCCGGCCCTCGGCCACGTCACCCGCGCCTACCCGGCGATCCGTGAGGAGTGCGGGCGGCTCCTCACCCGCCGCAAGGAGCTCCCGCGGTACCACGAGATCGATCCGGGCGAGAAGGCGATCTCGGCCGCGGATTCGGATCGCCACTGGTACGTCTTCATGCTCTACATCCTGGGCCACAAGCCCACCGCGAACCGCGCGCTCTGCCCGGCCACGTGCGAGGCGCTCGCCCGCGTCCCGAACCTGGTCCAGGCATTCTTCTCCATCCTGGACCCCGGCAAGCGAGTCCCTCGCCACGAGGGCCCCTACCTCGGGTATCTGCGCTATCACCTGGGGCTGCACGTCCCCCAGGACAACCCGCCGCGCTTGATCGTGAACTCGCAGGAGCATGTCTGGAAGGCGGGGCAGGCCGTCATGTTCGATGACTCCTGGCCGCACGAGGTCATCAACGAGAGCCGGGAGCCGCGCGTGGTGCTGATCGTGGACGTGCTCCGGCCGCTGCCCCTCTTCCCTTCGCTGGTCAACCGCCTCGTGATGCACGGGCTCGCGCGCCCGACCTACGGCCGGTCGGTCGCGCGGCGCGCCGCCCGCTCGACCTTCATCAGCACCGGCTGACGGGCACGCGCGGGCCGGGCCGCTCCTCGGAGATGGATCGGGTGCCGCGGTAGGACGAGGCCGGGATTTCGCTCGCGGATCAATGGTGCCGAAGGGGGGACTCGAACCCCCACGGGTTGCCCCACACGCCCCTCAAACGTGCGCGTCTGCCAATTCCGCCACTTCGGCGCCGGCGAGCGCTCAGTATGCCGTGCACGCGCGCGGCTGTCAATGCGGGGTCAGGTCTTACATTCCGACATTTTCATCGCGGGCGCGGGACGCGCAGCGCGCGGAGATGTCGGAATGTAAGACCTGACCCCGACTAGCGGCCGAGGCGGAGGATGCGGCCCACGCGCGACTGGCGGAGGCGCGGGTCGAGCGCGTCGCGAATTCCCTCCCCCACCAGGTTGTAGGAGAGCACCGTGATGAGGATGGCCAGCCCCGGGTAGAGGGTCATCCACCACGCGATCTCGATGTAGTCGCGACCGTCGTTGAGGATGTTCCCCCAGGTGGCGTAAGGCGGCTGCACGCCCAGGCCCAGGAACGACAGCCCGGCCTCGGTCAGGATGGCGGCCGGGATCCCGAGAGTCATGGCGACCAGGATCGGCGCGATCGCGTTCGGCAGGATGTGCCGGAAGATGATCCGGAGCGCCCCCGCGCCCACCGACTCCGACCAGACGACGAACTCCCGCTCTCGGAGGGTCAGGAACTCCGCGCGGACGAGCCGGGCCACCCCCATCCAGCCGGTCAGGCCGATCACGGTCATGATGGTCCAGATGGACGGCTTCAAGAACGCGAGCACGGCCAGCAGGAGGAAGAAGCGCGGGAAGACCAGCATCAGGTCCACGAGGCGCATGACGATGTTGTCCACCACCCCGCCGCGATAGCCGGCGGCCGCGCCCAGCAACACGCCGACCGCGGCCGCGATGCCGACGGAGACGAAGCCGACCGCCAGCGACACCCGCGAGCCGTAGAGCACGCGCGACAGCACGTCGCGCCCGAGGGGGTCGGTGCCGAGCCAGTGGCTGCGCGACGGCGGGATCAGGATCTTCTTGGTGTCGGGCCGGTTCGGGTCCCAGGGCGCGAGCAGCGGGGCCAGCACCGCCAGCGTCACCAGCACCAGGACCACCACGCCCCCGCACATGGCGAGCTGGTTGCGCGAGAACGTGCGCCAGAACAGCCGGATCTCCCCGCGCCCCCAGCCCGGAGCCGCCATCTCAGCGCCGCCGCCGGCCGCCGAAGCGGATGCGCGGGTCCACGAGGCCGTAGGTGATGTCGGCGACGAGATTGGCCACCAGGGTGAGGGTCGCCACGATCACGAGGTTCCCCATCACCACCGGATAGTCGCGGGAGAAGACCGACTGCACCATGAGCTGGCCCATCCCCGGGATGGCGAAGATGGACTCGATGATGACGCTGCCGCCGATGAGGCCGGGCAGGGCCAGCGCCAGGATGGTGACGACCGGCAGCAGCGCGTTGCGCAGCGCGTGCTTGCCGATCACCACCCGCTCCGACAGCCCCTTGGCCCGCGCGGTCTGCACATAGTCCTGCCGGACCACCTCGAGCATGCTCTGCCGCATGTAGCGCGAGAACCCGGCGAGCCCGCCGAAGGTGGCGACCACGATGGGCAGGACGAGGTGGGAGAAGAAATCCCACTGCTGCTGCCAGAAGGACAGGTACTCCCAGTTCAGCGAGCGCAGGCCCGAGATGGGCAGCCAGCCGAGCTGCACGCCGAAGAGGATCATCAGCAGCAGGGCGAGCCAGAAGTCGGGGGTGGCGAAGCCCACGAACACGAAGATCGTGGTGATCTTGTCGTAGAGCGAGTACTGGCGCGTGGCCGAGAGGACGCCGATGGGAACCGCGAGCCCGACGATGATCGCCATCTCGATCAGGTTGAGGAACAGGGTGACGGGCAAGCGCTCGCCGATCTTGGTGAGGACCGGCCGGCCGTCGGGCAGGAACGAACGCCCGAAGTCGAGGCGCACCGCGCGCTTGAGCCACTGCCAGTACTGCACGTGGATGGGCTGGTCCAGCCCGAACTCCTTGATCAGCCGCTCCTTGACCTCGACCGAGGCGTTCGGATCCTCCGGGGTCAGGAAGTCGAGCGGGCCGCCGGGGGCCAGGCTGATCACCACGTAGGAGACGAAGGTGATGCCGATCAGGAGCGGGACCGAGAGGAGGAACCGGCGGAGGGCGAAGAGCGCCATCTAGCCGGAGGTATAGCGCTGCTGTTGCTTCGGTACGTACCACTCGGTAAGGTTGTGGAGGATGCCGGCCGGGGCCGGGCTCACGCCGCGGATGCGCGCGGCGACCACCGGCAGCGCGTCGCGGTTGTAGAGGAAGATCATGGGCAGATCGTGGGCGAGGATCTCCTGGAGGCGGTGATAGTAGCGGACGCGCTCGCTCTGGACGCAAGACATGCGGCCCGCTTCCAGGAGCGCGTCGACCTCCGGGTCGGCGTAGCCGGTGCGGTTCATCTGATCCGGCCCCCGCTGCGAGGAGTGCCAGACCACGAACTGATCCGGATCGGTGCCGGTGCCGAAGCCGAGCACGACCACCTCGAACCGGCGCGGCTTGACGAACTCCTTGATGAAGGCGGCCCACTCGATGAGCTGGATGTCGGCCTGGATCCCGATCTCCTTCAGGCGCTGCTGGACGATCTCCGCGATCTTCTTGCGCTCGTCGTTGCCCTGGTTGGTCCGGATGGTGAGGGTGAACGGCTTGCCTTCCCGGTCCTCCACGACGCCGTCCCCGTCCCGGTCCTTCCAGCCCGCTTCTGCGAGCAGGACCTTCGCCTTCGCCGGATCGTAGGCGAAGCGCTCCACCTGGTCGGTGTAGGCCCAGGTGCCGGGACGGATCGGGCCGGTGGCCTCGCGGGCGAGGCCGAGCCGGACCCCGTCGATCAGCTCCTGCTTGCTGATGGCGTGGGCGAAGGCCTGGCGCACCCGCCGGTCGGCAAAGCGCGGGTCGCGCAGGTTGAAGCCCAGGAAGGTGTAGTCGCTCGCTGGGTAGCGGAACTTGTGGTAGGCCTTGCGGAAGGCGGGGTACTCGGTCTGCCGCGCGTACTGGATGCCGGTGAGGGTGCTGACGTAGTCCACCCCGTTGGCCTTCAGCTCGAGGAAGATGGTGGCCTGGCTCGGGATGACGCGATAGACGATCCGGCTCAGGTAGGGCCGCCCCTCGTAGTAGTTCGGGTTGGCGACCAGCACCACCTTCTCCCCCGGCTTCCACTCCTGGAAGAGGTAGGGACCGGTGCCGACCGGCCGGCTGTTCTGCGGCGACTCCCGGAGCGTGCCCGCCTCCGCGAACGACTGCAGGAGGTGCTTGGGCAGGATGTAGGTGCCCCACGTCTCCACCGCGCGCGCGTAGGGCTTCGCGTAGCGCACCCGCACCGTGTAGGGATCGGGCGCCTCCATGTCCTTCACGAGCAGGAACCCCTCCTTGAAGGGCGCGGGCGTCTTGGGGTTGATCATGGTCTGGTAGGTGAAGACCACGTCGTCGGCCGTGAAGGACCGCCCGTCGTGCCACTTCACGTCCCGGCGCAGCTTGAAGGTCAGCTCGAGGCAGTCGCGGCTGTAGGTCCACGACTCCGCCATCGCCGGGACCATGTTGAGGTCCCGGTCGAGCTTGACCAGCCCGTCGTAGATCAGCGAGCCCACCTCGTGCGACGACTGGTCGGAGGTGAGGCTCGGGATCAGGCCTCCGATGTCACCGATGGAAGCCTGGATGAAGGTGTCGCCGTAGGCGGGGGCGCCGCCCGCCGTCGCGCTGTCGTCGGATACGCTCTCGATCGGCCCGTTGCAGGCCGCGGCCAGCAGGCCGCAGCCGGCCCAGACCAGCAGGGAGCGCCCGCGCGCGCGACGTCTCGGCATGTGACCGGCGGCTACTTCTGCGGGGCGGGCGGCGGGGGCGCCGGGGTCGCGGCGGGGCTCGCGGGCGCGGCGGGGGCCGACGCGGGCATGACGCTCACGGCCCGGTTGTGCGACATCATGGAGAGCGCGAACGAAGTGACCATGAAGGCGACCGCGACCACCGCGGTGGCCTTGCCGAGCACGGTGGGCG
>Ga0209640_10005983_pt1 | contig 10644 bp, 10 predicted proteins | sample RifCSP10_1_FD_184018 | JGI IMG/M metagenome (GOLD analysis project Ga0209640, IMG submission 184018) | Soil microbial communities from Rifle, Colorado - Rifle CSP2_sed 10_1 (SPAdes) (version 2) | ecosystem: Environmental > Terrestrial > Deep subsurface > Rock core/Sediment | place: Rifle...
TTAGTAAAGGATTGAGAAAGAGGGTTTGAGACTTTTTAATCCCTTCTCCTTTCAATTGAACTTTCTTAATCAATAAAGTAATTTTAAGCATCATTATTTAAAATTGGAAATCCCAGAATGAAAAAAATTATTTTCTTTCTCACCATACTAACAATAGCACTTTTAAAATATGCCTGCAAAAATGAAGACTTAATACAAAAAGGTTCTCAGGAATACATTTCAGAAGTCGAGCAATGGCATCAAAAAAGAATTTCAAGACTTAAAGAAGAGACCGGGTGGCTTAATCTCGCCGGTTTGTTCTGGCTGAAAGAAGGTGAAAATAAATTCGGTTCTGCAAAAGATAATAATATAATTTTTCCTTCCGGTCCTGAGCACATTGGTTCGTTTTTCTTACAAGATTCTCTTGTAACAATAAAAGTAATTCCCGGTGTTGAAGTTCTGCACAATGGAACTCCAGTATCCGAAAGGATTATGAAAGATGATTATTCTGACAGCACAACATTTTTGCAAGCTGGTTCCTTGAAATGGAATATTATAAAAAGAACAAAAGGATTTGCTGTTCGTTTGAGAGATTTAAATTCTGCGCTGGTGAAAAATTTTAAGGGGATAGAAACTTTCCCAATTAATGAGGATTGGAGAATCGAAGCTAATTTTGAATCCTATAATCCTCCAAAAAAAATAATGATTCCGGATATAGTTGGAACCGTTGATGAAGAAATCTCTCCCGGTGCTGCTGTATTTGTAATCGATGGTGAGACATTCAGTATGGATGCATTGGATGCAGGAGGCAACAGGATTTGGTTTATCTTTGCCGATGAAACAAGCGGTGAAGAAACTTACGGTGCAGGAAGATTTCTTTACACTGATAAACCTGATTCCAATGGAATTGTTATTTTAGATTTTAATAAAGCTTATAATCCGCCCTGTGTTTTCACAAAGTATGCAACATGTCCGCTTCCCCCAAAAGATAATTATTTAAAATTACGGATTACGGCTGGAGAAAAAATGTGGGGAGAACATCATTGATTATTGTGGATAATCTCTTTTATCGTTTCAATATGATTATCGTCGTGTTCTGCAACAAAGTAAGCCATGTCAACCGGCCTCATCTGCTGATTTAATCTTGGGTGAACAGATTTTCTATTTAATATTTCAGCGTTAAGAGATTTAAATCTTTTGAGAAAATCTTCCCTTACTTTTATTAATTCCTTTATAAGAGAATCAACACTTTTGCTGTTATGATTTGCATTATCGGTTTTTTTATTCTGAGGATCTGCTGGTCCCAGAATTTTTTTTCCTCCGATGAAATCGTCAATCCTGCCGGTATGCAGTTCTTCCAGGTCAATAAGATGACCTATGTTTTCTTTAATTGACCATTTGCTACCGGGCTTTTTGTCCAACAATTCTTCCGGAATGTTATTTACTAATTCACGGATTCTACCAGGCGTCTTTGCAAGTCTTTCTAGAACCTGAGCTAACCTATCATCCGGAAGATCAAGTTTAAACTTTCTGGCAAACCATTTTTCTCTTTTCATTTGCTTAACTCCAGGAAGCTATTATACCTCCTCCAATTAAAAATGCTATCAAGGTGTAGCCAGAATTTATCAGCCAAAGTTTTAATGGCCTTCCCGAAAATAAAATCATAAAAAGACTAATGCATGCAATAAATCCGAACCAGCATAAAAACCCGGCAAGCATTCCATAACCGAAAGTCGCTGCTTTACTGTAATGGACAAAAACTGCAAGCACATATGAAGCTATCATCCAGCAGACGAAAGTTATAACATATATTCCGGGTTTTAAACTCATCCTGATTTCGCTTTCAGTTTTTCCAATGGCTTCTCTCCACTGTTTTGCAAACAGTTTGGGAGAATACCAAATAGTTCCCAATAAATAAGAGAAAACACCTACTGCCAGTACAGCAAGATAATTAATCTGAATTTCTCCCACGGTTGCCTCCTGCATTGTGTTAGAAGATATGCCCTCAGTTTAAACCGGACAGAAATTAAGAAATATTATGTGTGGTGTCAATTAAAATTTGATGAACAAAACATGGATTAACAAAATTGACTGAATCAACAATTTGATTAGTAATTATTTGCTAAATACTAATACTAATCCATATGTTATTGTTTCGGGCGGACAGATAAGATGTGTACCTCCGTCAAATACTTTCGTTTCTAATTTCAGTCCGGTATATTCTCGACTTTGAATTTTTGTTACCATTTCGTCAATCGGGTCAAAGTATTTTTGTTCCGATTCCTCGCTTCCGACTGAAATAAAAACATTTGCATTTATTTCTCTGAACTTTACGGCTGCACTTTCTTCGTAATTATATATTGCAAAATTACCTGCAGCCAAATGCGGGCTTCCGAGAATATAACGTTTAAATGCATCCGGATAAGTGAATAAAGTATATAGCGCAAAAGTTGCTCCCAATGAATATCCGCTTATCGTGCGATCATCAGGTACAGTTCTGTAAACAGAGTCAACGAAAGGAAAAAGTTCGCTTCGCAAAAAATTAAGAAATGATTCCGCACTGCCGCCTTGAGCTGGAGAATAATCTCTTGTCCTCTTATTCCCTTCATCTTTTGTCATAGAACCGTAACCAATTCCAACTACAATTATTTCCGGGATGCTATTGCCGACCTGAAGATAGCGGGCAATACTTGTCACCATTCCGAAAGCAACGTCACCATCTAAAACAAAAATAACCGGATATTTTTTTTCAGATTCGCCATAACTATCCGGAAGACTGATTAACAACTGATAATCATCATTTACAATTGTGGAGTGAAATTGAATTGCCTTTGTGTTGTATAAATTTGTTTCTTTAATGTCGATTTTATCCTGGGCGGACAATTTAACGGCTAACAAGGTTACCATGATGAAGAATATTTTAAAAGTTTTCATTTTTTTCCCTTTCTTACAAATAAAATATACTTAATGGCTTTACCAATAGACAGGTAATTAGATTGCTCAACTTCCGGATGGATTTGAAAATTTCAGATGACATAGCTAATAAGAAGCTGCTGGTCACTTTAATATAAACTCAACAAAATCTTTTAAACCGTTCCTTATTTTTTCACTTATGATATTTGTTCTGTATTTGGAATACGAGTTGTTATTGCTCAAAAGATCGTTTGCTGTAGTTGGAATCTTTTTGATTTTTGGTTCATAAATTCCAAGCACTTTTTCTTTCAGATAATCGATGTTTCCCTGTTCCTGTTCCCATAAGTAATCATTTACGATCGGCACTTTCTGAAGAATTAGTATTTCCATTATTGTTGAAGCTCCGCACTTTGTAATTATCACATCTGAGATGTTAAGCAGTTCATAAATAAAATCAACATAACCATACATCTTTAATGTTGCTGCATGAAATTCATTTTTCAATCTTTCTGATGATTTTAAAAGCTCTTCATTCTTCCCACAAACAATCGCAACCTGAACATTCATTTTTGAATTCAATAATTCTTTCATGATTTCTTTGCCGTGAGGTATTCCATCTCCGCCGCCTAAAATAAGAAGCACTTTTTTATCCTGTTCATACCCGAATTTTTTCTTCAGCTGAACTATCTCTTCAGCAAGCATCGGAGAAGAAAATTTTTCATCAAGAATAAATGGAAATACATTGATAATATTCTCCGGATGCTTTCTACGGATTTTATGTGCAAGTTTTTCGCTAAATAAAATAAATTTTTGATTTTTTCGAAGAAACCACATTGGGTGCGGAGTAAAAGGATCGGTGACAACCGTAATTACAGGAATATTCAAATTATATTTTTTCAGAATTTTGAAGACCGGATGAAGAAGGAAGAAATGAAAAACAACAATCTTATCCGGTTTGTCTTTTAATATTGTTTCTTCAAGATATTTTATTACAAAACCGGAAACCAAACTGCTGGTGATGTGCGCAATAATTTTTATTTTATTTAATGCGTAAAGAAATTCAAAAAACCATTTTGCTTTTGCCTGCAGAATTCTGTACCCGTCTTCAATAGCATATTTTACCCACTCAGGAGATTTTTCAAAACCATAAATTAATTCCGGTTGACTTGTATTTGAATGATATCTATTTATGAAATTGAAGACAGCTTTTGCCGGTGCGAGGTGACCGCCGCCGGTTTTTAAATAAAGAAGCAAATATTTTTTTCTTTTCTCTTCAACCATTTTTTACCTGAAAACAGGGGAAGTTTCTTTTTCCAAAGCTCCTTTTTCCAGCACTTCAAGAATTTTAAAAGTACCAAGCTTTCTTGCTTTCAGAAATCCATCCCAGGCACATTCAGCCAAAGATCCGCGAACAAGCAAATCATAAAGCCATTGATCAGTATAATCGGGATTGTCCTGTTTGATGCCTGCTTTAATTTCACGCAGCCACTTCCTGTTAAACTTTTCCTGCGAACCGATAACCGGGCTCATTATTATAGGGATTCCAAGTGCACAGTAAAAAGAAAGTTCACTAGGTTTTGTCCAGAGAATATCCGTTGTTCTCATTACTTCATTGAACTTATCAAAGTAATCATACAGAGAATCAGAATAAATAACATTTATCTTGTCAGAAATTTCAGATTGAACATGTTTAAAATATTCATTTACATCCGCTCTGATCCCGGCAACAAGATTTAATTTCACTTCGTCGTTAAAAATTTTATTCTTCAGGCTTTGAGCAATTTTTTCACCAATTTCTTTTTGCGCACCAGCTCCACCGACAGCATAAGTAATCGTCAGCTTTCTTGAATTATTAAAGATGCAATTCTCTTCTCCAAGAAAATGTTTTACACTGCTTCCATGCCTTGTCCAGAATTTTCCTGAGGGATCGAGATAATATAAACGTTGTGCAAGATCTTTCTTTAGAACTTTGAGCTGTTCATCACCGAGGAGATCTTTTGATAAAGGAAATCCGGTAAGATGAATTTTATTTTCAGGAACTCCGTAAGCTTTGAGCCGCTGTGCTGCTCTTCCACACGGTGCAAAATATTCAATCCTGCTGTCCCAGGGATATTTGGCGACCCATGCTCTGTTGATGTCTGCATCACAAATAATACAATAAACTCTTTTTGAAGATTTCATATCAGCAGCAACTGCAATTGCGTAGAAAGAAGTAATAAGTGGTAATTCCCTTGACGAAGTCTTTTCAAGCATGCCCTTGCATAGACCTTTCTGAATTGTTGACTCAAGGAGATTTACCTGGAAAGTTATATTAGATAAATTTCTGATCGGATAGAATGAGGGAATGTGCATCATCGAATCAAAAAGCGAAAATAACGGATTGCCAACAACCGGGACACTTTTGGCTCTCGAAAAAAATTCGTAGGCGTTTAACACTCTTTTCCAGAGTTTCTTTTCCTGGTCTGATGCTTCAGTTGTACCTGCAGTTATAATTCCATCTTCAGCAATATCTTTTAATGGATAAACTGCACGCTGATGACCGTATCCCATATCTGCAGAAACAATCCAGGCTTTATTGTTTTTTATATTCTGGTGCATGATTTTTATGACAAATCAAATTTGTTCAGTGGTAACTTAGGAAAATTAATTGAGTGAAGGCTACTGCGTTGTGCAGAAATTTAATTAAAAGAGGAAAATTAGATTTAAATTGATTTACTCTGTTTTAGAAACAGAACTTTCGGAGCGGTTTTTGAACCATTCATAAAGAATGACTGAAATAAATAAAGCGACTCCGATAAAAAATCTTAATGTTTCGTCCATGGTTTTTCCTTTCCTTTTGTTGTAAACATAGCAACCCGGCTTTAATAAACCGTAACCGAATTGTTATGTAATTGTTAAGATTCAAATCACACTTTTTAAATGGTACAAATATTAAATTACTTTCTGAATTTAGTCTAACACAGCAAATCGTTTAATGATAAAAAATCCTTACAGCGGACTTAAAGACATCCCAAAGAACATCTGGTACCTTTCAATCGGGACATTGATCAACCGATCGGGAACCATGGTCTTGCCGTTTCTTGCTTTATACTCTACCAGCGAACTTGGAATCAGCGCCGGTAATGCAGGACTTGTGCTGGCTTTTTATGGGCTCGGTGCTTTTATCTCGGCTCCTTTTGCAGGAAAGTTAAGTGATAAGTTCGGTGCATTGAACTTAATGAAGCTGTCATTATTTTCTTCGGGTGTTTTCCTTTTTGCATATTCTCTTGTTACAGAATTTTATGCTTTTCTAATTTTAAGTTTGATCTGGGCAATTGTTAACGAAGCTTTCCGCCCGGCAAGCATGTCTTTTCTTTCAAGTGAAATTACAAGCGACAGAAGAAAAACTGCATTCGCATTAAACAGGCTTGCAATAAATCTTGGAATGAGCATCGGTCCGGTTATAGGCGGTTTGTTAAGCACGATAAATTTTTCTCTTCTGTTTTATGTTGATGGAATTACAGCAATAGCTGCGGGATTGTTTATGACTTTTATTCCCTGGCAGAAATTATCTTCTATTTCTTCACCGCCGGATGACGATAAACCTGCTGTTGCTGAAAAAGAAAAAGTTTACAAAAATTTTAAATTTATCTACTTGCTTGTAGCAATTGTTCCCGTTGAGATAGTTTTCTTCCAGCACATCGGTGCATTTCCACTTTTTGTTGTTCAGGAACTTGGATATACCACAGCAACATTTGGATTACTTGTCGCAGTGAACACTGTGCTCATAATTTTTATTGAGGTTCCGCTCAACGATGCAATGCGTTCATGGCTAGACTGGAAATCGCTTGCCTGGGGTGGAATACTCAGCGGGTTGGGTTTCGGAATTCTTGCATTCACTCATGATGTTAGCCTGCTAATATTATCCATAGTGATCTGGACATTCGGTGAAATGATTTTCTTCCCTGCAACAGGGAATTATGTCGCTCACATTTCTCCCGAAAAACAGCGTGGAGAATATATGGGTTACTTCCAAATGACTTTCAGCTTTTCATTTATGGTTGGTCCATGGCTCGGGACACTGGCTTTTGAACATTTTGGTTCGGTAATTTTATGGACAGGATGCCTTGTGCTCGGATTAATTTCCGCAGTGATGATGGTAAGATTAAGAAAATAAAAAGCCGGTTTGTAAACCGGCTTTTACTTTCAAAATTTCTGTGATTATTCTAATATAGCATCTTCAGTTTTCGATTTTGGTTTTCTTCGTAATACTATAAAAATTATCGTTCCGATAATTACAAGAGCAATTATTAAATAGATCCACCACATTGACGGAAAAAGCCCGCTCTTCCATTCACTTATTTTAGTTTCAATTTCATCCTTCTGAGCACCGGTTATCAATTTATTATCCAACAGGTATGGCATCCATGTTGGCTGAATACTGTCAAACCAAGTGCTGTCCACAAAATTTACAAAAATATTTTTTGATTCCGTTTCACTCTTCACATCAATGTTTTTTATCTCATCATTAATGAATGATATTAGTACACCTTTAAACTGTTCGGCATCTGAAAATTTCTGAAGCTGAATATCATTTTCAGAAAACTCCTCCCTCATTGTGCTCCAGGCTTCCCGGTCAACTGCCCTGTGCCACCTTGTGAACAGAGAATCTATAATTTTTATTTCCCCTGATTTCTGTTCGTCATCGGAATAAACATCAATCAGTTTAAGGCCGATATATCTCCACGTTTTTGAAAACTCACTTTGCTGTTTCCTTATTTCGGTAAGATCTTTCGGCTTAAGTGAGGTTACTTCGAGAAATCTTGTGTTATCGTTTATCGTTCTCTTTACATTTGTCAAAACATTTCCTTTTTCTTCATCCGAAATAATTTCCTGTTTATCTTCAGCCGTAAGATTTGCTTTCTCTCTCATCAAAGGAGGCATAAGGCTATCAACCATTTCAATAACCATCCTGTCTCGTTTGTAAATGTTTGCACGAAGATCGGCAACAAGGTTTTCAAGCTTTGCAATAGTCTTTTTATCCTTATTCCGTATTGCTTCCAGATCCTGAATTTTAACTAACAGTTCATTATTCCTCCGGTTAAGAAATTCAACCTGGCTGGATAATTCAACAACCTCTGTTTGCAGGATATCAATAGTTATAAAGTCCCTCTGTCTAAGTAGAAATTCGTTGTTCAGACTTGCAAGTGACTTGCTGAAATCATCCGGGTAAAGACTTTTATCCAGCAGGTTTTTATGAGTTTTGAACTCCTGCTCCAGTTCAGCAATCTCCCCATTTACCAAATTAAGCTGCTGCAAAGAATCTGCATTTTCAATTTGGCTGGAAATCTTCTGCAATTTTGCTTTAAAGCTCTCAACAATTTCAAAATCCGATTGGGCAGATATCAAAAAGAAATATCCGGATAATAGAAGAACTATGAATGTTTTAATAAAATATTTTAATTTCATTTTTCATCTCCCTCGATTCCTTCATGAGTCAGATTATAAGTTTTGCCATCATCGACAAGCTGGATGTAATTTGAACGTTGGTTAAATGCCGGCTTCTTAATTCCATTTTCGGAAATCAATATTTTTTTCTCCAGAACCAGGCTGCCGTCATTTTTTTCAAACACGTAAACGTTTTTAAAATTTTTGCTTGTAAGAAAATAGTATCCCATCTTATCGCAGATGATTCTAAGTTCGCTGCCAGTTGCGGCTGATGAATCCTTAAATTCTTCATAATATAAGCCCCTCGTGTTAAACGATATTGAATGTCTGTCTTCTTCAACCATTCCGTTTTTATCAGGTTTTAAAACTGATTCAACCGGCCAGGAAAAATCTGAAGGCTTAAGAACCAAAGTTGAACATCCATTAAACGAAACTGCTGCAAGCAGCAGAATCATTAATTTAATTCTCATTAATACTCCTTAATAATTGTTTACACCTCAAAATTAATAAATTATTGATGAGAATAACATCGACTAATTTTTCTCTCATTAAATGAAATGTGTTCGATTGGTCCGAAAATAAAATATTATTAATAACAGAAATAAAATTTTCTGTTATTAGTTTTCGACAATTTCAATTTCATCCATAGTTAACCACTTGCCGGGATCAATTTCCGGTTCAACACCTTCAGGTATTTCAATTGTTCCTTTGCCATCCTTCATTTCAACTTTTATAATCCTTCCACTAATCTCCACTTCAACGGGAAGTGCAAATAAAATGTCGTTTTCTGTTTTCCATTGAAGATAAAAAAATCCATCTTTTATCTTTACTGCCAAATGAGGCAGCGATGCCTGCCTGAAATAAACTTCCCAGAACCAGTCGAGTTTTTTACCGGATAGATTTTCTGCTATTTCAAGAAACTCATCTGTTGTTGCGAACCTGCACTGTCCGCCATCTTTTACCTGCCGGCCGGCAAGGCAGGTCTTTTCCAATTCGGGATCAGGATATGCCCATCTTCTTAAAACTTTTCGGAATGTTTCATCACCCAAATAATAACGAAGAGTGTGAAGAACATACGAACCCTTTGAATACATATCGTTTGTGTAAGCTTCATTCTCAGTCATTTCTCTTCGGGGAGCGATTGGTTGTTTGTTTTCCCAGAGTTTCCAGTTCATCATAAATGCAGTTGGATTTCCATTTTCCAGTTTATCTTCAATATAAAGAGTCTGCATATAACCGCATACAGCTTCGTGAATCCAGAAGTCACTCCAGTCCTTTGCTGTAACCATATTCCCCCACCACTCGTGTCCAAGTTCGTGATGATGCAGCCAGTCGAATCCAAATTGATCAGTTCTATAACCATAACCGTTTGCAATAATTGTCTGGTGTTCCATCCCGAGGTAAGGAGTTTCCGCAACACCGTATTTATCAGCACGGAAAGGATAGGGACCGAGAAGCTCTTCATAAAATCTTAAGTGGTCTAAAAACTCGGGGCAGTGTTGCCTTGCTTTTTCTATACTTTCAGGAAGAACCCAGATTGTTATAGGAATTATTTCACCCGTTACGCTTGTGTATGAATATTGAATTGTATCATACGGTGCAATGTGAACTGAAATTCCATAATTATTAATTGGTGTTGAAACAAACCAGCAAAATGTTTTTGTTCCTTCCTTATTATCCAGAATATATCTCAGTTTTCCGTTTGAGGCACAGACCAAACCACCGGGAACTGTCCAATTTAAAAGAACAGAATCCGGTTCATCTGAAGGATGATCTTTACATGGCCACCACGTATCAGCACCACCACCCTGGCAGGTTACACCGATCCATGGTTCACCATTTTTCGTTTTTGACCAAATGAATCCGTCATCCCACGGAGGGGTTTGTGCAACTCGTGGCTTGCCGCCATAATAAATTTTTGTGCGAAAGTAGTTTCCTTTTGTTACTTCATTTGGAAGATCAATTTTTAATTTTCCGTTTTCATGCTTGAAGGAAAGTGCTTTATAGCCTTCCGGTGAATCCCAAACAATTTTTGTAATCCTGTACCTGTCATCCAGATCAAGGACAAAGTCTCTCATATTATTTACGGCTTCGGCAGTTACACCAACCCAGCCGTTTATTGTCTGTTTATCCGGATTGATATTAAGGTTAATGTTGTAAAATTTTATATCATAAGCTGCCCATTCGGGAGTTAGTGGTCCACCAGAATCCTGTGAGTCAGATTGTGGAAATAGTTTTACCGCCGTTCCTATGATTACAATGATTACGTAAAAAAAATAATGGCTCATAAAAAATTTTAATTTGGATACGATAAACCTATTCTAA
>Ga0209640_10005985_pt1 | contig 10643 bp, 10 predicted proteins | sample RifCSP10_1_FD_184018 | JGI IMG/M metagenome (GOLD analysis project Ga0209640, IMG submission 184018) | Soil microbial communities from Rifle, Colorado - Rifle CSP2_sed 10_1 (SPAdes) (version 2) | ecosystem: Environmental > Terrestrial > Deep subsurface > Rock core/Sediment | place: Rifle...
ACAGCAGAACGCGCACCTATACGGGCATCCCAGGCTGGTGTGCATCGAGACGTACGGCTCGCGATTGTGGATGTCCTCGAAGCAGTGCCAGTTGTGCGCGCGGTACTTCTCCATGGGCAGCAGGTCCCACGCGACCCCGGGCATCTCGGCGTCGAGATCGTCCATCAACTCCGCGGGCGGGTTGGACATCACCGTGCTGCCGACGCGGTACCACAGGCTCGGGATGCCTCGGTAGCTCGAGGCTTTTTCCTTCAACGCTCTTAGCGTGGAAAGAATCGTGTCCGGCCCCTCCCGGTCGCAGACGAAATCGACCGCTTCCTCGCGCAGCGTTCGCTCCGGCAGGGCCGCAGGGTGCGTGCCGGTCATGAGGATCTTCAGGCCCGGATCGAGCTCCTTGAGCGCGCGGCAGGTCGCGCCCGCCGCGGGCATGTTCTGCGTCGAGGCCGAAGGCTGGAAGCCGTAGACCACCATGACCACGAGCGAAGGCGCGAAATTCTCGTGGATCAGCTTCGCCGCGGCGGCAGGGTCGAGGCTGAGCGCCGGCGCGTCGACGATCTCGACCGAAACGTGCTTGCGCCGCAGGTAGGTGGCGAACAGTCCCGCGAGCGACGGCGGCTCGATCGCCGACAAATCGCGCCCGAGATCCTGATAGACCGCCTTCAGGCTCCCTGGATTAACCAGCACAACGTCGACCGCTTTTCTCATTTTCCTAATTCTAACAGCGGTTTACCGCCGCTTCGATGTGGATTTCGTGCGTTTGTGCACGAGACGTCGCAATCGCATCGTCGTGCTCTCGCGATCGAGCGTCGAGGAAGCGACTTCCAACACCAGGGCTTCCCAGGCGTTTACGTTTTGTGCCGGCGCTGAAGGCGCGGGCAGCAGCTCATTCGACTCCAAGAAGACCAGGCAGGCGGCAAGCGCGGTTCGCTTGTTACCGTCGACGAAAGCGTGGTTGCGACAGAGGTAGAAGAGATACGCAGCCGCGATCTCGAGGCCATCCGTGAGCAGCGGCCGTCCACCGAAAGATGCCTGCGGGGCGGCAACCGCAGACTCGAGAAGCGCCATGTCCCGCGCGCCCGGCGACCCGCCGTGCGCCTCCAGCACCTTTTCGTGAATCCCGAGTACCGCTTCGACCGTAAGGTGCCGGAAGCCTTTGCTAGGCAAGACGCCGGAACAGCTCGCTATTGGCCTTGATGAGCCGCTCGGCGCGCGCACGCGCCTCGTCGGCATCGATGACCGGCGTCATGGGCATGATCACGATTGCGCCGCCTTCATGCACGGTAACGTTGACCTGATCCCCAGGCTTGAGGCCGGTGAGCTCGCGTAGCGTGGCATCGAAGATCAGCCCATGGGAATTGCCGACTTTGGTGATGGTCTTGAGCATGGCGGCAGTGTAAAACAATGTTTAACGCGGTTCAAGCGGCGGCGCGCTCGGCGGCGTACTGTGTCCGGTATAGGCGCGCGTACGCGCCTTCCCTGGCGAGCAGCTCCGCGTGGCGGCCGATCTCCACGATGCGGCCGCGCTCGAGCACGACGATGCGGTCGGCGCGCTCGATGGTCGACAGGCGGTGGGCGATGACGATGGTGGTGCGGCCGCGCATCAGGGTCTCGAGCGCCGCCTGGACCTGGCGCTCCGACTCGGAATCGAGCGAGGAGGTGGCCTCGTCGAGGATCAGCAGCGGCGCGTTCTTGAGCAGCGCGCGCGCGATCGCCAGGCGCTGGCGCTGGCCGCCGGAGAGCCGCAGGCCGTTCTCGCCGATCAGCGTGTTCAGGCCCTCGGGCGTTTCGCGGATGAAGGACAGGGCGTGCGCAGCCTCGGCGGCCGCGATGACCTCGCGCTCGGAGGCGCCGCCCATGCGGCCGTAGGCGATGTTGGCGTAGATCGAATCGTTGAACAGCACCACTTCCTGGCTGACGAGCGCGATGTTGGCGCGCAGGCTCTCGAGCGTCAGCGTCTGGATGTCGTGGCCGTCGAGCAGCACGCGGCCCGACACGGGGACATAGAAGCGCGGCAGCAGGTTGACGAGCGTGGTCTTGCCGCCGCCCGAGCCGCCCACCAGGGCCACGGTCTCGCCCGCGCGGATCTGCAGGTCGACCTCCGAGAGGGCGGGCTCCGAGCGGGTCGGATAGACGAAACCGACTTTCTCGAAAAGCACTTCTCCGCGGGCGCGTGGCAGCGACACCGTGCCGCGATCTTCCTCGACCGGCGTATCGATGATGCCGAAAACGCTCTCGGCGGCCGCCAGGCCGCGCTGCAGCGGCGTATTGATCTCGGTCAGGTGCTTGAGCGGCGCGAGCAGCATCAGCATGGCGGTGATGAACGAGGCGAACTCGCCCACGGTGGCGCGCTGGCTGAGCGAATCCTGCATGGCGACGTAGACGATCACGGCGAGCGCCATCGCGGCCAGCATGTGCGTGATGGGGGTGGTGAGCGCCTCGGCGACGCCCTGGCGCATGTTGAAGCCGCGCAGCGTCTGCGCGCTGCGCCGGAAGCGCCCCGACTCGTAGTCCTGGCCGCCGAACACCTTCACCACCTTCTGGCACTCGATGGTTTCCTGCAGCACCTGCACCAGGTCGCCGAGCGAGCGCTGCGCCTCGCGCGACATGCGCCGCAGCCGTCCCGCGATGCGGCGCACGGTCCAGGCGATCGGCGGGCCGACGGCGAGCGCGATCAGGGTGAGCTTCCAGTTGAGGTAGAAGAGCCAGGCGAGCAGGCCGATGACGGCGATCGTGTCCTTGACGATCACGGTGAGCACGGTGGTCGCGGCGCCCGTCACGCCGGCGACGTCGTAGGCGACCTTGGAGAGGATCGCGCCCGAGGCATGGTCGTCGAAGAAGCGCATCGGAAAGCGCACCAGGCGACCGAACATCGCCGCGCGCAGGTCGAGCACCACCTTGTTCGCCACCCAGTTCATGCAGTACGAGGAGAAGAAGGTCAGGATGCCCCGGAACAGGAAAATGACTATGATCGCGGCGGCGAACGCCGCCGGCGGCAGGGCACCCGCGCCCGGCGAGAATCCGCCGTCGAGCAGCGGCTTGATGAGCGCCGGGAACAGCGGCTCGGTCGCCGCCGCCGCGATCATGCCGAGCACCGCCAGCGCGAACGCCTTGCGGTACGGGCGCACGTAGCCGAGCAGGCGCAGGTAGAGCGCGCCGCTCTTCTCCGTCTGCCCGCGGCTGTGCAATTGCGGCATGCGCCCATTGTAGGTTCAAATGCCGGCCCATGAAGCCGGTGAACGACTGGGTCGACGGCGTGTACGTGCTCACGGTGAAGACCTTCGCCGAGCGCATCGCGCACGCCCGGCGCGAGCTCGCCAGGCACGCCATCGCCTTCGAGTTCGTCTTCGAGCACGATGCGCCCGAGATCGGCGCGGACCTGCTGCGCGCAAGGTTCGCCCCTTCGGACATGACGCTCGCGCAGCAGTCGCTGGTGCTGAAGCACGCGGCGGCATGGCGCAGCGCCGTGCGCAAGGGCCAGCGCCGCATCCTGGTCCTCGAGGACGACGCGCTGCTCGCCGCGGACTTCGGCGCGCGCTTCGACGTCGCCATGAGCGCCGCGGAGGCGCTCGCGCCCGGCTGGCTCGTCTATCTGGGCGGCGCCGACACGAAGGTCCCCGACAGCTACTTTCTCGCCGACGGCCCGCTGGTGCCGCTGCCGATCGCGACCACCGACGGCTACGTGACCGACGCGACGGCGATGGCAAGGCGGCTCGCCTGGATGGAGGCCAACAGGATCGCGCTGCCCGCCGATCACTTTCTTCGCCGCCTCGACGCCGAGCTGGGCATTGCGCATTACTGGCTGCGGCCCCCGATCGTCGAGCAGGGCAGCGTCGTCGGCCTTTTCGAGAGCGTGCTCGACGCCAATCGCCGCAAGCACAGCCGCGCCTACAACGTGCTGCGCAACCGCTGGAACAAGTTCCAGCGCCACCGCCTGCGCGGCTGGCTGGTGAAGGCGCGTGCGATAATCGCCGGCCGTTGAAGCCCGCGATTCCGCCGCTCGAGCTCGCGCGCGGCCTGGCCGCCGGGGTGATGGTCGCGCTGCTGTTTTCCCCGCCCGTCACGGGCCTGCTCGAGCTGGCGCTCTATGCGCTGATGATCGGCTCGGCCGAGCTGCGCGCAAGGCTCGTGCGCGCGGTGCGCCAGCCGCTCGGCGCCATGGCGCTCGTATTCTGGGCAGTGGTCGCCCTCGGCCTGGCGTACAGCATCGCGCCCGCAAGCGAGAGCTTCGGGATCTGGTTCTCATGGCGGCGATTGCTGCTGCTGGTGATCGGCCTCGCCTTGTTCGACGACCCGGCATGGAAGCGACGCATCGCGATCGTCCTGGTCATCGTGGCTGGCCTCTGTGCGCTCGCCTCGTACTTCGTCACCTTTTTCGACATCACCATTCGCCACTACCTGCCGGGCGTCGTGCTCCGGACCCACTCGTTCCAGGGGATGATCTTCGCCGTAGCGGCGTTCGCCGCCGCGCTTCTGATGCGCGACCCGGCCGTTTTGTCGCGCGCCCGCCTGTTGCTCGGAGCCGCCTGCGTGCTGCTCGTGCTCAACATCGCGTTCATCACCCCGGGACGCAGCGGTTACGCCGTGCTCGTGGTCCTCGCCATCGCGCTGGGCATCGCGTTGCTGAAGAATCGCCAGGCGAGCGGCCTGAAGCGGCTGGCCTGGGGAGGCGGCGCAGCACTGCTGGTGCTGGCGCTGCTCGCCAGCTCGCCGGTCGTCCGGCAGCGCATCGAGCTGGGGCTGGCCGAGATCGAGAGCTACGAGCAGGGCACGGCAATCTCCTCGATGGGCGAGCGCGTCGTGTACATGCGCAACGCGCTGCAGCTCATTGCCGAGCGCCCGCTGATCGGCCACGGGACGGGAGCTTTCGCCACCGCGTATGCCCGCCTTGTCGAGGGTCGCAGCGGCCGGGAAGGACTCAAGGTCCACGATCCGCACAACCAGTTCCTCAATATCGCTGCGCAGCACGGCTTGCTCGGCCTGGCGGTGTTTCTGGTTCTATTGGGCTCTGCCTTGAAGCAACGGTGCTCGGCGCCGCACCGCCTGATGGGTCTGAGCGTGCTCGCCGCCTGGTGCGTGACGAGCCTGTTCAGCTCGCACTTCTCCACCTTTGCCGAAGGCCGCTTCATCTGGCTGTGGCTCGGCGTCTGGCTCGCGCGTGACTAGGGCGCCGCACTCGGTCCTGGTCGTCGCGACACGCCGCATCGGCGACGTGCTGCTGACCACGCCCCTGATCCGTTCGTTGCGCCGGGCCTACCCGTTCGCCGCCATCGACGCGCTGGTGTTCGCGGGCAAGGAGAGCGTGCTCGAGGGCAACCCGGACTGCAGCAGCGTGATCGAGATCGCGGAGCGTCCGAGCCGGCGCGAATACGTTGTGCTTCTGCGCCGCATCTTTCGCCGCTACGACCTGGCGGTGGCGACGCAGCAGAGCGACCGCAGCCATGTGTACGCCTGGCTGGCGGCGCCGCGCCGGGTGGGGCTGGTGCCGGACATGACCTGGTCTTCGCTCTGGAAGCGGGTTTCCTGCTTCGCGTACGAGCCGCTCGACGACGTGAATACGCACACCGTGGTGCAGAACCTGAGGCTTGCCGACCGGCTCGGCATCCCCCGTCTCTACGAGGTAGTCCCGCCGAACGCCCGGAAGGAAGGGATACTCAAGGACAGGGACGAAAAGGCGTACGCAGTCGTGCACCCGGCTGCGCTGTTCGCCTACAAGAGCTGGACGCTCGACGGATGGAAGGGGCTGATCGCCTGGCTGCGCGGCCAGGGCCTGATGGTCGTTCTCTCCGGAGGGCCGAGCGCGGAGGAGCGCGCCTACTGCGCCGCGCTCGCGGGCGAGCCGGAAGTGCTCGACGTTTCCGGCCAGCTCTCGCTCGGCGAGCTGGCCGAGCGGATCCGCGGCGCGCGCCTCTACGTCGGGCCGGACACCTCGGTGACCCATCTCGCCGCCGCCTGCGGCACCCCGACGCTCGCGATCTTCGGCCCGAGCAACCCGGTGAAATGGGGGCCGTGGCCGGCCGGAGCGAGCGACGACCCGAGTCCGTGGCGCATGCTCGGCCGCCCCTGGCAGCGCAAGGGCAACGTGATCCTGCTGCAGGGCGTGCAGCCGCCCGACCTGGGCAGCTGCCTGCCCTGCCGGCTGGAGGGCTGCGAGCGCCACGTCCGCAGCGCCAGCCGCTGCCTCACCGAAATGCCGCTCGAGCCGGTGATCGCGGCCGCGGGCGAGCTGCTCGGAGCCCGGCGCTAGATTCTCACTTCGAGCGTCAACCCGAGCGTCCTTTCCGGAAGCGGGTAGACCGCATAACGATCGGCGGTGAACGCGCTCCTCACGGCGTAGGTGTAGTACTTCTCGTCGAAGAGGTTGTTCACCGTCGCGGCGAGCCGGCCCCAGGTGAATCGTTGCGCGAGCCTCACGTCGACGACGTAATACGCGGGAATACGATGGCCGAGCGTGTTCGGCTCGTCGTTGTCCAGCACCTGCTCGCTGACCGCGGTGAGCGCGCTCGAGAGGCTGGTGCGCGGAACGAGCTCCCAGACGGCCCCGAGATTGAGCTTGTGGCGCGGCACAAGCGGAACCGTCCGGCCGGCGATCGGCATGTTCGTGCCGATCGCGAACGGCGAGCCCGCGAGCGTGCCCTCGGTGAACCTGGCGTCGGTGTAGGCGTAGCCGGCGCTGACGCGCAGCGCGCGCGCCGCCTGCCAGCGGCCGTCGAGCTCGATGCCTTGCCGCCGCGAGGGAGGCAGGTTGGTGTTGCCGACCCCGGTGGTGAACGGATCGAGATGGATCTCGTCGGTGACATCGGTGCGGAACAGCGCCGCGCGCGCCGCGCTGCCGCCACGGCGCCATTCGAGGCCGCCTTCACGAGTGCGGGCGTGCTGCGGCCTCAGGACCTGGAACTGGGCGCTGAAGAACGCGTCGTTCTCGTAGATTTCCTCCGCATTCACGAAGCGAAAGCTCCGGCCCGCCCGGCCGAAAAGCGCCCATCCGGAATCGAGGGCATGGCGCAAGCCCAGCTCCCACGCGTGCTGCTTTTGCGTGTCGCGAAATGCCGGCGCCGCCGTGCAGAACACGCACGCCGGCGAGGCGGGATCGGCGACATCTTCGCCGGAGTATTCCGCGCGCTCGGAGCGCCAGCCGAGCGTGAGGAGGGTTGCCCGGGTGAGCTCGATCGTATCCTGCAGGTAGAAACCCGCGGTGTCCTGATCCACGGCGACGCGATTCGCCGGGCGCCCTATGTTCTCCGGCCGGTCGGCGCGGAGCGACCGATAGCGCCAGAAGTGCCAGTCGGCGCCGGCGGTCAGCCGATGCTGCACGCCCGCCGTCGCGAACGGCACTCGCAGGCGCGGCGTAAGCGAGGCGAGCTCCAGGCGGTCGTCCCGGTAGGCGGGAAACCCCGCTTGATCGAAATACGAGCGCTGGTCCTTGTCGCGGAAATCGACTCCCAGCGACAGCTCGCTGTCGCCGACCCGCTGAAGGAGCGACAGGCCGGCGCGCGCCCCATCGCGGCTCGCGTAATCGAGAGGCGTGCTCGTGCCGCGCCGGTCGGCGGCGTATTCGTCCAGCCCGATCGAAGGCTGCACGAAGCGTCCTGCGGGCAGCCGGAGGTCCTGCTGGTCGGTCCCAAAGCGCAGGTCGAGAGCGCCGTCGCCGACGGCCCAGCGGAAGTTCAGCGCATTGTTCTGCTGCTCGTTGCGGTTGTTCGCCCGGTAGCCGTCCGAGGCATAGCCGTAGACCGAGCCGTTCACGCCAAGGCGGTCGTTGGCCGCGCTCGCGTAAAGCTGGCCTTCCAGCGTGTCGTGGCTCGCCACGCGACCAAATGCCCCGAAAGCCCTGCCCTGCCTGAGCGGCGAGCGCGTCACGATGTTGACCACGCCGGCCGAGGCCGCATCGCCGTAGAGCACCGCGCCGGTCCCGCGCAGGATCTCGATGCGCTCGATCGCAGAAATCGGAATCGCCGACCACTGCACGCCGGACAGGTCGAAATCGTTGAGCCGCCGGCCGTCGAGCAGAATCAGCGTGTTTTGCGGCCCCGTGACGCCGAAGCCGCGCAGGTCGACCGAGGTGACCGCCGCGTTGTTGCCATAGAAATCCTTCATCGTCAGCCCGACTTCGCCGCTCAGCAGCTCCGGCAGCGTGCGCGCGGCGCTCTTCGAGATTTCGTCCTCGGAAATTACCGTCACGCTCGCGGGGAGCTGACGCAGGTCCTGCGGGAAACGCGGTGCGGTGATGACTACGGCGTCGTCTTGTGCATAGCCGACTGAAACGAAAAAGCCGGCGAGGAGGCCGGCGACGGTCTTGCGCATTGGAAACCCTTCCTGGCGTCTTCCCCGACGCCCAAATGGTTGAGAGGGCTTCCAGGCCGGTCTCCGGACTCGCGAGGCATGCTGTCTCGCCTTCCCGCGCTTCTGGCGCAGTGGCCTACTTGAGACAACTCTCTCGCCTACCGTTGCGGGGGCAGTAAAGGCTTTGCACCGTCTGCAGTGCTACCTTTTTCCCGAACGCCTGGCAGCGTGCCGATATCATAAATCGATGCGCATGTTCCTGTGCACGTTTCTGCTTGCCCTGGGTTCCGCCCAAGGGCAGGTCAGCGTGCGCGACGACTACGGCAACCAGGTGATGCTGGCGGCGCCGGCGCGGCGCATCGTCAGCCTCGCCCCGCACCTTACCGAGCTGCTGCATGCCGCCGGGGCCGGTTCCCGGGTGGTCGGGGCGGTCGACTACAGCGACTTTCCGCCTCAGGCCCGCAGCCTGCCCCGGGTGGGGGGCGATGCGGGAATCGATCTCGAGGCGGTGCTGGCGCTGCGCCCCGACCTGGTCGTGGCCTGGCCCAACGCCGGCAGCCTGCGCGCGGTGAACCGGCTCGCGGAGCTCGGGATCCCCACCTTCCGCTCCGAGCCCCGGGAGCTCGAGGACATTGCTGTCACGATAGAACGGCTGGGCGCCCTTGCAGGGACCTCGAGCGATGCCGCGAGCGCCTTTCGCAAGCGCGTCGCCGACCTGGCGCAGCGCTATTCCGGGCGCCCGCCGGTGCGGGTCTTCTACCAGGTGTGGGATCGCCCGCTGCAGACGGTGAACGGCGCTCACGTCATCAGCAAGGTGATCCGGCTCTGCGGCGGCGAGAACGTGTTTGCCGGCCTGCCGCTGATCGCTCCGGAGATCGAGCGCGAGGCGCTCCTGCGGGCCAGGCCGGAGGTGATCGTCACCAGCGTCGAGGGCTCGCCGGCGCCTGCCTACTTCATTCCCGGCGAGCTCATCCAGCGGCACACGCCCCGCCTGCTGGACGGCGCCGCGCGGCTCTGCGAGATCCTGGAAGCGGTCCGGATGGCAAGATAATGAACTACATGCAAAACAACTGCTTACTGCTTGACGTTGCTTGAATTTTGAAACATAGTTGCCGCCGTGGAGGCGGAGTTCAACTCGCTCGAGGCCAAGGTGGCGCAGTTCGTCGCGCTCTGCGAGCGCCTGCGCGCCGAGAATTCGGTGCTGCGCCAGCAGCTCGCGGCGGCACAGAACGACGCCAAGCGCCTGCATGAGAAGATCGACGGCGCCAAGGAGCGCCTCGAAGGCCTGCTCAACCGGCTGCCGGGATGAAGCCCAGCGCCATGGCCGAGGGCCAGCAGAAGACCGTCGAGGTGACCCTGCTCGGGCGCACCTACCACGTCGCATGCGACGACGGCGAGCGCGAGGCGCTGATGCAGGCGGTCGCCTACCTCGATGCCAAGATGAACGAGATCCGCAAGGCCGGGAAGGTCATGGGCGCCGAGCGCATCGCGGTCATGGCGGCGCTCAACGTCGCGCACGAGCTGCTGAGCGTGAAGCTCGGCAGCGGATTCGACATGGGCCAGGCGAAGCGCAGGCTCTCCGACATCGAGTCGCAGCTCGACGCGGCGATTGCAAAGCAGGAGAAGTTATTTTAAAACCCTGTCTGTTCCCTGCTGTGCACGACAGGGCTCATATTTTCCGAACCGATAGCTTCCTCCGGTTGCGGCCCTAGCGTCACTGTTGTGATCGTCCCTTGCGCCTGCGCATGCCGGACGAACCTGATGTGACCGGTAAGCGACCACCCTGTTTAGCCAGGGTTCGGGAGCCGAGCCCACCGGCACGGCGGGGAACCTCCCCCCATGAAGTACTGGCTGATGAAAAGCGAGCCCGACGAGTGCTCGATCGATGACGTGCTGGCGGCGCCCGGCCGCATCACGCCCTGGAGCGGCGTGCGCAACTACCAGGCGCGCAACTTCATGCGCGACCAGATGCGCGCCGGCGATGGCGTGCTCTTCTACCATTCGAGCTGCCCCGAGCCGGGAATCGCCGGGCTCGCGGAAGTCGCCTCGGCCGCTTATCCTGACGCCACGCAGTTCGACCGCTCGAGCCCCTATTTCGACGCCAAAGCGACCAAGCACAACCCTCGCTGGTTCAACGTGGACGTGCGCGCCTTGCGCAAGACGCGCCTGGTGCCGCTCCACGAGCTGCGCGAGCACAAGCCGCTCGCGCGCATGCGGATGCTGCAGCCGGGCAACCGGCTCTCGATTACGCCGGTAAGCGAGGCAGAGTGGAATTACATCGCCAGAAGGCTGCTCTGAAGAACGACACGCTGCTGCGCGCGCTGCGGCGGGAGCCGACGCCGTACACGCCGATCTGGCTGATG
>Ga0209640_10005988_pt1 | contig 10641 bp, 11 predicted proteins | sample RifCSP10_1_FD_184018 | JGI IMG/M metagenome (GOLD analysis project Ga0209640, IMG submission 184018) | Soil microbial communities from Rifle, Colorado - Rifle CSP2_sed 10_1 (SPAdes) (version 2) | ecosystem: Environmental > Terrestrial > Deep subsurface > Rock core/Sediment | place: Rifle...
ACCGCCTGTTTTATGGCACGACACATTGGGTAAAGAGATATGTGGTTACGCGCGATGAAAGAAGCATCTGGTACGAGATTTACGATTTTCATCTCAAGAAATTATTTTATGTCCCCTCGCATGATATGCGGCTGATACCGAATGCTGAACTATCTACTCTCTCGCCTGAAGTGCCAGATGAGGAGAAACACATCGTTGTCGATTTAAGTGCTCAATTGGTTACCGCCTTTGAAGGGGAGATACTCGTCTTTTCGCAACGCTGTGCAAGTGGCGTGAGAGGTACCGACACACCCAAAGGTGAGTTCCGCACGTATCATAAAGGTCCCTCGGTCCATATGACCAATGAAGGCGACGCGGTTGAGAATGAGGCAGTTTATAGTTTGCCCGGCGTGCCCTGGTGTTCGTTTTTTACAGGCGCAGGCAATGCCTTCCATGGGACGTACTGGCATAACGATTACGGCCGGCCGCGCAGTCACGGCTGTGTGAACCTGCCATCGGAGGCCGCCAAGTTCCTTTATCGCTGGACCAAGCCCAACGTCCCGCCCGATGCGGACTATATCCACATGCCGGGTGAAGGCACGCGGGTCCAAATCATCTAATGTGGAGTGACGGCTTCAGCCGTCTTTTTATGAGGAGAGAACATGAACCCCATCTTTCAACATCCCAATTATTTGCTCAAACGTCAGGCCATTGCACTCACAGGCAAGTTCCGCTTTTATGACCCGCTGGGCAACCTTGTGATGTTCAGCGAGCAGAAGATGTTCCGCCTGCGCGAAGATATCCGCGTGTATTCGGATGAAAACAAGACGCAGGAAGTGCTGAGCATCAAGGCGCGTCAGATCATTGATTTCTCTGCCGCGTACGATGTGGTGGATGCAGCCTACAATCAAAAGGTGGGCGCGTTGCGGCGCAAGGGCTGGAGTTCGATCCTGCGCGATGAGTGGGAAGTGCTGGATGCCAATGACAACGCGGTTGGAAATTTATTCGAAGACAGCGTCGGATTGGCGCTCCTGCGCCGTTTGCTCCTTGGCTCATTGTTGCCTCAGAACTATGACATGACCATTGGCGAGACGCGTGTTGCAGATCTGAAACAGAACTTCAATCCCTTCCGCTATGAATTGAACCTGGACTTCAGCATGGATATGGGCCGTTTGCTGGACCGCCGTATTGGCATTGCCGCGGGAATTTTGCTCGCCGCAGTCGAAGGAAAACAGAGCAGTTAATGCCGCGCCAACCTCTCTTTGCCGGTCTTGTTATCGATGAATTCGGCAATATTGCCGAAACGGCTCTTATCGGCGATGAGCCTTGCTATGTGGTGGACGATGCAGGTTTTCGACGCCATATCCCCTCGGAACAGGTGGACAGGCAGGTGCTCGGTCAAATTGCTGAATTGATGAAAGGCAGTGAAGAATATCTATCTGAGCAAACCGCCAAGATGCTCGGCCAGGAGGATATTTTTTCAAAGGCAATGATCGAACAGCAACTCAAGAATATCGATAAGCAGTTCGACCAGTTGATGCAGGTGGGCATTCCCGAAGATATGCGGGCTTATCTTGGGATGACGGGCTTCAAGATAATCATCAATGTGCACGGAGAGGTGATCCGGGTGGAACAGCCTGGCATTGCCAGCGATGAAGGGGGCGGGTAAAAGATCGTCTGTGGATGAACATGCACAAACAAAACAGGCTCCGCCGCCTGCCGCGCAATGTATGGGTCCTCACGATTACATCGCTATTGAACGACATCTCTTCAGAGATGCTCATCAACCTCGTTCCGTTCTTTCTCGCTAATGTGCTCGGCGTGCGCACCGCGATCATTGGTCTCATTGAGGGCATTGCGGAAACCACCGCGAGCTTGCTGAAGATCTTTTTCGGCATGCTCTCCGATAGATTCGGCAGGCGCAAGCCATTCGCAGTAGCGGGTTATGCTCTCTCTGCGTTCACCAAACCGCTTTTATATTTTGCCAGCGCGTGGGGATGGGTGCTGGGAGTCCGTGTTGCGGACCGCGTGGGCAAAGGCATCCGAACTGCGCCGCGCGATGCATTGATCGCGGACTCGATCGACCAGAACCAGCGCGGACTCTCCTTCGGGCTCCACCGCGCGGGCGATACGCTCGGCGCTTTTCTCGGACTTGGGATTGCAACCCTTATCATCTGGCTGACCCAATCCCGATCCGTATTACTCACGCGCGATACTTTCCAAACCGTTGTACTGATCAGCATTGTCCCGGGAGTGTTGGCGGTACTGGTCCTGGCGCTGGGTGCGGTCGAGGTAACGGGAACCAGCAAAGGCGTGGAAACGAAGCGTTTGTCACTCAAGGAAATGGACGCACGTTTCAGGTATTTTTTGTTTGTCGTTGTGTTATTCACACTTGGCAATTCATCTGACGCCTTTATCCTGCTGCGCGGCCAGGAGCGCGGACTGACTTTCCTGCAAGTGATGGGCATGGCATTGACGTTCAACGCGATATACACAATCTTCGCCGGCCCGCTTGGCGCGTGGTCAGACAGGATAGGGCGACGCAAATTGATATTAGGCGGCTGGTTTGCCTACGGGTTGGTGTATCTTGGGTTTGCATTTGCGCAGGCTGGCTGGCAAGTGTGGGCATTGTTCGGGTTGTACGGGTTGTATTACGCAGCGACCGAGGGCGCCGCGAAAGCGCTGGTCGCTGACCTTGTGCCCCAGATGCAGCGTGGCACTGCCTATGGATTGTTCAACGCCGCGATCGGGATTATGGCGTTGCCTGCCTCGTTGATCGCGGGTTTATTGTGGCAGGGCGCAGGCACATGGCTGGGTTTCGGCGCGAGTGCTCCTTTCTTTTTTGGGGCAGGGATGGCTTTGCTGTCTGGTTCGTTGTTTTGGAGATTTATCAGATAAACTCATGTTCGGCTTGAACAGAGGCGGGAGCAAGTTTCATAACGTGGATCTGCACCTGTGCACAGATGTCACGATAAACCCAGCAAAATTCGATCCATATGACAGTTGTGGAATCCGTTCAATGGGCGTAAAATACAAGCGCCGTCAATAACGGCAAGGATAAATGATGCTTCTTAATGACGAGAGCGACTTAGGTTCTACTGAGAGTCAGCCGCCCAGTACAGGCCGCTGGGCGAGGCACGCGTTGCAATATCACATCGATGACATCACAAAGGAGGTGAGCACACTTCCTGCGTGATGATTCCACGCACGGAGGTTTGCATGCTCACCATCTACAAAACAACAGAGCACGGGCTCGAACAACTGGAATCCATGGCGAATGGCGTATGGGTAAAAGCCGTGGACCCGACTCCCGAAGAAATTCAACAGCTCGTGGGCTGGGGGATAGAGGCTGACTACATCAACTATTCCTTGGATCTTGATGAAATGCCGCGCATCGAACGTGATGATGATTACACCTTCATCCTGATCCGCATTCCTCATCGCCAGCCCGATAGCGACATTCCCTATATCACCATTCCACTTGGCATTTTGATCAAGGGGAACATGATTGTCACCATTTGCCGTTTCGACAAGGAAATGTTCAAGGTGCTGGCAAATGGAAAGTATCGTCTGCTCAAAACAGGCAAACGTTATCGCTTTGCATTGTATATCTTCCTCGAGACCGCCACGCGCTATCTGACACATCTGCGCGAGATCAATCGCATGACCGAAGCAATTGAGGACCAGTTGCAAAAATCCACCCGCAATCGTGAGGTGCTGGAACTGCTCAAATATCAGAAAAGTCTGACCTATTTTGCCACCGCGCTCCGCTCGAATGAGGTGATGATGGAGCGTGTCCAGCGGACACAGATATTCAACTATTACGAAGACGACCAGGATCTGCTCGAAGATGTGCTCACTGAAAATCAGCAAGCCATCCAGATGACCAACATTGCCACCGAATTGCTGTCAGCCATGATGGACGCATTTGCATCCATTATCTCCAACAATCTTAACGCCGTGATGAAAGTGCTTGCCGCGCTCACGATTGTTGTCAGTCTGCCCGGTACCGTAGCCGCCTTCTTTGGTATGAACGTGGCTTTACCCGGCGAAGGCCACCCTCTTGCGTTTCTCATTGTCTTTGGTATTGCACTATCCCTGACTGCGATTGCAACATTTATTTTCTATAAGCGTGATTGGTTCTAACTGAATAAAGAAATCACCTCGCAACATTGCGAGGTGATTTTCATTTACTACAACAAATTTTTACTTATCCACCGGCTGGGAAATCGGCGTCGAAGTGGGAGCACGCCGCGACTGTTCCTCTTCCACGGTCCGGATGCCGTTCCGCACCTGATTGGCAATCCGTTCGAGTTCAGCCTGCAGCTGGTTGAGGCTCTCGATCACGTAATCATCCGCGTCGTTGCGGATGCCGTCCGCTTCCCCGCGCGCCTGGGCAAGGACCTGGTCCGCGCGGCGCTGGGCTTCCTGGAGGATCATATCCCTGGTCACGAGTTGATCCGCTTTTTGGCGGGCGATCTCGATCGTGCGATTGGCTTCCTCCTGTGCCTGCGCAAGCACGCGGTCGCGCTGGCCGAGCAATTGCTGCGCCTTCTTCACTTCCTCGGGAATGGCAATGCGCATCTGGTCGATGATATCGAGCATGCGGTCTTCATCCACCATCACATTGCGCGTGAGTGGAATTGCTTTGCTCTCGTTAAAGAGTTCTTCCAGTCGGTCAATGAGTTGAAGAATATCCATGGGCCACTCCTCCATTTTGGAAGGCGAATTACAACTATTCTAGCACAAATTAATCACGAAGAGCATTCGGAGGGGAATGCCCGTCGCCTAGTTTGCTGACCTTGGCCTTGAGCGCCTCATCCACGTGCGGCGGAACCATGCTTGAAACATCACCAAACAACGAAGCAATTTCCTTGACTGTGCTTGATGAAAGGAAAGTATGTTCCTCGGCAGTGATGAATGCAACCGTTTCGATGTCACTCGCAAGCCGCTGATTTGCCAGACCCATGCGAAACTCGAATTCAAAGTCAGAGAACACACGCAGGCCGCGCACAATCACCTGTGCATCCACCTGACGGGCAAATTTAACTGTCAGGCCGCTGTAACCCATGACCTTGATCTTCGGATTTTTCTTGAACGATTCGGTAACGAGGCCGATACGTTCTTCAGGGTCGAACAACAATGATTTCAATGGCTTGTCATAAACAGACATAACAACCTCATCGAACAGGCGCGAGGCGCGTTCGGCAATATCAATGTGGCCATAGTGGATGGGATCGAACGTTCCGGGAAATAATGCTCTGACCATATAACTCCTCATTCGTCATTGCGAGCCCATAGGGCGAAATCTCCTTCTACAATGATGAGATTGCTTCGTCGGGCTATGCCCTTCTCGCAATGACGGTTCTTATTCTTAACTCACATCGCCCCTGCCAGCGCCCCAGAATCTGCCAAACGCCTCTGCCAGCAGGGCGTGTTCAGGCTGATTCAAGTCAGCATCCTGCTCGAATAAACTTTGTGCCTGTAGTCGCGCTTTCTCGATCAACTTCACATCTGTAATGCTTGCCATGCGCAATCCGCTTGCATAGCCGGATTGGCGCGTACCCAAAAATTCACCGGGACCGCGCTGCTGCAGGTCGCGCTCCGCAAGCACAAAGCCATCATTTGAGTCAGCCATGGCCCGCAAACGCTCATTCTCTGCGGCATCCTCATGCGTGGGGATCAGCAAACAATAGGATTGATCCGAGCCGCGCCCGACGCGCCCGCGCAACTGATGCAACTGTGCCAGGCCAAACCGGTCCGCGCCTTCGATGAGCATCACGGTCGCATTCGGGACATCCACACCCACCTCAACGACCGTGGTCGAAACCAGGATGTTATATTTTTTATCACGGAACTTGAGCATGGTCTCGTCTTTTTCATCCGGACGCATGCGCCCATGCAGCAGGCCCAGATTCAAATCAGGGAACACCTCTTTCGAAAGCGTCTCGTAATCATCCACCGCGGCGCGCGCTTCGAACTTTTCACTTTCTTCGATCAACGGATAAATGATGAACGCCTGTTTGCCATCCTTGATCTGCCCGCGCAGCAGGGTGAATGCGCGCTCACGCTCCTGCGGCCTGAGCACATAGGTGTTGACCGGCTGACGACCGGCAGGCATTTCATCCATGATGGACAAGTCCAGGTCGCCATATAACGTCAATGCCAGTGAACGCGGGATGGGAGTCGCCGTCATCACCAGCAGATGCGGATTCGTTCCCTTGGTGCGCAATGCAGCGCGCTGTTCCACACCGAAGCGATGCTGCTCATCGATCACCGCAAATTGCAAATCCTGGAATGCAACAGGTTCTTCAATGATTGCATGAGTCCCAATGACGATCTTGACCGAGCCGTCTGCCAGACCTGCGCGGATCGCTTCTTTCGCAGCCTCAGGCGTGTCACCGACCAATAAACGGATCTGCCCCTCTTGCAGGATCCCGTTTTCGCCCGCCAGCAAGCGGCAGAAGCTCCGATAATGTTGTTCCGCAAGGATGGAGGTCGGCGCCATGATCGCGGCTTGCGAGTTATGGACGGTGATCATGCCAGCGGCTAAAGCTGCTACTACAGTTTTGCCTGAACCCACATCGCCCTGCAGGAGCCGGTTCATGGGTCTTCCGGATTCCAGGTCCGTGCGAATGTCTTTGAGGGCGTTTCGCTGGGCGGAGGTCAGGGCGAAGGGCAGGCTGGTTAAACGCGCGCCGAGCCAATCGTCTGAGATGCTGAAGCGCTTTGCTTCCACAGACTTCCAATCGCGCTTCTGGCGAAGCACTCCCATCTGCAAATAAAAGATTTCATCGAAGGCAAGCCGTTCGCGCGCGGCTTTGAGTTTTTCCTGCGAATCGGGAAAATGGACTTGCAGCAGGGCTTCGTCCAGCGGCATCAGGCCCGCAGAGGAACGGACGCTTTGAGGCAGCGCGTCTGCGACCGCGGGCGCCCAGTATTCGACAACCTGTTTCATCAAGCCGCGCAGCCATTTTTGGGCGACGCGCTCGGTCAGCGGATAGATCGGCACGATCCTGTTTGTGTGCAGGCTCTCCACTTCAACCGATTCCCAATCCGGGCTGTTCATCACAAGGCGGCCCAGGTACTGGTCGATCTTGCCTGATACGGAAATTGCATCGCCCGCTTTGAATCGATTGGCAAGCCAGGGCTGGTTGAAGAACGATAGACGCAACCCGCCGGTCCCATCACTGATGATCACTTCAACGATGGAAGCCTTGCCGCCGCGAATTGGCCGCGTGTTCACGCTTTGGATTGTACCGATTACGGTGATCTGCTCGCCATAAAACAGATCCTTGATGGGCTTGAGCTGTGAATAATCGTCGTAACGGCGCGGGTAGTAATAGAGCATGTCGCCGAGCGTGTGCAAGCCGAGTTTGCCGAGCGTCTCGGCGTGGCGCGGACCGACGCCCTGAAGCACGGTCAATTTCGCATCGAGGGCGGCGGGCGTGGCGGAGGTTTTTGCACCGGCTACGCTCTCAGAGCGCGGCGGCGCGGGAGGACGCGAGCGATATTCCTGCTTTTGAATGTCAGGTTGGGATGAAGCAGGCTGGGTGGGACGCGGCGTCTGTCCTCCTTCGACTTTCCCTTCGACAGGCTCTGGGGTCGCAGGGCGCCGGCTCGGGACGCCACGAGGTTTCTGCTGTGTTTCGGGATACGTTTCCCCGATTCTTTTCCACAACCCCTTCAGCGCGTCGGCGCGGGACTGTGGGCTGAGTCCGTCATAGGAGCGGAGTCTCTGCCCAACCGCTTGAATCACTTCCTCAGTGATGCCATCGAGGCGGGCTTCGCCTTCCCAGTAATCGAGCATTTCGGCGAGACCACCGATAATGGCGCTGTTGGCATATCCGTTCTCGTGTTCGAGACGGAAGAATTTGCGTAATTTTTCCAATGAAGGCTGCATGGAGGTATTTTATCATGTGGAGATGATTGGCCTGCCACGACAGCCCCAACCCATTCAAAACGATAGTCAAAATGCCTGTTTGAGATAATTCTCCGCTGCTTTGATAAACTCTTTTGCCCAGCTCAACATCTCGCGGACCTGTTCTTCATTGACTTTCTTATCAAGCCTATAGTCAGCGATAATTTCACGCTTGCGCGCTTCGATCAAATAGCGATGGAATATCGGGTTTAGCATCCCTGGCTTGGCAAATTCAATTCCGTACATCTTTATAACAGCAGAATGACTGTGGCGGTATGTCACTTCTTTAGCTTGTAATAAAGCCTGAGCAGTAAAGAATAAACCATAATAGGCAATTGACGCGGCACTCTCAAGTTCTTTATGAGTTAAAGCCATATTACTGGCTCGTTGGGCTTCTTCCGCCCTTTCAAGGAATTTTTGAGTGGCCTTGTTCATATATTTCCTATCCACAATCTTACATCATTTTTTCCACTTAACACAACAAATTTTACACCCTGACCGCCGCAAAGCCCAATCCGTTCGGGCCGACGTGCGTGCCAATGACCGTCGTCACGTTGACCATCAAAATGTCGCGCGGTACGGACTGGCTGGCTTTTAGCATCAATTCATTCAAGAATTCTTTTGCGCGTGGCTCGGCGCCCGTGTGCAGGATAGCCAGTCTTTCCAATGAACCACCCTCTAAAAGAAAGTTCAACATGCGGTCATTCGCCTGCCTGGTCGTGCGGACCGCGCCGATGGCTTTGACTTCTCCGTTCGTTAATTCAATTAACGGCTTGATATTTAGCAGGCTTCCGAGCATGGCAACCGCGCCAGGGACGCGTCCACTGCGGCGGAGGTTTTCCATGGTGTCCAACGCGGCAGAGACGTGAAGTCTCTTACGTGTGGATTCCACTGCGGAAAGCGCGGCCTGCAATCCCATTTCTGCGGCTTCAGCCGCGGCGATCACCTGAAAACCGAGCCCTAGCGAGGCGGAGGTGCTATCCACACACGTGACTCGATCAAGAAAATCATTTGATGCCTGTCGTGCAATATCGAGGATGGATGTCAGCGCGCCCGCAGCGTGGAGGGAGAGGATATGGTCACAGCCACGGGCGAGGAGGGATTCATATCGGGCTGAGAAATCGCCAATCGAGGGCGCGGCAGTTGTCGGCTGACGCGCAGCGTGGAGCGAGGGCAGTCTTTTGTAGAATTCTTCGCGTGTGATACCCTTCCCATCTGCATATTCTTTTCCATCCATGATCAGGATACATGGAATCACTTCGAGCTCATGTTGCTCGATCAGGTAGTTCGGAATATCTGAGGTTGAATCGGTAACAATGCCCAGTTTCATTGTTTTGGCCTCTCCCGATCCAGCCAGAGTTCGCGGTATTTGCGATTCCAGTCAATGAGGAATCGATAGGCGATGACGATACCGCATGCAAGGGCAATCCAGAATTCCATGCCACGCAGATTGAACAGCCAGAACATGGGCGCCATGAAAATACCGGTGAACACGCTGGCGCGCGCGCCATGACGCATGAACAGTGTGAGTGCCAATAACAATCCCAAACCAATGACAAATGAAAACCAATGGACTGCGAGAAGCGCGCCGCCAAAAGTTGCCAGCCCCATTCCGCCGCGGAATTGCGCGAAGACCGGCCAGCAATGCCCTGCAACTGCCAGCGCGGCCGTGAGGGCGACAACCCATGTTTCATTCGAATATCGGGTTGCAAGATATATCGGGATAAATCCTTTGGCAAGATCAAGGAATCCCACCAGCGCGCCCCAGCCGAAGCCTGCCTGCCGGATTGTGTTGGTCGTCGTCGCATGGCCTGAGCCTGCGTCGCGCACATCCACATTTTTTGCATAGCGCGTCACCCAGATGGAAAATGGAAGCGAGCCTGAGAGATAACCAAGCACGGGGAAAAGAAAAGATAAAAGAATATTCATGGTTCAATCCAGGGCGCGAATTGCAGGATGAAATAAACCAAGCGAGGCCAATGCCATTGTGCCCAGCCCACCGATCAAAAATACAGTCGGTGCACCGAACAGATCTGTAGCCCAGCCTGAAAGGCTAAACCCGATCGGCAATAAAACGAATGAGCCCAACGCCAGCGCAATGCGATACAAACTATGGCCAAGCCGCGAAGTTGTTTGCCCTGTCGATAGCAAGGCGAATGGACGATGTTTCAAAGAACGCAGCACATTCATGGTCCGCGAGTATAGCATAGGCAAAGAATCTTCCAGCGTAATAGTTAACGTGATGTCTGGTTCAGGTGGAAAATGAAGCGATATCGTCCGGGAGATGGTCGATCCCGCCAAATTCCTTCACCACAATTGGCTTTATCCTGGCTTTTGCATCTGGTTTGATGTGCGGGTATGTCATCTCTATCTCGCCGCCGATACTCTCGCAGTCATCTTCCACAATCACATTTGGCATAACTCTCTCGGCTACATCCTTATATTCTTCGCCCGCCTGACGGAAGAACACCGGTCCCATTGGAAACCCGTACTGTTGGAGAATCTTCCTGACTTCTTCGACCTGAGCCGGTTCACGGCGCGAAGTCAAATATACAATTTCTGCCCCCGCCCGGTTCCATGCCTGCAATTTCCTGGCGGCCCCGCCAATAGGGACAGTTCCTGAATAGTCAGGTCCTTCACCTTCTTTTACCCGCCTGACAATTTCTTCTCTCGGAAAAGCAAGCCAATCGCGGTGGCTGAAAATTGTGTCTTCCGTAAATACAAGTATCTTCATCAGGGAT
>Ga0209640_10005989_pt1 | contig 10638 bp, 6 predicted proteins | sample RifCSP10_1_FD_184018 | JGI IMG/M metagenome (GOLD analysis project Ga0209640, IMG submission 184018) | Soil microbial communities from Rifle, Colorado - Rifle CSP2_sed 10_1 (SPAdes) (version 2) | ecosystem: Environmental > Terrestrial > Deep subsurface > Rock core/Sediment | place: Rifle...
GAACCCTGAGTAATTCAGTCATGATTCTATTTCCCTGTAAGATTCAAGCAATGATTTGTGATCTTCATACAATTCCGAACTGAAAAATTTATCTTTTGTTAAAAATGGAGAAAGAGCTTCTCCTGAAATCATCGCAATAAAATCACTTGCAGTGGAAGCAAATTTAATGTCCTGGGTTACAATTATAACCGAGCTATTCGTTTCTTTCGTGAATTCTTTTAACTTCAAAAGAACAAGGTTTGCAGCAGTATAGTCAATTCCGGATGTCGGTTCATCTAAAAATATTAAATCCGGTCCAGCCAATAATGCGAGTAATAAGCTTAATCTTTGTGCCATCCCTCCGCTTAATTCATAAGGGTATAATTCTTTAATTTTAGAATAAGCAGGAAGCAAAAAGTAATGCAGCAGTTCGTCAGTTTTAGTATTGTCGCCGGTGAAGTTAGTAAAATAATATTCCAGCTTTTTCAGCGGGTCGAAACTATTAATTGTATCCTGGAAAACATACCTTATATTATTTTTCCTTATCTGCCTTAGCTTCTCTTCATCTGTGTTTAAAAGATTTGTCCCGCTGAAAAGAACTTGTCCCATCACTTCATAATTTTGTTTTAATAGTAAATTCGTCAGCGATTTTATAAGAGTTGATTTACCAGAACCGTTTTTACCGAGAATGGAATAGATAACCCCCTTTTCAATTTTAAAATTCAGGTTCTTTAAAAGTAACCTCTTAGCATCACCTGAAATTATTGAAACCGATTGTATGTTAACGTCAAGCATAAGCTGCATTGATAGTTTTTTATTTAGTTGCAAAATAATAAATTGGAGAGAGAATTAATACCAATATTTTATATCATCGGCAGAATGAACATCAGTAAACCATTCTTAATAGTTGTCCTCTCTATTGCTGTTCTGTTTATTCATTGTGATAAAAAAACAACAGCAGGATCAAACCGGGTTGTTATTGGTATTTCTGCTGATGTTCAAACATTCAACCCGCTTTTTGCTTTCAGTGTAGATGAAGGAAGCATAACTGAACTTTTATACCTGGGCTTGTTCGATTTTTGCTGGGATGAAGAAACCGGTGACCTAAAAAGTTATCCAATGCTTGCTGAAGAATGGGAGTGGGCTGAAGATTCTTCTTCCATAAAAATATTTTTGAGAGACGATGTTTACTGGACGGACGGCAAACAGTTAACAACCGACGATGTGATTCTTTCCTTTGATCTTTTCTCCGATCCCGAAGTAAACAGCAGGCTGTATGGTACTTTCAGCAGTATGTACAAAGATGAGAACAATCATATAGATATTAAAAAATCGTTTAAAGATATTTCAGAATATGAATTGACAATTACCTTCCCGAAAAACTCTAAACCAACCCTCAATGAAATGAGCATCCCGATATTACCGTCGCACATTTATGGTAAGATTAAAAGAGATGAATTGAATACCTCTGAAACCAATTTTAATCCCGTGTCAAATGGTCCTTTTAAATTTCTTAGGTGGAGCAGAAATCAAAACATAACTTTAACAGCGAATACCAAATCGTTTCTTTATGAGCCGGATAATATCAATGAATTAGTATTTAAAATTATTCCAGACTATATATCTCGAACGCTCCAGCTTAATAAAGGCGAAATTGACTTGATGGAACTTGTTAAAACCGAAGACATTGAGGATATGAGAAAGAACCAATCGCTTAATATTGTTTCAGTTGTGGGAAGAGAGTATGATTATATCGGTTGGAATAATATTGATCTGGAATTATTCAATAAGGAAAATAAAATCAAACCGCATAAACTTTTCGGAAATAAAAATGTCAGAATTGCACTTTCGCATGCAATTAACAATCAGGAAATTCTTGAAGAGTATTTACTGAATTACGGCGAGATCGCAGTTACACCGGTTTCAAAAATATTTAAGAAATATTACAACCCGAAAATTAAGGCTTATGATTATAATATTGGCAAAGCAAAAAAACTCCTTGCAGCAGAAGACTGGAAGGATACCAATAATAATGGAATTTTAGATAAAAATAATACAGAGTTTAGATTTACATTATATTTTCCGTCCGGCAATCCGCTTAGAAATTATGCTTCAACTATCATAAAAAATAATCTTGCTTCTATTGGCATAGAAATGAAAATTGTTAATCTTGAAATGGGTTCATTTATAGATCACCTGTATGAAAAGAAAATGGATGCCTGGATGGCAGCCTGGTATATCCCTATTCCTGTTGAGCTTAAGTCTTACTGGTATTCGGACCTGGAAATGACCCCGTTGAATTTTGTTAGTTATCAGAATAAACAAGCGGACGATATAATTAATGAATTGGAACAAAAAATATCCGACAAAAGAAAAAAAGATTTGTACTTTAAATTCCAGGAAATAATTCATAATGATCAACCGGTAACTTTTTTATACTGGATCCCTAATATTACAGTATATAATAAAAGAATTAAAAACATACACATAACTCCACTAGGTTCAATCACACATTGCTGGGAATGGAAAATCAGCGATTAAAAATTTATGAATAATAAATTCAGTAAAGCAGTTATTAAAAGATTAATCTCTTCTTTAATAACACTGTTTTTGCTGATTAGTCTGCTGTTCATTTTAATAAGGATCTCTCCTGGAAACCCGGCACAGAAATTTATTTCACCAGAACTCAGTCCAGAAATAGCACAAAAAGTTGCCGAGGACTTCAAACTGAATGATCCGCTTCCCGAGCAGTACTTAAGCTTTATCGGCAATTTAATCCAGGGAGATTTAGGTATATCATATAATTACCGGATGCCGGTGACTTTGGTTGTGTGGGAATTTCTTTCCTTCACGCTTGTGATTGCCGCAATCAGTTTCCTTGTTCAGATTATCGTGAGTTATTATTTAGCTGTTTACACTATTCAAAAACAAAATAAAAATACCGATAATTTAATTTCCAGCCTCTCGCTGATTTTTTACAGCACACCTGCGTTTGTAATTGGTGTTCTGCTGATTTATCTGCTTGCTGTCCAGGTAGATTTGTTTCCAACTTCTGGTTTTACTTCACTCGATTATGATTCATTAAATTATTTTGAAAAACTTCTTGATAAAATTCACCATCTTATTCTTCCGTTGATAACTTTATCGATAGCCGGAATCGCCTTATTTTATCGGTATCTGAGGGATAACCTGGAAGATATTTATCACCAAACTTTTATTGTGCAGCTGAGAGCAAATGGATTAAATGAAAACACAATTCTTAGGAAGCATGTAATTCCAAATGCAATTGGTCCGTTTATTTCTGTTGCCGGAATTGAATTAGGAATACTTTTAGGCGGAACGCTTATTACTGAAGTTATTTTTAGCTTGCCGGGAATGGGAAGACTGACAATTGATTCAATTTTAACCAGGGATTATCCTCTTATAATCGGCTGTACTTTTGCTGCCGGACTTTTAATGATACTCACTAATTTTATTGCCGATCTTCTTAAACTAAAAATTGATAAAAGACTGCTTCGGGGAAATGTGATATGAAATTTAAATTAAAAATATGGCAGTTCACTTCAGCAATTTGGCTGCTAATTATTTTACTGCAATTTACGAGGTTGACTGAACTGGCAGTTTTATGGTTTAAATACTTTTCTTTGTTGTTCAATGATTTCGATGGTGCTTTAACTCTGCTGGATTTTAAATTTATTGATTCTTTACTTTCCCTAATTATTTTTATTCTTACTCCCTTAATGCTGATTGTTTACCACCGCCGGATAAGATTTTTAAATCATAACTTAAATTTTTCATCCGGTGTTATCATAATTCTGCTTATAACATTTTTAATGGCGCAAATAATTACAAGAGGGAACCCGGATTTTCAGAAAAATTTAAGCGTAACCAAACACCTTTCTCCATTAAGCAAAGTTAAAGTTCTGCATTTGAAAATTGAAGATAGTTCTGAGGGTAACTCTTTAAATAAATTCCTGCTTTATAAAAGAAAAATTCTTAGGGAGGTATTTAATGAAAGTATTATTTACGCCGACAGTATAGGTGCTATAACATCTGATAAAATATTATATCATCAAAAAAATATTATGAAAGAAATTCCGGCTGATAAATTGATTAAAGATAATGGAGAACCATTGGTAACAACCAAAACATTTCTTCTCGGCACTGATGAATTCGGCAGAGATACATTTACAAGATTAGTTTATGGATTAAGGATATCCTTGTTAGTTGGAATCGGTGCGGTCTTTATTTCGTTTCTGCTTGGTATTACACTGGGATTTATTGCAGGTTATAAAGGAGGCTTAATTGATATGGTTCTTAACAGGTTTGCAGAATTACTTTTGGCATTTCCAGTTATTTACCTGGTTGTTTTAATTCTTGCATTGTTTTCAAGTTCATTATTTGCTGTAGTTATTGTACTGGGAATATCAGGATGGATGAGTTTATTTAAGATAGTAAGAGGAGAAGTAAATTCCCTCAAGCAAAAAGACTATATACAAACCTCAAAACTTCTCGGAATAAAATCGAATAAAATTTTGTTCAGGGAAATATTGCCCGTTATCATCGCCCCCGTAATTGTAAATTTAATTTTTCAATTCAGCAATGTTATTCTTGCAGAATCTGCTCTGAGCTATCTTGGTTTAGGTACCGGAGACAGTTATCCTTCATGGGGGGCAATGATACAGTCAGGACAGGAATACATCACAAAAGCCTGGTGGATGATCATATTTCCGGGCGGCTGTCTGGTCGTTACACTTTTTTCCGCAAATTATTTTGGAAGAAGATTAAACAAATTTTTTAATCCGCGTCTTGATATATGATTAATAAACGATATGAGATAATTAAAAAAATCGGACAAGGCCGCAGTGCTGTTTACATATGTAAAGACGCTGAGTTTATGGATGCTGAAATTGCCATAAAAGTTTTATCATCCGGGGCAAATGATGTTGAAAGAGAATATTTCAGGAGAGAGTATTTCACTTTAAAAAAACTAGATCATCCGAATATCATTCGCGCTCTTGAGATTGGAACAATTCTGGAAAAAAGCGAGAACGATGCTGTTGAATCCGGGGTTCCATTCATCACACTTGAATATTTTCCATCAAGCGAGCTGCTTCAATCCGTTTTTATAAGGAACGAATTATCATTAAAAATAATACTAAATCAAATATGCTCAGTCTTGTATTATCTTCATCAATCAAATTACATCTACTATGATCTGAAACCCGAAAATATTCTGGTCGCAAACCCTGGTGGAAACCCGGTCATTAAATTAATTGATCTTGGATTTGCACAGCTTGGAAGTGTAGAGCTTAAAAATGATGTCAAAGGTACTGCACAGTATATTGCTCCCGAACTGCTGAAGAAGGAAGAACATGATCACAGGGTTGATCTTTATTCTCTCGGGATGATGCTTTACAGGATTATTTATGACAGGTTTCCTTTTAATTCATCGGATGAACTTGCAATCTATAAATCAAAGTTAGAAAATGAATTTGACTTTCCTCTAACTAAAAAATTTTCAAATGAACTAATTGAGGTTGTTAAAAAGCTTCTTGCTAAAAACCCTGAAGATAGATTTCAAAACGCATTACAGGTTTTAAGTGATTTGGAAATTGAAGTCGATGACTCGATTACAAAAGATTTCCTGCCCGCAAAAGTATTTTCAGATCGAACGGATGTTCTCAACATTTTATTTGTTTACATAAATGATAAAACAAGCAGTGAGGCTTTTACTTTAAAAGGATTTGATGGAGCTGGAAAGACAGCAATACTGAATAGGGTACACGAAATTTATCCCGGTTCTGTTATGGTCAGTAATCAAAAAGGAAAGTCCGGGATAAAATTAATTAAATACCTTTTGAAAGAAATTGTTTTTTCAAAATCGGTTTATGATTTTCTTTCAACAGAAGAACTTACAAAAATTAATTCTTTGACTGATGAATCCGATTCCAGCTTTGTACTTCGGCTGCCGGAGGTAATTTCTTTAATTGCTAAAAAGACTAAGTTTATTTTATTAATTGATGACTTCAACCTGCTTGATGATTTATCCTCTGAAATACTTAGTTCGATCATTCCAATTTTTCAGGTAAACAGCATAAAAATAATTCTCGCCGAAACAGCTGACAACCGTTACAAATCAACAGAAATTAATAATGTAAGAGATGTCTTACTCAGTTCGTTTACCGATGTGCAGGTCACAGAATTCATAAAGCAAAGTTACTCAGCGTCCTTTCCCCGGGAAGAATTGATTAATCTCATAGTCAAATACGCTGATTTATTGCCTGGCAGCATAGTATCGTTTATTAAGGATTTAATATTACTTGGGATCGTCAGGCATCTTCCATCCGGAGTGGAAATAAATAAAAATGAAGAAGCGATACGGGTATTAAAAAGTTCTCATGAAGTGCTTTATGATTATAGATTAAAGAATTTTTCGAAAACAGAATTAAAAGTTGTTCAAATTATTTCGGCTTTGGATGTTGTCATTGAGATGAACACACTTGTAGCACTACTTGACATCCCTTTTCAAAAAATTTCTGATATAGTTTTCAAACTTCAGGTTTATAATGTTCTGCAGCATTTTACATCAGGCAGCTCGTTATTGATAACCTCAGATGGATTTAAGAAGCATATATACAGTTCTGTTAAAAATAAGACCGGGCTTCACCTGGTGCTTGCGGAAAGAATCAAAAAAAATCTGCAATATTTTAACAGAAGTGAATTAGCCAGACATTATGAGCTTGCAGGAAAATATGATTTGTGTTATGAAACGATGTGCATAGAAATTGAAGATGTTGAAAAACATTCAGCATATTCTTATATGAAAAAAATATTGGAACATTTAGCCGGATTACCACTCAGGGGTATAAAGAAAACCGATGTTAAAATAAAACTTTGCGATGTATATTATAAAATGAGTGATTATCAATCAGCATTAGAGGTTATAAATTCTTTAGAGGGAATAAATCTTGATGATAAGGTTCAGACTGAAATTCAAATTTTGAAAAGCAGTTCACTTTTTAACGTTGGTAAATTTGATGAAGCTAAAAAAATGCTGAATGAATTGCTGAAACGGAAAGTCGACGTAACCCTGAAACATAAAATATTTGTAGAGATGGCTTATGCTGAATTTGAACAAAAAATATATGACGAAGCTTCGAGAATAAGTAAATCACTTTTAAAGGATAAAAAATTATCGTTTGAACTCAGAGGCCGCTGTCACAACCTGCTTGGGATGTGCTATATATATAAGAATAATGATCTTCATTCTGCTCTTACAGAGTTTATGTTCGCCATTGAAAATTATAAACAGGCAGGATTGCCACGGCGCGTTGCAGGAGTTGAAGTCAATGTAGGAAACATATTCAATATTTTAGGAATCCATTCAAAAGCAGAAGAACATTGGAACAGGGCATCGGATATAAACGAATCTATTGGAAACCTTGAACAGGAAGGATTGATACTCCTAAATACAGGAATCTATTATTATAATCACCAGAAATTTGATAGAGCGGTAGAGAACTACAAAAATGCAATTAAAATATTTTTAAGCCTTGGTAATCAAATAAATCAGGGTCTGGTTTTGTACAATCTTGCTGAGGTATACATGATAGGATGCGAGTATCAGCATGTTTTTAATTCCCTGCAGCAAGCGATGCAAATCTTTGAAGCGAATGAGAATGATGAAGAACTTGCTGAAGTGCTTTACCTTTACGGCAATTTCTATAACCTGATTGGTAGTATGAATAGAATGAGAGATATCTTAGATCGATTTAGAAAATTAATCGAAGAAAAAAATTTACTGCCAAAGCATAAATATTCCTTGAAGTATATCGATGCCTTATATAAAATTCTGGACAATAAATTTCCTGAGGTGAGTGGATTAAGATCAATCAGAGACGCTTTTGTTGAGATGGACGAAAGAAATAAGTATACCGAAGTAAATTTTACAATTATCAAAGTTTTAATTGATCAAAAGAATTATGAGCAAGCGTTAAACGAAATAAATGACAAAGTATTTATTGAAATAATTAATCAAAACAGTATATTAGAATCACAAAGGGAATATTTTCTAGCAAAAATTGCATCGGTTTATGAGTCTGAAAGACTTTCGCCACCGATTGAATACCTGGAAAGAGCGTATGAATTAATAAAGGATGAGAGCATTACAGAATTGACCTGGAAGGTTTTATTGATGCAATCTGATATCTATGTAGAAAGAGGAAATTTTAACAGAGCTAAAGGTTTTTTTATCTATGCAAAGGAATTGATAAATTTTATTGCAGAAAATATTCAATCTCCGCAGTTAAGGAACTCATATATAAATCAGAAGGATGTTAAGTTAGCCTTAGAAAAAATTGAGGCTTACAGTTCGGTTTAAATATATGTCCGATTCCCAGATTAAAATAAAAGTATTTAGCGATTCACAGGATACAGTTTCAGTATCATCTGCCCTTAAGCAATTGGAACTCAAAGGGATGCCTATCTCTGTAAGCTTCGAAGAGAATTTTGAAGTTTTTGATAATGAGATTATTGTTCTGCACATCGAATCACAGGAATCATTATTTCTTAAGAAAGCTCTGGCAACTAGGAGAGAAAATTCAAATATATTTTTGATTGTAATGCGGAACGGAGACTCGCTCCAGGTTACTTCTCTTCTTAAAAAAGGATTTCATGATATTTTTATATTTCCATACGAAATACTCAAATTCACTTCATTTCTTGCCGAGGTTATTTCAAACAAATCTTACATTACCGAAACCGATCGAATAGGTGCATTTGGGATAAATCGACGTGGTCTCAAATCCATAATAGGTGAATCGGATAAATTTGTTCGTGTAGTGGATCTTGCAAAAAAGGTTTCGGAAAAAAGCGGCGCAAGTGTGTTATTACTTGGGGAAACCGGCACCGGCAAAGGACTTTTTGCACGAGCAATACATAACAATGGGAGAACAGGTCAATTTCCATTTATAGATATTGTGTGCACAGCTATTCCCGAAAGTTTGCTGGAATCGGAATTATTCGGCTATGAAGCCGGGGCTTTTACTAGTGCAAGGAACAGAAAAATCGGTTTGTTTGAATTAGCAGACAGAGGCACCCTGTTTCTGGATGAAATTGGTGATCTTAGTCCTAATATTCAAACAAAACTGTTGCGCGCAATTGAAAAAAAAGTGATTAAAAGATTAGGTGGCGTGGTGGATATTCCTATCAATGCAAGAATAATTTCAGCAACAAATAGGAATATTGAACAAATGGTGGAAGAAAATTTGTTTCGAAGAGATCTTTACCATAGACTTAATGTTGTTACTATTGACGTACCTCCGTTGAGAGAACGTGGTGAAGACGTGATCATTCTGGCTAATCATTTTATTACAGAATTCAATAAGCAGTTTAATAGAACAATCAGGAAGGTTGATAAAGACATTAAACATTTTCTTTTAGGATATCCGTGGCCGGGAAATGTTAGAGAATTAAGAAATGCGATTGAGCGTGCTGTTTTACTTTCAGATAATGGAAGATTGACACTTGATGATTTTTCAAATCTGATTAAATCAGTTTCTATCAAAGCTATTCATGATGAAAATCAATTTGAAGAGAACAGGCATATGGTAAAATTTGAAGTGAACTATGGCTCGACAAACCTGAGGAAGCTAGAGAAATTTTATGCCGAAAAAGTTCTGGAAAAGCTGCAGGGAAATAAAACACGAACAGCAAAATTGCTTGGTATTTCACGACCTAAACTTGATACTTTGTTGGAAAAACAGAAGTAGCTTGTTTCGTTTTTCGAATAATTGATTTCAAATTCCCTCATTTTTTGTAAATTTTCGCACTTAAGTTATTGATGAAATAGTTAGTGTAATTTCAAAAAACTGTAACTATTTTTTACAAATTAGAATAATTACGTGAGAATTTTGGTAATTATTTCCTTACATATCATCTAAATAGATTAAAATTTCAATTGATTATCTCTTTTCTAATGGCACAAACATTGGGTTTTTTATCTGCTTAAACTGAACTGTGTGCACACAGTTTTCGGGTGAGTTGTAATCGCAGTTCAAGTGTGTCATTATCAATTAAAGTGAGTGGGCGCTATGCGTTTTCTTATATTATCCCTGGTTATTTGTGGGGGACTATTCTTTTCTGGAATCGCCCAGATTGCCGACAATGTAGATCAGGCAATCCGATATCGAATTTCAGAGGATAATATAACTGCTGTTACTGAATCCCACAACAATACCTCAATTCTTGAGGAAAATCATTCTGACATCAGAGTTCTCGATCAGCGTTCCAATACGCAGTTAGAGGAACTTGGTAGTCGTTATGGTTGGGTGAGAGCATCTTCTCAGCTTGAGGAACTTGGCAGCCTATATGGTTGGGTAAGATCATCAACACAGCTTGAGGAACTTGGCAGCCTATATGGTTGGGTAAGATCATCAACACAGCTTGAGGAACTTGGCAGCCGTTATGGTTGGGTAAGATCATCGACACAGCTTGATGAACTTGGCAGCTTATACGGTTGGGTAAGATCATCGACACAGCTTGATGAACTTGGCAGCTTATACGGTTGGGTAAGATCATCGACACAGCTTGATGAACTTGGCAGCTTATATGGTTGGGTAAGATCATCGACACAGCTTGATGAACTTGGCAGCCTTT
>Ga0209640_10005990_pt1 | contig 10637 bp, 9 predicted proteins | sample RifCSP10_1_FD_184018 | JGI IMG/M metagenome (GOLD analysis project Ga0209640, IMG submission 184018) | Soil microbial communities from Rifle, Colorado - Rifle CSP2_sed 10_1 (SPAdes) (version 2) | ecosystem: Environmental > Terrestrial > Deep subsurface > Rock core/Sediment | place: Rifle...
AGGTCTTTGCCGGACCGACGCGATTTCGGTTGGGTATTAATCTGATACTCGCCAAACAGATCGGCCTGACGATTCCGCCCAACATGCTGGCGAGAGCGGACCGGGTGATTCGGTGAAAAGTTTCGAGTTTCGGGGTTTCTAGTTTCGAGTTATGAATCCAAAATCGAAAATCCAAAATCCAAAATTCTACGGCTTTGCTCTCGTCGTGCTCTTTGCGCTCTGCTCGTCCGCACAAGCGCAGCAAGCGACCAAAATCCCCATCGTCGGGGTTCTTTTCATCGGCGGCCGTGATCAGCCCCATCTGGAGGCGTTCAAGCAAGGCCTGCGCGAGCGCGGTTACGTTGAAGGCAAAAATATAAAGTTCGAATACCGCTATGCCGAAGAAAAACCGGATCGTCTTCCGCAACTCGCCGACGAACTCACTCGACTGAAAGTCGACGTCATCGTCACGACGGCCTCGATCAGCGCTCAAGCTGCGCGCAAAAAGACCCGAACGATACCGATCGTCATGACCAGCGGCAATCCGCTGCAGGCCGGCTTGGCAGAGAGCTTGGCAAAACCTGGCGGCAACGTCACCGGGCTCACGCTTATGCTTTCGGACCTAAGCGGCAAGCGATTGGAGATTCTCAAAGAAACTCTACCGAAGGCGACTCAAATCGCGGCGTTGTGGAGCCCTCGGAATAACGAGTCGGTCATTGCATTCCACGAGACTCAAAAGGCAGCCGAGGCCTTCTCGTTGCGTCTACATTCCGCTGAAGTCACGACCGCGGGCGATTTTGACCGCGCATTCGAGCAGATGGTTCAGGCACGTGATAGTGCGGTACTGGTGGTTTTGTCACCGCTTACGACGTTGCATTCAAAGCGGACCGTGGATCTGGCGCTTAAGCATCGCTTGCCCGGCATGTATCCGACCAGGCAGTTTGTCGAAGAAGGCGGTCTCATGGCCTACGGCCCATTGATCGGCGACCTTTATCGGCGCGCTGCGATCTACGTGGACAAAATCCTCAAAGGTGCCAAGCCTGCGGATCTCCCGGTCGAGCAGCCGACAAAGTTCGAGTTGGTCATCAACTTGAAAACCGCCAAGCAGATACCGTTAACAATTCCACCTAACGTTTTGGCCAGAGCAGATAAAGTAATCCGATGACTGAGCAATCGAAAATCCAAAATCGGAAGATTCCGCCGAATGTGCTGGTACGAGCGGATAGGGTGATCAAATAACCAGTGTTGAGGACGGAGCAATGAGGACTGAGCCAAGCGTTCATAAGCATCGGAGCGGAACCGATGAGTTCGCAATATCGAAAAACTCAGCACTCATCGCACAGCCCGTAGTCCTTTGTTTTACCCTATGCGCCCTGCTTTTTGCGCCTTGCCTATACACGCAGGCGCAGCAACTTAACGAACCGCGAATCGCGGTCGTCGGTGCGCCCGAAGAACCGCGCTTCTCGGAGATTGTCGCAGGTCTGAAGAAAGGGCTTGGTCAACTCGGCTACGCGCCGGCATCGATTGTCATTCACGAAACCAAGATCGCACGGGCGGAAGAAAAAAACGCCAGGTCCGTAATCGAAGCTTTGCTGCGGCAACGGGCGCAAGTCTTTTTTCTGATTGGTTCCAGGCTGCTAAAACCGGTGCGAGAAGCTTCAGCTGACGTGCCTGTCGTTTTCATCACTCCAGGGGATCCGGTTGCGTCCGGTCTGGTTGCGAGCTTGGCCCGCCCCGGAGGCAACACGACGGCCATGACTTTCGAGTATCCGGAGTTGTCGGGAAAACGTTTGGAGCTTTTGAAGGAACTCACTCCCAGAGTGCGCCGCGTCCTCGCCATTTACGATGGCCGCGACCCATCGCCGCAGCAAGGAATGACGGCGGCGCGCGAGGCTGCGCCCCCTCTCGGACTGACTCTCGTCGAACGCGACGTACGCGGACGGGAACAGTTGCTTCGCGCGCTCGAATCGCTCGAAGAAGCCGATGCGTACCTTTCCATCCCGGGCGGTTTCCCGACCGGTTTCCAAAGCGAGATTACCCGTGCGGCCAACGCCAAACGCCGGCCGGCGATCTTTCACGCGCGTACGCCTGCGACGGCGGATGCTCTGGCTAGCTACGGCGCAAGCGATATCCAGGTCGCCCAGGACGCGGCGCGGCTGGTGGATAAAATCATCAAAGGCGCAAACCCCGGCGAGTTGCCGGTCGAGCGGCCGACGAAGCTGGAGTTGGTGATCAATCTCAAAACCGCGAAGCAGATCGGTCTGACAGTGCCACCCAACGTGCTCGCGCGGGCGGATAGAGTCATCAAATGACAGCGAGCAGTGAGCGGTTAGCAGTGAGCAGCCAAAAGACAGGAGAAAACTCAGTGCTTATAAAGCTTGTTGTCTGCTTGCTGCTTACTGTCTTTCTGCTGACTGTTGTTGAGGCACAGCAACCGGCGAAGGTTTCGCGAATAGGATTTCTCTCCAGCGGGTCTCTTGCCTCCTCAGCGCCTTTGGCTGAAGCATTTCGCAAGGGTTTGTGGGAGTTAGACTATGAGGAGGGGGAAAACATCATTATTGAGTATCGAGATGGAAAGGGTCGACTTGACCGGCTCCCCGGCCTTGCGGCTGATTTGGTGCGGCTAAATGTGGACATCATCGTAACCGGAGGGAGGCCATCAACCCGTGCTGCTCAGCAAGCCACCAGCACCATCCCGATCGTAATGGCAGCCTCTGGTAATCCTGTTGGAAACAGGTTCGTTGCCAGCTTAGCGAGGCCAGGCGGAAACATTACAGGTCTTACCACGATTCGAGGGGATTTAACCGGTAAACGGCTCGAGCTGCTTCAGGAAGCGGTTTCTAAAATTTCTCGTGTGGCGGTGCTCTGGGGGCCGCCCGCGGCCTCCAATTTCAAAGATGCCGAGGCCGCTGCCCGATTATTGGGGCTCGAGTTTCAATCTCTGGAAGTGCGCAGCCCCGGGGATCTTGAAGGTGCGTTCCAAGCCGCAACCAAGGAGCGAGCGCAGGCTCTCGTCGCGCTGAGAAACCCAGTTATTTTCAATCAACGAAAGCGGATCGTGGAGTTGGCAATGAAGAGCCGGCTTCCGGCGATCTATGACGATAGAGAATTCGTGGAGGCAGGCGGGCTCATGTCTTACGGGACAAACCAAGCTGATTTGTACCGGCGGGCTGCGACGTACGTGGACAAGATCCTGAAGGGCGCCAAGCCCGCCGATCTACCGGTTGAGCAACCGACAAAGTTTGAGTTTGTGATCAATCTGAAAACCGCTAAACAGATCGGGTTAACAATTCCTCCCAATGTTTTGGCTAGAGCGGATAGAGTAATTCGGTGAGGCGCGATCGATCGAGGCCCAGGCCAAAAGGGTAGGAGGTGACGAAACGGAAATGTGTTTTTATTCCAACTTAGGGGATGATCTGGAAAGCTCGGTTCCGATGCATTCTGTAGGTGGAAAAGCCGCGCCGGTCCAGTGTAAACACCCATTCGGTTTCAAGCTCCTCCGCCAAAACAGTCAAAGTGGCGTCCGCGAAATCCATTGGCACGTTACGGTATTTTTCCATCAGGACGGCCGCTCGCTTGAGACTTTTCGTCGACGAAGGGACCAGCTGGAAGGCCCCTCTGAGGATAAAATCGAGACAAACTTGTTGCGCGCGCCACGCGGGGCCGACCAAATAAAGCGTTTCGGTCAATACCGCTTCGGTGGTGACGACGGCGCCAGTCCACTGTTCCAACGCGGCGACGCAATCATCGTGCAGCTTCTCGTCACGGTCCACGAGTGCCACAAAGGCACCGGTGTCCAGAACGAGCTCAGCGGCCACGACGCAACCGACGGGTTAGGTACTCGCGATGGCGCTGACCCAAGTCGGGTCGGCCGCTCGCGACAGTGCCGAGGAGATCGCGGACGCGTTCGATGGGCCGCACCTCCGGCTCGGTTTCCAGATATTGTTCCAAGGCTTCGCGTACTACTTCCGATCGCTTGCGTTTTAATCGTTTGGCTGATCGCGCCAACTTGGTGGCAAGATCGGCTGGCAATCGTATCGTTAATTGGCGTTCCATGCCTGATTCTCCTTTGTATTGCAGTGTAATGCAAAGCATTGCAAAATCCAACCGGCTCGCTCGGAGAACGTGCTCGAGCGGCCAGACAAGGTGATCAGATGACACTGACCAGTGAGCGGTTAGCAGTGAGCCGGAATAAAACTGAAGGGAGACTAATGATTGGGCGGAGTCTTATCTGCTTACTGCTTACTGTCATTCTGCTTACTGGTGCAACGGCCGAGGCGCAGCAGGCAACAAAATTTGCCCGCATAGGGTATTTGACCACTGGCCCTCGCTCCACGTCATCGACTCGCATTGAGGCTCTCAGGCTGGGTCTAAGCGAGCTTGGCTATACAGAGGGAAGAAACATCGTCATCGAGGCTCGATATGCGGAAGAAAAACTCGATCGGCTCACCGACCTAGCGGCGGAGCTAGTGCGTCTCAAAGTAGACGTCATCGTCACGGGGGGTGCGACAGTGACGCGCACCGTCAGGAAAGCAACTTCCTCGATTCCCATTGTCATGGCGCAGGATCCCGATCCTGTCGGCAACGGCCACATCGCCAGCCTTGCGCGACCTGGAGGAAATATCACGGGGCTGTCCTCGCTGAGCGCGGACTTATCTGGAAAGAGAGTGGAGCTGCTCAAAGAAATTCTACCTCAGCTCTCGCGCCTGGCTGTGCTCGGAACTTCAACCAACGCGGGCAATGAACGACAGCTAAGAGAGACGAAAACCGCGCTCGGCGCGTTCGGCGTGCAGCTTCATTATCTAGACGTATTAAGTCGAAAGGATATTCAGGCCGGATTTCGGGCGGCGAGCAAGGGGCGTGCAGATGCAGTGCTTATACTGTCGGGCCCTTTCCTGAATCCCCATCGAACGGAGATTGCACAACTCGCGATGAAGTATCGGCTCCCGGTGATACACACCGGTCGGGAATACGTGGAAGCCGGAGGGCTCATCGCCTACGGTGTAAGCACTGACGATTTGGCTCGACGCGCCGCCATCTACGTGGATAAGATTCTGAAGGGCGCCAAGCCTGGCGATCTCCCAGTCGAACAGCCAACGAAGTTCGAGTTGGTGATCAATCTCAAGGCTGCCAAGCAGATCGGATTGCCCATTCCGCCCAATGTTTTAGCACGAGCGGACAGAGTTCTCCGATGATCCGTAATCTAAAATCGGCAATCCAAAATCCAAAATCGTTAGGTGATTCCGCCCAATGTGCTGGCGCGGGCAGACAAGGTCATCAAATAATTTTGGATTTTCGATTTTCGATTTTGGATTGGGAACTAAGCCAGCAAGCAGAATTTTGAATTGGAGAACGGCTGAGTAGCGGAAAGGTTGATGACGAGAAAGGGCGTGAAAAGAAAACAGTCAAGCATGCTCAGGCCTTTTCGTCCGATAATCCAAAATCGGCAATCCAAAATCCAAAATGGCTGCACGAGCCACGACTCTTTTTTAAAGATGAGGTTTCATGATGACAGCTGAGCACACCACCACTGGACTCATCGGCGCATCTATACGCCGCGTGGAAGACGCACCCCTGATTACCGGCAAGGGCTGCTATACGGAGGACATCCAGTTACCTGGAATGCTCCATATGGCTTTTCTGCGCAGCCCCTACCCGCATGCGAAAATCATCTCCATCGATACGAGCGCGGCGAAGGCGATGGCAGGAGTCATCTCGGTCGTGACCGGCGATGACCTCAACGAAGGGTTGCATATCCCGGCTTTCCGTATGGTGCCCGGCATGAAGATACCGCCCCATCCGCTGCTCGCGCGCGGAGCGGTCCACGCGGCCGGCACTCCCGTGGCGGCGGTGGTTGCTGAAAGCCGCACCCTAGCTCAGGATGCGGCGAACGCTATAGACGTAGAATATGAAGCGCTGCCCGCAGTCGTGGATGCCGAAAAGGCCCTGGAGCCAGGCGCGCCGCTCGCCCGCGAAGAGTTGGAAAGCAACCTGTGCTACATCACGACGAAAAACGGCGGCGATGTAGACAAGGCGTTCGCGGAGGCTGAGCATATCGTTCACCTGCGTATCGCCAGTCCGCGGCTGGTGGCGCTGGCGATTGAGCCGAGAGGCATCGTCGCGAAACCGGAACCGACCGGGGATCTGACGGTTTGGCTCTCGACTCAGAGCCCGCACCGCGTGCGCACGGATTTGGCCACCGCGATCGGATTTCCCGAGCACAGGATTCGAATCATCGCGCCCGATGTCGGCGGCGGATTCGGCAGCAAAGGACTCCTCTACCAGGAAGACGCCCTAGCCAGCCACCTGGCGCTCAAGCTCGGCCGGCCCGTCAAATGGATCTCGACGCGCAGCGAGGATTTCGTCACCACGAATCAGGGACGCGACCAGGTGATGACGTCCGAGCTGGCCCTCAAACGGGATGGCACGATGATCGGCCTAAAAGTGCGCGTGGTCGGAAATCTGGGCGCCTACCTGAACTCCCTTTCCGCGATCCCGCCGCTGCGCATGATGGCGATGGCGCCGGGGTGCTATCAAATCCAAAACTGCTCCGTCGAGGTGGTGGCGGTCTTTACCAATACAGTCCCCACGGGTCCGTATCGCGGCGCGGGGAGGCCCGAGTCGGTGCTGAACATCGAGCGGTTGATCGACAAAGCGGCGCGCGAATTGGGCATGGACTGTCTGGAAATCCGCCGCAAAAATTTTATTCGCCCAGAGCAATTTCCCTACCGCACGGGTGTAAACGTCGAATACGACTCCGGTGATTATGAAAAGTCGCTCGCCGAGGCGCTGCGTTTGTCCGACTATGAAAAACTCATTCACTACCGCGACGAAGCGCGCAAGCGCGGCGAGTTGGTCGGCATCGGCCTCTCGACTTTCGCGGAGCCGAGCGGAGGCGCCGGCTTTGAGAGCGCCACGGTTCGGGTGGAGCGCGGCGGAAATATTACGGTGCTCACCGGCTCCAGCCCGCACGGCCAAGGCCACGAGACCGTGTTTGCCCAGGTTGCGGCGGAGAAAATGCGAGTTGCCATGGAACAAGTGGCAATTCGACACGGCGACACGCTGGTAATCCAAGAGGGCGTCGGCACCTTTGGCAGCCGCAGCGCGATTATGGGTGGTGGGGCGTTGGCAGTGGCTATCAATCGTATAGTTCAAAAGGCGCGCCGTATCGCCGCGCATTTGATGGAGGCGGCAGTCGAGGACATCGTTCAGGTGGATGGCGGCTTGGCGGTGGCTGGAGTGCCGGACAAAAGCGTTTCCTGGCGCCAGGTCGCCGCCGCCGCGTACACCGGAAACGTTCCGCGCGGTACCGAGCTTGGTCTTCAAGAGACGGCATTCTTTGATCCGAAGCGCGAAGCCTGGGGGTTCGGCGCGCATTTGGCGCTGGTGAGAATCGATCGGGATACTGGGACGCCGACGCTTGAAAAACTCGTCCTGGTCGATGACTGTGGCGTTGTCATCAACCCGATGATTCTCAACGGACAGATTCACGGCGGCGTGGCTCAGGGCCTCGGTGAAGCGCTGCGCGAGCAAATGCTCTTTGGCGATGGCGGCGAGGTGCTCACCGGTTCCTTGATGCATTACGCGGTGCCGCGCGCCGGAAACATGCCCGAGCTCACATTGGGCGAGACGGTGACGCCGAATCCATTTAACCCATTGGGCGTCAAGGGCGTGGGCGAGGCGGGATGCAACGGAGCCCCGCCTGCGGTGGCCAACGCGGTCATGGACGCTTTGGCTCCCCTCGGTATCGAGCACATCGACATGCCTTATACCGCGCCCAAACTATGGGCGGCGATAAGAAAAGCTGAAGTAGGCTGACGCGTACTTCCATTTTGCGCCTCTTGAGTCTCGCGCTGAATTCTGACCTTTCGAGGCAGGTATAAAAACGAGGATAAATCTCTTCGAATGAAATAGGGTTCCGTCTTCTAAACCTGTATCCTTCGACTCCGATCAGGATAGACTCCGGCGAAATCGTTAGACAGAGTCAGCCAATTCCTAACACACGTTTCAACGTCTAACTTCGTTTTCTGCGGACGTGAGATCTCACGTCCGACGCCGTGAGATCTCACAACTCGCAAGATCTCACAACTTCTACACCACGTACTGATCCTCGTAAGTGCTTGGTTTTCTAGCCAAGTTTTCATTGCCAATACGATGGCACGTTAGCTGCTCTAATGTGGTTCATCGATATTCATTGAAATCAAGAAAGGGGAAACGCATATGCAGCACAACTATTCATACCAAGCGGCGCTGGGGGCTTCCGAACGGATCGGCTGGAAGCTCGAAGATCTGATTGGCGGCGACAAACAGCTCGACTTCACCAAGCCGTTCATGCCGGAGTCATTGGCGCAGGTGCAACCGCTTTCGTTTCTCACAGCGGAGGAGCAGCTGACCTTGAACCAGATTCGCGGCCATGAGTACCTCGCCATGTTCGGGTTGGTGGAAGAATTCATTCTGCCCTACGTGGTCGATCATGCGCGGCCGCAACTCTCGGGAGACGACTATCGCGTGCGGGCCCTGCTACAATTCGCCGGCGAAGAGGCAAAACACATTCACCTTTTTAAGCGCTTCCGGCAGCATTTCGAGGACGGCTTCGGCAGCAAGTGTGATTTCATTGGACCTGCCGAAGACGTGAGCCGGTTCGTGCTGTCGCACAGTCCGCTAGGCGTGGGCATCGCCGTCCTCCACATCGAGTGGATCACGCTCAGGCACTACATCGAAGGCGTCCGGGACAATCAGGACCTCGATCCGCAGTTCAGGAATCTGCTCAAGAACCACTGGCTGGAAGAGTCGCAGCACACCAAGCTCGATACTTTGATCGTAGAGGAAGTGGTGGCGCATTCCACGGCCAAGGAGATCGACCAGGCTTTTCAGGAATACGGCGAGATCGGCGGGTTTTTGGACCAAGGCATCCAGCAACAGGCTGAGTTCGACGTGGAGAGTTTCGTGCGGGCGACCCATAGAAATCTGTCCAAGAGCGAGCGCGACCAAGTTAAAGACGCGGTGCTCAAAGGGATGCGTTGGACGTATCTGGGCACGGGCATGACCCATCCGAATTTCTTGGCCACCGTAGAGGCGATTAAGCCAGAGGCACGCAAACAGATCGAAGAGATGGCGCCAATGTTTTGCTGAGACGAGCTAAACCTAAGGGGAGACCCATATGATGACAACACAATCGTCGAAGGTGAGAGAGGAACTCAAGGGCCGCATCAAGGGGAACGTGCTAATCCCCGAGGATTCCGGTTACGAGGAAGCTCGCCAGATTTGGAATGCGATGATCGATCGGCGTCCGGCGGCTATCGTGCAATGTGTGGAAGCTGACGATGTCGCAGCGGTAATCGGGTTTGCAAGGGAAAACGGACTTGAGCTTTCCATCCGCGGCGCGGGACACAACATCGCCGGCAATGCCCTGTGCGACAACGGTATCACGATCGATTTTTCAAGAATGAAGAAGGTCCGAGTCGATGCCGGTAAAAGGCGTGCTTATGTTGAACCTGGGGCGACACTCGCTGATTTGGACGAAGCGACCCAGGCGCACGGCCTGGCCACGCCGGTGGGGATCAATTCCACGACGGGCATCGCAGGTCTGACGCTGGGCGGCGGCTTTGGCTGGTTAACTCGCAAATACGGCATGACGATCGACAATCTCGTCTCCGTCGACATGACTACGGCCGAGGGTAGGAAATTACGTGCAAGTGAAACCGATAATGCCGATCTTTTCTGGGCGATTCGCGGGGGAGGGGGAAACTTTGGAGTTGTCACCCAGTTCGAGTTCCAACTTTTTCCCGTGGGTCCCGAAATATTCGCCGGCTTGATCGTTTTTCCTTTCAACCAGGCGAAGCAGATACTCAGCGAGTATCGTCAGTTCATAGAGTCGACACCTGAGGAGCTCAACGTTTGGGTTGTCTTGCGCAAGGCTCCTCCTTTGCCATTTCTTCCGGAAAACGTACACGGCAAGGAAGTCGTTGTGCTGCCGGTCTTTTACTCCGGCGCCGTCGCGGATGCAGAGAAACTCATCGCTCCCCTGCGTGCGTTCGGCGAAGCTCACGGCGAGCATTTCGGTGCGCAGCCTTACGTTGCATGGCAAAAGGCTTTTGACCCTTTGCTGACGCCGGGCGCGAGGAATTACTGGAAGTCCCATAACTTTACGGAACTCGGCGACGCGGCGCTAAACTCGATTATCGAATTCGCCGGCCGATTGCCCTCGCCGCAGTGCGAAATTTTCATAGGTCTGATTGCCGGCGCTCCCAACCGGGTCGCGCCGGGAGCGATGGCCTACGGTCACAGAGACGCGAGGTTTGTGTTGAACGTGCACGGGCGGTGGGAGGACGTGAAAGAAGACCAGAAGTGTATTGAATGGGCGCGGGATTTCTTTAAAGCCAGTGCGCCTTATGCATCGGCCGGCGCTTACGTAAATTTCATGACCGCGGAAGAGGGCGACCGCGTCGCCGCGGCCTACGGATCGAATTATGATCGCCTGAGGGAGATCAAAAAACGTTACGATCCGAAAAACGTCTTTCATCTGAATCAAAACATCAAACCGTGAGGTTTCAAGAGAATCATGAGAACGTCATCAAGACCTCGCCGAACTATTTCAACGTCTCTCGGCCCGTGCGGCTCGACGCCGAGCTGCAGATCGAAAATTGACGAGGACTTAA
>Ga0209640_10005991_pt1 | contig 10636 bp, 7 predicted proteins | sample RifCSP10_1_FD_184018 | JGI IMG/M metagenome (GOLD analysis project Ga0209640, IMG submission 184018) | Soil microbial communities from Rifle, Colorado - Rifle CSP2_sed 10_1 (SPAdes) (version 2) | ecosystem: Environmental > Terrestrial > Deep subsurface > Rock core/Sediment | place: Rifle...
CGGCCGGTGGCGTTCCAGTCGAGATAGGCGTGCGTCACCATCAAATCCTCGGCGTTGCGCCTGCGGCGGCTTGCCATCCCATCCAAGCCCCTGAGCATCCTCATTTTACTTGCTTTTGGGGCCCGGGATCATGTTAGAACCGCCGCCCGTCCGGTCCCGCGTGCGCCGCGGCGCGTCGGCCAGCGAAGCTTTCCGAGATTCAAGAACGGTTCAAATCAGTTACGTGCGCACCATATTGCCGTCAAGCGCATCCTAAACCGCTTCGCGCGCGGCCTTAAGCCGCCGCCGGAGCATCGCCGATCGAGGTTGTAAAGCTCATGCCCGAGGTCATTTTCAGCGGTCCGGCCGGTCGGATCGAGGCTCGATACCATCCGGGGCCGCAGAAGAATGCTCCCATCGCCATCATTCTGCACCCGCACCCGCAGTTCGGCGGCACGATGAATCATCAGATCATCTATCAGCTCTACTATGCCTTCGTGCACCGCGGTTTCGCCGCCATCCGCTTCAACTTCCGCGGCGTCGGGCGCAGCCAGGGCGCGTTTGACCACGGCACCGGCGAATTGTCCGACGCCGCTTCCGCGCTCGACTGGACGCAGTCGATCAACCCGGAGGCGCGCTCCTGCTGGATCGCGGGCTTCTCCTTCGGCGCCTGGATCGGCATGCAGCTCTTGATGCGGCGGCCGGAGATCGAAGGCTTCATCTCGATCGCGCCGCCCGCCAACCTCTACGACTTCTCGTTCCTGGCGCCCTGCCCGTCGTCCGGGCTGATCGTGCACGGCGACAAGGACGCGGTGGTGCCGCACAAGGATGTCACCGGCCTGGTGGAAAAGCTCAAGACCCAGAAGGGCATCATCATCGAGCAGAAGGTGATCTCCGGCGCCAACCACTTCTTCGACGGCAAGATCGAGCCGCTGATGCAATCGGTCAGCGCCTATCTCGACAAGCGGCTGAACGTGGAGCGGCGGAACTAACGGTCACGGCCTCGCCACCACGCCGCCCGCCATCGGCCGCGGCACGCCGGTCGTGGTCGGGAACGTGATCGGCAGGCCGCGCAGGCAGCGCACCGCGAGGAAGGCGAAGGCCTGCGCCTCGAGCGCGTCGGCGGAAAAGCCGGCCTGATCGGCGGTTTCGACCGTGGCGGGGCTGAGACGGTAGGCCAGCATCTTCATCAATGTCGCATTGCGCGCGCCGCCGCCGGCGACGATCCAGGCGCGCGGCGGCTGCGGCAGGTGGCGGACCACGCGCGCGACGGCCTCGACCGTGAGGCCGGACAGCGTGGCAGCGCCATCGGGCACCGAATATTGCGGCAGGCCGATGTTGGCAAAGGCAAAGGCGTTGCGGTCGAGCGATTTTGGCGGCGGCAGATCGAAGAACGGATTGTCCAGCACGCGCGCGATGAAATCGCCATCCGGCTTGCCGGTCGCCGCCACGTCGCCGTTGTCGTCGTAGCGCGCGCCGGTGCGCGCGCGCATGAAATCGTCGATCAGCGCGTTGCCCGGCCCGGTGTCGCAGGCGATCGGATCGGGCCCGCCGTCGCAAAAGGTGACATTGGCAACACCGCCGATGTTAAGCACCGCGACCGGATGCGGCCGCGCGACGGTCTCGACGATGGCGCGGTGAAACACCGGCACCAGCGGCGCGCCCTGCCCGCCGGCCGCCACGTCGGCGGCGCGGAAGTCGTGCACCACCGCGATGCCGAGGCGCTTTGCCAGTGCGAGACCGTCGCCCACCTGGACGGTGAGGCGGGCCTGCGGCTTGTGGATCACGGTCTGGCCGTGAAAGCCGACCACGGCGATGTCGGCCGGCGCGATGTGGTTTTCCGCCATCAGGCGCTCGGCCGTCTCGGCGTGGGTGCGCGTGGTCAGCGCCTCGGCCTCGCCGATCGCGCCCGGCCGCGCGCTGCGATCGGCGAGCGACACCGCCTCGGCCAGCGCCTGCCGCAGCAGGGCGCGCTCGTCGTCGGTAAAGGGGCGATAGGCGCTCGGACCGAAGGCTGCGATGCGCTCGCCGTCGGTCTCGATGACGGCGGCATCCACCCCGTCGAACGAGGTGCCGCTCATCAGCCCAATGGCACGAACAATGGTCACCCGTTCAAGCCCCCGGCCCCCGCCGTTGAATCCGACGCCGGACCTGTTACACCACCGGATCGGGAGAGATAAGTCGATGCGCGCTTATAAATCGGACTTTCTTAACGTCTTGGCGAGCCGCGGCTTCATCCATCAGGTGTCGGAGCCGGATGCGCTAGACGAACTTGCGCGCTCGCGGGCGATCACCGCCTACATCGGCTTCGATTGCACCGCCCCTTCGCTGCACGTCGGCTCGCTCTTGCCAATCATGATGCTCTACTGGCTGCAGCAGACCGGGCACCGGCCGATCGCGCTCATGGGCGGCGGCACCACCCGGGTCGGCGATCCCTCCGGCAAGGACGAAAGCCGCCGCATCCTCACCGACGAAGCGATCGACGAAAATCTCAAGGGCATCCGGGCGATCTTCTCCAAGTTCCTGCAATTCGAGGGTGCCGGCGGCAACGCCGTCATGGCCAACAACGCCGACTGGCTCAATTCGCTCAACTACATCGACTTCCTGCGCGACGTCGGACGGCATTTCTCGGTCAACCGCATGTTGAGCTTCGAATCCGTGAAGCTGCGCCTCGACCGCCAGCAGGAGCTTTCGTTCTTGGAATTCAACTACATGATCCTGCAAGCCTATGACTTCGTCGAGCTGCACAAGCGCACCGGCTGCGTGCTGCAGATGGGCGGCTCCGACCAATGGGGCAACATCGTCAACGGCATCGATCTCGGCCGCCGGATGCTGAACGCCCAGCTCTTTGCGCTGACCTCGCCGCTGATCACCTCGAGCTCCGGCGCCAAGATGGGCAAGACCGCCGCCGGCGCGGTCTGGCTCAACGCCGACATGGTGAGCCCATACGACTACTGGCAATACTGGCGCAACACCGAGGACGGCGACGTCGCCCGCTTCCTCAAGCTGTTCACCGTGCTGCCGCTCGACGAAATCGGCCGGCTCGCGGCGCTCAAGGGCTCCGAGATCAACGAGGCCAAGAAGGTGCTGGCCACCGAGGCGACCGCGCTGGTGCACGGCCGCGCCGCAGCCGACGAAGCGGCCGAGACCGCGCGTCGCACCTTCGAGGAGGGCAAGACCTCGCTCGCGCTTCCCAGCGTCGCGCTGCCGCGCACGGACATCGACGCCGGCGTCGGGATTCTCGCCGCCTTCGTCAAGGCCGGGCTCGCCGGTTCCAATGGCGAGGTGCGGCGCGCGATCGCCAACAATGCGATCCAGGTCAACGACGTGCGGATCACCGACGACAAGTATGTGATCGCGGGGAAGGATGTCACGCCCGAGGGCGTCATCAAGCTGTCGTTCGGGCGAAAGCAGCACGTCCTGATCAAGCCGGAGTGAGCGCGTTACCGCGTGTTCGGGTCCGCAAACGTGCTTTCGGTGCTGGTGTCGCGGAATTCGAAGAACTTGCGGAGCACTCCCGGCGCGATCGCCGAAATCGGATTGACCACCGGCCGCGGATTACCGGTCGAGCCGGTCACTTCATAAGTGATGCCGAAGATGCCCTCTTTGCTGCCGCCGCCGAGGAACAGACCGACGATCGGGATCTGGCCGAACATGTTGTTGAGGCCGTACAGCGGCACCAGCGTGCCGCGCACATTGACCTTGTCGCGCGCGTAGTCGATGTTGCCCTCGACGGTGGCGCCGATCATCGGGCCGCGCACCACGCCATCGCGAATCCACATGCGCCCGGGCGCGCGCGTGAAGTCGACACGTGCCTGGCTGAACGCGATCGTGTTGCTCCCGGCCGGAGCGTTTTGCCCTCCGGAGACCACGCGATCGAGCGCGTCCTCGCCGCGGATCGAGAAGTCCCGCACATTGATGACACCCTCCTGCGGCGAGGAATCCTGCGCCGGCGGGTCCATCCCGATCCACATGTTGCCGCCAATCATGCGCGGATAGACATCGGTGAAGCGGAACAGGGCGCCGGCGTCGCTGGTTTCCAGGTAAAGCACCGGCCGTGCGTTGGCCACGCGCGTGCGCATCTCGCCAACGAGCGGCGTATCGCGGCCGATCTTGGCGTTGAGCGAGAAGGTGCGAACGCGTCCGCCACGACGCGACATCCGCAAATCGAAGCCGCGGATCGCCTCGCCGTGATGACCGGCCACCACGCCCAGCTTGACGTCGAGATCGAGATCGGGGTGGCGCGCCTTGACCTTGCGATCGCTCGGACCGGCCATCGCCGATTTGACGAAGTTGCGGCCGTCGAAAACGTCGCCGCGCATCGCCACCCGCAGGGCCCCGTCGGCCCCACGGTCGACCTTCATCGACGCCTTATCGCCGTCGGAGGTTGCGTAGATCGGAAAGTTCGCCGATTGCAGATCGCCCTTGCCGTCGAACTCGACGGCGCCGCGCGCCAGAATGCCCTGACCGTCGACCAGGAAATCATCGAAGCGGACACCGGTCTTCTCCTTGACCAAAGTGAATGCCACGCGCGCCTGCCGGCCGGGCGGCTTGATCCAGCCGGGAAGCAGGTTGTCGATCTTCATCGCGGACAGGTCGGCCTCGACGTTGAATCGGCCCTCCCGGTCATCGCTGCCAATGCGGCCGGAGAGTCGCATCGGCAACGCGCCTGAAAGCGTATTGCCGAGGTCGACACCCAGACGCGCGCGCGCCGCGTCGTCGAGCGTGGCCTGCAGCTTGACCTCGGCGTCGGGCTGCCCCTTGAGCTTGCGGTACTCGATCTGCGCGGGCGCACCGGCGATCTTGACGTCGCCCCAGATTTCATAGCTCTCCTTGCTGGCGGAGGCATGCAGGGTCTGAGCCTCGACCTTCTGGCCGAACAGCATCTTGTCGGCGGCGAAATTCGTAATGTCGACGGCGATATTGTAGTCGGTGGAGCCCTTCGGCAGATCGGGGCGCAGCGGCATGGCAAGCCGAACCTGCGCACCGAGGGTTCCGCGCGTGGTGGCGGGGTCGAACGGGGCTCCGGAAAACTCGCGCAACCGGTCAAGCGCAAGCAGTTCGGCGGCCGCCGGCACCGAGCCTTCCACGCGAAAGACGACACTCGCCGGCGGCGCCGTCGGACGCGTGTCCGGCACCTCGAACACGCCGTTGGAGATGGTCAGCCGGCGCCCCGGCGACAAATCGACGAAGCCCTTGCCGAGCGTGACCTTCGCGGTACGCCCGGTGATACGCACGTTCAAGTCGGCGTCGTGAATCGGCGGTAATCCCACCACCGGGCGCAGCGTGGTGGAACCGCCGACGATTTCGATCGACAGGCCCTCTTCGGGGAGCGGCGGCCCGCCCACCTGCATGGCGGCGATCGTCGCATTGGTTGCAATATCCACCCGCTCAACGGTGCCGCTGACGATATGCTGCACGACCCAGTCGCGAACCTTCGGGGCAGCAAACGTCGGCCACAGCCGCTTGAGTGCGGCAGCCGGCATCCGGTTGCCGGCAATACCAATGGCGACCCGCGGGTCCGCCCCATAGTCGAACTTGCCCGACAGCGCGATGGTGACGCCCTCGTCGCTCCGGCTGCCAAGCTCCTTGGTGCCGATGTCGCCATGCTCGATCGTAATCTGCTGACGCTCCGGATCGATGCTGCCGCGCACCACCACACGTTTGAGGACCAACCCTTCGTCGTCCGGCGTCAGTGGATTAAGCACGATCCATCCGCCGCCGAGCGCGAACATCCAGTTGCCCCCGGGCTGGGCGGGCGCGGCAAACTCGGAACGCAGCGTCAAGCGGGCGGCGCCGGCCGTGACCTTGAACGGCACGCGCAGCGTTCGACGGCCAATGTCCCAGTCGAGCCCGAACTCGGCGCTGCCGATCGGAATCTGGCGGTCGGGGGTATCCGGATCGCCGATCGAGCCGCCCTGTGCGATCACTGAGCCGACGACGGTCTGCGGCGTGCCGTCCGCTGCAATGTCGGATTGGATCGACGCCGACACGACGGTATCGGAGCGAAGCCGGGTTTCCGCCAGGCGCAGCGCCAGCAGATCGTCCAGGTTGACCTTGCGCGCCTCGAATTGCAGGTGCCTATGACCCTGTAGCCCGGGTGTCAGCGCCACGCTCAGCACCCATGGCCGTTGTTGGCTTTCCGACCGCACGCTGAAGATCGCACCGCCCTGGCTCGGCCGATTCAGCCGCAGGCTGATCTGCTGAAACTTCCATTCCTGGCCGTTGCGCCGGTCATCGATGGTGAGGCTGCCGTTGGTAATGCCGATTTCGGTGAGCGCTTGGCCGTCGAAGCCGCCCTTCGCATTGTCGTTGTCGAGCGTGATCCCGCCGAGACGATCGATCCAGGCCAGCAGCGCCGAGAAGTTCGATGCCACGCCGCGTTCGGCCAGGGCCTGAAGCGAGATGCTGGACGGCGGCTGTTGCGCCGGCTGCCCGGGCGGCGGCCGGTTCGGGGCGGCCGGGCTCGGCGCCGGCTGGCGTGCCTCATGTGGCGTCGCCGGTTGCGCCGCATGCACCGGCGCAATGGTGGCAAACGGCCGGTCGCCGCCGACCATCACGTTGACCCGCCCGTCGGTATCGATGCGGATGGTCATGCTGGCATCGACCAGGCGGACGCTCTTGGCGCGCGGGCTGGCGAACAGCAGGCTGGTGCCGGAAATCCCGACCTCGGCCTTGGGGGCAACCGCCACCAGCACGCCGGCGGCATCGCGCAGCACGATGTCACGCAGCCGCAACGCGGTATGTCCCTGCGCGTCGCGCTCAAGCTGGGTGCCGCCCACCGCGATGTGGTAGCGATTGCCGAGGTTCTGCTCGATGGCCGCCGTCAGCCACGGCGTTACGAGGTCGAGCATGATCGGCCCGTTTGCCAGCCGCCACCACAGTGCGCCACCGCCGGCCAAGACCATCACGAGCACCGCCGTCACGCCGATTGCGATCCTGCGCACCACCGGGTGCCGGCGACCGAACGGGGACCACAGATTGAACGGCAGCCGCCACCCGCCCGCCCGGAGGCGCCAGAAACGGTGGGGCGGCGCCATGTCAATATCCGGTGCGGCCCCGGCTTCCGCCTGGCCACGGCGATGTTCATCCACCGCCGCTTCCAATTCCTGGAGCGCCGTGATGCGCGGACTGTTATTCTTGTCCGTCATGCCCGATCGGCCGTCCCCTCGTCCGCCGGTGTGATGCCTGGCCGTCCCGGCCAACCGATTTTCATGGCGCCACAGGGATTTCGCACAGAAGCCCGCTGCGCCGCCACTACCCCTCCCAATTGTGACATTTCAGCTTGACCCCGCGAAAACGACGAAAGGAAGGCGCATGACCGCAAAGCTCATCGTCGGTGCCAAGGCACCGAACTTCAAGCTTCTCCGCGACGGCGGCGGCGAAGTATCGCTTTCGGACTACAAGGGGCGGAAGCTCGTTCTCTACTTCTATCCCAAGGCCGATACCTCAGGTTGTACCGCCGAGGCCAAGGACTTCTCCAAGCTTACCCCGGCCTTCGCCCGCGCCGGCACCGGCATCCTCGGCGTGTCGGCCGACCCGGTCGCCAGGCAGGACAAATTCAAGGCCAAACACGATCTTACGATCGCCCTCGGCTCCGACGAATCCCACGAATTGCTGAAAGCGTATGGGGTCTGGGCGAAGAAATCGATGTATGGCCGCAGCTACATGGGCGTGCTGCGCAACACCTATCTGATCGGTCCCGACGGCAGGATCGCCCAAATCTGGGAGAAGGTGAAAATCCCCGGCCATGCGGACGAAGTGCTGGCGGCAGCCAAGGCGCTTTGAGGAGCCGCGCCGCCGAGTGAGCGCCCCGTTGACTAGGGGCGCGAGCGAAGGACCCGGCGCGGCATACCCAAAAGCGCGCCGCGACGCGAATGCCCCGTTGACCAGGGGGCGAGCGAAGGCAGGCCAGCGCGGCATACCCAAAGCCGCGCCGCCGAGTGAGCACCCCGTTGAATAGGGGCGCGAGCGAAGGGGCCGGCGCGGCATACCCAAAGTCGCGCCGGAAGTCCGGCGCATGCACCGTTGGTTTACCGAGGATCGCATTTTCCAGGTCCCATTGGGGAAATATTAACCATACCGGGCTGAAATCGACGCTCACAAATACCGGCCCCGGGGCAGTGGGGACCGGCGGTCGGGGAGCGTTGATGTCGCATCGGTCCAGAGTTCAGCACTACCGTGCCGATTCCGGCCGCACGGTGCTTTCGGATGCGCCCCGACAAGGTGCGCGGCGGACCGACTACACGCTAGTGCACGCCGGCCGCCAGGTGCGGCTGGGTCCGATCACGTTCTGGGTCGCGGTCGGAAGCCTCGTGATCATGGCCGGCTGGTCGCTTGCGACCGGCACCTATTTCGCCTTCCACGACGACGTGCTGACGCGGCTGATTGCCCGCCAGAAGCAGCAGCAGTTTGCCTACGAGGATCGCATCGCCGAGCTGCGCGCACAGGTCGATCGCATCGCCAGCCGGCAATTGCTCGACCAGGAGCAATTCGAGCAGAAGCTCGAACAGGTCATGCGCCGGCAGGCCACGCTGGAATCGCGCGCCTCGACGCTCGCCGGCGTGCCCGATCCGACGCCGACCGGTTCGATCAAGTCGCGCCCGACCCCCCTGCCCGAACCGCAGTCGGGCGCGCCGCTCAAGGCGTCGCCGCTCAGCGACACCGTGACTTTCACGCCGCCGCCCGACCGCGAGGCGCGCCTTCAGTCCCGCGTGCTGCCGACCGTGGCGCAGCGCCTCGGCGCCGCCTCGAATCCGACCGAGGTCGGCGTCAAGCGCTCGCTCTTGCGCCTGCAGGCTTCGCTCGATCGGGTCGAAGCGCGCCAGACGGCGACGCTCAACACGATCGAGGAGCGCTTCGATTCCAAGGCCAAGCGCATGCGCGGCGTGCTTGCCGATCTCGGCCTCGACGGCAAGAAGGCCGCAGCAATGCCGGCCGCGACCGGCGGCCCGTTCGTGCCGCTGCGGCTGCGCCGCGATGCCGGCACCTTCGAACGTCAGCTTTACCGCGTCAACGTGGCCCGTTCGAACCTCGATCGGCTCACGCGCATGCTGAGCGCGGTGCCGGTGCGCAAGCCGATATCGGGCGAGATCGATCTGTCCTCCGGATTCGGCGTGCGCTCGGACCCGTTCCTGGGCCGGCCGGCCATGCACACCGGGCTCGATTTCCGCAGCAGCAACGGGGACCCGGTGCGCGCCACCGCCACCGGCACGGTCGGGACCGCCGGCCGCAACGGCGGCTACGGCAAGATGGTGGAGATCGATCACGGCAACGGACTCGCGACCCGCTACGGGCACCTGTCCGAAATCGAGGTGAAGGTCGGCCAGCACGTGAAGATCGGACAGGTCATCGGGCGCGTGGGATCGACTGGACGCTCGACCGGTCCGCACCTGCATTACGAGACGCGCATCGATGGCGAAGCGGTCGATCCGCAGAAGTTCCTGCGCGCGGGGCTCCGGCTCGGCAGCGCGCTGTAATGCACTTCCGCGATCGCGCTGCCGCGCGGGCGGCGATCACGACGTTCGGCGTGGGCAAAGTTCCATCGGGAAAATAAGGCGGCCTGCGGCCGCCCAGTCGGTTTGGGTCCCCGCTCAAGCGGGACCCGGTTGCTCAGTCAGTCACGATGCACCAAGCAATTCAGCCGCGCAGGCTATCTCCCTGCCCGGTCTGGACCATGACCGCCGCCACGCTCAAACAAATCGCGGCAGCCGCAGCGATTGAGAAAAGAGCGATCCACATGGTGTCTTCCTCCCTCGCGGGTTCCATCGGGTTCCACTGTCGGCCCAACGGAAAGCCGCTGACAACGCAGTCCGCGTTCCGAGGTTCCGCCGCCCGAAGGCCGATGATGCGCGTGTTGGAGGAATACGATCTCAAGGCTGAACGCCTCGTGTCATCGCCGCGCGACAAATGAATCAAAGCCGCACGGCAAATGAGTCAAATTGCAACGACGGCGGCACGCTATTCCACGTCAGCGACGTCCTCCGGCCCGCCGCCGAAGGCCTTTTGCGCCAGCGCCGCCGCCATGAACTGGTCGAGATCGCCGTCGAGCACGTCGGAGGGCGTCGGCGAGGTGACGCCGGTGCGCAGGTCCTTGACCATCTGATAGGGCTGCAGCACGTAGGAGCGGATCTGGTGACCCCAGCCGATATCGGTCCTGGCCGCCTGCGCCGCCGCCGCCTTCTCTTCGCGAATTTTCAGCTCCCGCTCGTAGAGCCGCGCGCGCAGCATGTCCCAGGCCTGCGCGCGGTTCCTATGCTGCGAGCGGTCGTTCTGGCAGAGCACGACGATGTTGGTCGGAATATGCGTCAGGCGGACGGCGGAATCGGTCTTGTTGACGTGCTGGCCGCCGGCGCCGCCCGCGCGCATCGTGTCGGTGCGCACGTCCGATTCCTTGATGTCGATCTTGATGCGGTCGTCCACCACCGGATAGACGTTGACGCTGGCGAACGAGGTGTGCCGCCGCGCGTTTGAATCGAACGGCGAGATGCGCACCAGCCGGTGCACGCCGTACTCGGTCTTGAGCCAGCCGTAGGCGTTGCGGCCCATGACGCGGATGGTCGCCGACTTGATGCCGGCGCCCTCGCCCTCGGTTTCCTCGATCCAGTCGACCTTGTAGCCGTGCTGCTCGGCCCAGCGCGTGTACATGCGCGTCAGA
>Ga0209640_10005992_pt1 | contig 10635 bp, 11 predicted proteins | sample RifCSP10_1_FD_184018 | JGI IMG/M metagenome (GOLD analysis project Ga0209640, IMG submission 184018) | Soil microbial communities from Rifle, Colorado - Rifle CSP2_sed 10_1 (SPAdes) (version 2) | ecosystem: Environmental > Terrestrial > Deep subsurface > Rock core/Sediment | place: Rifle...
CACCAGCCGTCACGAACACGGAATGGTGCGTTGCTGCGCAACATACCCTGCCAGACTCGGTTGGGGTTCGCTTTGCGCACCCCAACGGGCTGCTTTGCCGGGGTGTAACTGAACACCGCAAAGTGCAAAGGGGGGGGGCGAGCAGTTACAATTAAATAACAATTTAGCGGCCACCTGGTGAGAAATGCGGGTTAAAGCCGGGTTATAACCATGAACAACAAGTCATTAAAAAATGACTTGTTTTTTTAAATCCGTGTCCCTTGCTGAAAGATTGCGTGAAAGGTATACTTCGCCCCTAATTTTTTGGATGTGGCTGCAATGAAAAAGGCCAAGGGTCCGGGCCTGCTGTTAATCAGCGTAGGTTCATTGTTAACGTCAATGGTGCTGGCTGGATTTTTGTTAGGCTATGGCGTTGACGTCCTGTTTGATACGCAGCCTGTTTTCTTATTGAGTTTTGGCCTGTTGGGTTTTATCGGCGGCATTCTAAAAGCTTATAAAGTTTTAAGTGACCCGGAGTTGCATTGAAAATAGCTGAGCCCGAATTAACCGCCAAGGCGCGTGGGGTAATCAGTACGCAACTGGTCATCAGTGTGCTCGCCGCCGCGGTTTTTCTCTGGAAAGGTGCCTGGGAAGCGGTGGCCGCTTTGTACGGCGGATTGGCAAGCCTCTGTATCTCAATGCTTTTATTGTGGGGCATTAAAAGAGCGAGCGAGGCCGCCAAAAATAATCCAGGCAAAAGCATGCGGATGCTATTGGCGGGCGCCGCGCAACGGTTTTTGTTAGTACTCGGCTTGTTGGCGACGGGAATCGCGGCATTCAAACTGGATCCTATCGCCATGTGTACCGGATTTGCATTAGCGCAGTTAAGTTACGTAATCGGTTCCCGATTCAACAATGCCTGAGCCAGAACGCCTGAGCCAGAGACGTGAGTGAGCCAATAAGACGACGCTTTTGAAAAAAAATAAGTTGAGGGTCAATCGTTGAGTCAAGCATCTGAAACTGCACAAAGTTCTTCCGGTGGTGGCACGGTTGAATATATTCAACACCATCTTACCAATTGGTGTGTTGGCCCCGATTGCGACCCTGTCACCCATCAAACCGCCGGCTTCTGGGCGTTTCACGTCGATACGATATTCTTCAGTCTTTTCCTCGGTCTATTAATGTTGCTCGGCAGTGCGTGGCTGGTGAAACGCATGACCGACGGTGTGCCGGGCGGCTTTCAAAATTTTGTCGAATCCATTCTGGATTTCGTGCAAGGCCAAATCAAAGACGGCTTTCCCCACGCGCCGCCGGTCATTGCCCCCATGGCGCTTACCATTTTTGTCTGGGTCTGGCTGATGAACTTCATGGATTTGATTCCGGTGGATCTGCTGCCGATAATCGCCGGCTGGTTCGGAATTCATTATTTAAAAGTGGTGCCGACCACCGACTTGAATACCACGTTCGCCATGTCCTTTAGCGTTTTCCTGCTGATCATCTTCTACAACTTAAAAGTGAAAGGCCCGGTCGGTTATCTCAAAATGTTTTTATTCCATCCATTCGGAAAATTCCTGGTTCCCGTCAATGTCGCCATGACCGCCATTGAAGAGCTGGCCAAACCCTTAAGCCTGGGCCTGCGTTTGTTCGGCAACATGTTCGCCGGTGAACTGGTGTTCCTGTTGATTGCGCTGCTGGCCGGGGGGGCGACCCTGGGCGTTGGCCTGTTAATCTGGTTCCCGCTGCAAGTGGTGCTGGATTTGGGTTGGTTGTTATTTCATATTCTGGTTATTACCTTGCAGGCGTTTATTTTCATGGTGCTGACTATTGTTTATTTAAGCATGGCGCACACGGCGGACCATTGACCATCAATAATGGATAAGTTGGACGAATGCAGATAACAGCGGTTAACAAGCAACGGCCAACAAACAACCGCCAACAACAGCACACAACAACAGCACAAAAAGCACAGACAAAAATTACAGATAACAATTACAGATAACAATAGTTAAGCATAATATTCCGGCTCAGTTTTTAAATTCATAATTTTTTATCGTTAAGGAGAGTAACAATGTCAGCAGAATTGATTGCAACTATCTATGCTTATACCGCGGTGGGTGTTGGCGTGATCCTGGCAGCCGCCGGTTTGGGCTCAGCAATCGGCTGGGGTTTGATTTGCGCCAAAACCCTCGAAGGTATTGCGCGTCAGCCGGAAATGCGTCCGCAGTTAATGACCAACATGTTTATCTTCGCGGGCTTGATGGAATCGTTCCCGTTCATCATTCTGGCATTCGCCATGTGGTTCCTGTTCGCCAATCCGTTCATCGGCGCGACACAGGCGGCAATTTCCGCTTTAGGTGGCTAAAACATTCAGCGGTTTTCATTCCGCGCCATGCGGATGCAGCCAAGAAGAGGAGCGAACACAGTGAACATTACCGTAACACTTATCGCGCAAATGCTCGCCTTCATCCTGTTGATTTGGTTTGTCAATAAAGTGATGTGGAAGCCGATGACGGGGCTGCTGGAGGCTCGCCAAAAGCGCATCGCTGACGGTCTTGCGGCCGGCGAACGCGGCAAACGGGAGCAGGCTAACGCGGAAAAACGCGCGGCGGAATTGCTGGATGAGTCCAAGCATAAAGCGGCCGATATCATTGCGCAGGCACAACGGCGCGCCAAGGAAATAGAAGAAGAAGCAAAAGTAAACGCCAAGGCTGAAGCGGAGCGCATCAAGGCCGCGGCGGAAGCCGAAATTGAACGCGGCGTCAATCAGGCCCGGGAGCATTTGCGCATCCAGGTGGGCAGGATCGCGATTGCCGGCGCGGAAAAAGTGCTGAAGCAGCAAATCGACGCCAAGGCTCACGATAAATTATTAAGCCAGCTGGCGGCCGAGATTTAAGGGGCTACCATGGCAGAGAAATCAACCATCGCCCGTCCTTATGCTGAAGCCGTGTTTGCGCTCGCCAGGGAACAAAAACAATTGAAAGCCTGGTCGGATATGCTGCAAATCGCGGCGGCGGTTGCCATGCACGGCGACATGCGGGCGATAATCAGTAACACCAATGTCAGCAAGAGTCAGGGCGCGCAGCTGATTATAGATGTATGCGTTGGCAAGTTCTCCGCCGAAGGTAAAAACCTGATCAAGCTGCTGGCGGAAAACCGCCGTTTGTCCCTGCTGGATGAAATCGCCGCGCAATATGAAACGCTGCGCGCCGAAGCGGAAAAAACCATCGACGCCGAAGTGATTTCGGCGTTTGAAGTGAGCGCGGCGCAGCAAAAACAAATTGCCGAAAAGTTAAAAGCACGCCTGGGGCGGGAGGTTACCCTGTCCTGCCGGGTGGATCCCACGCTGCTGGGTGGCGCCGTTATCAAGGCCGGCGACCTGGTGATCGACGGATCCACGAAGAGTCAGATTCAAAAACTTTCCATAGAGCTGGCGCGTTAACGCCAGGCTCCCGAGGGGAATATGCAATGCAATTAAATCCATCCGAAATCAGCGAGCTAATCAAAGAACGTATTAAAAACTTCGAGGTAAAAACCGAAGCCAGTAATGAAGGCACGGTCGTCAGCGTTACCGACGGTATCGTGCGCATTCATGGCTTGTCCGATGTGATGCTGGGGGAAATGATCCAGTTCCCGGGCAACACCTTCGGCATGGCGTTGAACCTGGAGCGTGATTCCGTGGGCGCCGTGGTGCTGGGTTCCTACGAGCACATCACCGAAGGCGACAAGGTGCAATGCACCAGCCGCATTCTCGAAGTGCCCGTCGGTGAAGCCTTGCTGGGCCGCGTGGTAAATTCGCTGGGCGTGCCGATCGATGGTAAAGGTCCGGTCGCGACACAACTCACTTCGCCGATTGAAAAAGTGGCGCCCGGTGTTATCGCCCGTCAATCCGTCAGCCAGCCGGTGCAAACCGGGTTAAAAGCCATCGACTCCATGGTGCCCATCGGGCGTGGCCAGCGCGAATTGATCATCGGTGACCGCCAGACCGGCAAAACCGCCGTTGCGGTTGACGCCATCATTAACCAGAAAGGCACCGGTATTAAATGTATCTACGTTGCGATTGGCCAGAAGGCGTCGAGTATCGCCAACGTGGTGCACAAGCTGGAAGAACATGGCGCCATGGGCCACACCATTGTGGTCGCGGCGGCGGCCTCTGATTCCGCGGCGCTGCAATACATCGCGCCATACTCCGGCTGTTCCATGGGTGAATACTTCCGTGACCGCGGCGAAGACGCGCTGATTATTTATGATGATTTGACCAAGCAGGCCTGGGCCTATCGCCAGGTTTCCCTGTTATTGCGCCGTCCGCCGGGCCGTGAAGCGTATCCGGGCGATGTATTTTATTTGCACTCCCGCTTGCTGGAGCGCGCGGCGCGTATTAATGCCGACTACGTCGAAAAAATTACCAATGGCAAAGTGAAAGGCAAAACCGGTTCCTTGACCGCGTTACCCATTATCGAAACCCAGGCCGGCGATGTATCCGCTTTCGTGCCGACCAATGTCATTTCCATCACCGACGGCCAGATTTTCCTGGAAACCGACCTCTTTAACGCCGGTATCCGTCCCGCGATCAACGCCGGCCTGTCGGTATCGCGGGTAGGCGGCGCGGCGCAAACCAAGGTTATCAAGAAACTGGGTGGCGGCGTGCGTCTTGACCTGGCGCAATACCGTGAACTGGCGGCGTTCGCGCAGTTTGCCTCGGACCTGGATGAAGCGACCCGTAACCAGATCGATCGCGGGCAGCGCGTTACCGAACTCATGAAACAAAAACAATATTCGCCGCTGACCATCGGTGAAATGGCGTTTTCGTTATACGCCGCCAACGAAGGTTTTCTGGATGACGTGAAGGTGAATAAGGTCGTTGATTTCGAAGCCGCCTTGCACGCCTATATCAAAGCCAATGCCGCTGATTTGCTGAAAAAGATCAATGACAGCGGCGATTACAATGACGAAATCGCCGCGGGTATCAAGCGGACCATCGAGAAATTCAAGTCCAGCAGTACCTGGTAACCGGTAAGGAATAAACCATGGCAGTCGGCAAAGAAATACGCACCAAAATCAAGAGCGTCAAAAACACGCAAAAGATTACCCGTGCCATGGAAATGGTCGCGGCGAGCAAAATGCGTAAAGCCCAGGACCGCATGGCGGCGTCGCGGCCTTACGCGGACAAAATCCGCAATGTGATTTCCCATCTGGCCCACGCCCATCCGGAATACCGCCACAGCTTCATGATAGAGCGTGAAGTCAAACGCGCCGGATACATTATTATTTCCACCGACCGGGGTTTGTGCGGCGGTTTGAACAACAATATGTTCCGCGCCCTGGTGCGCGATTTGCGGGAGTGGAAATCCAAGGGCGTTGAGGTTGACATGTGCACCATCGGCACCAAGGCGACCGCGTTTTTCCGGCGCCTGGGCGCCCGCATCGTCGCCAAGGCCGGTCATCTGGGCGATGCGCCGCAAATCGAGGATTTGATCGGCACCGTCAAGGTGATGCTGGATGCGTTTGAAAACGGCGCCATCGACCGGCTTTACGTGGTTTACAACCGGTTTGTGAACACCATGACCCAGTCTCCCGCCTTTGATCAGCTGGTGCCGATCCAGAAGGGCGGTTATCAGGAACTGGAACACCAGTGGGACTACATCTACGAACCCGAAGCCAAGGAAGTGTTAACGGAATTATTAACGCGCTACATTGAGTCATTGGTTTATCATGCGGCCGTGGAAAACGTGGCGTGCGAACAGGCCGCCCGCATGGTCGCCATGAAAGCGGCGTCGGACAATGCCGGCGGCATGATTGATGACCTGGAACTGGCTTACAACAAAGCGCGGCAAGCGGCGATCACGCAGGAATTGTCGGAAATCGTCGGCGGCGCCGCGGCGGTCTAAGCGGCGAATCAACAAGATTAGCGAATTACTGAAAATTACGAGAGGACCAACACATGAGTTCTGGAGAAATTGTACAAATCATTGGCGCGGTGGTGGACGTCGAATTTCCGCGCAATGCAATGCCCAAGGTTTATCACGCCTTGAAAGTGAAAGATGCGGGATTGACCCTGGAAGTGCAGCAACAATTGGGCGATGGCGTGGTGCGTACCATTGCCATGGGTAGCTCTGAAGGTCTGCGGCGCGGTCTTGCAGTCAGCAACACCGGCGCGCCGATTTCCGTTCCCGTCGGCACCAAAACCCTGGGGCGTATCATGGATGTATTGGGCGAGCCCGTGGACGAAGCGGGTCCCATCGGTGAAGAGGAACGCTGGGCCATTCACCGCAAGGCGCCCACCTATGAAGAACTGTTGGCTACCACGGAAATCCTGGAGACGGGGATCAAGGTTATCGACCTGATTTGTCCATTCGCCAAGGGCGGTAAGGTGGGTTTGTTCGGCGGCGCGGGTGTGGGCAAGACCGTTAACATGATGGAGCTGATTCGTAACATCGCCATTGAGCACAGCGGTTATTCGGTGTTTGCCGGCGTGGGCGAGCGGACCCGCGAAGGCAACGACTTCTACCATGAAATGAAAGAATCCAGCGTATTGGATAAAGTATCGCTGGTGTACGGCCAGATGAACGAACCGCCCGGTAACCGCCTGCGCGTGGCCCTGACCGGCTTGACCATGGCGGAATTCTTCCGTGACGAAGGCCGTGACGTACTATTGTTTATCGATAATATTTACCGTTACACCCTGGCCGGCACCGAAGTATCGGCGCTGCTCGGCCGCATGCCCTCCGCGGTAGGCTACCAACCGACACTGGCGGAAGAAATGGGCGCGCTGCAGGAACGCATTACCTCCACCAAGACCGGCTCCATCACCTCGATCCAGGCGGTCTACGTGCCGGCGGATGACTTGACGGACCCATCACCGGCCACCACCTTCGCGCACCTGGACGCCACCGTGGTATTGTCACGCCAGATTGCCGAGCTCGGAATTTACCCGGCGGTGGATCCGCTGGACTCCACCAGCCGCCAGTTGGACCCGCTGGTTATCGGGCAGGAACACTATGATGTGGCCCGCGCCGTACAGGGTACGCTGCAACGTTACAAGGAATTGAAAGACATTATCGCGATTCTGGGTATGGACGAATTGTCGGAAGAAGACAAATTGACCGTGTCCCGCGCGCGCAAGATTCAGCGCTTCCTGTCGCAGCCTTTCTTCGTGGCGGAAGTGTTTACCGGTTCACCCGGCAAATACGTGCCCATGAAAGAAACCATCCGCGGTTTCAAAGGCATCGTCGCCGGCGAATACGACCACATCCCGGAACAGGCGTTCTACATGGTGGGCACCATCGAAGAAGTGTTAGAAAAAGCGAAGTCCGTTTAAGCGAGTTGAGGAATAAATAATGGCTGCAACAATGACCGTTGATATCGTGAGCGCCGAAGCGGAGATCTGGTCCGGCACCGCCAAAATGCTATTTGCCCCGGCGGTCATGGGCGAAGTGGGCGTGCTGCCAAAACACGCGCCGTTGTTGACCAAAATCCGGCCCGGTGAAGTGCGCGTTATAAACGAAAACGGCGAAGAAGAGTTTTTTTACGTTTCCGGCGGCATACTGGAAATTCTTCCTTCCGGTGTCACCGTGCTTGCCGATACCGCGCAGCGCGCGCACGATCTTGATGAAGCCGCCGCGCTGGAAGCCAAGGATCAGGCCGAGAAAATATTGCACGACCGCAAGGACGACATTGATTACGCCACCGCGGAAGCCCAACTGGCCCAGGCGATTGCGCAAATCGAAGCAATCCGTAAGATCCGGAAAAAGCTGGGTAAATAGGCATCCGGGCTGACGGTTAATCCTGATCAATGCTGAGAAAGGGGCGGCCTAAACCGCCCTTTTTTGTGGCCGCTATACTGTTACGTATGCGCTTTAATGAAGAGCGTAATAACGGCGTAAGCCCCGCCGCTTAAATTACATCGATTTACCACTTGGCTTTCAGGTAAAATAGCCCGGTTCGCAGCTGCCCGCTGATATTAACCGGCACGCTATTCGCACGCGGCAATAGAGTTCGTAAAGGTAGTAACAACGCTTTAATTACAATCCATAGGTTTCCACACTACGGTTTAAAGAAATGCAAACCCCATTACATGTTGTGATCTTAGCCGCGGGACAGGGCACGCGCATGAAATCCGCCTTGCCGAAAGTGTTGCACACGCTGGGACATAAATCCCTGCTGGAACATGTGTTGGATACGGCTAACGGATTAAACGCGCAATCGATACACGTGGTCTACGGTCATGGCGGCGAGCGGGTGAAACAACAACTGGCGCGCCACAACGTTAACTGGGTGTTGCAGGACCAGCAATTGGGAACCGGTCATGCCGTGGAACAGGCAGCGCCATTCGTTCCGGACAACCAACCGGTGTTGATTTTGTATGGCGATGTGCCATTAATAAAACAGCAAACCCTGCAAAAATTAATCGCCGCGGCTGGCAGTGACGCACTGGGTTTGTTAACGGCGACACTGGCGGATCCAACAGGCTATGGCCGCATTATCCGCAACGCGGCGGGCGAAGTGGTGAAAATCATCGAGCAAAAGGATGCTGATGACGCGCAGAAAAAAATCCGTGAAATCAACACCGGCATGCTGGCGCTGAATTCCACCCGTCTCAAAGGCTGGCTGAAGCAACTGGAAAATAACAATGCCCAGGGTGAATATTATCTCACTGACGTGATCGGCATGGCGGCGCTGGAAAATATCGCCATTAACACCGTACAGCCGGACGCGATTTACGAGATTGAAGGCGTGAACAATAAGCTGCAACTGGCGGAACTCGAGCGGGCCTACCAGCGCCAGCAAGCCGAACAGCTCATGCATCTGGGTGTCACCTTGCGTGATCCCGCGCGCTTTGATTTACGGGGTGAGCTGGAAGCCGGCGCGGATGTGGTGATTGACGTTAACGTCGTGATCGAAGGCAAAGTAAAGCTGGGCAATGGTGTCACCATCGAACCCAATAACATTATAAAAAATACCAGCATCGCCGATCACTCGATCGTGCACGCCAATTGCGTGATCGACTCGGCGGTGATCGGCGCGCATTGCGCCATCGGGCCTTATGCGCGCATCCGGCCGGAAACCCGGCTGGCGGATCACGTTAAAATCGGCAATTTCGTCGAAGTGAAAAAATCCAACATTGGCGCGCATTCCAAGGTCAACCACTTAAGTTACATTGGTGATACCGAAATGGGCGCGGATGTGAATGTGGGCGCGGGCACCATCACCTGTAACTATGATGGCGCCAACAAACACAAAACCATTATTGGCGACCATGTGTTTATCGGCTCCGATACCCAGCTGGTCGCGCCGGTGGAAGTCGGCGCCGGCGCCACCATCGGCGCGGGTTCAACCATTACGCATGACGCGCCCAAAGGGGAGTTGACCCTCAGCCGGTCACCGCAAAAGACACGCCAGGGCTGGAAACGCCCGGTGAAGAAATAACCCGTCGTTAACCGTATTGAAGAGGGAATGCTATGTGCGGAATCGTAGGTGCAACAGCAAACCGGGATGTCGTCCCCATCCTGATGGAGGGCTTGAAACGCCTGGAATACCGGGGTTATGACTCGGCGGGCATTGCCGTCATTGATAGTAGCAAGCATCTCAGCCGCGCACGGTCGCTGGGCAAGGTCGTCAAACTGCAACAACAGATCGGCGATAGTCTCGTAGGCTTTACCGGTATCGCCCATACCCGTTGGGCCACTCATGGCGCCCCCAGCGAAGCCAACGCGCATCCGCATATCTGCAATGAAACCGTGGCCGTGGTTCACAATGGCATTATCGAAAATCATGAAGAGTTAAGGCAGCGACAATTAAAACTCGGCTACCGGTTTACCTCCGAAACCGACACCGAAGTCGTGGTGCACCAGGTCTATTTACACCATATCAATGAAGGGCAGGACCTGTTAAGCGCGGTGCAGGATACCGTGGCGCAACTCAAAGGCGCGTATGCGCTTGGTGTGCTCAGCAAGCAGGAGCCGGGGCGGATAATCGCGGCGCGTAAAGGCAGCCCGCTGGTGATCGGTGTTGGCATCAAGGAATATTTTATCGCCTCGGATGTGGCCGCCTTGTTGCCGGTCACGCAGCGCTTTATCTTTTTGCAGGACGGCGACGTGGCCGATATCACCAATGATCAGCTGGCGATATACGACAGTAAGCGCAACAAAGTGGAGCGTGAAATTCGTGAAAGCAGCCTGAGCGCGGATGCCACGGAACGCGGCGCGTACCGGCACTATATGTTAAAGGAAATCCACGAACAACCGCGCGCCGTCGCCGACACCCTGGAAGGCCGGATCTACGGCGACAAACTGCTGGAGCAGTGTTTTGGCGCCAGTGCCGGGCAGATTTTTGATAAAGTGCAGGGCGTACATATTATTGCCTGTGGCACCAGTTTCCACGCGGGTATGATCGCGCGCCACTGGCTGGAAACCATCGCGAAGTTACCCTGCAACGTGGAAGTGGCTAGTGAATTCCGTTACCGCAAACCGGTGGTGCGCAAGAATTCCCTGATCGTCACCATCTCCCAGTCCGGGGAAACCGCGGATACTATCGCCGCGTTGCAGGAAGCCAAGCGCTTGGGTTTCGGTTATTCGCTGGCGATTTGCAATGTGCCGGAAAGCTCCCTGGTGCGCGAATCGGACCTGGTATTAATGACGCGCGCCGGCCCGGAAATCGGCG
>Ga0209640_10005993_pt1 | contig 10634 bp, 9 predicted proteins | sample RifCSP10_1_FD_184018 | JGI IMG/M metagenome (GOLD analysis project Ga0209640, IMG submission 184018) | Soil microbial communities from Rifle, Colorado - Rifle CSP2_sed 10_1 (SPAdes) (version 2) | ecosystem: Environmental > Terrestrial > Deep subsurface > Rock core/Sediment | place: Rifle...
TTCGGGGGTGAGGGGTTCGGGGCCGATATCGACCAGGAGTTTATGGCTGAGCGGGTCCTGAGTCGTCCACAGCAGCGAGCCGAAGCGGCGCGGATCGCGCAGCCGCAGGCAGTCGCCGCTCGCGAGCACCAAATCGACGTGGTCGGATTTGCCCGGCGGTTTTGCCGCCGCGACCACACGTAAGCTGCCGGACATACCGAGGTGCAGGATCGCGGTGCCGGCGTCGGTCGCGAGCAAGAGGTACTTGGCGCGCCGTGTCACGGTCCGGACGACTTGACCGGGCAGCCGCGTGATCAGTGTGTTCGGTACACGCCAACGCAGTTTCGGATTACGTACCTCGACGCGCACGATACGCTGGCCGATAAGCCGAGGTGCGATGCCGCGGCAGGTAGTCTCGACCTCCGGTAGTTCCGGCACGATCAAGCTACCGACGATAGACGCGGAGCGAGAGAATCGGCAATGAGAATACGGATGAAGCCGTATTGAAGCGACGTCAACCTCGACCGGTTACTTAACATTCAATCCCCGGTCTTTGTCTTGCGATCATCGGGTTCAGATTTTGCCGAGGAGTCCTCGGCCTTCAGGTGCAGCAAGCGTTCGGCCGTGTCGGCCGGAAAGTGGTATTCAAAATTCTCGTCCGGGCGAAACAACACTAACTCGGGCTGGCGCGCCAACACGCCGATTTGTAATTCCGATTTGCTGCCATCCGGGTTTTCAAACGCAATGACGACAGTTTGCTCAATCTTCTTAGTCGTCGGCACCCGAACTTGCAGTGCCCGGGCGTGGCGCCATTCATCGACGAAGGCGTTGATGCGGTCCGACGATAGCTGCGTAATTTCCGGCTCGCGCTTCCAGTTTCCGTCTTGGAGTGTGAGCGTGAAATCCTGCAGCTTGAGCGAAACTAGTTTGCGCCCAGGTTCGATCAGGCGGCTGTCGATTAAGTTCGTGTAGCGCACGGCGGCTTGCACGAAGTATTGGCCGGAAATTAACTGCACTACCGGGCCGTGTTTCACATACTGTTGATCTTTCAGCGGATGGCGTTCGCCAAAATTAATTTCCGCGGTATCGAAGCGCACGCTAAGTTGTGGCGGTTCGAGTCCGTAGCGCGCAAGGTTTTTGTCGCTCGGCGCGATGTCACCGTCGACCGGTGCTTGCAGCAAGCGCAACAGTGCGTTGACCGCAAATGTATCCGCGCGCGCAACGATTGGGGCGGTTAGGCGCCAGCCGCCGTCGCCCCGTTCGAGGCGCACGCTCGGCTGTTGCAGGCGCGTGATCTCGATTGTTTGCACCGCCTCCGCACGTAGCTCGGTGAGTCGCGGTTTGGATTCTGCCGGCGGCTGCGCGCCGCGATACCAAGCGAACACACCGATGCCGGCGACGACAATCAACAGCACCAGGTTCAGTAGCCAGCGGCGCGCCAGCGGACCGCGCGGTGCCGGCGGCGGCGCGGATGCGTTTTTTTCGTCGGTCGAAGGCGCGGCGGCCATCAGCGTCGGCGTCGCCGCCACCAGATGCCGATGCCAGCGCCAAGCAGCGCGAGCGGCAGCAGCACTAGAAATAACGACCCGATGATAACTTCCTGATTTTTGCTCAAACTCAAGCCCCGATCGCGCGCGGTGCGCACCGGCACGTTGACATAGGCGTCGTCTTGCGACAGCCAGTTGGCGATGCTCATGCCGAGTTCGAGATTGCCGCCGTTGGCGACGATGCTGTTCGACAGAAAATCGCCGTCGCCGACAACGACTACGCGTTGCTCACGGCCCTCAATCTCGCGGGTTAACGCGACGCCCAGCGTCAGCGGGCCGGGAATATCCTTGCCTTTGTCGAGACGCAATTCGCCATTCAACGATCCGGTCTCGGACCAAGCGCGCGCGCTGGTGTCGAGCAGCGCCTCGCTCTTCCAGCCTTGCGGCGGCTGCACGCTCAAGCCCGCCGCCTGCGGGAATACGGTGCTCTGGTTGAAATTGCGCACGATCGGGTGCGAACCGTAGTTCGCGATGATCAACGCCGTCGGATCGCCGGCGAGACGCTGCGATGCGGCATCGACAATCACGCCCGGCTGCACTTCGATGCCGAGCAGCTCGGCGACGGGCTCGATCCCGTACAGCGGACCGGGATCGAGCAGCCACAGCAGGTTGCCGCCGCGCTGGAGAAATTCGCTGATAGCGTTGCTTTCACCGGCCAGCAGGCGCGTGCGCGGGCCGGCGATGACGAGCGCGGTCGTGTTCTGCGGAACTTTCGGTGTTTCGCCAAGCGCCAGTGAGCGGGTCTTGAAGCCGCGTTTGCCGAGCTGCGCCGACCAGGTCGAGACGTCGAAGTTTGCTTGGCGCTCGGGGCTGCGCTCGCCATGGCCGGTCAAGAAAACCAGCCAACGCTCGCCGCGATGGCCGAGACGGGTGAAGGCGTTGGTCAGGTTTTCCTCGCTCAACGATGTCGGTGGAATCGTCTCGCGCGCTTCGCCGTAGGCGATCACGATCTCGCCGTCGAAACGGATACCCGCCGAGCGCACGCGCTCCGGCTCGCGGTCCGGGTCGACGAAATCCAACGCGAGATCGGATTTGAAATTTTGAAAACGTTCGATGACCTGGCGGATCGCCGCTCGCGTTTGCCCGCGCTCGCTCGCATAGCCGGTAATCTTAACCGGCCCAGCGAGCCGCCCGATGGCGGTAACGCTCGCGGGCGACAGCGAATAGCGCTGATTCTGCGTGAGATCGAATTGCCAATGGTATTCGCGGCTCGCCCACTGCAGCAGCCCAACCGCGACCAAGAACAGCACCACGAATATGGCATTGGCAAAACGCAGTTGCCATTTCGCCCGGGGAGCGTGGTTCATCTCAGCCTCCCAGCCGATCGGCGTCGAGCCGGCGGATGCTCAAGCCGAGAAAAGTTGCAACCACGAGCGCGTGATAGATGGCATCGCCGCTGTCGAACACGCCGCGCAGAAACGGCTGGTAGTGATTGAGCATGGACAGGTAGGCGAGCATGTTCGTGCGCACGTCGCCTTGCCCGGAAACGTCCAAGATCCAGAACAAAACCAATACGCCGAGGCCACCGACTGCCGCCACCGCTGGATGTTGCGTCAGCGTCGACATGAACACACCAACCGCGGCGAAGCTGGCAAGCGTGAGCGCGAGGCCGAGCAGCGCCGATCCAAACAGTCCGAAGTCGAGCGTGCCACCGAGCAGCAGCGATAGCGGCATCAGCGCGAGCAGGGCGACAACGATGAATAGGAACAGCAGCACGCCGAGATATTTACCCAGCACGATTTCGGTCATCGATACCGGCGCGCTCAAGAGCAGCGGCAGCGTGCGGTTGCGTCGCTCCTCGGCGATGACGCGCATGGTGATGAGGGGAATGACGAAAAGCAGGATTATTGCCGCGGTGCCGAAGAGTTGCGGCACTACCAGTTCGGTTACGCCAGGCGCGTTTTCTAGCGCCAGCAGTTGCGAGCGATATAGCTGTATTTCCTCAACTCGACCGAGAAACAGTAGCGCCAGAATTACCTGGACCACGGCGAGCACCGCCCAGGCGAGCGGCGACAGGAACAGAGTTCGTAGTTCGCGCAGTCCGATGGTGAGAATCATGCGGCCGCCTCCGCTGGCGACGTATTCGCTTCGCGCGTCGTCAGCTCGACGAATATTTGCTCGAGCGACGCGCGCTCGGGACCGATCTCGCGTAAGCCCCAATTACGTTCTACCGAGATCCGAACTAACTGTTCCGCGAGGTCTTGCCCCGGCTCGTGCAAAATCCGCCAACGGCCGTCGTCCAAGTGACTAACTTCGCGCACCCCGGATACTTGCGCCAACTCGGCGATCGCCGGTGGGTTGCGCCACGACACGATCAACGCGGCCGACTTGAGATGCCGCGCCAGGCCGTCGATGGTGTCGGCCATCACGAGATCGCCTTTGTGGATGATCTGTACGCGATCGCAGATGGCTTGCACTTCCGGCAGGATGTGCGTCGACAAAATCACGCCGTGCTCCTTGCCGAGCTCGCGGATGAGCGCGCGGATCTCGCGTATTTGAATCGGGTCGAGACCGATGGTGGGTTCGTCCAGGATCACGAGCGGCGGCAGGTGAATGATCGCCTGCGCGATCCCGACCCGCTGCTGATATCCCTTCGATAGATTGCCGATCAAACGGCGTGCGACATCGGTGAGCCCGCACTTACTTTTTGCGCTCTCGCGCGCTTCGCGGCGCTTGCCGCGCGCAATGCGATTTAGGGCGGCGCAGTAGTCGAGGTACTCATCGACGGTTAGGTCGCGATACACCGGCGGCTGCTCCGGCAGATAGCCGAGCGCCGCCTTCGCCGGTTTCGGTTGTGCCAGCAGATCGTGGCCGGCGATGCGTACGCTGCCGCTGGTCGGCGCCAGATTTCCCGACAAAATTTGCATCGTCGTGGTCTTGCCGGCGCCGTTCGGTCCGAGAAAGCCGAGAATTTCGCCGCGCCGAATCGTAAAGCTCACGTCGTTCACCGCCCGCAAGCCGCCGTAATAGCGCGAGATATGGCTGACTTCCGCCAGTATGTCTTGAGTCATCGAGTGAATTTCGACAGCGATACAGGGGCTTAGATCTGCGTGCCTTTTTACGGTGCCGCGGCCGATGTTGTCAATCCTATCACGTGGGGAGACGGGCGGTTGGCTCGTCTGGCACGGAATGTGCCTCTTTTTCCCGTGGGAGGACGCAATAAATGCGTATAAAGAAATATCTTTTCGGCGCGCTGTTGGCGATCGGTGTTTGCAGCGGCAGCGGCGAATCATCCAATCCGGCGTTGAGCGCCGCCGAATTACCCCCGGAGATTTTGCGCGACTGCGCGACCGGCGATTCGCCATGTGCCGACAACCACTTCGACATCAATTGGATTGCGCGCCTGCCGCGCAGTCACCTATTCCTGGTGAAGCGCGTGCGCTGCGAGTCCGAGGGTTGCAACGGTTGGCTGGTTACCAAGGATGAGCAGGGCGTCACGCAGGTGATGCTGTCCGTCACCGGCGAAGTACGCGTCGAGCACGGCAACGGAAAATTTCCAATCGTGCGCACGCGCGCCGAGCTTTCCGACAATTACATTAGCTACGCACGCTACGACTGGGCTGACGGCCAGTACACGCGTACCGAAACCCAATTGATGCACCGAATCGACGGCTTCGAGTGCGCCAACGATGAAGACTGCGACGCCGCCGCGAAGCGCGCGTTGCACGATAAGCAGCCGAGCCGTGCGGTCCGGATTTGGCAACAAGTGCACGGCGTAAACTGGATTTAGCATCGGTTGTCGTTCTTCTCCGCCGCCGTAATGGCGCCAGCCGTATCCCCGGACGCGAGACCGCACTGAGAAAACCGCCGTCGTCTCAGCGAGCCCGGCACCGCGCTGCGGTTCAAGCCCTGTCCGTTTCTCATCGCCGCCACGATCGGCGATAATCTGTCTCATCCTCAATAAAACGTGTTGCGCCAAGCATGATCGCTAAAAACTATCGCGTCCGCATCGAGCCGAGCGGTCGCGAGTTCGCTGTCGTTGCCCCGGAAACTGTCCTCGCCGCGGCAATGCGCGAGGGGATTTTATTGCCGTACAGTTGCCGCAGCGGGTCGTGCGGAACTTGCAAGGGGAAAATTCTCTCTGGGACAGTCGAGTACGGCGTGTTCGAGGACAAGGCGCTGAGTCCGGAAGAGCAGGCCGCGGGTCAGGCGCTTTTTTGCCAGGCGCGGCCGCTCAGCGATTTGGTGATTCAGGCGCGCGAGATCGTGGCGCCGGCGGATATTGAGATTAAGACGTTGCCATGCCGGGTGATCAAAATGGATCGAGTCGCGCACGATGTCATGATTCTCTCGCTCAAGCTGCCGCAGCACGAGCGCTTCAAGTTTCTCGCTGGCCAATACATCGATATCTTGCTGCGCGATGGCAATCGCCGCAGTTTCTCGCTCGCGAACGCGCCGCTCCAGGACGGCACGCTCGAAATACACGTGCGCCTCGTGCCGCACGGGCAATTCACGGGGCATGTGTTCCATCAGATGAAGGAAAAGGATTTGCTGCGGTTGCGCGGTCCGCTTGGGATTTTCTTTTTGCGCACCGATGAGGAGCCATCGTCGACGCCGGGGCGCCCCGTTGTGCTAATCGCCGGTGGTACCGGATTCGCACCGATTAAGTCGATCGTGCAAGACGCACTCGCGCGTGGCGTCGATCGGCCGATGCACTTGTATTGGGGCGCGCGGGCGCGCCGCGATTTGTATCTGCACGATTTGGCGCTCGATTTCAGTCGCACCCAGCCGAACTTTCGTTACACGCCCGTGTTGTCCGACGTGCAGCCGCAAGATGCTTGGACCGGGCGCGTCGGCTTCGTTCATGAAGCGGTGTTAGCCGATTATCCCGATCTAAGCGGGGTGGACGTGTACGCCAGCGGACCGCCGCCGATGATCGAGGCAATCCGTGGGAGCTTGCGCAAGCACGGTCTCGCGGAGGATCGGCTGCACTACGATTCTTTCGAATTCGCGCACACGAACTGAAAGATTTTTGGAACCTCAGATAAACGCGGATTAGAGAATTGGGATAGCGGTGTCGTCTCTATCTGCGTTTATCCGCGTTCATCCGCGGTTTCGCATTATTCGTATCAATGAATCGCGCGTTTGCGCGGCATGAAGCTCACGCCCGGGCGGGCGGGCGGCAGCAGTCGGGTCTCTTCGGCATAGAGTTCGGTGCCGCGGCGGAAACACGCGAGCGCACGGTCCTTCTCACCCATGCGTTCAAGCACGGTGCCGAGTTCGCGGTAGGCGTCGATCGGTCCGCGCAGGCTGACGCATTTTTCCAAATAACCGCAGGCTTTCTGATCTTCGCCGCTGTTCATCGCCAGGCGACCGAGCGTGAGCAAGAGTTTCGAATTCTCCGGATACAGCGCGAGCCAGGATTCCGCCGTTTCCAGCTGTTCGCTCGGGCGATCGCTGCGCGCCAGCCCGTAGAGTTCGGCCAAGGTATCGTCCCACTCGGCTTCGATCGCCGGGCGCAGCAGCGATTCGGCCGCGTCCATTTCGTTTTGTTGGATCAGGTGACGCGCGTAGATCGCGACGAAGGCCGGTTCGCGCCGCAGCGACTTCGGCACCGAGTTCCACGCCTTCTGCAATGGTTCGATCGACCCGATTGGTAAGGACAGCGTCAACAGTTCGCGGTGCGCACGCGTCTCGAGCGCGTCGATGTCGCGCGCGGTCATGACGTTCTGTTGGCGCAACGGTGCGATCAAGTTGGCAAGATTGGTCCAATCGCGCAGCTCGAGATAAAGCTGCGCCAGCAGCTTCAGTACCTGCTTGTGTTTGGGCGCGATCTGGCGCAGCTCGGTCAGTGTCGCGAGCGCGCGCTCGGACTGGTGCGCGATGTACTGCAAGCTCGCTTGGGTCATGCCCACCGCGAGGTCGTGCTGGGAGCTACTGCGTTGCGCGGCGGCCAGATATTCATCGCGCTTTTCGAGATTGCCCTGTCCTTGATTGACGCAGGCGGCACCGAGAAAGCTGATAAGCGGCTTTTCGGCCCCGCGCATGCTCGCGAGCAGCTGCGCTTCGGCTTCCGCCCAATTGCCCTCGGCCAGTTTGATTAAACCCTGATACAGCGCCTCGCGGCTTTGGCGCCTGCTGCGGTTCATGCGCCAGCGCGCGACATCATGCGGGATACGCACCAGGCGCACGAGCAGGTAGACGACCACAAAAACCGCGGCGCTGCCGGCGAGCGCCAGCAGCAGAAACACCGGCAGCGACATTTCGGCGCTCCACGGCGCGCGCGCGATTAAGACATAGCCAGGATCTTTGAGCGCGGCGAGCGTCGCCAGTATGCCGACCAGTAGAACACCGATGATGACGAGAATTAGCCTCATGGCTGACGGAAGCGTTCGGCGGCTTTACGCAGCGCCGCAAGCGAACCGGCGATATCCGGTAGCTGGTTCATAACCGGTGTCGCGCGTAGCGTTTGCAGTTCCTGCTGTACGGTATTTACCGCCGGCGATTCCTTGTCGAAGTAATCGCCAACCCAGCGTGCGGCGGTGTCCACGTTTTGCTGGAAGGTCGCGACATGACCCTGCAGCAATGCGTGTTGCGCTCCGTACAACATGAGCCGCAAATTCTCGCGCGCGAAATATTGTTGTTCGGGTGCGAGCAGTGGGCGCGGCGTCGTCGGCTGGCGGCGTATCTGCACCAATTGCAGAATGTCGCGCCAAATGTTGCGCGCGGCATCGGTTTTGGCGTCAGCGGCCGCGACTTGCGCGGATTGCGGACGCAGGTCCGGCGCGAGCGGCAGCTGATCGAGCTTGTCGGCGACGCTGCCGAGGCGCAAGGCCATGCCGGCGATATCGGTGCGTTCGAGCGTTTCGAGCAGTGCGATTTCTTTGGCGATTTCGCGTCGCACCGGCAATAGCACCGGGCTCGCCAGCAGTTCGAGCTGGCGGTCGGCCGCGCGCAGCGCCGCCAAGGCCGAGCCGGCATCGCGCGCGAGTTGCAGGCGGCGGTTAGCGATCAGCAACAACTGCTCGGTTTCATTTACGATCCACTGCGTTTGATTGCGGCCGAGCTCCGACTGCACGCGATCGATCGCGGACTTGAGCGTGTTCTGGGTTTCGGTCAGGGCGCCGATTTGGTTTGCCGTTTGATCGAGCGTGCCGCGCAACTCATCTTGGCGGCGATCGAGCTTCGTGAGCGCGTTCGGAATATCGAGCCGCATCAGCTCCGGGCGTTCGTAGATGAGCGTGTACCAGAGGTAGCCGGTAACCAGCAGCGCCGCGAAGGCGAAAATTAATGCGAGCCCGCTTGATACGCGTCCGCGGCGCGGAACGGTGTTCGCGCGCGCGGCGACGTCGTCCGTGCTGGTGGACTTCTCGATTTCCGGGACGGAACTCGCGGTAATAGTCGGATCGATGTCGGACAAGGTTTCCTCGATTTTTTCGCGTTCGCTACGCGGCGGGGAAATTATTTTATAGGGAAAGACGCTCTCGGCGCCACGTTTTAACCGCTTCCAGTATAGCTTCGTCGGTCGCCGCAGTGGCAATCATTATCGCGGCCTCGCCGCCGAGTTCGCGGCAAGTCGCCGCTTGCGCCTCGCTCAAGACCACTACCGGCGTGGCGTAGAGCCAACCGCGTCCGGTTTCCCCCAACAGCGCGTGCAGGTTGCGCAGCCCCTCGGTGCTCGTGACGCTGACGACCTGGATCTCGCCACGCCGCCAGGTATCGATCAGCGTTTCGGCATCGGCGTGCGGTCGGATGCGCCGATAGCACTGCGCATAGGTGACGGCCGCCCCGCGCTGCCTCAGCGTGTCGCCCAATAGTTCGCGGCCTCCATCGCCGCGAAAAATAACCGCTTGCTTATGTGCCACGTTCTGCAACAAGGACAACCCCAGCAAGGCCTCGCTATCGTAGCGCTCGGAGGGGACGGTCGCGTGTAGGCCTTGTTTTTCAACCGCCGCGGCGGTCGTGCGTCCGACGCAGGCGACCGGGAGATTCGACGGCCACTCGCGTTTGGCCGCGCGCAGCCAGCTAAATGTTTGCTCGACCGCGTTTGGGCTTATAAAAATCGCGAGATCGTACTCGGCCAGCCGACCAAAAATCGCGAGCAGCGGGTCCAGATCGACGGGTGGCACGATCTCAATCGTTGGGAATCGAATCGCGACGCCGCCGGCTTGCTCGATCAGTTGCGCCAGATGTGCCGCCTGGTGCGCGGGGCGAGTAATTAGCACGCCGACCCCGGCAAGTGGGGCGTCCGTGTCCGGTGCGTCACTCACGACCATAGACTTTGTCGAGTATCGCTTTGGCGCCGCGCGCGAGCAGCGCTTGTGCGACGCGCTCACCCAATGCTTCGGGTTGATCGGCCGGTCCGTCCGCCGCGTCGCGCAACATGCGGCTGCCGTCCGGGTCGCCGACCAAGGCGCGCAAGAAAAGCCGATCGTCGCGCAGCTCGGCATAGGCGGCGATCGGGACCTGACAGCCGCCATCGAGACTCGCATTCAACGCGCGTTCCGCGGACACGCAGCGACGCGTCGGTGCGTGGTCGAGTGCGGCCAGATAACGGTTGGTGTCGGCATCGTCGCGCCGCGACTCGATGCAGATGGCACCTTGCGCCACCGCCGGCAGGCTGGCGCCGGGATCCAGCGCCTGCGCGATCCGATCGCCGAAGCCGAGGCGCTCGAGACCGGCGACCGCGAGAATGATCGCGTCGAACTCTCCGGCGTCGAGCTTTGCCAACCGAGTATTCACATTGCCGCGCAAATCGACGATCCGGCAGTGCGGGTAGCGCGCGCGCAGCTGGCATTGGCGCCGCAAGCTGGAGGTGCCGACGCACGCGCCGTTCGGCAGCTCCGACAGTTGCCGGTAGCGGTTCGAGACGAACGCATCGCGCGGATCGGCGCGCTCTAATACGGCGGCGACGTGGAGCGCGTCGGGCAATGTTACCGTCAGATCCTTCATCGAATGCACCGCCAGATCGACGCGGTCGTCGAACAGCGCCTGTTCGAGTTCCTTGATGAACAGCCCCTTGCCGCCGACCGCCGCGAGCGGGCGATCGAGAATCCGATCGCCCGCTGTCGTGATTTTCACCAACTCGACGCGCAAACCGGGTTCGTTTGCCAACAAGCGTGCGCGCACGTGCTCGGCTTGCCAAAGGGCGAGTGCACTTTTGCGGGT
>Ga0209640_10005994_pt1 | contig 10632 bp, 9 predicted proteins | sample RifCSP10_1_FD_184018 | JGI IMG/M metagenome (GOLD analysis project Ga0209640, IMG submission 184018) | Soil microbial communities from Rifle, Colorado - Rifle CSP2_sed 10_1 (SPAdes) (version 2) | ecosystem: Environmental > Terrestrial > Deep subsurface > Rock core/Sediment | place: Rifle...
GGATGCGGTGGACATGCCGCGGGCGATGTACCTGTCCGAATTGGCGATGGAATTCGCCGACGCGCATTTGCGGATCGACGGCAACTTCCTGATCAAGCTGTTCCAGGGGGTGGGGTTCGACGATTACGTGAAGGAGCTGCGCCGGCGTTACACCAAGGTTTCCATCCGCAAGCCCGAGGCCTCGCGCAAGCGATCGCCGGAGGTGTATGCCCTGGCCCAGGGCAAGCGTGCGGTGATGAAGTGAAATGCGTCACTCCGCCAAAGGCGCGAATGGCGCAAAGCGGCAACGGATTTTTCGTGGTTTTCGCGAACTTCGCGGACCAGAGTTTTTTCAAGCCTTGTGGTGCTGACGGATAAATACATGAACGATTTGGCCAAGAATTTACTGCTCTGGGTGGTCGTCGCCGTCGTGCTGATGGTGGTGTTCCAGGCGTTCGGGCCGCGCACGGCCGGCGTAGAGACGCTGGCGTACGACCAGTTCGTGCAGCAGGTCCGGGACGATCGCGTCAAGCAGGTCCTGATCGAGGAAGACCGCACCACGATCGTCGGCGAGCGCAAGGATGGCACCAAGTTCACCACCTACAGCCCCGGCGACAAGGACCTTGTCAACGACCTGATCAGCAACAAGGTCGCCATCGAACAGGCGCCGCCGTCGTCCGGCCGCTCGATGTTCTGGAGCGTGCTGTTCAACTTCCTGCCGGTGATCCTGCTGATTGGCGTGTGGGTCTACTTCATGCGGCAGATGCAGCAGGGCGGCAGCAAGGGTGCGATGAGCTTTGGCAAGTCGCGCGCGAAGCTGCAGGGCGAGAACGACGTCAAGGTCACCCTTGCCGACGTCGCTGGTTGCGACGAGGCCAAGGAGGAGGTCGGCGAACTGGTCGAGTTCCTGCGCGACCCGACCCGCTTCCAGAAGCTCGGCGGCAAGATCCCGCGCGGCGTGCTGATGGTCGGCCCGCCCGGTACCGGCAAGACCCTGCTCGCGCGCGCGATCGCCGGCGAGGCCAAGGTGCCGTTCTTCAGCATTTCCGGTTCCGACTTCGTCGAGATGTTCGTCGGCGTCGGCGCCAGCCGCGTGCGCGACATGTTCGACCAGGCCAAGAAGCACGCGCCCTGCATCATCTTCATCGACGAGATCGACGCCGTTGGCCGCCACCGTGGCGCCGGACTTGGCGGCGGTCATGACGAGCGCGAGCAGACGTTGAACCAGTTGCTGGTCGAGATGGACGGCTTCGAGGGCGGCGAGGGCGTGATCGTGATCGCCGCGACCAACCGTCCCGACGTGCTCGATCCGGCGCTGCTGCGCCCGGGCCGCTTCGATCGCCAGGTGGTGGTGGGCCTGCCCGACGTGCGCGGCCGCGAGCAGATCCTGCGCGTGCACATGCGCAAGGTGCCGCTGTCCGACGACGTCGTGCCGATGACCATCGCGCGCGGCACCCCGGGCTTCTCCGGCGCGGACCTCGCCAACCTCGTCAACGAGGCCGCGCTGTTCGCGGCGCGCGAGAACGCCAAGGACGTGCGCATGGAGCATTTCGACAAGGCCCGCGACAAGATCATGATGGGCACCGAGAACCGCTCGATGGCGATGAGCGAGGCCGAGAAGAAGCTGACCGCCTACCACGAGGCCGGCCATGCGATCGTCGGTCGCGTCGTGCCCGAGCACGACCCGGTCTACAAGGTGACGATCATTCCGCGCGGCCGCGCGCTGGGCGTGACCATGTACCTGCCCGAGGGCGACAAGTACAGCTTCAACAAGGTCGCGATCGAGTCGCAGTTGTGCTCGCTATATGGCGGTCGCGTTGCCGAGGAATTGATCTTCGGCGCCGACAAGGTCACCACCGGCGCATCCAACGATATCGAGCGCGCCACCAAGATGGCCCGCAACATGGTCACCAAGTGGGGCCTGAGCGACGAGATGGGTCCGATCGCCTACAGCGAGGACGAGGACGAGGTGTTCCTGGGACGCTCGGTGACGCAGCACAAGAGCGTGTCCAACGAGACCGCCAGCAAGATCGACGAGGTCGTGCGCACGATCCTCGATCGTGCCTATGCGCGCACCTCGCAGATCCTCAAGGACCACGTCGATCAGTTGCACGTGATGGCCAATGCGCTGCTGGAGTACGAGACGATCGACGCGGCGCAGATCGACGACATCATGGACGGGCGCACCCCAGGACCGCCGGCCGACTGGGTGAAGTCGGGCCGGACCTCCAAGGACGACCGCGGTCGCCCCGTGATCGGCGGGCCCGCCGCACAGACCTGATCGGCGGCCGGTCTGACGTGTCACAGGAGACGGCTCCGGCCGTCTTCTTGTTGCTGGCAATCATTTCGCGCAAGCGGCGGCACTGCGCGCTCTGCCGCGACACGCCCGGGATGTGTCCCGCCCGGCGACGTTGAGCCGGGCGCACCGCGCCAGACTTGGCACTTGCTAGGCTGCGCGGACTCCCACGATCCCGAAGGCCCGACATGTTCGATACCACGCCCACGCTGGACTGCAACGGCCGCCTCCTGGTGCTGGACCGGCCACGGGTCATGGGCATCGTCAACGTCACCCCGGATTCGTTTTCCGACGGTGGCGCCCACGACACCCTGGAAGTGGCGGTTGCGCATGGCCTGCGACTCGCGGCGGAAGGCGCCGACATCCTCGACGTCGGTGGCGAGTCGACCCGGCCCGGTGCGGACGACGTCGGCGTCGAGGAAGAGTTGCGCCGCGTGATCCCGGTGATCGAGCACCTCGCGCGCGCGACCTCGCTGCCGATCAGCATCGATACCTCCAAGCCCGAGGTGATGCGCGCGGCGGTCGCCGCCGGCGCCGGCATGATCAACGATGTCTACGCCTTGCGACGCGAAGGTGCTCTCGATGCCGCCGCCACGCTCGGCGTACCGGTGGTGCTGATGCACATGCAGGGCGAGCCGCGCGGCATGCAGGCGACGCCGGCCTACGACGACGTGGTGGCCGAGGTGCATCGCTTCCTGGCCGAGCGTATTTTCGCGGCCGAGATGGCCGGTATCGCCAAGAAGAGCCTGGTGGTCGATCCGGGGTTCGGATTCGGCAAGAACCTCGCCCACAACCTCGCGCTGCTGGCGCAGTTCGAGCGCTTCGGCGAGTTGGGTGTCGCGGTGCTCGCGGGACTGTCGCGCAAGAAGAGCATCGGCGAACTCACCGGGCGCGAGGATCCCCGCGAACGCGTGCATGGCTCGGTGGCCGCGCACCTGATCGCGGCGCAGCGCGGCGCGAACCTGCTGCGCGTGCACGATGTCGCCGCCACAGTGGATGCATTGAAGGTCTGGGTCGCGGTGGCGGCCGTGCCGGTGCCCAAGGGCAGATCCCAGGCTGCGTCGCCTCGCTGGCCCGACGACGACTGACACGCCGCGCGCAGCAGTTGTGCACATGGGTTGTGGACAAGTGTTGCGGTCAGTGTGTGGATAAGCTTCTGAGACGCAGTGGTGGCAGGGCCCGACGGCAGGTTGGACAAAAAATCACCATGCCCTGGGCTGCTTGTGCACAGCCGCTGTGGACAAGGTTCATGGCGAAGTTGTGGATAACAACCGCAGAGGCAGGCGGGGCCTGTCGCGTCGTCACGTTGGTGAAATATTGGCCAGCGATTTTCCTCGACACGACGACCGCAATCGCCTAGGTGGTGTTGATTCGACGGTAGCGGTGTGCGATCAAACCCGGGGTAAGCTTGCCGCGGGGAGTGGCCCGATCATCGGGCTCCGGCACACAGGGCACGACAACCAGCATGACCGCCAGCACACCTTTGCTCGTCACGTTCTCGCTCTACCTGCTGGTGATGATCGCGATCGGCTTCATCGCCTGGCGCGCCACCAAGAACTTCGACGACTACATCCTCGGCGGCCGCTCGCTGGGCAGTTACGTCACCGCATTGTCGGCGGGCGCTTCGGACATGAGCGGCTGGTTGTTGATGGGCCTGCCCGGCGCGCTGTACATCGGCGGATTGTCGGAAGCCTGGATCGCGTTCGGCCTGATCGCCGGCGCCTGGTGCAACTGGCGCTACGTCGCCGGGCCGCTGCGCGTGTACACCGAGCGCACCCGCAACGCGCTGACGCTGCCGGACTATTTCACCCATCGTTTCGCCGACCACAGTCGCATCCTGCGCATCCTGTCGGCGCTGGTGATCCTGGTGTTCTTCGCGATCTACGCCGCCAGCGGCATCGTCGCCGGTGCGCGCCTGTTCGAGAGCGTGTTCGGCCTCCCGTACGCACAGGCGATCTGGTACGGCGCGGCGGCGACGATTCTGTACACGTTGATCGGCGGGTTCCTCGCGGTGAGTTGGACCGACACCGTGCAGGCCACGCTGATGATCTTCGCGCTGGTGCTGACCCCGGTGGTGGTGGTGCTCAGCAATGGTGGCCTGCAGCCGAGCCTTGCGCTGATCGAGCAGGTCGATCCAGCAAAGCTCGACTGGTTCAAGGGCGGCACGCTCGGCTTCGTCGGCATCGTGTCGCTGCTGGCGTGGGGGCTGGGCTACTTCGGCCAGCCACACATCCTCGCGCGCTTCATGGCCGCCGATAACCTCGCCACGATCCCAAAGGCGCGCCGCATCGGCATGACGTGGATGGTGCTGTGCCTGTTCGGCGCGATCGCGGTGGGGTTCTTCGGGATCGCCCACTACGCCGCACACCCGCAGGACGCCGCACCGGTGACCGCCAATGCCGAACGCGTCTTCATCACCCTGTCGCAGCAGTTGTTCAACCCGTGGGTCGCCGGCGTGCTGCTGTCGGCGGTGCTCGCCGCGATCATGAGCACGCTGTCGTGCCAGTTGCTGGTGTGCTCGAGCGCGCTCACCGAGGACTTCTACAAGGGGCTGGTCCGCAAGCACGCATCGCAGCGCGAACTGGTCTGGGTCGGCCGCGCGATGGTGCTGGCGGTGGCGCTGGTCGCGATCGGGATCGCGTCCGACCCCGAGAGCCGCGTGCTCGGCCTGGTGAGCTATGCCTGGGCCGGCTTCGGCGCCGCATTCGGGCCTGTCGTGGTGCTGTCGCTGTTCTGGAAGCGCATGACCCGCAATGGCGCGCTCGCCGGGATGGTCGTCGGCGCGCTGACCGTGATCGCGTGGAAGCAGGTCGCCGTCAACCAGATGGGCAGCGCGTTGTACGAAATGGTGCCTGGCTTCATCGCCGCGACCGTGGCGATCGTGGTCGCGAGCCTGCTCGACCGCCAGCCGCCGAGCGAGGTTCAGGCCACCCACGAGCAGGTGCGGTTGACGCTGCTCGAGAACGGCTATTAGCACGCAACCGGATTGAACACGGGTGGATTGAGCACGATGCAACGGGCCGACAAGCGACCGCTGGCCATCGCGTTGATGGGCCCGACCGCGTCGGGCAAGACAGCGCTCGCGCTGGAGTGGGCGCAGCGCCTGGGCGGCGAGATCGTCAGCGTCGATTCGGCGCTGGTCTATCGCGGCCTCGACATCGGCGCAGCCAAGCCGAGCACTGCCGAATTGGCGCAGGTTCCGCACCACCTGATCGACGTGCGCGAACCGTGGCAGCCGTATTCCGCGGCCGAGTTCGCCGTCGAAGCCCGCCATGCGATGGATGGCATCGCCGCGCGCGGCAAGCTGCCGATCCTGGCCGGGGGAACCGGGCTGTATTTCCGTGCGCTGCTCACCGGCCTTTCGTCGATGCCGCAAGCCGATCCGCGCACACGCGCGCTACTCGAAGCCGAGGCCAGCGTGCGCGGCTGGGCGGCGATGCATGCCGAGTTGGCCCTGGTCGACCCGGTTGCCGCGGCACGCATCCATGCCACCGACGTGCAGCGCATCCAGCGCGCCCTCGAGGTCCACCGCCTGTCCGGCCGCACGATCAGCGACTGGCACTGCAGCACGCGTGCGCAGCCGCGGCTGCCCTACCGGGTCCTGAAGCTGGTGCTTGCGCCGGCCGATCGCGCGGTGCTGCACGGGCGCATCGTGCAACGGTTCGACGCGATGCTGGCGGCCGGATTCCTCGACGAGGTGCGGCGCCTGCGGGCCATGCCGCAGTTGCAGTCGCACCCGCGGCCACTCGAGTTGCCGGCGTTGCGCGCGGTCGGGTACCGGCAGGCTTGGGAACATCTCGAGGGCACAACCGATGCCGCCACGTTCCGTGACCGCGCGATTTTCGCCACCCGGCAACTGGCCAAGCGCCAACTGACCTGGCTGCGCGGGGAGCTGGACGCGCAATGGTTCGACCCGGCCACCGACTCCCGGAGGCTGGATCGCGCACTGGCCCTGTTCATCGAAGGCGCCTGGCCAGCGGCCGACTGAAGCCGCGCAATGCAACGCGGGCCCCGGCGCCGTCGCGCCGACTTGCGCTACCATCGGACCATCGCCGCTGTGGGGAAAGCTGTCGGCGACGCGGCATGCCATCGCGATGGATGACCGCCCATAACTAGAAACCATGCTGGGGAAATTTTGATGTCCAAAGGGCAATCTTTGCAGGATCCTTTCCTGAACGCGCTGCGCCGCGAACGCATTCCGGTTTCGGTCTACCTGGTCAACGGCATCAAGCTGCAGGGCACGATCGAGTCGTTCGACCAGTTCGTGGTCCTGTTGCGCAATACCGTCAGCCAGATGGTCTACAAGCACGCCATTTCGACCGTGGTGCCGGCGCGCAATGTGCGCCTGGGGCCGGGCGGGGGCCATGTGCAGTCCGGCGCCGAAGGCGATGACGATGTTGGCGACGAGGCCCACGACGAGGCGGAATGAGGTGACAACCGGCACCTTGCGTTCGCCCGTCTCCGGCACCAGTTATGTGCGCATGACCTTGTCCTGCCTCCCGGAGAACCGCGCCCTTGTTTGAACGATCGAAGAAGGGCGAGCACGCGCTGCTGATCCAGCCCCACGCCGGTGGACCGCCCGACCAGGATTCGCTGGAGGAATTCGCCGATCTCGCACGCTCGGCCGGCGCCACCGTGGCCGGCGTGCTGACGGCGCGCATCGATCGCCCCAATGCGGCGATGCTGATCGGCACCGGCAAGCTCGAGGAGGTCAAGGCGGCGGCCGACGCCAGCGGCGCCGACCTGATCCTCGTCAACTATCCGCTGCGACCGGGTCAGGAGCGCAACCTCGAACGCCTGCTCGAACGACGCGTGGTCGACCGCACCGGCCTGATCCTCGACATCTTTTCCCAGCGTGCGCACAGCTCCGAGGGCAAGCTGCAGGTCGAGCTGGCCCAGCTCAAGCACATGTCGACGCGGCTGATCCGCGGCTGGACCCACCTCGAGCGCCAGCGCGGCGGTTCGATCGGCCTGCGCGGCCCGGGTGAAACCCAGCTCGAAACCGATCGCCGGCTGCTGCAGAAGCGCCTCGAGCAGTTGCAGAAGCGTCTCGACAAGGTCGAGGTCCAGCGCACCCAGCAGCGCCGCGCGCGCCTGCGCAGCGAGTTGCCGCGGGTCGCGCTGGTCGGCTACACCAATGCCGGCAAGTCGACGCTGTTCAATGCCTTGACCGGCGCCGATGCCTACATCGCCGACCAGTTGTTCGCCACGCTCGATCCGACCGTGCGTCGCGTCGAGCTGTCGGGCGGCGGCGTGGTGCTGGCCGATACCGTCGGATTCGTCCGCGACCTGCCGCACGAACTCGTCGCCGCGTTCCGCGCCACGCTGTCCGAGGCGCGCGAAGCCGACCTGCTGCTGCATGTCGTCGATGCGGCCGATCCGCTGCGCAACGAGCGCATCGAACAGGTCGACGAGGTGCTCAACGAGATCGGCGCCGGCGACATCCCGCAGTTGCTGGTGTTCAACAAGATCGACCGCATCGAAGGCGCCGAACCGCGCCACGACCATCCCGGTGAAGGCCGGCAGCGGGTCTGGCTGTCCGCGCGCGACGGCATCGGCATGGATGAACTGCGCGATGCGGTGGCCGAGGCACTCGCGCTGCGGCACGTGGTCGGCGAAGTGCGGCTGCCGTCGCGGGCAGCACGCCTGCGCGCACGCCTGCACGAACTCGAAGCCGTCCGTGGCGAAGCCGTCGATGAACATGGCTGGATCCTGCAGGTCGACCTGGCCATCACCGACCTGCAGCGGCTGATCGCCCAGCGCGATGGCGACGTGCTCCAGGCCTTGCTCGAACAGGACGAACACACGCAGGCCTTGCTTGAGGATGGACAGGCCCCCACCTAGAATGAACGCGCACCTGCGATTGCAGCTGATCGTGACCGCAGTACAGCCCCCATCTTGGAGCAGGCATGGCCTGGAACACCCCTGGCAGTGACAATTCCGGCGGATCCGACCCCAGCGGTCGATCGCCCCGTCGGCGCCAAAGCAGCAACAATCCCCTCGACGCCCTGCTCGATCGTGCGCGCGACCTGTTCGGCGGTGGCGGTGGCGGTGGCAACACCCACATCCTGCGCTGGGTCGCGTTGGCGCTCGGTCTGTGGCTGGTGTTCAACTGCTTCGTGCTGGTGACCGAGCAGCAGCGTGGCGTGGTGCTGCGCTTTGGCCAGTTCGCGCGCGTGTTGCAGCCGGGTCCGCACTTCAAGGCGCCGTGGCCGATCGAAAGCGTCACCAAGATCAATGCCACCCAGATCAAGACCTTCGGCGACAACGTGCCGGTGCTGACCAGCGACGAGAACATCGTCCAGGTCGAGCTCAATGTGCAATACCGCGTCAACGATCCGCAGCGTTACCTGTTTGGTACCCGCGATGCGGATGCGTTCCTGCAGCAGGCGGCGCTGAGCACGGTGCGCGAGCAGGTCGGTCGCTCCACCCTCGATACCGTGCTGGGCGCCCGCGATGCGCTGGCGGTGTCGGCGCGCGTGCAGCTGCAGAAGTCGCTCGACGCCTACCGCACCGGCCTGGCCGTGACCGAGCTCAACCTCGCCAACGCGCGTCCGCCCGAAGAGGTCAAACCCGCGTTCGACGACGTCAACAGCGCGCAGCAGGACAAGGACCGGCTGATCAGCGAGGCCCGCGCCTACGCCGCGCAGATCGTTCCCGAGGCCCGCGGCCAGGCGCAGCGCGTCCGCACCGTCGCCGAGGGTTACAAGACCGCGAGCGTCGTGCGTGCACAAGGTGACGGTGACCGCTTCTCGATGGTGGTCGACGCCTACAAGGACGCGCCGGACGTCACCCGCAAGCGCCTGTGGCTTGAAACCATGCAGGAAGTGCTGGGCGGCAGCCGCAAGATCGTCGGCGGCGATTCGCGCCAGCTGATCTACGTGCCGATGGCCGAGAAAGCCGCAACCAAGCCCGATACCAACATCGGCCCGCCGCTGCTGACGCCGGAACTGCTGGCGCCAACCGTGACCGCAGATGACGCTGCCGACGCCCGCGTTGGCCGCACCGCACGACCCGCTGGCCGTGAGGAGGCAACGCGATGAAATTTTCCGTGGGAATTGCCGTTGCCATTGCCGTCCTGTTCGGGCTGCTGGGCTCGGTTTTCATTGTTCGCGAAGGCCAGACCGCGATGGTGCTGAACCTCGGTCGCGTGGTCCGCACCGATCTGGAGCCGGGTCTGCATTTCAAGTGGCCGCTGGTAGAGACCGCGCCGATCTTCGACCGTCGCCTGCAGGTCCTCGAAGCCGAACCCGAGCGTTACCTGACCTCCGAGCGCAAGGACGTCAGCGTCGACTTCTTCGCGGTCGGCCGCATCGACGACGCGCGCGCCTTCTATCGCGCCACCGGCGGAGACGAGAGCGTGGCGGTTGCGCGCCTGGCGCCGATCATCAAGGACTCGCTGCGCAACGAGATCAACGCCCGCACCCTGCAACAGGTGGTGTCGGGCGACCGTTCGGCGATCGTCAACCAGCAACTGGTAGCGATCAACCGCGGCGCGGCGACGATGGGCGTGAGCATCATCGACCTGCGGATCAAGCGCATCGAACTGCCGACCGACAGCCAGGTCATCCAGGATGTCTACCGGCGCATGCGCGCACAGCGCCAGCAGGTCGCCAGCCGGCTGCGCGCCGAAGGCGCCGAGCAGGCCCAGACCGTCCGATCGCAGGCGGATCGCGAACAGGCGGTGATCATCGCCGAGGCTGAAGGCGACGCCCAGCGCCTGCGCGGTGAAGGCGACGCCACCGCCACCCGCATCTATGCCCAGGCGGCTAACAAGGACCCCGGCTTCTACGCGTTCCAGCGCAGCCTGGAGGCCTACCGCAAGTCGTTTGCCGACGGCCAGGGCGTGATCGTGATGGATCGCGACGACCCGTTCCTGCAATACCTCAAGACCGACCGTTGAAGTGATCGCCGAGCTTTTGTCGGCGCTGTGCCTGGTCGCGGTGCTGGAAGGATTGTTCCTGTTCGTGGCGCCGCGCGGCTGGAAGCGCGCCGCCGAGCAGTTGCATGCGCTTCCAGACCGCAAGCTGCGGATGCTGGGCGCGATCGTGCTGGCCGGGGGCGTGGTTTCGCTGTGGCTGGTTCGCCAATAGCCCGATTCGCCGCCACATGAACCACCGGGGTGGCCGGCGGCGGACAAAACCCGGATAATGCGCAAAAGCCGGAGGGGCATTCCCTTCGGCTTTTTCTGTGTGCGGAGTCATCCGCCCGAGCCGGTCCGCGGTGGCCGCCTCCTCAAATGCTTCAGGAGCATGCGCAATGGGTCAGTCAGTCGTCGTTCTCGGTGCCCAGTGGGGCGATGAAGGCAAGGGCAAGATCGTCGACCTGCTGACCGAGCAGATCGGCGCCGTCGTGCG
>Ga0209640_10005995_pt1 | contig 10631 bp, 15 predicted proteins | sample RifCSP10_1_FD_184018 | JGI IMG/M metagenome (GOLD analysis project Ga0209640, IMG submission 184018) | Soil microbial communities from Rifle, Colorado - Rifle CSP2_sed 10_1 (SPAdes) (version 2) | ecosystem: Environmental > Terrestrial > Deep subsurface > Rock core/Sediment | place: Rifle...
GAGCCCACAGCCCGATTTCAACCTGCAGCCCGGCTCTTCTCCTCACGATGGGACGGGGCAATCCCGGTGACCTCGTCAACGCGGAGAAGGTTCGAATCCTGCCGAGGGCGCGAGCGATCGGCCGCCTCGACGGCGGCCGATCGGTTACCAGTTCCCCGTTACCGACTGCCGACAAGCCCGGCGTTCGTATCCCCCCATATCCTCTGGGGAGGAATCGGGGGCATTCGGAATCCCGCCCGCAGACTCCGATGCGTCGTCCTACCGAAGGGTCGCCGCCTCCCCGGCGACACCCGCTACACCACCGGTGCCGCGAAAGCCTCGCGGACCTTGGGCTGCATCAGGTAGACGATCACGATGACATTGATCGCCAACGGGGTCACGACCCGCGACACGATGATGCGGTCCGAGTACCTCACCCAGATCGCCAGAAGGTTGAGGGCGTTCAAGCCCATGAGCGTGATCGTCCCGACACGGGCCCATGAGCGGAGCTGCCAGCACCCGATGCCGAACACGATCGCGGCTGCGCCAATCACGACTTCGAGGATCCCCCAGACCTGGGAGAGCTCACTGCTCCAGCTCACGCCGGCGATCACGTTGAGCACCCCGGTCACCCACAACAGGATCGATATCACCGTCACTCCGGTCGGACGCTTCATCCCACACTCCTTTCGTGGACCAACTCCTGCGAATTGCCCCGCCCGCACGGAGCGGCACACCCCACGGCCACGATGGCTGAGATTCGACCAAGCCGAAAGGGACAAACGGCCTTCACGAGCCACCGGCACAGCACCGCCAGTACGGAGAATCGCCTGATTGCTCGTAGCCCGTCGCCTATCGCTCATCGCTCGCGAGAGGCGAGCCACCCGACCACCCGATCGATCTCGACGACGATCACCGGGCCGAGCGGGGGTGCCACCTGATACTGCTCGTACTTGGCGACCAGCAGCCCGATCCCCTCGTCGAACTCTGGTCCCGATGACACCACCCGTGCCGATCCATCGACCCGCACCCACCAGAGCTGGGACCAGTCCTCGTCGTAGTGGTCGACCAGTACCGACACCCGGGGATGCACCGCGATGTTGGTCAGTCGCTGCAATTCCCTGGTCTGTTTTGGCTTCTGATCTACCGCCGTCACCAACCGGCCACCGTCGACGGCGAAGACCACCGGGACGATGTGGGGCCCATTCGCTCCGATTGTGGCGAAACGCGCCACCCGTTCGTCACCGAGCCTCCGCAATGCCTCCACCGCATTCATCCTCCGTATCTTCGCGCCGTGTGCCACGATCAGGGCTTGGACACCACGACGATCGCAGCCGGACTGACCGCACGCCGCGCTGCTCTGCTGGCCGATTTGGATCGCTTCACCGCTCCGCCGGAGCCGGGCGCAACCGTGGGGTTCGGCAAACGGATCGGTGACGGGACCACTGAAGCGGTGGAGCGCGTCACCACGACTGCGATGGCTCGGTCCGTCACCAAGTCCCTCGCCGACATCGATCGGGCACTGGCCAAGATCGCCGACGGCACCTACGGGGTGTGCGATTCGTGTGGGGAGGCAATCCCGGCGGACCGCCTCGAGGCGATGCCGGCGACGGCGCAGTGCATCCGATGCAAAACCCGACGGTGACGCTCCCGTAGACTCGCCCCTTCGTAGATTCTGAGGGGAGTCACATGCACACCACACGTTGGCCTGGTCTGTTGCTCGCGCTGGTGGCGTTCGCCGCCGGCTGCGGCGACGATGCCACTGCGACCACCGTCCCGGGAACCGATGCCACGACCACCACCGCGGGGAGCACCGCGGCAACGACCACGACCACGACGGCGCCGACCACGACGGCCGGCGTCGAAGTCCCCGGCATCCTCGACCTCGACGACCTCTCCCTCTATCTCGAGCCGGAGGGACTCTCCTATCGGACCACCCTCGACTTCCACTTCTTCACCGACACGCCCAACACGGTCGAGGGGCGGATGCTTGCTGAGGGCGGTCACGTCGTTGGACCACCCGAAGTCGTCGACCTGATCGCGCGCGCCGAAGGTGACGCCACCGGCCCACAGTGCTTCCCCTTCTCGACAAGCCCAGGGTTCATCGACCCCTACGACACCTTCCTCGAGGACGGCGGGATGCTGATGGGCGAATCGTCGCTCCTGGAGGCGGGCATCGAGACCAACGGCAGGTTGGTCGACCGCTACGCGATCACGATGGACAACATCGACCCGACCGACGACGCCGGAAGCGAGGTCGACGAGTTGTCTGAGGGGTGGATCGACGTGGACCGCGAAGGCGGCTTCGTCGTCGAGTTGTTCCTCCAGGGCCGCGGGCGCAGCTCGCTACTCACAGGTTCGAGCACGCTCCAGGGCGACATCGACTACACACTCGACTTCAGCGAGTTCGGGACGATCACCGAGCTGTTGACCGACGGCTTCTGCTGACGAAACGGCGCAACTCTCCAGCGACGCCAGGACCATTGAGGAGAAACACCGGTTCGAGTGGGCGCAAGCGGTCTGGCGGTCAACCGCCGTCGGCGGTCAGGCCCGCGGCCTCGATCCCGGCGACGGCACACGCCTCGTCGTTGTCGCCGGTGTCGCCGGTGATCCCCACAGCGCCGATCACCGCGCCCGAAGCGTCACGAACGAGCACGCCCCCCGGGGACGGAACCACTTTGCCCTCGGACATGGCAGCGAGCGAGGCGAGGAACGAAGGGCTCTTCTCGGACAGGGACCTGGTCCCTCGACCGAGGCCGAGAGCACTCCACGCCTTGCCGACCGCGATCTGGGGTCGGAGTATCGCCGACGTGTCCTCACGGGCGAACGCCTTGAGGTGTCCTCCGGAGTCGAGGACCGCCACGGTCAGCGGCTGCAGTCCGGCGGCGCGACCCGCGGCGAGGGCATGTTCGACGATGACCTGAGCGTGGGCGAGGGTGAGATCGGTCATGGCTGGAGCGTACCGCCGCCTACAAGAGCCGCCCGACGAAGGGTCCGAAGCCAGCCTCCCGGCCGATCACCATCACGTCCATGGTCAGCGCCACACCCCAGTGGAGGAACCAGCCCCACAGGAACGATTTCGACTTGAGCGCCAGGTACCCGAGGACGAACCCGGCGATGATCGCCGCGAACGTCTCCGGGTACGGCTTGCCGAAATGGATCATCACGTAGGGGATGACCATCACCGGTATGGCGTAATAGCCGAGCCGCGGGTACAGCCCGAAGAGCAGGAACCCGCGAAAGAAGGTCTCCAGACCGAGGAATTGCAGTCCGTAGAACAGCTCCCATCCCCAGAAGTGCCACCCCCCGAGCAATGCGGGGTCGTAGAAGGGGTACTTCGCCTGGAAAGGGCCGAAGCCGGAGACGATCACGACCACGGGGACCATGAATGCGAATCCGAGGGCATAGGGACGGAACTGCGACCACTGTCCGCGGATCCGGAACCCCCAGTCGTAAGGACGATGGCCGAGCACGAACCGGATGACGAGCAGGGGCACGCCCACCCGAAGGACCAGGCTGCTCACACCCCAGTACTGGTACGGGAGAAGGTCGTAGTAAGGGCGGTAGCGGCCGCCGAGTGCATCGGCGACCTTGGTGTGCGCCCACGAGTTCCTGAAGCCTTCGGGAAGCCCCCAGTACTCGAAGACGACGAGCAGAACGATCGCCGTGACGAACACCACCAGGCTGCGCCGATCGATCTTCAGGCCACCCTCGGCCGGGAGGAGCGTGGGTTGGTCTGGGGTGGCGGACACGGGGGGACGCTAGTGGTCGCCCGTCGCCCGGTACCCGTCTCCTGTCGCCCGTCTCCCGTCGCCCGTCTCCCGTGAAGAGTTGCCGGTTGCCAGCAAGACCCGTCGCCCGTCGGCCACGGCGCTGCCCACGGCCGACCGCTCACCTCTCACCCCACGGCGCTTGCCGGTCAGCAGCTGGGTGTCGTACAACATGCCGCCGCATCTCCGGCTGGAAACTGGGAACTGGAAACCGGGAACTGGGTACCATCCCGGAACGCGAAAACCGGGGCACCAATGCGACCAATCTGGAAGGGCGCCATCTCATTCGGGCTCGTCACCATCCCGGTGGGTCTGTACACCGCGACCGAGGACCGGCGCCCCAAGTTCCGTCAGCTCCGCAAGGGTGATCACTCACGAATCCGCTACAAGCGCGTCTCCGAGTCGGATGGTGAAGAAGTCCCCTACGAGGACATCATCAAGGGCTACGAGTTCGAAAAGGACCGCTACGTCGTATTCACCGACGACGAGCTGGAGGCGGCGTTGAAGGCGAAGGGTTCGGGCATGGTCGACGTCGTGCAGTTCGTCAAGGCCGCCGAGATCGACCCCATCTACTACCGGTCGTCCTACTACCTCGCTCCGGAGAAGACCGGCGCCAAGGCGTACCGGATCCTGCGCGACGCGCTCTCCTCCAAGGACATGGTCGGGCTGGCGCGGGTGGCGATCAGGGACCGCGAATACCCGGCGACCATCCGCAGCGAGGACGACGTCCTGATCATGGAGACCATGTTCTGGCCCGACGAGATCCGCGAACCGGAATTCGAGGAGCTGCAAGACCAGCCCGAGGTCAGGGCCGAGGAGGTCAGGATGGCCGAGATGATCATCGACAACCTCACCTCGCCATTCGACCCCACCCAGTGGACCGACGACTCCCGCGAAGCGGTCGAGGACGTGGCCCGCCGCAAGATGGAGGGTGAGGAGATCGTCGCTCCGCCCGGAGCCGCCCAGCCAGCCGGCGTTGTCGACCTGATGGAAGCACTCAAGGCCAGCGTCGAGGCGACCAAGGCGAAGCGGAAGGCTGGTTGATCGGCCGGAGGCCGATCAACCCGCAGCCCGCAGCCCGCTGCCTGCTTCCCGCTTCCCGCTGCCCGCAATCCGCTGCCCGCTGCCCGCTGCCCGCATGACCTACCCCGAGTCGTGTGACACCGCTTTGGCGATAGCCGTCGTGCCCCGACCCGAGCCGGGGCGAAGGGCACCCACATACACGCCTGCGAGGACGATCGCCCCTCCAACGACCCCGGCCAGCGTGATGCTCTCATCTGCGATCACCGCCCCCGCGATCATCGCCACGACCGGAAACAGCGGGGTCATGTACGCCACCGCCGATGCCGTCCACCGGCCCAGGGTGAACAAGATCAGGCCGAACAGCCCGACGGACCCGAAGAAGACGAGGTATGACAGGGCAAGCCAGGTCTGACCGATCTCCGGGACGATCCACCGTTCCCCCGAGATCGCCGAGACGACCAGGAGCAGAAATGCCCCGAGGCCCATCGCGGTGGCGTTCGTCGCCACCGGGTGAACCGGAGGAACGAGCTTCATGATCACCACCGCCTCTGCCGCGGCGACGGTCGCCCCGAGGACGGCTAGGAGTCGGATGACGGGGATGTCGGTTCCCGGGGCCGGGTTGGCGAGCACCACGATCCCGATCACCACCGTTATGGCGCCGACCAACCCCCGTCGAGAGAACCGTTCGAGCCGGTGGACTCCGGCGAGCACGATCGTCACGAGCGGCGTCGCCGCGAAGATGACCGCGGACACTCCGGCCGCCAATTCCTGGAGCGCCCAGTAGATCAGGGCATAGGTCACCGCGAACGAGAGCACGCCGTAGGCCAGGGCGGCCCAAAGCGCCCGGCCTCGGGGAAAGCCGATTCGCCTGATCACGACGAAAGCCACCAGAAGCACTGCCGCCGCGGCGAATCGGATGCCGGCGCCGAAGAACGGGGCCAACTCACGGTTCGAGTAGCGGACCGCGACGAAATTCACTCCGCCGATCAGCACCGCTGCCGAGAACGCCGCCGACGTGAGCCGATCGGGTGCACCCGTTGGCCTCGTCATCGCCCCCTCCTCCCACGAGCGGGGGCCATTCTGACAGGCGCGCCACTCTCAGGCGGGTGCTGGTGGTGCTCCCCGACCTTGCGGGCCCTCGGTTTCCCAGGTGACGGCGTCGGGATCCTCGTCGGTGAAGCCCTTGAACACGGGAAAGCGGAGGCGGCCCCCGGTGGTCCAATTGCGGTAGCTCACCGCGGCCACGAGTGACGGCTCGACCCAGGTCGCCTCCACCATCTCGGGGTCGCGATGAAACGGGCTGGTCGAGCGCCGCATCTCATCGAGTGCCCCCCGGACCGCCCTCATGGAGGTCTCGTCGAACCCGGTGCCGACGTTTCCCACCCAGCGCAATCCCAGCCCATCCCACTGCCCGAGAACCAAAGAGCCGAAGCTCGAGGAGCGGCCCCCTTCACCGTGCGTGAACCCACCGACCAATGCCCGGGCCGTGTGCTCGTGGTGGATCTTCCGCCAGTCGACCGACCGGCGACCGGGCCGGTAGAGGCTCTCCGCTCGTTTGGCGACCATCCCCTCGAGGTCGCGCTCGACCACCGCATCCCACAGAGCCAGCCCATCGCCGCGCACCGGATCCGTGCGCTGGAAGGAGTCGGGGAGGTCGAGTCCTCCGAGCATCCCGAGCCGCTCCTCCAATATCAGAGTGGTCAACCCTCTGCCATCGAGCCACAGGAGATCGAACGCAATGAACGACACACGCCCGGACGGGTCGCCGGCCTGATCGAGGCGGTGCATCCGGGTTTGCAGCCGTTGGAACGAGGGACGCCCCTCGTCGAAGGACACGATCTCCCCGTCGAGCACGCACGGGACCGAAAGAGCCATCGCCAATTCCGGGTATCGCGCCGACACCTCGTTGCCGCCGCGGGTGTGGATCGCCGTCGACGACCCGTCCCAGGTGATCACGCCGCGGATCCCGTCCCATTTCGGTTCGAACCACCATTCGGGATCGGCGAAGGGAAGCCGCCACGTGGTGGCCAGCATCGGCTCGAAACGCGGAGGGTTCACGCCCCCTCCAATGCCTCCCTGACGATCCGGCTCACCAGGGCGCCGTCCATGCCTACCGGCCCGTTCTTCATGATGTGTCCGATCACCCTGCCGGCCTGCTTGGGATCGTGGGCCTTCAGCTCCTTGATGGCGATCGCCACGACCTGCCGGGTTTGCTCTTCGCCGAGCATCGTGGGGAGCCATCGGGTCAGGTAGTCGATCTCGAAGCCGAGCTTGGCCGCTGCGTCGGCCCCCTGCTCACCGTAGGTGAGGAATTCCTCCCGGGCCTTTTCCATCTTCTTCACATAGGACGTGATGACCGCTCGATACAGGTCGTCGTCGACCTCGCCGGTGAACCCTGGCTCGCTTCGGGCGCGGGAGACCTCGCTCTCGACCTGACGGATCACATCGAGGCGGTTGCGGTCCTTGGCCCTCATGGCGTCCTTGAGCTCGGTGGCGAGCTCCTCGTGAATCGGCATGGCAAAAGGGTAATGCCTCCGCGAACGGCCACCGATTCATGGTGATCCGCTCCGAATGGTCAAGTCCTCGAAAACCGCTTGACCGGGAACCCGAGCGCGCCTAATTTGCAGTCGGCCTTGTGAAGGTTTTCACATTCACGGGCCTTCACAAGAACACATCCCACAGCCAAATCAGGAACAGAAATGCTGACCATCACCGATTGGCGAGAGCTCGCGGCCTGCCGGGACTCGGAGCCGAGCCTCTTCTTCCCGATCGGGACCACCGGGCCCGCCATCGAGCAGATCGAGGCCGCCAAGGCCATCTGCGCACAGTGCTCCGTCCAGGACGAGTGCCTCACCTACGCGCTGGAGACCAACCAGGAAGCGGGTGTGTGGGCGGGTTACGCCGAGGACGAGCGCCGTCGCCTTCGTAAGCGCTGGCTCGCCGAGCGACGCCGCCGCGCTTCCTAGCGCGCCACACCGACACCGCCTTTCTCTCCCACGAGGGGCGAGAGTTTCGACGCGCCCGGGCTAGCGCCCCCTCATGGGAGGAAACGGCTCAGCCGAACCCAATCGTCCGATCGCGCTCACCCGGCTCGACGTCCACGTAGGCGATCTTCTCGACTACCAGGCCGTGGCGATGCCCCTCACGGTCCGTCACCCACCACACGCCGCCGGCGGCAATGGCGGACTCGAACTCTCGGATGAAGCGCTCGGCGTCGTCGACGTCGATGTCGACCTCCCTCGGGGCGAAGGTCAGGCCGATCTTGACCCGGGTCTTGGTGGATGTGGAGGTGGATTGAGGCATCGCGGCATGGTAACGCCTAGCTCGCTCGGCTTGGACCTTCGAGCGAAGAGCGAAGAGCGAAGAGCGGCCAACGCTTCTCTTGCTGAAAACGGGCCGGGCCTCGTCGTCCCTTCTCGCGGCGGGCGGATCATCCACCCGGGTCGTGGCCCCCACCGCTCGGTGGCTGTGCCACCTCGCCGCCTCCCCCATCGGACTGCGGACCGAATGACTACTTGATCACCAGCTCCGGGTGGGTCCTCACCCTCGGCCGCAGTTCGACGATTCGTGCGGCGATCGCCTCGAAAGCGGCCTCGGCCTCCGAACCCGGAGCGGCAACGCCCACGGGCTCTCCGCGATCGGCACCTGCGCGCATCGCCGGCACCAGCGGCACCCGCCCGAGCAGGGGAACACCCAGCTCGACCGCCAGCTCCTCTCCCCCGCCTGACCCGAAGATCTCGTACCTCTTGCCGTCGTCGCCGGTGAACCACGACATGTTCTCGACGACGCCGATCACCTCCTGGTTGACCTTCTCGGCCATTCCTGCAGCCCTCTTCGCAACCCGCTGGGCGGTGGGCTGCGGGGTCGTCACCACCAGCACCTGCGAGCGCGGCAGGAACTGCGACATGGAGATCGCCACGTCGCCGGTGCCGGGCGGCATGTCGACCAGCAGGAAGTCCGGTTCGTCCCAGTAGACGTCCCCGAGGAACTGCTCGAGTGCCTTGTGGAGCATCGGACCGCGCCAGATGACGGCCTGGTCGGTCGGCACGAAGAAGTCCATGGAGATCGCCCGCACGCCGTTCGCCGACGGCGGGAAGATCAGGGAGTCGAGGGCCTGGGGCGACTCTTGGATCCCCAACATCCGCGGCACGGAGTAACCCCACACATCGGCGTCGATCACACCGACGTCGTAGCCGGCCATGGCGAGGGCGACGGCCACGTTCGTCGTGACCGACGACTTGCCGACTCCACCCTTCCCAGAGGCGACACCGAGAACCCGGGTGCGCGACCCTGCACCTCCTGGCGGGTTGGCGGGGCGAAGCCGGTTCGCCAGAGCCGCCGAAAGCTCCTCCGACAGGATCGCCACGTCGACCTGCACGTCGGACACGCCCGAGATGCCCTTGGCGGCGTCTGCGATCGCCCGGCCGAGAGGCTCGGCGTGCCAATGGGGACCGGGAACAGAGATGCCCACCGTCGCCAGGCCCTTCTTGTCGAGGTCGACTTCACGAACCAGGTCGAGCTCGCCGAGCGTACGGCGCAGATCGGGATCGCGGACGGCGCGCACCGCGGCTTCGAGTTGCGTGGTCTTGGGCACGAGAGGCGATGGTACCGGGGCGTGAAATCGAACCGGCATCCTGCCGAGGCGGTGTGACGACCTGGCGGGGGATGCCGAGAGCGAATCTCCGGGAGATTCCGATATCTGCCGCTCGCCCCGAGGCGAGCTCGGCGCCCGCTGGTGGCCTGATAGCCTCAGGCCGCGAGCGGCGTTCGACCGCGGCAACAGGAGGGGGTCGTGAGCCCTGAGCGCCATGTGCGGCGCTTCTCGGATCCCGACGAAGTCGTCGAGGTCCCCGGCGTTGTGCGCTCCGAGATTCTCGAAATCGGTGGGTTTGGCCTGGCCCGTACCGTCCACGATTCCGGATTCCGGTGGTCGACCCACATCAAGCCGGTTCTGGGCACCGAGTGGTGCGAAATCCGCCATCTCGGACTCCTGGTCCGTGGCCGCATGCACGTGCTGCTGTCGAACGGCGAGGAGTTCGAAGTGGGCGCTGGAGAGGTGTTTGACATTCCACCCTTCCACGATGGCTGGATTGTCGGTGCGGAGGAGTGTGAGACCGTCGATTGGACCGGAGCCCGGAGCTGGCTGTCGCCACTCGAAACGCTGGGCCGCAGGGTGCTGCTCACACTGTTGTTCACCGACCTCGTCGGCTCAACAGCCACGGCGACGGCCCTCGGTCAGACGCGTTGGGGTGAGCTGCTCGCTCAACACAATGCCGTCCTCACCGACACGCTCAGCCGTTTTGGCGGTCATCAGGTGTCGACCACAGGCGACGGGACACTGGCTACGTTCGATGGTGCTGCCCGCGCCATCAGATGTAGCCATGCCTTGCATGACGCGGTTGGCGAACTGGGCCTTCAGATCAGGGTTGGAATCCATACAGGGGAAGTGGACGTCTCCCCGGAAGACGTCACGGGGGTCGCGGTGCACGAGGCCGCCCGGATCGTCGCCATCGCCGAACCCGGGGACACCCTGGTTTCCGAAACCACGGCTGCCCTGTCGAGCGATGCCGATATCCAACTCGTCGAGCAGGGGGATCATGAACTCCGCGGCACCGGCCGTTCGCGCCGCCTCTTCAGGAGCGTGCGCGGATAGTCACCAAGCCAGAGTTGGAGAGAGCCGTCCCTTGGGAGTCTCGCTCCCCATGAACCGGTGATGCGAAGAACCCGCCAGGTGGCTCTGGTACCCGACCGCTCGACCCGAGGCGAGCGCTCACCATCCCCCTGGCTCTTCGGCTGACGCCTCATCGCAGTGTCGGCCGGGTCCCTTCCCGGCCGACCGGCGCCCTCGGCCTATGGCCT
>Ga0209640_10005996_pt1 | contig 10630 bp, 3 predicted proteins | sample RifCSP10_1_FD_184018 | JGI IMG/M metagenome (GOLD analysis project Ga0209640, IMG submission 184018) | Soil microbial communities from Rifle, Colorado - Rifle CSP2_sed 10_1 (SPAdes) (version 2) | ecosystem: Environmental > Terrestrial > Deep subsurface > Rock core/Sediment | place: Rifle...
ACCGTGTGTCGACATGGCGATCAGGCTCGCGCCCTCGGCCTTCGCGCACCCGAGGATTTCCTCGGCTGGATCGCCGGAGCGCACGAGGGTTCTGGCAGGACCGGGCATGTTGCTTGATACAGCACCTGCTCAGACACGCTGCCGAGCAGTAGACGGTCGATCGATCCCAGCCCCCGAGCGCCGAGCACGAGCAGATCGGCGCCCCACTGGCCGACTACCGACGGGATCCGGTCGCGCGGATCCCCCTCGACCACCCGCACCGCAGCCTCGGGCCAGCGGCGGCCCAACACCGTCGCGGCGGCGTCCGCCGCCGCGCGCGCCGTCGCCACGATCATCTCTTCGAGATCGCGCGTCGACGGGATCCCCGTCGACAGGACCGGCAACGGGGCGACGGCAAGGACGAGGACACTCGTCGTCGATGCCAGCGGGAACCTCGCGAGCCATTCGGCCGCTTCACTGGCATGCTTCGATCCGTCGGTCGCCAGCAGCACGCGCATCTCGGGTTCGCCTTCCCGGTCTCCGCCGGCCTACCCCAGTGTCAGCCGGACTTCGTGGGTCCGACCGTCCTGCACCCGGGGGAGGAGTGGCGGGTCGAACGGCTGGCCATCGAACAGGGCTCGCGCGACGCCGCAGTTCACGCCGCGCGGGTTCTCGACATGGACGTGAACAACCGTCGCGCCGTCGCGCAGGACGAGCTCGAATCCGGGCCAGCCGGCCGGGATGTGAGGGTCGAGGCTCCAGGCCCCGCCGCACCGGCGCAGTCCCACGATCGCTTCGAGGCCCAGCCGGTACGCCCATCCCGCGGCACCGGTATACCACGTCCAGCCGCCCCGCCCAGTCCACGGCGGCTCAGCGTAGACGTCGGCGGCCAGGGCGTAGGGCTCGGTCCGGTAGCGGGCCACCGCCTCGGGAGTGAGCGCGTGGCGAACCGGCAGAAGCCGCTGGAACAGGCCGACGGCGCGGTCGACCTCGCCCAGCTCCGCCAGCGCCCAGAGCACCCAGATCGCCGCGTGCGTGTACTGCCCACCGTTCTCGCGGACGCCCGGCGGGTACGCGCGGATGTAGCCGGGGTCCTGAGTCGTGTCCGCAAACGGCGGCGCCAGGAGAAGGATCAGCCCTTCTTGTTCCCGCACCAGGTGTCGCACCACTGCCTCCATCGCGGCCACCGCCCGCGGCCTGTCCGCCGCCGACGAAAGCACCGCCCACGACTGGGCCACGGAGTCGATCCGGCACTCGGCATTCTCACTGGACCCGAGTGGCGTGCCATCGTCGTAGTATCCCCGCCGGTACCATGCCCCATCCCAGGCGGCCGCCCCGAGAGCGCCGCGCAGCTCCTCCGCCTGGCGCCGCAGCGTCTCTGCGCGGACGCTGTCCCCCATGCGCTCGCCCATGCCGGCAAACCGAACGAGCGTCGCGTACAGGAACCAGCCCAACCAGACGCTCTCGCCGTGACCGCCGATCCCCACGCGGTTCATCCCGTCGTTCCAGTCACCGCTGCCGAACAGCGGCAGCCCGTGCGCGCCCGCCGTGCGGCCGCGCTCGATCGCCGCCAGGCAGTGCCGGTAGAGCGTCGCGCGGCGCTCGCTGTGCTCGAAGCGCGCGTAGCGCTCGACCTCGCTCGGCTCGAGCGGCGCGCCCGTCAGGAACGGCACCTCTTCGGACAGGATCGTCTCGTCTCCGGTCGCCTCGACGTAGTGCGCCGTGATGAACGGCAGCCACAGGAGGTCATCCGAGCATCGCGTTCGCACCCCGGCTCCTGCCGGCGGATGCCACCAGTGGAGGACGTCCCCCGCCTCGAACTGGTGGCGCGCGGCCTCGAGGATATGGTCCCGGCAGATCGCGGGCGCGCCATGGACCACCGCGGCGACGTCCTGTAGCTGATCGCGAAACCCGAACGCTCCGCTGGACTGATAGTAGCCGGTCCGGCCCCAGAGCCGGCTCGCCAGCACCTGGTAGAGGAGCCATCGGTTGAGCATCAGATCGAGCGCGGGATCAGGGGTGCGCACGATGACCGCGCCGAGCAGCGCATCCCAGTGCCGATCAAGATCGGTCCACGCCGCCTTGACGGTGGTGCGATCGCGGTACTTCGTCACGAGACCCAGGGCCTCGTCTCGCCCGGCTGCCTGCCCGAGCATGAAGAGCACGGACGCCGTTGCCCCGGGGGCGAGGTCGAGGTGGATTTGAAGCGCCGCGCAGGGATCGAGACCCGCACGCACGGTGCTCGCCAACCCGATCCGGCCCATCGCGGCCGGCGCCGCGTAGCTGCCGTGCCGGCCGAGGAACTCCGTGCGGTCGGCCGTCAGGCCATGGAGCTTCTCGCTCGCCGCCACGAAGGCCATGCGGTCCGCGAAGTCCTCGTTCCAGGGATTGCGGGCGAGCAGGGCCTGCGTCGCCGGATCGAACTCCGGGATCACGAACGCCTGCGATGCCTCGCGCGTAGCCCCGAGCACCCACTCGACGTAGTACGTGACGGTGACCCGGCGCGGCCGCTCGAGCCGGTTGGTGAGCGTGAGATCAACGAGCTTGACGGGATCGTCGGGCGGGACCCACAGGCGTAGCATCTGCTCGAGCCCGTGGCTGCGGTGAAGAAACGTGGCGTATCCGGCTCCGTAGCGGATCTGGTGAGGGCCGTCCGCCGGGGCGGGCCGGGGCGTCGGAGACCACACGGCGCCGGTCTCCTCGTCGCGGAGATAGACCACCTCACCCGGCTCGTCGGAGACCGGGTCGTTCCGCCATGGCGTCAGCCGGTTCTCGCCGCTGTTCTCCGCCCATGTGTAGCCGCCGCCCGACTCGGACACGACGAAGCCGAGCCGCCGGTTGGCCACCACGTTCACCCACGGCGCCGGCGTCGACTTGCCCGGCTCGAGATGAATGACGTACTCGCGACCGTCGGGAGCGAAGCCGCCGAGTCCGTGGTCGAACAGCAGCCCTTCGGGTCGCGGAAGCCTCTCCGGCGCCGGTGGTCGCGCTAGGCTCGGGACGAAGAGCGGCAGCCGCGCCGGCTCGCCGCCGAGGCGAGCGAGCTGCTGCGCGATGGTGCCCTGAGCGCCGTCCAGCACGACGCGCGCCGCGGACAGCAACAGGACGCGGTCGGCCTCGTCAATCCGGGCGGACCGGACGAGGAACACGCCCCCGGGCCGATTGCGCCAAGCGCCGGCGCCGGCCTGAACGATGGCGCGCTCGACATGATCGTCCATCTCCGCGACGTAGCTCTCCGGCCGCTCGTTCAGGATCACCACGTCGGCGGAGACGCGCCGACCCCGCCAGAAGCGCTGGGCGCGCAGCACCGGGGTCAGGATCGCGGCGTCCTCGGGTGAGGCGAGGCGTACGAGCAAGATCGGCCGGTCGCCGGAGATCGCGTGCTTCCAGAGAGAGCGCTGACCGAGCCGATTGCCGCCGAGGATCGCCGCGGGTGCGCGCAGGGTGTCGTGCGAGATTTGCAGCAGCGAGAGCAGCGTCGCCGCCCACGGAAGGTCCTGCGAGGCGAGGCCCAGATTGGCCACCTCGGTCTCGCTGCGCTGGCGCGCCAGCTCGAACGTCCATTCCAGCCCGGGCAGCGAGCGATGGCCTCGGGCGAGAGCCAACAGGGCTTCCCGCGAGGCGGCGGCGAGCGTCACATACCCGAGCGTCGTGGCATGATGCGCGGGCAGCTCCATCGTGGCGGACAGCGCCATGATCGGATCCAGGGTGGCGCCCGTCATTCCGGCGCCGACGGGCGCCACCTCGTCGATGGCCGCCGGTCGTCGCGACGTTCGTCCGCGTCCGACGAAGCGCTCGCGGGCGGTCTCGTGACCGGTCATCCGCGCGCGCCCGGGCGGGACCACCAGCAGGTGCGCGAGCCACGTATCGGGCTCCCCGCCCGAGCGCGAGCGGCGGTAAAACACCAGGGCGTTCAGCTCCTCGAGGTACTCACTCTCCACGAACAGCTTGCTGAAGGCCGGATGCTGGCGATCCTCGGCCTCGTCGCCGACGACAACCTCGGCGTAGCTGGTGACCTCCAGCCGTCGGTGCGCCGCCGTCTCGTTCGTCAGCGTCACCAGCCGCACCTCGACGTCATCCGCGGGCGCCACGCAGACTTGCTCCCTCAGCGAGACGCCCTGGAACCGCCGCCTCGTCTCCACCATGTGGGCGTGAAACACCATCTCGCCGTCACCCGGTGCCGGGGACCACACGATACCTCGGTCGAGATCGCGGACGAGCAGCTGGAAGCCGGGACCGTCGAGCGTGGCGTCGGCCTGGCAGCGCGTCAGGGCCACGGCGCCCCAGTGGCTTGCGGCGCCTCCATCGGAGGCGACCACGCGATAGCGGCCGTTCGACAGCACGTGGGCCTGGGGGAAGCCGGCGCCGGGACGCGCGGGCCATGGCTCGAGGGTGGTCCCCCGGTCCGGCGACGGGCGCGGGCGCTCGCGCATGAAGCCTCGCCGCTTCCGCGGCGCCGTGTCGGCCGGCCGCTCGAACAGCAGCGCCTCCGTGGTCCGCACGATGGCGTCGGCGTGGAAGCGACGGACCATAGGCTCGCCGTTGAGCAGATTATTGATCGCGGTCAGTATCATCCCCTGGTGGTGCGCCATGAACGAACGGACGATGGCGTGCGTCGTGCCGGGGTCGAGTCGCGACGCCGTGAAGTCCACGGCCTCGTAGAGCCCGTAGCGCCCCATGAGTCCCAGGTCGTCGAGGCGGCCGAGATTCGCCATCACCGCCTGCGGCGCGAACGGCAGCGCGAGCAGGGACGCATAGGGCGCGACGACCACGTCGTCCTCGAGTCCGCGCTTGAACCCGAGATCGGGGACGCCGAACGCGCGGTACTGGTAATTGTGGTGCGCGTCAACGCGGTAGTACTCCGACTCCGACATGCCCCACGGAACTCCACGCCGCCCGGCATACGCGATCTGGGTCTCGACGGCGGCTGCGCACGCCCGGCCCATCAGGCTGTCCGGCGTCTCCCGCAGGAGCAGCGTCGGCATGAGGTACTCGAACATCGTGCCGCCCCAGGACAGGAGCGTGGCGGCACCGTCCACGCGGGCGAGCGGGCGGCCCAGCTGGAGCCAGTGCTCCTGCGGGACGTCGCCTTTCGCGATGGCGACGAAGCTCGCGAGCCGCGCCTCGGAGGCGAGGAGATCGTAGTGGTGCGGGTCGCGTCGGTCCGCGGTGACGTCGTGGCCGATGTAGAAGAGGCGTCGCCCCTCGTCGTAGAGGAAGGCGAAGTCCATCGCCTCGACGAGCGCGGCGGCGCGCGCCGCGAGCGCGTCCAGTGTGGAGCGCGTGGTCCGCGCCATCTCTTCCGTCCGCGCGATCGCCGCCTGGAGGCGCTGGGCCCACGATCGCATCTCGGGCAGACCAGCCACATCGCCGGGGAGGGCGTCGATCCGCTTCTCGAGCTGCGACAGGGCGACGCTTACGGACTCGCAGGCCGAGGGCAGCTCAGCCAGCGTGGGATCCGCGGGCAGGCATTGCTCGAACACCGCCCACGCCTCCGCCAGCTTCTCGGAAAGCGCGCCGCCGGCGAGGGCGGGCCGCTGCGCGGCCGACGCCTCCCACGGCACGCAGAGCTCGATATCGCGCCACATCGCCTCGAGGTGCTGCGGGACCTCGGCGGACCAGACGCGAAGCTCGGCGAGGAGGTCGGGGTCGAGACCCTCGCCGCCCTCGGCAATCACCGCGAGGAGGGCCTGATCGAGCTCGGTGCCGCCGCGCTCGAGGAGGCGCGCGATGGCGGGCCCCCACGCCCGCCGCTGCCCCTTCAGCGCGATCGCCTCCGCGCGCATATTCTCGACGCACGTGCCCAGCGCGGCGAGCCGCGGGACGTCGTGCCGCGGCGCGCGGCGCTCGATGACATCGAGCAAGACGTCGAGCGTGTCGACCAGTCCCTGCCAGCAGATGGGCCCGACGACGGGTGCCTCGACGAGATCTCGGCATCCGTGCGTCACGACCAGCAGACACGCGGCGAGGTTACCGCTGTCCGCCGTGGAGACGTAGCGTGGTATCAGGGGATCGAGATTGCGTGTGTCGTACCAGTTGTAGAAGTGGCCGCGGTAACGCTCCATCCGATCGAGCGTCTCGACCGTGTTCCGCAGGCGCAGAACGACGGACAGCACACCCGCATGGCCGAGATCGTACGCGGACAGGGTCGCCAGCTGCATGAGGCCGATGTTGGTCGGCGAGGTCCGCCTGGCAACCTCGCCCCGGGGCTGCTCCTGGAAGTGATCGGGCGGGAGCCACTGATCGTCAGGGCCGACGAACCTGTCGAAGAAGAGCCAGGTCCGGCGCGCGACCAGACGCAGGCGGCGCGCGTCCGTCTCCGTCAACGTCGGCACGCGCTGGCGCCGAGGCCGGCTGACGATGCTGGCGATCTCGGGCGCAAGCAACCAGAGGGCCGCGAGCGGCAGCGCGGCCGGGAGCGCTTCGAGGCGATACACGGTGAGCAGCGTCAGCATCCCCACTGCCGCTGCCGGCTCCGCGGCCATCTCGCGCCAGAGCGACCGGCGCGAACCGGCGTGCGCCATCGCCCTCTCGGTCCGCGCTGCCGTCGTCCACTCGAGGAGGCGCCGACGGGTCCGCAGACGGACGAGCGTCCTCACGATGGCGTCGCCGAGCACGAGCGCCCGATGAGGAAGGAAGGCGATGTGCAGGATCCAGAGCGCCGACGCCGGGCGGAGTCGGAGTGTCACGCCGCGGACCGTGGGTGGCAGTGCCGAGAACCGGTGCGCCGAGAGTAGCCCCCCCATCGCCTCGGTGAGCAGGGGGGCCGCCAGCACGAGGACAGCGATCACGCTCCAGAGGGCGGGCACCGGAAAGACGAGCCAGGCCAGGAACAGGAAACCGACCAGCGTCGGAGGGAGCAGGGTGCGTCGGAGGTTGTCGGCGATCTTCCAGCGTGAGATCAGCGACAGTCGGTTCGGCGCTCGTCCCCCGTCCGCGAGCGGGACCCGACGGCCCAGCCAGGGGAGTAGCTGCCAGTCTCCCCGTGTCCAGCGGTGCAGGCGTCGCCAGTAACTGCGGTAGTCGACCGGATAGTGCTCGAAGAGCACAACGTCCGTGACCAGCGCCGCTCTGGCGTGGATTCCCTCGAACAGATCGTGACTGAGCACCGCGTTGTCGGGCACTCGCCCGTGCAGGCTCTTGGCGAACGCCGCCGGATCGTAGACCCCTTTGCCGACGAAGATCCCCTCACCAAAGAGGTCCTGGTACACGTCGGATACGGCCCGGCTGTAGAGATCGAGGCCGGGGTCCCCCGCGAAGAGGCGTGAGAACGAGGAGACGGCCGCGCCGACGGGGGTCACCTCCATGCGTGGCTGCAAGATCGAGTAACCGGCCCGTACGCGACCGGTTCCCGGATCGAGCTCGGCCTGGTTGAGCGGATGCGCCAGGGTGGCGACCAGGCGGCGGGCCGCGTCGCGGGGGAGCTCGGTGTCCGCATCGAGCGTGATCACGAACCGGATCGTCGAAAGGACGCCCGGATCGCCCACGTGCCCGACGAAGCTAGTCTCCCGATCGCCAGCGAGCAGGCGGTTGAACTCGACGATCTGCCCGCGCTTGCGCTCCCAGACCATCCAGCAACCCTCGCCGGCATTCCACAGCCGCTTGCGATGCAACAGGTGAAACGGACCGGCATCGCCGTGTCCGTACCTCGCGTTGAGCGCGCGGACGCCCTCCTCGAGCCGTCGCATCAGCTCGACGTCCCCCGGCATCGATTCCTCGGGGGCATCGGCCAGAGAGATCAGGAGCGCGAGGTGAAGGTTGGCGTCCGCGTTGGCGAGCCAGTGGATCTCGAGCCGTGAGAGGAGCGGTGACACGTCGTCGTCCGGCGCGAGGATCATGTGCACGACGATCATGGTCCGGCAGTGGGCGGGAAGGCTTTCCTGAAAGTCCATCTTGGGCAGGACGCGCACCGGCAGGCTGAGCGTCACGAGGCGGTTCACGAGGCTGACAGCGACGGTCCCGGCGGAGACGAGGGCCAGCAGCACCCCAGCGACGACGACGGCCGGCCCCGCCCCCGCGGCGTGGAGTGCCCAGCCGAGCGCCGATAGATGGAGCACGGCCACCACGGCGATGGCGCCGAGGTACGAGGGGGTCGGATGACGCAGGACGAACCGGCGCCATCGCGTCCTCCAGCCGGGACGATACCCCACCGCCCGGGCGAGCGCGTCGAAGCCCCCATCGACGAGGTGGTAGCCGACATGGCCGCTGCGAACGCCCAGGCCCCCGAGCGACCGCCGAACGGCCTCGCGTGCCACGGCTTCTTCTGACCAGTCGCTGCGTCGGGCCAGCTCTTCGACGGCCTTGCGGTAGCGGTCACGCGTGTCAAAGTCCATGCCGGCGTAGACGCCCGCTGGATCCTCGCGCAGAATCCGCTCGGTTGCGCTGACCTCCTCGAAGAACGCCTTCCAGTCGGAGGTCTCGACCGTGCGCAGGCCTCGGATGCAGGCTGCGACGCTCTGGTCGGCCGGCGTATTCCCTGAGGGGCCCTCGACAGGAAGCTCGGTCGCGACGGCGTCGGCCAGGGACTCGATGAGGACGATGCGGAGGAGCACGGGAAGCGCCCAGGCCTCCGCCATCGAGAGAGGGCGCACCGTCTGGAACTCTTCGACGAGGCGCGCGATCGCCTCCACCTCGACGTGTTGGGGGCTGGGCGTCACGATCTCCCGAGCCAGCGCATAGACGACAGGGAGCCCCGACACATCACCGGCGGCGCTGCGCGGAAGGTGGCGCTCGAACGCGGGCGGGAACTCCTCGCGGACGAGCCGGACGGCTCGCTCGACGATGTAGTAGTTATCGAGCAACCACTCGGCGGCCGGACGATCCGCCCCCGGACCACCTTCGCCGAGCCGCCGATGTGCGGCCTCGATGGCCTGCGCCGGAGCATCGAGACGGTCGACGACACGAGGGCCGCCGGCGAATGCCGACGTCGCGCCGGCCGCCAGGAGTCGGACGCCCGCGCGCGCGTCGTTGTGCACCACGAACATCGTCAGGGACCGAGGTCTCAGTGGCCCGGACGGCTCCGCGCCGCCTCTTCGGCGGGCGTTGGCTCGCGCCAGGGCCCGAGATCCTGGAGCACGATGAGCGGCCGGGTGGTCTGCTCGAAGAGTCGCGCCGCGACGTTGCCGTACCGGTCACGCGCGTCGCCGGTTCGTCCGTGCGCGCTGACCATGACGAGTTCGACGTCGGCCTCGTCCGCCATCGCCCGGATGGCCTCCGCCCTCCGCGATGAAACGACGAGGCGCGTCGAGACTCGGACGTGCTGCCCGACCACCCGCTCGCGGAGCTCACCGAGGTAGCGCTCGCCTTCAAGCCGGTTACCCTCCGTGAGCTGCGATGCCACCGCGAGATCCTCTGCCGACGGCGGCAGACGCCGCGGGATCTCAGGCTCCGGCACGACGTGCGCCAGGATCAGCTCGGCATCATGCGCGCGCGCGAGTGCCGTGGCCAGCGGGAGGACGCACTCGGCGCGGGGCGAGCAGTCGAGGGGCACGAGGATCCGGCGCAGACGGAGCTCGCCGACCCGCTGTCCCTCGGCGCTATGTGCCGGAACGACGAGCAGCGAGGCGTAGGTGCGCGCGACGACCATCAGGGCCGTGCTGCTGAGGGCCCATCCGGTGAGTCCCCCCTCACCATGGCTCGAGAGGACGACGAGATCGACATGCAGCGCCCGGGCGAAATTGATGATCTGCTCAGCGGGGCGTCCCTCCAGCAGCTCGACGGTCGACGTGAGCCCCCTGCCCTTGAGGTCGCGGTCGATTCTGCTCAGCTGGCTGCGAGCCTCTGCCCGTCTCATCTCCCAGTCCACCGCATCGTGATGGTGGCTCGTCGCGGTCGAGATGGCAGGTCTCTCGAGGACACGGAGAAGCGTCATGCGGGCGCCGAGAGCTTGCGCCACCGCGACCGCCCACGGCAGGGCGCACTCGGCCAGCGGCGACCCGTCGAGCGGCACGAGCGCGTGGCGGATGGTCAGCTCGCCACATGCCGCCTGATCCTCGCCCTTCAACGACTTAACGTCGGTTGTTGGCGCGGTCTCATCGGCCGGACCGGCCGCCGCACCCGGCTGTTTTTGGCTGTCTGGGATGCGAGAGCGCGATTGGGTGGAACTCGAGATCCTGTGCGACTGCATTTCCATTCCTCCCCGAGGGCTCCGTGAGCTGATGTTCCGACGATCCTGCATGGGTTGTGCCGTGCCCTGCCCCCGTCTCGATACGTCGAACGCGATTTCCCCCGCGGTGTTCCGCGATCCTTTCCGCGCATCCCGCGATCAAGGACGCGGCATTGGCACCCCACTGTCCCTCGACCGCCCCACCCTTCCGGCCCCGCGTGGCAGCGCGACATACGAGCCCGGGCGACGAAGCCCACGACGGCTGACTCAGCGCTGAAGCTTGGAGAGCAGGTAGTCGACGCAGCCGTCGGGCGTGACCAAGCTCGAATAGTCGGCCTCCGGAATCTCCACACCGAGCGCCGCATGAAGCCCGATCACGACGTTCAGCAGATCCATCGAGTCGAGATCCAGCTGATCCCGAAAGGCCACGTCGGGCTTGAGCGCAGCGAGGTCGGCCTCGGGGGCGATCTCGCCCAGGACGCGGAGCATGGTGGCGCGCACCTCTTCCCGTGTCACAGCCGGCCGGGCTCCTGGAGCAACCGGTCC
>Ga0209640_10005997_pt1 | contig 10629 bp, 9 predicted proteins | sample RifCSP10_1_FD_184018 | JGI IMG/M metagenome (GOLD analysis project Ga0209640, IMG submission 184018) | Soil microbial communities from Rifle, Colorado - Rifle CSP2_sed 10_1 (SPAdes) (version 2) | ecosystem: Environmental > Terrestrial > Deep subsurface > Rock core/Sediment | place: Rifle...
TGCCCAACCCGGCCCTCGACCCGCGCCCGACCGGCCTCGCCGTCAACGTCGCGCTTGAACAATATCCTGATCTCGATCCGGTCCTCGACTCGTTGACTGCCTTCCACTGGTTGCGCCAGACCTTTCCCTGGGACCAGATCGAACCCGCGCACGGGCAATACGACTGGGGAAAATGGGACGACCTGGTGACCCGGGTGACTTCCCGCGAAAAACAATTAATCGCCGTTCTGACCTATTCCCCCACGTGGGCGCGCGCCCAATCTCAATTCTCTAATCTCCAATCCTCCTCCAGGACCGCCCCTCCCGCCAACCCGGCCGACTTCGCTGCCTTCGCCGCCGCCTTCGCTGCGCGCTACGCCGACGAGATTGACGTGTATCAAATCTGGGATGAGCCGAACATCGCCCTCGGCTGGGGAGAGCAGCCGCCCTCCGCCGCCGCGTACGCCGCGCTCCTACAAGCCGCCTACGCTGCCATACACGCCGCCGACCCGCACGCGCTTGTCCTCGCCGCCGCCCTGGCCCCCAGCGTCGAAACCGGCCCCGACAACTATGGCGACCTGCTCTACCTGCAGCAACTCTACGATCTCGGCGCGGGCCGATATTTTGACGCCGCCGCCGGAAAACCCTACGGCTATTACACCGGCCCGGACGACCGCGCCGCCGACGCGGCCCTCCTCAATTTCTCGCGCTTCACCTTGCTGCGGCAAGTGATGGTCAGGAACGGCGACGCGCACAAACTCCTGTGGGCGGGTAACTTCGGCTGGAACACGCGCGACACTTCGCTGTGGGGCAAAGCCACGCCGGAGCAACAGGTTGAATATACCCTCGCCGCCTACCATCGCGCGCTGACCGAATGGCCGTGGGCCGGCCCCCTAGCTCTGGAAAACTATCAACCCCCTCTGCCCCCGGATAATCCCCGCTGGGGCTTCGCCCTCGTGGATTCATTAGGCAACCCGACCTTGCTGGGCCAAGCCCTCCAATCTCCAACCCCGCTCCGCTTCGCTTCGGGGGCTATAGTCTCCACTCTCCAATCTCTTCCACCAGGAAACTACCCCGCGCAACAGCCCTCCCTCCGCTACGACGGCGAGTGGGAGTTTTCCGACCTCGGCGCCGACATCCCGCAGGACTTTGAGAACGCGCGTATCGAATTCACGTTTCAAGGAACGGATCTCGCCCTCCGGGTCCGCCGCGCCGATTACCGCGCCTATTTGTACGTGACCATTGACGGCCGGCCCGCGAACCTGCTTCCGCGCGATCAGCGGGGCGCATATCTCGTCCTCACTTCGCCCGACTTACAGCCGCAAGTCAACACGCTTCCCGTTGCCTCCGGCCTCGCTGATGGCGTGCACACCGTCGTCATTCAACCCGAGCGCGGGTGGGATCAGTGGGCCATCGCCGGATTCTCCATCGGCCACCAATCCCCAATTACCACTTACGTAATTATCCTCATCACATTACTTGCCGTCGCCCTCCTTGCCCTCTGCGGCGCCTTCCACTTTGGCCGCCAACTCGATTGGGGTGTGGTCGGCGCATTCGCCCGCGCTCAATGGGAACGCCTCGGCTCAACCGGGCAACTCGCCCTCACGGCCCTCGTCGGCGCGTTGCTTTACCTCTCCTCCTGGCTCACTTTCGGCGACGATCTGGTGGCTGTCTCCCGCCGCTCCGGCGATGCGCTCCCTATCGCCGTCACTGCTTTCACCGCCGGGCTATTCTATTTTTCACCTTCGTTCCTGCTCGCCGTCCTGTCTCTCGTCGCTCTCCTGATCCTGTTCTATCTCCGCCTCGACCTGGCGCTCGCGTTCACTGCGCTCTTCATCCCGTTCTACCTCCAGCCTCGCCTGCTCTGGCAGCGCGGCGCGTCGCTGGTAGAAATCACGACGCTGATGGCGCTGGTCGCATGGATAACGCGAAACTTCCGCCCGATGCTCGAAAGGCTCAAGGCGCAAGGGGCAAGGCCTAAGAGAGTCTCTTTATCTTTTTCTTTTTCTCTATCTTCTCTTGACTGGGCCATGCTCGCCTTTGCCGCCCTCTCCGCCCTCGGCAGTCTCACCGCCGACCTGAAAGGCATCGCGCTGCGCGAGTATCGCCTCGTCATTGCCGAGCCGGTCATCTTCTACTTTCTCCTGCGCCGTGCGCCGCTCGACCGCAAAGCACTCTGGCGCATCCTGGACTTCTTTATCCTCGGCGCCGTCGTCGTCGCCTGTATTGGGCTGTATCAGTACGTCACCCAAACGAACCTCATCACCGCCGAGGGCGGCGTCGCGCGCATCCGCAGCGTCTACGGCTCGCCCAACAATCTCGCCCTCTACCTCGGTCGCGCGTTACCCATCACCCTCGCCGTCGCACTCATGGGCATCCGGTTGCCCTTTACGTTTTACGGCTTACGTTTTACTCGCCCCCTCGTCTACGCCGCCGTTTCGTTAGTCCTCGGTCTCACGCTCATCCTCACCTTCTCGAAAGGCGCGCTCTTCCTCGGCCTCCCCGCCGCGGTCGCCGTCATCCTCATCGGCTGGCTGGGACGCAGGGGCTGGGCCATCGTCGGTCTGGGGGCTGCGGCCAGCCTCGCCTCACTTCCGGTTCTCAGCCGCATCCCGCGCTTCGCGGACTTGTTGAATCCGGCGGGCGGCACCTCGTTCTTCCGCACCAAGTTGTGGCTGTCGGCCTGGCGCATGTTTCTCGATCATCCCCTCGTCGGCGTCGGGCCGGATAACTTCCTGTACCAGTACCGGAGCAAATACATCCTCCCCGAAGCGTGGCAGGACCCCAACCTCTCACATCCGCACAATATGGCTCTCGACTACCTCAGCCGCCTGGGTCTCTTTGGCTTCGCCTGCGGCCTGTGGCTCCAAATCGGCTTTTGGAAAGTCGCTCTTGACGCCTATCGCCGTCTCCGCTCGCCAATTACCGATTACCAATTACTCGCCTTGTGCCTCGGCCTCATGGCCTCCATGGCCGACATGCTCGCCCACGGCTTGGTGGACAACTCCTTCTTCCTCGTTGACCTCGCCTATGCCTTTTGCCTCACGCTGGCAGTGATGCAACAGCTGCGAAGAATGGCGGGGGAGCAACAAGCTTCAGCGCCGTAGAAGCGGGTTGCACCCGCAAGGGTAACCGGCGATACCTTGGGGATTATTTACAAACGCTCCAGGCCCGCGTCCCTTTGGCTTCGCTCAGGGCAGGCCTCGCAGGCCGTCCGCGCCCCAAAGGGGTGCTTCGCGAGGGACGCGGACGGGGAGCAGATCAGATATGATTTTGGAAAAGCCCTGCTCGCCTCTTCCTTCCTTCTTCCTTCTTCCTCTGATACAATCTCTCTCCATCCACCCAATCCGTTCTATCCGTTGAGAAAAACACCTATGCGCATCCTCATTACCGGCGGGGCCGGGTTCATCGGCTCCCATCTCTGCGACCGGCTGCTGACCGAGGGCCACTCGGTCGTCGCCATGGACAACCTCATCACCGGCGCAGAGCTCAATATTCACCATCTAGTCGAGCGCGATGACTTTCTGTTCATCAAGCACAACGTCTCAAACTACATCTTCGTCGAGGGGCCGCTGGACGCCGTGCTGCATTTTGCCTCGCCCGCCAGCCCCTCGCAGACCGCGCCGACCGGCTATTTGCAATTGCCCATCCCGACGCTCAAAGTCGGCGCGCTCGGCACGCACAACGCGCTGGGCGTCGCCAAGGCAAAAGGCGCGAAGTTCCTGCTGGCCTCTACCTCCGAGGTCTACGGCGACCCGCTGGAACACCCGCAGAAGGAAACTTACTGGGGCCACGTTGACCCTGTCGGGCCGCGTTCAGTCTACGACGAGGCGAAACGCTTCGCCGAAGCGATCACCATGGCTTACCACCGGACACACGGGGTGGATACGAAGATCGTCCGCATTTTTAACACTTACGGCCCGCGCATGCAGCTCGACGATGGCCGCGTCGTGCCGAATTTCGTCGGCCAGGCCCTGCGCCGCGAGCCGCTCACCGTCTACGGCGACGGTTCGCAGACCCGCAGTTTTTGCTACGTCTCCGACCTGGTCGAGGGCATCTACCGCCTCCTGCTCTCCGGCGAGCACCTGCCGGTCAACCTCGGCAACCCGCGCGAGATGAGCATCCGCGAATTTGCCGAGACCATCAACCAGGTCACCGGCAACCCGGCCGGCATCAACTTCGTCCCCAAAGGCCGCACAGAGGGCGACCCCCAGCGCCGCCGGCCCGACATCACGAAGGCCAAGCAAGCGTTGGGCTGGGAGCCTCAAATCGCCGTCGAAGAGGGCCTGCAGCACACCATTGACTACTTCCGCAAAGTGATGAATTAGCTCACCTTGTCATTGCCCCAGCCTTTCCGCTCCCTTGCTCCCTGGCTTGGGTTAACTGCCCTGGGCCTCAGCGCGCTCATCGTCCGTCTGCCGCTCGAATATTCGCTGGGCCTGTTTGCGGGCATCGTCGTGTTGGCCGCCTCGGCCTGGGAACCGGCGCTGGGCCTGAGTTTTGCGATCATTTTCGGCCCGGCGAAGGCTTATCTCGCCGCGGCGCGGCCTGACCTTCCAGTAGATCCCGGTCAGGTCTTCTTCGCCCTCGCGACGGCGGGCTGGCTCGCGCGGGGGATGCTGAATCGGAGAATTGTCTTCCCCCGCGTCGGTCTCCTGCTCCCCCTCGGACTCTACACTGCCGTTGGGCTTTTCTCCCTACTTCCTGCCGCCTCCCTGGAAGAAGGCCTGAAAGAGGCGTTGAAGTGGATCGAGATCGCATTGGGAGTGATGATTCTGGTCTCGGAAATCGAGCGGGGCCGGGTCAGGTGGATTGTCGTCGGGATCTTGATCGCGGGCCTCGCCCAGGCGGCGATTGGCATCTGGCAATTCGAATTCCGCGAGCGCGGCCCGGAACACTTTCGCATCCTGGGCGCACATTTTCGCGCCTATGGCTCGTTCGAGCAGCCTAATCCCTACGCCGGCTTCCTCGGCCTCATCTGGCCGGTGGCGGCCGGTCTGGCAGCCGGAAGGATGATGGATGAAGGCGCAAAGTGGAAATTACGCTTCATCCTTCACCCTTCATCCTTCATCCTTCTGACCCTCAGTGGGCTTTGCCTGTTTGGGCTGTATGTGTCTTTCTCGCGCGGCGGCTGGCTCGGCGCGGCGGCCGCCGGCCTGGCCCTGGTCGTCGCTCTGCCCCGCCGCAGGTGGGTGGGCGTCGGCCTGGTCGTCGCCGCGTTGGCGGCTGGCCTGGCCCTCATCCGCGCGGGCCTGCTTCCAGCCAGCATTGTCAACCGGCTGGCCGAAGCCGCCGACTTCGTCAACGTGATGGATGCGCGCGGGGTGAATATCAACCAGGCCAACTTCGCCATTGTCGAGCGGCTGGCGCACTGGCAAGCCGCGCAGGCCATGGCGCAGGCCCATCCCTGGCTCGGCGTGGGCCTGGGCAACTATGCTGCTGCCTACCCTCAATTCCGCCTGTTCAACTGGGAAAACGCGCTGGGTCACGCGCACATAATCTACCTGAACATCCTGGCCGAAACCGGCGTTCTGGGACTTGTGACCTATGTCACCTTGTGGAGCGCAGTGATTGCGCTTACAATTCGGGCCATCAGCCAGACCACCGGAACGCGGCGTGGCCTGGCGTTGGGTCTGTTTGGCGCCTGGGCCCATCTCAGCACCCACCAACTGGTAGATAATCTCTACGTCAATAATATCCATTTCCTGATTGCCGGATTGCTGGCTTTACTGACCTATGCTGCTCGATCTTCACCGGACCCCCTTCGTGGCGAGGCTCTACGCGTACGCCCATAACCTGCCGCCGGAGCCGAAGCGCTTCGTCAAGTTCCTCTTTGTCGGCACCTTTGGCTTCGTCGTTGACTTTGGGACATTTAACTTCGTCCACCTGTTTTACGACGTGCCCGGCGTGGTGACCGACGAAGTCATTACTCAGGCGCTGTCCTTCTGCGCCGCCGTCACCAGCAATTTTCTGTGGAATATTTTTTGGATCTACCCCAAAGCGCGTTCCAGCCCGGTGGTCAAGAAAATCACGATGTTCGTGATCGTCAGCGTGCTCAGCCTGTTTATCCGCACGCCGATCTTCGCGCTCGCCCTGCCCGTCACGACGCGCGCCGTCGCGGCCCTCGGCCTGGTTCAGCGTGCGCCGATCAACCTGGGGAACAACCTCGCGCTGGCGGCGGCCGTCGTCGTCGTCATGCTCTGGAATTTCTTCGTCAACCGTTACTGGACCTACCGCGATGCCGTCTGAGCCGTTGCCCTGCATTCTCATCGTTGACGACAACCAACAACTGGCCTCCGTCATGCAGATCGCGCTCAAGCGCGCGGGCTTCGAGGCCCATACCGCTTTTTCCGGCAGCGACGCCCTCAACTGGCTGGCGCAGCGCAAACCGGACGTAATCATCCTGGACCTGATGATGCCAGGCATGAACGGCTTCTCGCTCCTGCGCCAGCTGCGCGCCAGCGAGACCTCCCGCACTCTGCCGGTGATCGTCCTCACCGCCCGCTCCGACCCGGAAAGCCGCCGCCAGAGTCAGTCGGCCGGGGCCGACGACTTCCTCACCAAACCCGTCCGCTCGCCGGAACTGGTCGAGCACGTCCGCCGGGCCCTGGCCAGCCGCGGGGACGGATTACATGCGCATCGGGTTTGACGCCACCTCCGCCGTTCAACAGGGCGGCGGCATTGGCCGATACACCCGTGAACTCCTGAAAGCCCTCGCAGCGACTGCCCCACAGGCGCACTACCGAATTTTCTTCGCCTCGCGCCAGCGGCCACATCCTCTTCCGCCGCTTGGCCCCAACTTCCACGTCACCCCGCTCCCCTTTCACGACATCTGGCTTGCCCGGCTGTGGCATCGCGCCCAGCTCCCTCTGCCCGTCGAATGGATCACTGGGCCGATTGACATCTTTCACTCTCCGGACTTCACCCTGCCCCCCGTCCGCCGAAGCACGCGCACCCTGCTGACGGTGCACGACCTCTCGTTTATCCGCGATCCGGGTTCGGCCGCCCCCGGTCTGCTCCATTACCTCAACACCGTCGTCCCCCGCTCGGTCGCGCGCGCCGACCATATCCTCGCCGTCTCTCAGGCCACCCGCGACGACCTGGTCGAGCTTTACCACACGCCGTCCGAAAAAATCTCAGTGCTCTACAATGGCGTGAGTGAAGCCTTCCAGCCGGTCGCCGACGCCGTCGCGCTGGAGGCCGTTCGCGCCAGATACGGCCTCGGCCCGGGGCCGTTCATCCTGGCCGTCGGCACACTTCAGCCCCGCAAAAACTACACCCGCCTGATTCAAGCCTTTGCCCAACTGCGCCAGCGTGATGTCAACCTTGTCATCGCGGGCGGCAAGGGGTGGCTCTTCGATTCCATCTTTGCCGAGGTCGAACGGCTGGGCCTGCGGGGCCGGGTCCTCTTTCCCGGCTTCGTCGCCGACGCCGATTTGCCCGCGTTGTATTCCGCCGCTAGTGTATTCGCGTACCCTTCTCTCTACGAGGGCTTCGGCATCCCGATCCTCGAAGCCATGGCCTGCGGCACGCCCGTCGTCACCTCCACCGCCTCCTCGATGCCCGAAGTCACAGGAGAAGCCGCCCTCCTCGTCCCCCCCGCAGACGTGGAAGCCCTGGCCGCCGCGCTGGATCGAGCGTTGACCGACGAATTGCTCCGCACTGATCTCATCGCCAAAGGATACCGGCGGGCGCGGGAATTCCGCTGGGACAAGTCTGCGCGGCAATTACTGGAAATCTATCGTACGGTGTGTTGACCCGAAATTCCAAGATGGCCTATAATTTGCGCTGAAGTCATCCAAACCGAGGGAGCCAATGTATGCCGCAATTCCCGCTGTATTCGACGCATGGCGATTGGACGGGTCTGCTGGTGGATGGTTACATTTATAATCACCGAGGCGAATGGGTAGGCTGGGTGGACCGCGAAAGCCGCGTCTTCTCCGTCGCGGGCGAGTACGTCGGCTGGCTGTCGCGGGATTTCCGCATCCTGCGCAAACGCGATGTGAGCGAAACCGCGCCGCGCCGCCAGCCGCCGGCCCGCCCATCACTCAAAATCAAAATGCCGACCTCCGCGCCGCTGCCGCCGATGATGTCCGAACTTGGCTATGACACGGTGGACGTCTTCGACGAGATGCCGGAACGGCTGCACACGCTCGACGCCGATCCGGCGGCGAAAGACATTGAGTGATGGACACGCCCGGCAAGCCGGTGAGCGCTTCACGCGTCCTCCTCGCCCAATTGATGCAGCCGACGGACGCCAACCTGTATGGCAACGTCCACGGCGGCATCATCATGCGACTCATGGACGAGGCCGGAGGCTCCGCCGCCATGCGCCATGCCCAGCGGCCCTGCGTCACCGTCGCGGTGGACCAGGTGCTCTTCCGCGAGCCGATCCATCTGGGTGACCTGGTGACCGTCACGGCCGAACTGACTTACGTCGGGCGCACCTCGATGGAAGTGCGCCTCGAAGTCACGGCGCAAAATCTGCTGACCGGGCAGCAGACGCACACCAACACCGCCTACTTCGTGTACGTGGCGCTGGACGACGCCGGGCATCCTGTAGAAGTCCCGCCGCTCTTGCTAGAGACGGAGGCCGAGCGCCGCCAGTGGGCGGCCGCGAAAGAACGTCAGGCCTATCGGCTGGCCCAGCGGACCAGGGAACAGACGAGTTGAGATATGCCAGAGCCGGTTTCTTCTCTCATGCAATTGATCGAGCAGGCCTCGGGCAAGCGCGTCATAGACGCCAAGCCCGCCGAAGACCGCGGCCTGGCCGAGCCGCTGCCGTTTCCTTTTCCGGCGCTGGTCGGTCAGTCGGAGATGAAGGTCGCGCTGCTGCTGGCCCTGATCAACCCCGCCATCAGCGGCATCCTGCTCGTCGGCCCGCGCGGCACCGGCAAAACCACCGCCGTCCGCAGCCTCGCCGACCTGCTGCCGTTCGTCAACCGCTCGGCCTGCGAATACGGCTGCTTGCCGGAAGACATTGAAACCGGCGGGATAGACGCTGTCTGCCCGAACTGCGCGAAGAAATATGGCGAGGGCGCGCCGCTCACGTTCCCGGATCCCGTGCGCCTGGTGGAACTGCCGCTCAACGCGCGCCTGGAGGACGTCGTCGGCGGGTTAAACGAGCGGGCGGCGCTCAACAATCGGATGCTCATCCAGCGCGGCATCCTTGCCCGCGCCGACCAGAACCTGCTTTATGTGGACGAGGCCAACCTGCTGGCCGACGAGATCGTGGACGCCATCCTCGACGCCGCCGCGCAAGGGATTTATACGGTCCGGCGCGGGGCGCTGGCCGCGACCTACCGCGCCCGGTTCGTCCTCATCGGCTCGATGAACCCCGAGGAAGGCCGCCTGCGCCCGCAGATTCTCGATCGCTTCGGCCTGCGGCTGATGGTGCCCGGCCTGGCCAACCCGGCGGAACGGCTGGAGGCCTATCGGCGCGTCCGCGCTTATCTCAACAACCCGCGCGCGATGATCGCCGCCTACGCGGATGAGCTCCTGGCCATGCGCAAGGAGATTCAGGCGGCGCGCTATCTGGTCCAAAGCGTCAGGCTCTCGCCCGAGGCCGAGCAAGCCGGGCTGGGGCTGACGCACAAGATGGAAGTCGATTCACTGCGGGCGGAGATCACGATGTTCGAAGCCGCGCGCGCTCATGCCGCCGCCGATGGCCGGACCGAGGCCGCGCCGGACGACGTCCGCACGGTCGCGCCGATGGCCCTGCGCCTGCGCCGTTCGCAGTTCATGGTGGACTACTTCAAAGCCCAGCAGACTGAAGAAAAGGAAATTCACCGGCTGCTGGATGAATTGACCCCCCTCCCCGCAACTGTGAAATAAACATCGTCGCCCGCAACTCAACCATAGCCTGCTATGCCTCCTCGCCTTCCGAGAACGACTTTGCTGGCTCTGGCGCTTGCGCTGGGTGGTTACTGGTCGCCGTGGCTCACTCACCCTGCCGCCGCCTTGCGTCTGAACGGCTTTGAGCTGTCCGAGTGGGTGACGTTCCTTCCCGGCGCGCGCGATGGCTCGCTGGCAGTTGGCCGCTTCTCGTTCCTGGTCCCTCTCGCTTGCCTGTCCCTGCTCCTCAGCCTTGCCGCTGCCCATAATGCCTCCCCTCCTGCCCGGCTGCGCTGGCTGCCCCCTCTGCCCGGCGACTGGACGGGGTGGGGATTGCTCGGGCTGGCCTGGTTGTGTAACGCGGCTCTCTTCCCCGCCTATCCCTACATCCTCACGGCTTATAGAGAACCCGAGTTTCAGGCGCAATTCTTCGTCGCCTGCGTCCTGCCGCTCGGCCTCCTGCTCACGCTCTACCTGCCCGTCGAACTGAATGCGCTCCTGCAAAGCCTCCTCGCCGGCGTAGGCGGCGCGTATGGCCTGTGGACTTTGCTTGCCGTCCGGCCAGCGGCTGCGGAACTATTCAACCGGACGTGGGCCACCGGCCTCGGCTGGCTGGCGATGCTGGCCGGTTTCGCCGGACTGGTCATGGCAGGTCTCGCCCGCCTTTTCAGCCCGCGGTTGACGTGAACTATACTTCGCGCGGGCCCAAACTACGTTTTTGTGAATCCACGAAGATACACGAAGGCGCGCGAAGGGCCACGAATCTTCGTGAAACTTCGTGTCCCTTCGTGGATCAAAAACCCGCGTGAATCAAAA
>Ga0209640_10005998_pt1 | contig 10629 bp, 12 predicted proteins | sample RifCSP10_1_FD_184018 | JGI IMG/M metagenome (GOLD analysis project Ga0209640, IMG submission 184018) | Soil microbial communities from Rifle, Colorado - Rifle CSP2_sed 10_1 (SPAdes) (version 2) | ecosystem: Environmental > Terrestrial > Deep subsurface > Rock core/Sediment | place: Rifle...
TCTCCCCTCGAGGCTCTTGTCCAGTGAGGTGCGAGCCCGCCCAGCGGGCCTTCCGTGGCGCTCGGACCGAACCCCGCTGTGAGCGGGTGGAACCCTAGCCACCCTTCAGTCGACGACCCGAGCCTAGCTCTTGACCGACAGCACATCGTTCCGTTGTGTTGTGAGGTTGGGGTGCCGTCAGCACATCGACCATTCGCGTCCATAGGCGACGAAGGCTGTCCGGGGAGCCGGAAGGTGTCCCGGTGAGAGTGGGCACGGGGGGAAAACAAGGGCTTTCGACCCACCCCGACGGCACAAGCCGGAGACAGCAAGGACGGAGACCTGGGCGTGGTTGACAGACCCCCCACGCCCTGGTTCATTACACCCTCAGTCCAGCGCAGCCGCCAACACATCGCCGACGGTGTCAGCGATGTGGAAGGTCAGGTCCTCACGCACCTTCTCTGGGACGTCGTCGAGGTCAGCCTCGTTCCTGCGAGGGACGACGACCTCCTTCAACCCGGCCCGGTGCGCGGCCAGCACCTTCTGCTTGATCCCCCCGATGGGTAACACCTTGCCCTGAAGGGTGATCTCCCCGGTCATCCCGACTGTGTCCCTCACCTTGCGTCCGGTCAATAGGGATACCAGGGCCGTGAGCATGGTCACCCCGGCCGAGGGCCCATCCTTGGGGATCGCGCCCGCCGGGACGTGGACATGGAACTTCCGCTTGAACAGCGCAGGGTCGATGCCCAGATCCTCGGCGTGGGCCTCCACGTATGACAGGGCGATCATGGCCGATTCCTTCATCACGTCGCCGAGTTGACCGGTCAACGTGAGGCCGGGCTCGCCGTCCATTGCAGTGGCTTCGATGAACAACACGTCACCACCGGCACCGGTGACCGCCAGGCCGGTCGCCACCCCCGGGACGTCGGTGCGGTCCGAAGCCTCGTCCTTCCACACCTTGGGCTTGCCCAGGTACTCCCGCACCTCGGGCTCGTCGACCACCACGGTGTCTGAACCCGACTCGGCACGGCGGGCCACCTCGGTGGCCACCTTGCGGGACAGTTTGCCCAACTCCCGCTCGAGGTTGCGCACCCCCGCTTCCCGGGTGTAGCGGTCAACGATGGCGGCCAATGCGGCCTCGGTCACCTCCAACTCCTCCGGTTCCAGGCCCGCGGCCCGAAGCTGACGGGGAAGCAAGTGGTCTCGGGCGATTTCCACCTTCTCGTTGTCGGTGTACCCGTCGAGGGTGATGACCTCGGTGCGGTCGAGTAACGGACTGGGGATGGTCTCGACGACGTTGGCGGTGGCGATGAACAGCACATCGGAGAGGTCGAGGTCGACCTCCAGGTAGTTGTCACGGAAGGTGTGGTTCTGCGCAGGGTCCAACACCTCGAGCAGGGCCGAGGAGGGGTCACCCCGCCAGTCGTTGCCTACCTTGTCCATCTCGTCCAGGAGAAAGACCGGGTTCATGGTCCCAGCCTCGGTGAGGGCACGGGCGATCCGTCCGGGCCGGGCACCGACGTAGGTGCGGCGATGTCCCCGGATCTCGGCTTCGTCCCGGACCCCGCCGAGGGCGACGCGGATGAACTTGCGTCCCAGGGCACGGGCCACCGACTCGCCCAACGAGGTCTTGCCCACTCCGGGTGGGCCGACCAACAGGAGGATGGCCCCGACACTGCGCTCGCCCTCGTCGGAGAGGCCACGCTCGGCGCGCAGCTTGCGCACCGCCAGGTGCTCGATGATCCGCTCCTTGACGTCTTCGAGACCGGTGTGGTCGGCGTCGAGCACGGTCCAGGCTTCCTCCAGGTCGAGTCGGTCCTCGGAGCGAGCCCCCCAGGGGAGCTCGAACATGGTGTCGAGCCAGGTCCTTATCCAGGAATGCTCGGGGGATTGCTCGCTCATCCGTTCCAGCCGGTCGATCTCACGTCCGATCGACTCACGGACCTTCTCCGGCAGGTCACGCTCGGCGAGCTTGGCCCGGTACTCCGAGGCGACGTCGCCTTCCTCGCCCAGTTCCTTGCGGATGGCGTCCATCTGCTGACGCAGGATGTAGTCCTTCTGGCCCTTCTCGATTCGCTCGGTGGCGTCCTCGCGCACCCTGCGCCGCAGCTCGAGATCGGCCAGCGTTTCCCGCATCCACACGAGGAGCATCCCGAGACGACGTCGGATGTCGAGAGCCTCCAACAGCTCGACCTTCTGTTCCAGGGAGAGGTCGGGGGAGTAGACGGCCAGGTCGGCGAGCTGGGAAGGGTTGTCGACATCGAGGAGCCGCTCGGCGACCCCGGCCAAACCCCGGTTCTCGAGGACCGCGCTGACCACGGCTCGGTATTCGGCTATCAAGGCCTCGAGCTCGTCGTCGATCATGTCGACCTCGGGGTAGGGCTCAGCCTCCACCCAGAGCGCCCCGCTGTCGTCGACCGATCCCGCCCCCACCCGGGCCCGGGCCATGCCCGACACCACGACACTCCCGTCGTCGTCGGACTGGATCTCGGCGATGGTGCCCACCGTTGAATAGCGACCGTCGAGTCTGGGGACCAGGAGAAGCCGGCCGTCACTTCTGGCGGCGGCGAGCGCGGTCTTGCCCTCCTCGGTCTCGACGCGGATGGTCACCACCATGTGGGGGAAGACCACACCGTTGTGGAGGGGGAGGACGGGAAGGGTGAGTTGGGCGGTTTCAGGCATCGGGGCCGTTTCCTTCTTGGTTATAGGGCGACGAGCTTTTTGCAACCATCGGCGGGAGCTCCCTATTCCGATCTGAGCCTTTATCGCTCAGGTTTGGTAATCAAGGGTTGGCAGGGTTGACGGGGGCGGGTGGGGTGAAGAGGGGTCAAAGGCCTCTTACCCGCCCGGTTGGGTTGGTCCATGCTTCGGGATGAAAGGAGAGACATATGTTCACCCTTGAAGGTGCGGCGAAGGCCGCCGCCGAGATCGGTATCGAGATCTCTGAGGAACGCTTCGGGCTCGAGGAGGTGCGTCGCGGGATGGACGTGGAGTTGGAGCACGGCACCAGGTTTCCCGATCTGAACGTCACCGGGGATGACCCCGTCCTCACCGCCAAGATCGCCCTCGCCCACCTGCGTGAGTACCCCGATTACTACGACCGTCTCGCAACAATGGAAAGGGAGGCGGAGGGCGCATGGGCGGTGAATGAGGATGCCAACCTCGGCATCGTCTGAGTCGGCTTCCCCTCGTTGAGGGGCAGTGGAGATCACGCCCCTACCCTGGAATCCATGCTGATCGGTCTGATCGCCAACCCGATCTCGTCGAAGGACATTCGTCGGCTCACTGGGTTGGCCAGAGTGGTCGACGCTGAGGAGAAGGCGAATCTCCTCGCCCGTCTCCTGGTCGGGCTCGGCTCGCACCCCGAAGTGACGGTGCTTGCCCTCGATGATCGGGCCGGGTTGGTACGTCGTGCCGTGTCTCTGGCGGGGGACTCCGCTCCTCGGGTCGACTTCCTTCCAATCACTGCCACGGGTGAGGAGTCGGACACGAAACGCGCCGCCGCCCATCTCGCCGGCCTCATGGCGGACGCTCTGGTCACGCTGGGTGGCGACGGCACAGTGAGGGCGGCGGTCGAAGGCTGGCCCGAGGCTCCTCTAGTCCCCATCGCTGCAGGGACCAACAACGCCTCTGCCCTGACCCTGGAGCCGACGGTGATCGGCCTCGCCACCGTTGCCGGGGTGAAGAGCCAGGATCCTTCTGTCTTCGTCCCGACCACGGCACTCCAGGTGGATATCTCCACCGGACATGCCACCGCGGTCATCGACGTGGTCTCGGTGCGGGGACGATGGCTCGGCGCCGGCGCCTTGTGGGAGCCGGAGCTGCTGATGGAAGCCGTGGCCACTTCGGCCGACCCCACCGCGGTCGGGATCGCCTCGGTCAGCGCCGGGATGGGGCCTCTCGCCCCGGGTCGCGCCCGCTGGATCCGATTCGGTCCCGGCCAGACCGTGAAGGCGATATTCGGACCCGGCCTGGTACTCGATGTGGCGGTGGCTGAGCACTCTGATCTGCCCATCGGATCGGAGGTCACCCTTGACGTGGCAGGAGGTGTGGTCGCTCTCGACGGTGAGCGCCGGATCGTCACCGGTGGGAGTAGGGTCCGGGTGGTGCCCGGCCCCCGGGTTCTCGATCCGGATCGTGCTTTGCGGGTGAAGGGTCCTTTGCCCCTAGCGCGGCCTTCGTCCCGGAAGTAACGGTCACACTCAAGGCCGGACCTGGCCAACGCGCCGACCCTCGACATCGGCGCTGCCACGCAGACAAAAGGAGGTGCTGATGGACATTCCCAGCGAGCACCTGGTCGACATGTACGAGACCATGGTGAAGATCCGACGCTACGAGGAGCGAATCCGAGAGATCTACTTTGAAGACAAACTGCCCGCCTTCGATATCGCCGCCGGTCTGATCCCGGGAGAGATGCACCTCTCCGCAGGACAGGAGCCGGTGGCGGTCGGGGTCAGGCCCCATTTGAAGGCCGGGGACGCGATCACCGCAACCCACCGACCCCACCACATCGCCATTGCACAGGGGGTCGATCTCAAGAGAATGACTGCGGAGATCTTCGGGAGAGAGACCGGGTTGGGCAAGGGGAAGGGTGGCCATATGCACCTGTTCTCCGTGGAGCCCAACTTCGGGTGCTCCGGGATCATCGCCGAGGGCATGCCGGTTGCGGTTGGAGCCGGGCTCGCATTCAAACGGCGTGGCACCGACAACGTGGCTCTGTCGTTCTTTGGTGACGGTGCGGCCAACCAGGGTGCATTCCATGAGTCGCTCAACCTGGCGGCGATCTGGGACCTCCCCGTTGTCTTCATCTGTGAGGACAACGCTTACGCCATCTCGGTGCCCAAGACGGCGTCGACGGCGATAGCGGACAACAGTGACCGGGCGTCCGCATACGGGATCCCCGGTGTCCTCGTGGCCAACAACGACCCTGTGGCTGTCTACGAGGTTGCCGGCGAGGCGATCGCCCGGGCCCGCAGCGGACGTGGCCCGAGCCTGATCGAGGTGAAGACCGATCGCCTCTGGGGCCATTTCGAAGGTGACGCCGATGCCTATCGCAGCGACGAGTTCAAGGAGGCGATGGCGGAGCGGGACGCATTGGTCACGTTCGGTCAGAAGTTGGTCGCCGAAGGGGTCCTGACCGATTCCGATATCGAGGCGATCAAGGAGCGGATGTTCGGCGAGGTGGAAGACGCTATCTCCTTCGCCATCTCGAGCCCATACCCCGAGCCCGAAGGCGCCCTGGTGGACGTCTTCGCTTGAGAGAGGAGGTCACATGACTATTACAACCGACCGCAAGCTCACCACACAGAAGGCGATAGCCGAGGCGATCGCCCTGGAGATGGAGGCCGACGACACGGTGTTGCTGATGGGCGAAGACATCGGTGTCTACGGAGGGATCTTCGGGGCCACCGAGGGTCTGCTCGACCGCTTCGGGCCGGAGCGAGTGATGGACACCCCGATCTCGGAGACTGGGTTCATTGGCGCCGCCGTCGGCGCTGCAATCAATGGGCTTCGCCCCATCGCCGAGCTGATGTTCGTCGACTTCTTCGGCGTGTGCATGGATCAGATCTACAACAACATGGCGAAGATCCACTACTTCAGCGGCGGCAACGTCAAGGTGCCGATGGTGCTGATGACGGCGGTAGGAGGCGGGTATTCGGACGCGGGCCAGCACTCACAGACGCTGTGGGGCACCTTCGCCCATCTCCCCGGGATGAAGGTGGTCGTGCCGTCGAACCCCTACGACGCCAAGGGACTCATGACCTCGGCGATCCGGGACGACAACCCGGTGCTGTACATGTTCCACAAAGGCGTGCTGGGCCTGGGTTGGATGACCAACAATCCCCGAGCGACCGGTGCGGTTCCCTCCGAGTCGTACGAGGTCCCGATCGGGGAGGCGGCTATCGCCCGGGAGGGTGACGACCTGACCGTGGTCACGGTCGGGTTGTCCGTGCACCGGGCTCTCGACGCCGCGGAGATGCTCGAAGACAAGGGCATATCAGCCGAGGTGCTCGATCTGCGCTCCCTGGTCCCGCTCGATCGGGACAAGATCGCAGAGAGTGTGGGGAAGACCCACCGGCTGCTGGTGGTCGACGAGGACTACCAGAGCTTCGGTATGACAGGCGAGGTGATCGCCACCGTGGTGGAGCGCGCCTTCGACCATCTGGACGCGCCACCGATGCGGGTGGCGACGCCGGACACGCCGATTCCATACAGTCGGCCCCTGGAGCAGTTTGCCCTGCCTTCGGCGGAGAGAATCGTGGAGGCCGCACAACAGCTGGTCTCTGCCTGAATCAGATGGCAACGGACGTATTGATGCCCGTCCTCACCGAGCCGGGTGAGGACGGGGTCGTCACCGCTTGGCTGGTCGACGAAGGCCAGAGGTGCGAGGCCGGTCAGCTGATTGCCGAGATCCAGGTGGAGAAGGTGGCCGAGCAGGTCTATGCGCCCGAAGCAGGAGCAGTGGTGGGGCTGGTCCCCATCAACGCTCCTGTTCCCCAGGGTGAGCCCATCTGTCGGATAGTCGCTGCGGAGAAGGCGCTAGAGCGCGTCGCTCTAGCCCGGGACAATGCCGGCTCCGGTACGGCGACGGTCTCGACTCCGGCCTCCCCGGCAGCCAAACGTCTCGCCCGAGAGATAGGTGTCGACCTATCCAAGGTCTCCGGGACGGGGACGGGCGGTCGGATCACCGAGGCCGATGTCCGCGCCGCAGATGAAAGACAACCCGAAGAAACGGGAATGGTCGGTCTCCGTGCGGTCATCGCCCGCAACATGAGACGGGGCCATCTGGAAACGGCACCGGTGACCCTCACCTCGAGCGTGGACCTGGAATCGGGAGCTCCGGAACACGTGACCGCTTCAGTGATCAAGGCGGTGGCGCTCGCCCTCAGCGAGCACCCATCCCTGAACGGCACCCGTGACGGTGACCGCTTCATACCAGAAGTGGTGGCCAACGTCGCGGTGGCGGTGCAAACCGACCAGGGCCTGGTATCCCCGGTGACGAGGAACCCGGCCGATCGCACGGTGACTGAGATCCACGAGGAGATCCGGGGACTGGCGGAGCGGGCCCGGAACGGGGAGCTGACGATGGCCGACTACGAGGGTGGGACTTTCACCGTCACCAATCTCGGCAGTCACGGTGTCGATGGATTCACGCCGATCATCAACCTCCCCCAGGTGGCGGTCCTCGGGGTAGGAGCGGTGCGCCGGGTGCCGGTCTTCACCGCCGACGGGTTGGTCACCGAGGGCTCACGTGTGGTGCTGTCGCTGACCTTCGATCACGCCTTCGTCGACGGGGCTCCAGCCGCGGACTTCCTTCGGCGAGTTGGAGAGCTCTTGGGATCTGTGAGTTAGGTCGCCTGGATTCCCCGGCGCCTAGCCCTGGGCGACCAGATCAAGGAGAATCGGCGCCCCTGACCCCGTTGATCCGATCGAAGAGCTCTTGATCGACCATTGTCCGGTACTCGGGGTGACGCTCGATCCAGGAGGAAATGAAAGGGCAGATCGGCACCATTATCCCGCCCTGAGCCCTGACGTCGTCCAGTGCATAGCGGGCTAGAGCCGAACCCACCCCTTTGCCTTCGTATTCGGGGTTGATCTCGGTGTGAACGAAGATGTGTCGACCGGCTCGGAGCTGGTAGACGGCCATCCCGACCACCCGGCCGTCGATCTCGGCCAAGTAGCGGTGCTGCTCGGGATCGTCGCGGAACCTCACGTCGAGATGCTCCTCATTCCTGGCTTCCGTTGTGATCTCCGAACCTCCTTCTCGGGTTGACCCTAGGGTCGGCCGGCCTCCGAGCCTTCCAACAGGGTCTTCAGCTTGGTCAGATCCGCGATGACCTGAGTCGCGTCGGAGGCGAAGTCCTGGTCGGTCATGTCCGGCGCTCGAAACAGAGTGAACAACACCTCGCTGCCACGACCGTTGGGGATGACCCGCATCGGTACTTGAATCTCTACGCCGGAAGGGAGGGTCACCCGATGGTCGAGGACGCCGAGCCGGTTGGCCTCGAGAAAGCGGAAACCAACGGGGCCGTCCGGGGTTTGCACCACCCATCCGTCGTCGGTCTCGGTCACGGCTTCGAAGAACGACCAACGGGGAAGGTTGCTCGGATTCGACACAAAGTCATAGACGCGGTCCGGGGGACAGTCGATGGAGACGGTCATGGTCCGCGTCTCGAGGAGGGGTCCGGTCAAGGCAGGAGCCTGGGTCTCTAGGTCTGGTCAGGAGATTCGACGTCGGAACTCGCTTCGCTTTGCTCGGCGGGACCAGTCGCCTCTTGGGGATGCGCGCTGTGAGCCTCTTCGGTTGCCCACCGATCCCTGGCGGCCGCCACCCCTTTGTCCAGGACTCTGCCTAGCTCCTGGGCCGCCTGCTTGGCCGACTCCAACGCGCTCATTCGGCTCTCCCTGGTGGCATCCCAGGCCGATCTGACGGCGGCCACCGTCCGGTCTAGAGCCTCCTGAGCCTCGTCTACCCACCGATTGCGCGCAGCGTCACCCGATTCGCTGGATTGATCATGATTGCTGTCGGTCATTCCGTGCTCCTGTCGCTCCGACTTCTTCGAAGGTGGGTGACTGCGGCTCACCTTGCGGATTCAATCCTATTCCCCGGGCCAGTTTGACCACTTCACTGACGATCGCTATCCCGACGCCGACCATGGTGAGGACGATGACGAATCGAGTCACAGGCTCCCAGTCGAACTGGTAGCCGGTGAAGTCGAAGGGAAACACCTGATAGGTCCTTATCGCCACGGCCATGCTGATCCCGCCCAGCCCGATCTGACACACCGACTTGAACCACGGGGGGTCGTACCCCAGGTAGATCGAATTGACCAGGATCGCGGCCAGGAACGAGATGTCGAGGAGCCACAGGATCCGGCCGAAGTCGTTTGTGAGGAACGGAAGCCAGCCCCAGTCGAGGATGTTGTTGGCGATCACCAACGACGCAACGTTGAGAACGATCGCCACCGCGTACCCGAACCGGATCGCGCCTCGTCGACGGGTTTCCGTTGTCCGGGTCTTGGTGGTTGTCATCAGGTCCTCCCTGTCGTTCTTTGGTCGTGATCCTGTGGGCTGGCCGAGAGGTTGAGGATGCTGTTGGCCACGCGCAACCTCCTTTCGGACGGCTCCATCGTCATTCTGGGGTGCCTCGCGGGCCAGGGTCGAAGGTCCATGATCCGTGGCTGATAGACACATGCCATCCGAGTTCAGCTGTGACCCCGCTCAAGAAACGCTGCCACCTATCGTCAGCACGTGGCAGATCATTCCCTACGCCCGGTCAAGGTCTCAGCCCACATTCCGGTGCTCCCGGACAGGTTGTTTGCCTTTGTCTCCGACACTCGCAACGACCCGTCGTGGTGCCCCAATGTGGAGACAGTGGATCTGGTCGCGGGTTCGGGTGTCGAGGTGGGCACCAGGTTCCGGTTCCATCAGCATCTCGATCGTCCCCGTGCTGAGCGCATCGAATTCGACGTCGACCTGGAGGTCATCGCCATCGGCGACCGCTCTATCACCTGGCGGGCCACCGACAAGTTCCAGGAGCGGGTGATCCAGCTGAGCGTCGAGCCCGACGGCACCGGCTCGAGAATCACCCAGGTCACGACCGCCTCGTTCCAACGGTCACCCGGGCTCGTCAAATGGGTCTACCCCTTCCTGGCTCGACGCACCTTCAAAGAGCAGTTCGGCCAGCTGTCTCGCTATTACGAGGAGAAGTTCGGCTAGGCGGCGGCGCTTCCTGTCATTCGACCGGGGAGCGGGCTCAACCGCCAGCGTCCGTAGGCGATGAACACGAGGATCCCGGCATTGACCAGGTTGAGCACGATCTGAGCCGTCTCGCCCCGGCCGGAATGCCAGATGGCGGCACCGATCATCACGATGGCAAGCCCCAGCGCGGCGAACACGGTGAGTTCCGGGCGGATCCGGGTCAGACCCGGAAGGATAAGACCCAACCCACCAAGGATCTCGGCCACCCCGGCCACTATGTGTAGCCCGTCGGGCAGTTCGTACATCCAGCCCATCATCTCGGGCAAACCCTCGGGGGTTATGAAATGGATCACCCCGGTCCCAATGAAGTAAAGGCCGAAGATGAATTGCAAGACCCACAGAATACGATTCACCGGGTTCCTCCTTTCGACTCTCGCCAACAGTCGACCGAATCTACCCCCACTCGGTTCCCGACAACCCCCGTCCACGGCAGGCCTCGAGTCCGATCATGAAGTGGATGGTGTATCAGTCGGGTCGGCCCCCGCCTCATCTACATCACCATGACCCCTATGAGGTCTCACCGGGGAGATCGGATTCATGCCCCGATTGCGCCATCTCGGCGAGCCATCCAGACCTTCAGCTTCCCACGAGTCGGGACCGATCGGCGGCCCACTGCTCCGACGAAGACCCGACCCGGGAATAACTCAGCTCCTCTCGTGGCTAGAGGTATGGCTCATCACCATCAACCACAATTGGAATCGACAAATGGAACTTGGGATCACCACCTTCGCCGAGACCTACCCCGACCCCTCGAGCGGGGAGAAAGTCAGCCATGGCGAGAGGCTGCGCCAGGTTCTCGATGAGATCGTCCTCGCCGAAGAGGTGGGGCTCGAGGTCTATGGGGTAGGCGAACATCATCGCCCCGACTTCGCCTCCTCCTCTCCGGCG
>Ga0209640_10005999_pt1 | contig 10629 bp, 11 predicted proteins | sample RifCSP10_1_FD_184018 | JGI IMG/M metagenome (GOLD analysis project Ga0209640, IMG submission 184018) | Soil microbial communities from Rifle, Colorado - Rifle CSP2_sed 10_1 (SPAdes) (version 2) | ecosystem: Environmental > Terrestrial > Deep subsurface > Rock core/Sediment | place: Rifle...
AAAAGCCTTTCCTGAACAGAAAAAGCTTGGGCAGAAAATAGCCGGACGTCGAGCCAGGATCTTCGAAGGCGATGATTTTGCCGCGCAGATCTTCGAGCCGCGCAACGCCGCTTTCCTTGTTAATTAAAAATAAGGCTGCGATATTCGGCGATGCCCCCCTTCCAACGTCTGAGCAATAGCCTGGCGGCACCCAAGCGGTTTATAACATAGGTGGGATAGGGGCTTTCCATGTAAAAATCGACGCGCTTCTCTTCAAGCAGCTTCGTCATTTGCGCCGCGGTTGAAGCGACAACAACCATTCCCTTGGCCCCGGTTGGCGTGAGCTTGCGAGCAGCGTAATTCACCAAGGGACGAAAGTGTTCCGTCACCGAATCACGTGAGCCTTGGAAAACGACCCCCAACGTGAGCTTTGTTACTGGTTCCGGTTTCAGCTGTGCTTGAGCTTCCAGAGGTGTCGTGACCAGGAGGAACGCGACAAACAACGCCGCGGGGATCCAACGCGAAGATTTTTTCATGATGGGGTCCTCACATTCACAGGGCCACTAAAAGGAACGGCCAATGAAAAACATTTCGGACCACAATCTTCGACAAATGACGCGCAGAGCTTAGACGGGATATCGCCGCTCTGTCAACGCGGCAAACGATACCGCCGGAGCGGCGTGATCGGATCTCGATCATAAGCGGCGTTCCGACGAGTGCCCAACCCGGGCCTGCCGGCTTGCGGAAGAAGTTATGCAAGTCAGCGGCCGCTGCCCTGCAGCCGTAGCCTTCAGCCCGCCCGCTGACCGGCGCGGTGAGTCGTCGGCGCAGCCTGAGCGCACTTTACGCGACGCGGCCCATGTCGAAGACGATCTCCTTTGAAATTTTACCATCGCGCATCTCGAAGATGTGAACCAGGCGCATTTCGACCTTGCTGTCGAGCGGAAAATGCCAGTACCCATCCTTCGCGACCTCGAACGACACGATACTGTCATCCACGACGCGATCTTCGGTCGCGAAACGCTGAAGAAACTGAAACTTCACATTGCGCATCGACGCAAAAAGCTCCCGGTAATTCTTTGCAACAGGTCCCTTTCCGGAAAAGGATCGATTAAGCCCATTTGGTGCCGGGGCTTCCCAGACGATGTCTTCGGTAAATGTCTCGAGCGCCGCTTCGACCTCGTTCAGGGCTTCGCTGTGGAAATGGTTCTCAACGACCTTAAGATTTTGTGTTATGCGATCTTTGTCCAATTCTTTCTCCTTTCAAGATCCCCTCGTAGCGCGATCACAACGTGGATGCACCGGTGCTCTCCAAGACCGCCGGACCAAACGGATTGTCAATGAGGATCCGCCAGTTGCCATCTGCGCCTTTTCGAAGCACGCTCGTCGCTACCGATTCGCGTGAAAAGGGTTGACCGCCTGGCTTTTCCCCGGTAAACCGCCACTTCGAGATGAACAAGGCGATACCGTCGGCTTCAATAATGTGACTATCGAGCTGGTGCGCTTCACCGTTGGTCGCGAACAGTTGGGTGAAAAACTTACGCACATCTTCTTTTCGCCGAATCATGCGACCTGGTTCCGTGACAACAGCAGCGCCGTCTTCATAGAAGGCGAGGAGGGCTTCCATGTCGCGGCGAGCAAAGGCCTGGTCGAGCGCCTTCACCGCCTCGTGAGGTGTCAAAACGGGCATGCGAGTTGCGGTGCGGCGCGGTTATTTTTGACTGAGCACGCCCGATGCTTTGGCCGTGTGCGTCGCGATGGCATCCATCAAAGCTGGGGATAAGCAATCGTACGGCTCTAACTTCAATTCCTTCAGTCGCGCCCTGATTGCGCCCATCTCGGCTGGATTAGTGCCGGATTCAATGATCGACGAAACAAACGCGGCGAATTCCGGCGGCGCCCAACCTTGTTCAGAGGATAGTTCGGTGTGGATGAAATCGAACCCGAAAAACGGATGTTTCTCATTCTCGATACGGCCGTACATGTGCACGCCGCAATCTTTGCAGGCGTGTCGTCTGATGACCGCGGTCTGATCCACGACGGCGAGCTTGTCCCCGTTGGCGGTGACGCGGACTTTGGCGCGCGGCACGACGGCGACCTGCGAGAACAGCGCGCCCGCCGGCTTCCAGCACTTGGTGCAGCCGCACACATGGTTGTGGAAACATTGACTGTCGATGGCTACTGAAACCTTCTTGTCAGAGCAGTGGCAGAGCAGCGTCCCTCCGGTGAAATTCGCTGCTGCAGGTCTTATTCCCTGATCAACATTCGGATGTATGGAAATCGCTTGCGCCATCGTTCGTTCCTCCTTCTTTGGATCACTTAACCGATTGTGGCGGCCCTTCTCAGAAGCAACTGTCGACCGGCGATTGAAAACATCCTACAACGAGTTTCGCGAGTCAACAGCGAGAGCTTTGGATGTGCTTCGAGGCCATGTTGACGACGACGAGAGCCGGGTAGTAGAAGAGCGCATGAGCCGTTCACTGTATCTGTACATGAGCGGTTCTCGCGGAGGCAAGAAATGAAACGATCGTTTCCCGTTATCGATGCTGACGGCCATGTGCTCGAACGCGATCGCGAACTGAGGGAATTCATGCCGCCGGAGTTTCGCGCTATAGAAGGGAAACGCGAGTACCCGCTGTTTTCATGGGACGGCTGGGCGCGCGGTGCTTTGTCGCCGCAAAAGCGGGAGCATCCGAGCGTAGATCTCTGGATGCGCTTTCTCGATGCGACCGAGATTGCGGTGACGGTGCTCTATCCGAACGAAGGTTTGAACATCGGCCTGCAGCGCGACCGCGATTGGGCGGTGGCGCTGGCGCGCGCCTACAACGACTGGCTGCATCACGACTTCTTGAGCGTGAGCCCGCGCTTTCAGGGCGTTGCACTACTGGCGCCGCAGGAGCCCGTCGAAGCGGCCAAAGAATTGGAACGCGCCGTGCGGGATCTCGGCATGGTCGGCGGAATGCTGCCCGGAGTAATGAGTCCCATGCGTGGCCTCGGATTACCGAAATTCGATCCGATCTACCAAATGGCCGAACGTCTGGATGTGCCGTTAGCGGTGCACAGCGGGCCGGCGGTGGAACTGGGGCTGGATCACGTCCAGTCTTTCGCTGGCGTTTATCCGCTGAGCCATCCATTCGCGCAGATGCAGCAGCTGACCAGCATGATGATTTACGGCGTCTTCGAACGGTTTCCAAAGCTGCGCGTGGCTTACCTAGAATCGGGTTGTGGCTGGGTGCCGTATCTGGCGGATCGGTTAGACGAGAGCTGGGAGCACCGGCTGAATCGCTGGCCGCACCCGAGCAAACAAGCGCCGAGCGAGATCATGCGCGGCGGCAACCTGTTTTACGCTTGTGAGCGCGAAGAACGGACGTTGGCGGTTGTGGCCGAATTAATAGGCGCGGAACAGTTGCTTTGGGCGTCGGACTTTCCCCATGAAAGGCCCTGGGCGGAGTTCAGTGGGGACATCGACACGTTAATGAACCGAAAAGACTTGCCGGAATCGCTTCCGCGTAAAATTCTTTTCGAAAATCCCCGCGAGTTTTATAACTTGGAGCTGGAAAGGTAAGGGATGGTTCAAAAGTTCAAAGTTCAACGTTCAATTGGCAGGAAACTGAGTCAGGACATTGAACTTTGAACTCTTGAACCTTTGAACGGAGCGATTTTGCATGCGGGTTTTGATTACGGGTGCCGGTTTGATCGGCACGCACACGGCAAGAGAATTGGCTGAGCGCGGTGATGAAGTCACGTTTTTCGATTTTGCGCCGCGGCCGGATTACATCCGGCATGTGACGGGTCAAGAGTTGCCCGTCATTCGCGGCGACATTCGGGATGTGGCAGTGCTGGTGGATGCGTTCCAGCGGGTCCGGCCGGACTGTGTGATTCACCTCGCTGCTTCGGTGGGCGAGGCGAACATCGACAATGTCTACGCCGGCTTTCAGGTAAATCTGGTCGCCACGATCAACGTGGCTGAGGCAGCGCGGCTTGCGGGCGTGCGCCGGTTCGTTCACGCCAGCACGCAGGCGGTCTATCGCGGCGAAGATCCGAAAGAGTTGCTACGCGAGGATTCGCCCCTCGATAGCCGGGGACGCGTTTACAACGCTTCCAAGCTCGGCTGCGAGCATGTATTGAAAACTTACGCGGCCAGACATCATATTGAGTTGGTGCTGCTGCGGTTCGCGGGGGTCTATGGTTACCATTCGGTTGCCGGTGGTCCTGGCGTCGCCGTTCAAAAGGCAGTATGGGCGGCAATCACGGGTCGTCCCGTGGAGCTCGAGGTTTACGAGAGTGTGGATCTTATTTACGTCAAGGATCTCGCCAATGGCATTGCACTGGCTGTGCATGCTCCGTCTTTACAGCACCAGGCGTACAATCTTGGTAGCGGGACGCTTACAACGGTCGACGACGTGGAACAAGCGCTCAGCAAAATATTTCCGGCCGTCAAGATGAGCCGCGGAAAACTGACACCTGCGCGTCCGCGCATGGACATCACGCGTGCCCGGACCGAGCTCGGCTTTAACCCTGAGTATAAATTGGCAGCCGGCTTGAGCGACTACGTCGCGGAGTTAAGGAAGTAAACGAGGGTGAGTCCAGGGATGGCAAAGACGGAGTTGTAAGGTGCGCGTGCGCACTGGTTTTGGACCACCACGAAAGTACACAGCGCGGCAAAACCGCAATGCAAAGGACGCAAAGAGGATAGGGGCGACCGGCTGGTTGCCCAGCTTTCGCGCGGCGCAGAGAAAATTTGCAATAGTCGTACTAACAGCACGAAGTAATTTTCTAGAAGGAGACAAGCAGGATGAAGATTGCCGTCATCGATGATTATCAAAATGCGTTCAAAACACTGAAATGTTTTCCCAAACTGAGCGGCCATGAGGTAGTGGTTTATACCGATCCTGAAACCGATCTAACGAAGCTTGCCGAGCGGCTGAAGGACGCGGATGCGGTTGTGTTGACGCAGCAACGCACGTATTTCCCGCGCGCGTTGATCGAAAAATTGCCGAAGCTAAGACTCATCGGCCAGACCGGCCGGGCGGCGACACATGTCGATTTGGCAGCCTGCACGGAGAAGGGCATCGTCGTGTCGGCGGGTGGCGCGGGCAATCCGAATGCCACCGCCGAGCTTACCTGGGGCCTTATTCTGAGTGCATTGCGTAATCTGCCGTTCGAAGTTCGACGCTTGAAAGAAGGTCAGTGGCAGTCGACGCTTGGCATCGGCGTGAACGGCAAAACCTTGGGCATTTACGCCTACGGCAAAATCGGCAGCATCGTGGCCGCTGCGGGCAAGGCATTGGGTGCGAGGGTAGTGTGCTGGGGGCGCGAAGGTTCGACCGGGCGCGCCAAGGCGGCTGGTTTTGAGGTTGCCAAAAGCCGCGAGGAGTTTTTCTCCGACGCCGATATCGTGAGCCTGCATCTGCCGCTCAACAAAGACACTCGCGGCATCGTCACGCGCGACGATCTGGCGCACATGAAGCCCAGCGCGTTGATCGTCAATGCCAGCCGGGCGGGCTTAGTTGCCGATGGCGCGTTGGTCGAAGCGCTCAAGACCGGCCGTCCTGGCATGGCGGCCGTCGATGTGTATGAGAAAGAGCCGGTGCTCGGCGCCAACCATCCGCTGCTCAAAATGGACAATGTCATCTGCACTCCGCATCTCGGCTACGTCACGCGCGAAAGCTACGAGGAGTATTACGCCGTCGTTGTCGACGATATCGTCGCGTTTGCCGCCGGCAAGCCAAGCAATGTTTTGAATCCCGAGGCGATCGGCAAAAAATAGCCACTCAAAGCGAATAACCGAGAAGTCCGACCGGGCGGTCGCGTCACTGCCTGGGCCGATTTGCGCACTTGCCGCATTCCTCGTTGTTTCTGATTGATTTTATTTTCAATTCTAATCTTACCCAATCGCGCTACGCTCGCCGCGGCGGAGCCGTTTTGCGTTTTTCCTGGCGGAATGCCAATTTGGACGGTGACTGATGCGTATCCTGGTAGTTGAAGACGACAAAAAGATCGCTTCCTTTGTGGCGCGCGGTTTGAAAGAAGCCGGATTCGCCGTCGATCAGGCGGAAAACGGCGAAGACGGGCTGCGATTGGCGCTGGCGCATCCGTACGACACCGCGGTGATGGACCTGATGTTGCCGAAGCTCGACGGTCTGAGTCTGATCGAAGAACTGCGAAAAAAAAAAGTGCTGACGCCGGTGTTGATTTTGAGCGCCAAGCGCAGCGTCGATGACCGGGTCAAAGGGCTGCAGGCCGGCGGCGACGATTATTTGACGAAACCGTTTTCCTTCGTCGAGCTGTTGGCGCGGATCCAGGCGCTCATTCGCAGGGCAACCCGCGAAACCGAACCCACCCGGCTTCTCGCCGGTGATCTGGCCATCGACTTGCTGGCGCGCGAAGTCACGCGAGCGGGAAGCCGCATCGAGTTGCAACCGCGCGAGTTTGCACTGTTGGAATATTTGATGCGAAATGCCGGCAGGGTGGTTTCCAAAACCATGATTCTCGAACATGTGTGGGGGTACGATTTCGATCCGCTGACCAACGTCGTCGATGTGCTGGTGTCGCGCTTGCGCAACAAAGTCGACCGCGAGTTCGAGAAAAAGCTGATTCAAACCCACCGGGGAGTGGGCTATGCGCTTAAAATTTCCTGAACGTTTTCAAAATACTCTCGCCTTCCGGCTCACCTTCTGGTACTCGGCAATTTTCATTCTCAGTTTTTTGATCTTATCCATTGTTTCCTATCTATTCGTGTTTTCCGCCATTCGCGACAACCGGAGGGTGATCAAGGCCGAGCTTTCAAAATACGTTTCGCTTGCGGAGGGCGGCGGAATCGAAGCGATTAAAGGCGAAAGCCTTAAACAGGCGAATCCCAGCCGAAGAAACTCATTCTTTGTCCGCGTGGTAGACCCAGCCGACGAGACTCAATTCTTGAGCAACCCACGGTTGTGGGAGCACTTCGACCTTACGCGCCCGCAGGATCAACTGCCGGAGGGCCGGTGGCATTATTACAGTTCCAGACGAGACGGTGATTTGCTGGAAGTGATGTCGGCGCGACTTCACGACAACAAGCTCTTGCAGATAGGCAAGAGCATTCAGGATCGAGGCGATGTCCTCCAGCATTTTCGTGACACGTTGCTCGCCACGATCATCCCCATGGCGCTCGTCGGATTTGCCGGAGGAGCGTGGCTGGCCCATCGCGCGCTGCGTCCGATTCGCAACCTCAGTGGTGTTGCCCGATCCATCGTTGATACCGGCCGGTTTGATACTCGAGTTCCGGGCAATAAGACCGGGGATGAGTTGAATGAGCTGGCGGTGTTGTTCAATCAGATGTTGGAGAAGATCGAGGTTCTGATCGGAGGCATGAAGGATGCCTTGGACAACGTGGCGCACGATCTGCGCACTCCCGTGACTCGGCTGAGAGGAGTGGCTGAGGCGGCTCTGCGAAGCGAGGGGAGCGGCGATATTTACCGTGAGGCTCTCGCGGATTGTTTGGAAGAATCCGAACGCATTATGACGATGCTCAATACCCTGATGGACGTCTCCGAAGCCGAGACCGGAACGATGAAGCTCTCGCTTGAAAACATCGACCTGGGGGCACTGATCAATGAGGTTGCGGAGCTCTACAATTACGTCGCCGAGGAGAAGAGCATCAAGCTTTCGACCAACGCACCGAAAGATCTCTATTTGCGGGCGGACCGCACCAGACTGCGGCAGGTGCTCGCCAATCTCGTCGACAACGCCATTAAATACACTCCGATCGGCGGACGCATCGACATAGAGGCGTTCACAAAAGGCCCGCAAGCGGTTGTGCTCGTCAAAGACAACGGGAGCGGAATACCGCTCGATGAAATTCCCCGGATATGGGATCGGCTTTACCGCGGTGATAAGAGCCGTTCACAACGAGGTCTCGGCCTGGGGCTCAGTCTCGTCAAAGCGGTAGTCCAGGCACACCACGGCCAGGTCAAAGCCGCTCCGAGCCCGAGCGGCGGCTCTGTTTTTTCCGTGTATTTGCCGCTGCTTCCCGCCGCTTAGTCTCCTACCTCTCAGAAATGTAATCTTCTGGAAAGCTCCCAGCAACGCAATCGCGTTACTTCGCTTCCGGTGCCAGGTAAAAGTTTGTCAATGCATCGGTGTGTCGGGAGGATTGGGAGTGCAAGGAATTAATAGAAGAAGCCTGGCGTTTCGCTATCGCTTGGATCGAAGCATCCGAAACCTTGTCATGAAGGCCATGAATGCGATGACCCCGGCTTCGAGTGATCAGGGGATGAATTTTCGGTCGGAGCAAATCAAGAGAATCCTCGTAGTCCGGAGTCTCTTTCGCATGGGAGATGCGATACTCGCGACCCCGGCGATCCTGTTGTTACGCGACAATTTCCCCGACGCGCAAATCGACTTTGTTGGATCGAGCCTGTCCAAAGCGCTTTTTGAAAAACTGCCGATCGACCGTCACTTCGAAGTTTATCGAAGTTTTCCCCGGGCTAGCTGGTCCTATCTCGTGTTGCTGAAAAAGATCCGCGAGACGAGATATGACCTGGCCTTCGATGCGAGCGGCTCGAGCGCTGCATTGGGTTCCTTCATCGTCGGGTTCTCAGCCGCCCGCCTGCGCGTCGGAGTGCGAGGAAAGTGGGACCGCTGGTTCAATGTCCGGCTTGATCGGCCGGATGCAAAAAACAAATATCGCACTCTTCCCGAATTGATCGGCTCTTTGGGACTGCAAAGTCGGCGGGTTTACCCGAGATTGGTCTTATCACCCGCGGAGATCGAACAGGGCAGATCTAGGATGCGAACGCTAATTCGCGGCAACGAAGCTCCGATTGTCGGTATTTTTGTCGGCGGGCGAAAGAGCCGAGGCAAACGTTGGGCCCGAGAAAATTTTCTCGCACTTGCTAACCGGCTGCTCGGCGCACGCGCGCAGCTGGTCACTTTTGTTGGCCCGGAAGAGAAAGAGCTGCTCGCGTATTTTCAGCAGGAGCTGGGGGGCAACGCGCGGACCCTATTCGAGCCCGACGTTCGAGCGTTCGCGTCGCTCGTCGCTCATTGCAATCTCTTCGTCGGGTGCGATAGCGGCCCGGTGCATCTTGCCTGCGCACTGCGCGTACCAACGGTCGCTATTTTTCTAAAAAACGAACTTGATCACTGGGGTCCTCCGGCCGATCTTGGCTGCATCATTGGCCCGGAAGAATCCGTGTCAGTCGACGCCGTTTTCGAAGCCTGCGTCCGGGAGTATTCAAATCATCGCTCAAAAGCCGGTACCGGGAGTTTGTGCGTATCCCCCCGAAATAAAACAAATGCAAAAATGCCATACATCGAGTCTGACGATTATGCCGATCGGTGAGCAGCCTCCATCCGCTGAAATTGCGTCCCAGGAGACAAAGGATCCCGCCGTTTACTGGATCATCGCCTTTTTTATCTTTTGTGTTTGGCTCTTATTCTCGAATCTCCTGGGTGCGGCGCTTTTCGAGCCGGATGAAGGCCGAAATGCCGAAATTGCGAGGGAGATATTGCTACTCAAGGACTGGGTGACGCCGCATTATGATTTTATCCCACGCTTGGACAAACCAATTTTATTTTTCGATGTCGTTGCGCTGTCATACAAACTGTTCGGTATTTCGGAATGGTCGTCCCGTCTTTCCTCCGCGTTGGCGGCCCTGGGTTGCCTCTTCTTAACCTATTTTTTGTCCCGCACATGGTTCGGGCGTTCAGTCGGCCTCTGGAGCGCCTTGATTTTGCTGACGAGCGTCGAGTTTTTTGCTCTTTCGCAGATCGTGATTTTGGACATGCTCCTCACTTTCTTTTTGACCCTAGCGCTCTGCTGCTTTGTCTTGGGCCAGTCCCGAGTCGATCGAGGTAACGGAAGAGCACAATTTCTTCTAATGTACGCCGCGATCGGAGCCGCCACGGCGACAAAGGGTCCGATCGGGTTTCTGCTTCCCGCGGCCGTCGTTGTTTTCTACATGCTTCTCACGAGACGATGGGTATTGCTCCGATCTATGGAGCTGCCTTGGGGAGCAATGCTTCTAGTTGTCGTCGCCGCGCCATGGTACGTTCTCGTCGAATATCGCAATCCGGGGTATTTGCATCATTTCATATGGGAGGAAAACGTCGCTCGTTTTGCGACCACGGAATTTAAGCGCACCGGGCCCTGGTATTATTTTCTTGCTGTCTTGAGTGGGGGATTTTTACCGTGGACGACTCTGCTTCCGCTCACTATCCGTAACCTTTGGAAACGGCAGCTCGACAGCGAACGTCTGTTTTTGACTTTGTGGATTGTTCTTCCGCTGCTTGTTTTTTCGCTGTCGTCCTCTAAACTGCCCCATTACGTTCTTCCGGTATATCCGCCTCTGGCTATCATGGTTGGGGCGACCATCGAGCCATTGCTGAGGGATTCTTCGCTCAAAACACGCTGGTTTCTAGCTTTTCCGCCCGTTTATTTTTTTCTGTTGTCCTTCGGAGTCATTCTTGTATTTCTGTGGCCGGGGTTTCTCCCAGATCGCCTCCAAGTATACGTGCACACCACTTGTCCACGGGTATCGTAGCCGCTCTCATATTCGCCCTCGTCGGTATTCGGAGGCACCGCTGGCGACGGCAGGGTTTCCTATACCTTGCCACAAGTGTAGGCTTCGTGTTGTTCATCCTGTGTGCCGAACTGATAGTGGTGAC
>Ga0209640_10006000_pt1 | contig 10628 bp, 4 predicted proteins | sample RifCSP10_1_FD_184018 | JGI IMG/M metagenome (GOLD analysis project Ga0209640, IMG submission 184018) | Soil microbial communities from Rifle, Colorado - Rifle CSP2_sed 10_1 (SPAdes) (version 2) | ecosystem: Environmental > Terrestrial > Deep subsurface > Rock core/Sediment | place: Rifle...
TTAAATCGGCATTGACAGGTATCGGGACTGAATGCTAGTGCCGGGTCGGTCCATTCCATCTGCATTGTGGCTACAACGTTGAAGAACTCCGATTTCTGATCAACCTGGATAATCTGTTGCAGTTTGACTCCAACCTGAACCTCAATCGGTCGCCTGACTACAGGATTTCCGGCACTTAGAGCCTTACCCGTTAAAACTTCAAGTGCATTAACTCCCACCAGTAAGCGATACCCACCAGTTGTAATTTGCTCACCCTTGCAGCAGCTTGAAACTTCCAGTGTATAATTTCTGCCACCGTCTTTAAAGGTATATTCAAAACTTCCACTCCTTTGTTTCCCCTCAAGATTTCCGCTCCTAACGGGCTTTTCCCCGTAATCATGGAGAACAATAGTAGGTATCAAGTCGCCCGAGGTTGGCTCAATGAACACGTAGAGCGTATCGCCCGGGTTAAAGTCGTTTAGGGCAAAAAAGGTTGAAGTCTTGTCGGAGGTTAATTCACCTTTAATTTCCTGCACCCTGATCCCAGCACGGGTGGCAGCCTTGTCTAGTATAGCGATAGTTTCACCCATTGGTTCAGCTTTTCCTGTCAAAACATTAGGGGCGTCCAATCCGATCAGTAGCTGGTAATCACCAAATGTCATTCTTCCTATAGCTGCTGATAATGCACCTCCTGCCACAAGTCTATAATCACCCTCATTCGGAATCTTAAACTCAAATGCGGCGGCATAACCTCCTCCCGAATCGTCATCCCAGATTAAGAAATACTTATTCCGGATTTCTTGGATAGCCGCCAGAGGATCTTGTCCGGCGGAAGTAGCACGTTCAATAGCACTTCGGTACTCTTTTTCCAAAGTCACCAAATCAAGGGAAGCGTCAATCAATCCTATACCCGGATCAAGATTTCCCGAAGTACCTTTCATATAAACAAAGAGTCTATCTCCATGTTTAAGATTGGGCAGTAGGTAAATAATAAACCTTCCTGGCTCAATCTTGCCTGTTAGTACCTGAACTTTGGTATTGCCCTTTGCCTGGGCAGACCCAAGACCAATCAACAGGTTTATTAAAATAACGAGGAAAGTTATGGTCCGCATTATCATGTTTATCACCAATATTGATTTTCGCTTTTCGCGCCATATCACACGGCACTCGCACGTAGCACAGGCCCTGATGCGGCGCGTATCGATCTTATACAATGCCAGATATCGAGGCCACTGCATAGTCTACCCCTCTGCGACATCACTTTGAAACAGGACCGGTGCGCTGATAGTAGATTTTCATCGAGGGTCTCGTATCGCCCTCCTGCACCTCCCGGCTGTCCAGAGAGCCAAGCATCTGGATGAGTTTCGCCACAATACCCGTCCACCCCGTCTGGTGACTCGCCCCGAGGCCTGCGCCGTTGTCGCCGTGGAAGTACTCATAGAAGAGGATGTAGTCACGTCAGTGCGGGTCGGTCTGGAACTTCTCAGTCCCACACCGTAGACGGGTCTTCTGCCTTCCTCAATCCGCAGGAAGATGCGCGTGAGCCTCCGCGCGATCTCCATTGCGACTTCATAGAGGTTCATCCGGCGTCCCCCGAACCGGTGGGACACTCCACTGTCATGCTCCGCTCGTTAGTGGTTTGGTTAGTCATGTTTATTTCTCTTTCTGAAGCTCATTCACCAGTCCGCGAACACGGGGATTATTTGGAGACAGCTCAATGAGTTTCTCTGCATATCTCATTGCCGCCTCAAGGTTTCCTTTATCACGATTGAAATAAACCAGTGCATATAAGACCTCACGGTCATTGGGATGACGGGCGTGTGCTTCGTTAAGCACCTTTAATGCCTGAGATGTCTTGCCAATGTTATCGAGTGCTACTGCATAGACATAGCTATAATGCGGATTGTTAGGGTTAAGTCTTGCCGATTTCTCCAGTGCTTCAACTGCTTCAGAAATTTGCTTCTTCCGTACTAGCAATAAGCCAAGAGCATGATAAACATCAGCATTCTGAGGCGAGATCTTAAGTGCCTCGCGCAGCAGGGGCTCGCCTTCCTCATCCCTTCCCTGCATACGATATAAATCAGCAAGATTTACATAAGCCTGAATAAAAGAAGGCTGTAATTTCAGTGCTGTTCGATAGGATGACTCGGCTTCAGCGAACCTCCCAAGTTGAGCATAAAGCAACCCTAGATTGAGATGAGCTTCAGGGCGATCCGCGTTAGCAAGCTGGGCTACGGTATATTCATCTATAGCCTTTTCAAACACTGTAAGCTGTTCGGCTGTTAGCTTATCCTTTGGCGCCGAAGCAAGTATAGTAATAGCCTTAATCCGAACTGTGCGTACCGGATCCTTCAATAAGTTAAATGCGAGTTGCGGTCGAACACCTGGCTCCACCGCCTCAAGCGCATCTAAGGCTGCGGCTCGAATCATGGGATCACTGCTACTAAGACCAAATTTGACTGCATCTATTGATTCAGAGCTTAGGTACCGACTTAATTCCCTAAGTGCCGTTGCGCGGGCGATATTTGGTGACGTTGTATCCTTGGCTAGGTTTGCTAATAACTCTTCTACTGAAGGAGCCCCTGTGCGACCAGCATAAAGGGCTTCTGCATAGCTCTGGTAACCTTTTCTTTGCGGGCTGTACCATTTATTTATCTGGTCTTCTGCCCATTGTGGAGTGCGGTCACCGTGGCATTTATTGCAGGCATTTGGGGTTCCAATCTTAACTGAAAGATCAGGCCTGGGGATTCGAATACTGTGGTCATGTCGTGGATCTATTACCATGTAAGTTGTGACCGGCATGTGACATTCGACACAACTTGTCCCTGCAGAACCCATTTTGTGAAAATGGTGTAATGTCGAGTCATACTTCGAATTGAGGTGACATTGAGTACAGACACCGTTTCCATCAGCCCTCATCTTCAAACTGTGGGGTTCATGGCAATCGCTGCATGTCACCCCCTCATGATACATCTTGCTTTGAAGGTAAGATCCGTACTCGTAAACCTCGCCTTGGATTTGCCCATCGGCATGATACATATCTTCTTCGAGCAATGTAGGTAAATGAGTATCCATGTATGGTTTCCCAAAAGCGTGATCTTTCCAAATCACACTCCGGCGCGAGTGACATGGGGCACACGTTTCAATCTCTATGTTTGTGATACGTGGTTCGCTCCTTATTGCTCTGCCAGTTTGTGGATCAACAGTCCACTTTATTCCCTTTCTTTCGTCGAGCCTCACTACCAAGCCCTTACTATAGCCCAAGTTCTTATTTTCACTCTCACTCCTTTTTGCCCACTCGACATGTAGAGACCCCGGGCCATGGCAGGCCTCGCATGACACGTTGATTTCAGACCAGGTCGTATTGTATTTATTTAATTTCTGATCGTAATTCTTCTTCAGATTTGTTGAGTGGCAATCGGCACACATATAGTTCCAGTTCTGGTTTGGGCCTGTCCAGTGAAGGATGTCATCGTGTATGATTTTTTCATTCGGGTAAAGGTGAAACCAGCGCTGGCCACCTTCGCTTTTAGGACGGCTATCCCAGGCAATACTGAGGGCCTGAAGGCGGCCGCCTGGAAACTCGATGAGGTATTGCTGGAGTGGATAGACCCCGAATGTGTACTTTATTTCATAATCGTGGAGCTTGCCATCAGGGCCGTCTGTGCGGACCATGAATTTGCTGTCACGTCTATTAAACCTGGATTTGAGACCATAATAGGTGAACTCTTTATCGTTGAAATCACCCAGCACGGTTTTCTCGCTTGCCACCTGCATGGCGAGGTCATGATGCGAGCCCGACCAGAGTTTATATTGCTCCTGGTGACAGTCAGCACAAACTTCACCGCCTACGAATGTTGCAGAGACATCAATTTGAATTGATGGAGTTTTTTGAGTTGCATATTCGTCTTGGTGTTTTTGCTTTAATAGATTTTTAACAAGAAGCAAACTTATTAAAACGACTATTAAGATGGCTATTAATGAGTAAGTGATATAGCTTTTTCTATTTTTTCCTGCATGCGCTTTTCCCTTTTTATCCAGACTTTTTGATTTTTCAACCATGATTCCTAACTGACGTTACGTACATTTTACACTTTGTCATGCACGTATGTTCTCCCGCTCAAGCTTGCACTCGAATGTTTTAATCGAGTGACATGCGGGGACAAGATTTATCGCACATCCCTCCATTGTCATACCCGAGTGTTACCCGCTTCATGCATTCGGGTACAGGCTTTATCGGGTATCCATAAACGCTTTGGATTCCCGCTTAAAGCATGCGGGAATGACAGCTTTATACCCACCTTGGGTGCATGGGTGTGTAACATCAGTTCCTAAACAAGAATAAAAGTGAGTTCGATTCTATAACCTCTTTTCCTTCGGGAGAATTTCATATTCTCTTTGTGTAATACCAATTCTATCAAATATTAGTGCATTCAAAAAGGGTTGGTATTTCTCCAGCAATGATACGAAGAAGCTATAAAGTAGGGGCTGATACCCTCATCGGGATCTGAGGTAGCGACCAAGAGGAAGGGTTTTTAGGGAACCGTAACCCTAAAAGCTCGTTCGGGGAACGATCCCTACATTTCTTTATTGTAATGACGGGTTTCGTTATGCACTATTAACAAATCGAAATGATATAATACAGATACTGTACTCAAAAAGGAACGGCCCGCTCTGTACGGGGCGGGCCAGGTGGTTTCCATCATAGCTAGTTAATCCTATGCCATGTCTAGCGCGGCCTCATTCTCGTATAATTGCTTCTGATCTTCAGCACTGACTTGCTACGGCTTCACCTCAACCGTGACCTTCACGATCTTGCCGGTGAACTTGTTGTCGTGTTCCTTGTAATCCGCGGTCACCGGCGTGTTGGTTTCGTTTTCCCAACCCCACGATTACTCGACGCTCAGCACGGACTCTGCTTCTTTTTGCTCGATTGTCTTCTGATCCTCCTTGCCGAGCTTGGCTTCGCCGACTTGGACCGTCACCTTATTGATCCTCCCGTTGAACTTTGCGGATGCACCATAATCAGTCACCCACGTAGCATCATCCGTTCCTACATCAGCCGTTTCATCGGCAGAGAAAGCATAAGGATTTGTGTTTTCAATCTTCCCTTCAGCAACCTTGCTGCCGTTCACAGTAATTGTTCCGGTACCGCCTGCACCCGGTTTGCCGCCATCTGATTTGAAATTAAAAACGATAGTGTATTTGCCGGGCTTGAGTGCCTGAGTTGCGCTTACGGAATATTGCTGCCATCCAACCCAGTTATAGGTAAAAGATGGCTTGCCATTTTTCAGATACAAAGCATATCCTCCAAATGCCCCACCCTGGCAAAGAATAACGCCATTGCTATTGGCTGGCACCTCCACGTCGGCTGTAATGGTGAACGAACTATTCTTCACGTTGATGAAAGCATTTTCCATCATCCCAACCATGCCTTCATAGAGGGTGAGCTTTGTTCTTCCGCCCATCAGGTCGGGACGTCCGGCTAATCTTGGATCGAACCGCTCAACGGCACGGTCATCAATGGGAAGCACATGATATTTCTCAGCTTCCTTCATAAACAAATCCTGAAGTTCTTTCAGCTTCTGCGGATTTTGTGCAGACAGGTCTGTTGACATACTGAAATCTTCATTCACATTATACAGCGCCCAAACATCATCTGTCAGCTGTTTGTCAGGTACAGGCACCCATGGAAATCTGTGAACCGTGCGTGCAAACCATCCATCGGAATAAATGCCGCGGTTGCCAAACATTTCGAAGTATTGAGTGGTATGCCTGTCTTTTGCATTGGCATCATCAAAACTGTGTAGCATGCTGATACCTTCCATGGGCCATTGCTCAATGCCATTCACGATTTTGGGCTGCGGGATTTTAGATGCTTCCAGAACGGTTGGTGCAATGTCAATAACATGAGAAAACTGTGAGCGGATTTCTCCTTTGGCTTTAATGCTATTGGGCCAATGAATAACCATTCCGTTACGGGTGCCACCAAAGTCGGAAGCCACCTGTTTGGTCCACGTGAATGGAGTATCGGTCGCCACCGCCCAGCCGGCGGCAAAATGCGGATAAGTGTTGGGACTGCCCCATTCGTCAATATATTTTAACTTTTGCTCCATGCCTTCTTGAAGACCGTTCAAAGCGGCAAGTTCATTATATGTGCCGTTCATGCCTCCTTCAGCGCTTGCTCCGTTATCGCCTACGATGTAGATGAATAAGGTGTTATCCATTTCACCCATGTCTTCAATAGCCGAAACAAGGCGCCCGATTTCATAATCGGTTTGTTCGGCAAAGCCGGCAAACACTTCCATCTGCCGGGCAAAAACTTTTTTCTCATCGGCAGAGAGATGATCCCAATCTTTGATGTCTTTAGGTTTGGGAGCCAGTTGCGTGTTTTGAGGCACGATGCCCATTTGTTTTTGCCGAGCCAAAGTTTCTTCGCGCAATTTGTCCCAGCCCTCATTGAATTTGCCTTTGTATTTATCAGCCCACTCTTTTGACACATGATGCGGAGCATGAGTAGCACCTGTGGCAAAATACACGAAGAATGGTTTATCGGGAGTTAAAGCTTGCTGGAACCGCATCCATGCGATTGCCTGGTTTGTCATGTCAGTGGTGAAATGATAATTAGGGTCATGCGGCACTTCTACCTTAGTAACACCGTCATAAATCAATGGAGCATATTGATTGGTTTCTCCCCCGATGAAACCGTAGAACTTATCGAAACCGGAATGAGTGGGCCAGCGGTTATAAGGACCGGAAACAGAAATTTCCCAGGGCGGAGTTTCGTGATATTTCCCGAAAGCAGCCGTGCTGAAACCATTTTGTCTCAGCACTTCTGCCACAGGCGTGATGGTTTGCGGACGAACACCTGTGTTTCCCGGAAATGCCGTCGCAAGTTCCATAATAGCTCCCGCATTGTTGCTATGGTGATTGTAGCCCGTCAGCAATGCTGTGCGTGTAGGTGAACACAATGCCGTTGTGTGAAAACGATTATACCTGATACCATTGGCTGCCACTTTATCCAATGTGGGCATGTTGATGGGTCCGCCAAAAGCGCTTGGCGCACCAAAGCCCATATCATCAATCAACACGATGACGACATTGGGTGCGCCTTTGGGTGCCTTCACTTCGAACCGCGGCGGGGCCTTAGCTTTGCGCGCATCGAGCTCGGTGATGGGTGGGTATTCTGGCTCACGAACGGGAAGAACCGTCCGGTCGATCCCGTCCGGCATGACCTTCTCCTGCGCAGCGGCGAGGCCGGACAGACCGGCTGCCGCCAGGACCTGCATGCCTAAAATCACGACCAGTAGAAAACCGAAAAGTGATATAACGAGTTTTTGTTTCACTTCATTTTACCTCCTATGTTTTACTCTTCATGATTCAAGCTATTTTATTTAGAACCTAAATCCTATCCCAATTTGGGGTCCATACGTCCATGTGTTCCACTCAAAGCGATCATTACCACTTCCCTTATCGTAGTCATTGTATAGTGCTCGGTATCCGATTAATGGAGTTATTCTATACCATGGTAATTCATATCCGATCGAAGTAACAATATTCCATGTAAAGTCAGATGAAAAGCTAAAACCAAAGCCTCCTATATCACTTCTAAGAACAAAAGTCAGCTTTTTGATTAATTCTAATTCAATACGTCCACCAACAATAAAATCAACCCAATTCTGACTGTCGTCAACTTCTTTATAAAGTAAAACCTGAAAGCTTTCTTTTTACCCGATATAACGTGAGTTAAATCCAGTAAATTAGAAATAAGCTTGAAGCTGTGCCCTAAATATGTTTTCGTCAATATCACTAGCATTCGTAAAAGTGTTTTTAATGAAAGAATAATTAAGCTGAATCTTCCAATTGTGGCTTCTTGACATGTAGAAATTAAGTCCAGGTGTAATTTCATACTCCAGGTCTGGTCCGGGTACATCGTCATCAAAATCAATAAGTGCAAATCTCCCAGCAACCTCTATAAGGGTAGGAATCAAAAAGATACCACTTTGAATCCTAAATCCCTGGTCTGTTGGACTTGCAAACTGACTGGAAAGTGGGTCTATATTCCTTAAGTCGTACTCTGCCTCAAGACTAAAAATATAATATTTAAAGTTTATATCCGCTGTAAACTCGATGAAATTAGCTACTGGATTTGCAGCATCGGGACCGAATATATCTTCATATCTTTGCGTTATATCGTTATCAGGGCTTTTCCTATCTATATTAAGCCCTGGCATTCCCGCAACTGCAGCAGAGATAGCTATAAGGGGCGTCCCTTTCGGTCCAAAGTTCGGTACCATATTGTAACTCCCGCCTGTGGGAAACTGTCCCTGTTCATACCTTAGTTCACCGCAACAAGGAGTAAACTGTACTCTTCCAACATAAAGGAGATTCGAATCTGTGCTTATAGCGTTGCTTCCATCCCCATTAAATACCCCAGCACCATAAACAATATAGTTCCCAAGAACCCCATAAGTTCCTGCCCCTATATCTCGTGCAAGACGAAACTCTTCATCGAGAATCGACCTTTCTACAAACTGTAGTTCATGAGCTGAAGTGAGGTGCTCTCTAGTGAATGGAACCTTATATTGACCTCCCCTCGGAGCAATTTGCATGTCATAAGAAACGTCAAAAAACGCATCTCTCAGCTCTAAATCGCCACTATCAGCACTCACTTGAATGTAGTAAAGGAACCACGGTCTAAAGGCGTTTCCACTCCACTTTAGTCTAAGCCTTCTTATCTCGAAATCCGTGGCTGTAAGCTCATTAGTTGTATCATTTACAGAGAATTGAAACTGACCAAGTATATTCATTTTCATTGAAAAGTTCCCATCTTTTGTTTTAAAGAAAAAACCATCTTTGTAGCCTGCCTCGAACTTACTCTGCCACCCTTCCTTTTCCTCAGCTTTTTGTTTGATTATTTCTTCCTCCATTTGTTTCTTTTCTGCTTCTCTCTCGGTCTCTAAAGCCTCAATCTTTTTTTTAAGCCCTTCAATTTGCTCTTGGTTCTGCCTCTCTATTTCTTCAATCTGTCTTTTAAGCTCTTCAATTTGTTCACTGCGAGTTTGCGCCAGTACGTTTTCACTAAGAAATGGCAAAAGAAGAAATCCAACGACCAATGCTCTGATTGAAACCTTCATCACTTCATCTCCATTTGCATGAATGTTTGCGAGGGTGATTAACAAAGAAAAATTAATTTGATATGCGGAATGGCATATTCGAGCTTAACTGCCTACTGAACACTAAGAATTTCACCCTCGGCGAAAATTGGGATTCTGTGATTCGCACACATCTTAATGCCTTACTTAATCATCTTGTACCTTGGAAACTCACAACATGTCTAGAATATGAAAGCAATTCCAAGCACTGGGCCGTGCAACCAAAATTTGCTTTCAAAGCTATTACTTCCACTTTCAGTGGAGAAGTCATCGTATAGTGCTCGGTATCCGATAAGTGGGGTTATTCTGTACCAGGGTAATTCATAACCGATCGCTGAAACAATATTCCATGCAATTTTAGATGAAGAACCAAGCCCAAAACCTCCTATATCACTTCTAACTTCAAAAGTTAGTTTTTTATAAAAATTCAACCCAATCCGTCCGCCAACAATAAAATCAACCCATTTCCGACTCTTATCTATTTCCGAAGATAACATCCCTAAGGAGCCATGGATGTCTAACTCATTATTCAGATGCCAGTAACGTCCGCCGGCGAGGAAATCTAAGGTAACAGACGGCTTTGCTTTTTGGACAAAGCTATTGTATGGACTTCCGATGTCCCAGGTGCCTGCTCGGTATAACCCCCCAAATTCTAGGATGAATAACTTGCTAGTCAATCCAACGTTGACGGAATTCGAATTCGGGAGACTTATATTTCCACTGTCTGATAATTTCGAATACACCGTGTCCACAAAGCCTCCAAACTTGCCTTTCCACCATGCTTCGCCGTGAAACATGAATGCAATATCGAGATCCTTAGCTAGATCAAGAAAGCTAGCATCTACATCGGCAGTCGCTCCATTAACTGTTATGTCTGCGTTAAGACCCGTAAACCATACATATGGTATTAATATAAATTCCCAATGTTTTGATTTAGAGGTTTGAGAGTAGGAATCAGCTCCAGCGTCATTAGCAGCGTAAAGCCTACTGCCCGTGTTTTCACCGACTGTGCCAGTTGAATCCATCTCATTAAGAGCAAATTCATCTGACAAGCCTTGAGATACACTGATTCTTTCGCTGGCAAAAATGCCGGAGTTTTTCTTACTTGATACTCCTTGGACATCGGATACTGACAGGTCTCGATTGGGTTCTTTTACCTCTTCAGATCCAAGATAAATGGTGTCTGATTCCCGATACCCTGCATTTAATCCTACGGGAGGGATTTTAGTTTGGGGAGTGTCCTGTTCATATAAGCATAATCCGGCACACTGACTGAAAGCGGACTGGCTGCCAAGACCGAAAATCAGTAAAGTGATTGTTAAGGTTACAAATATAATAGGTATCCTTATCCTTTTGAAAATGAGAAGTGAATTGTGACAACTGGTCACTTTTTCAAATTTAGACTTACTATTTTTAACTGTGGTAATTTCTCTCATAGCTTTATTTCCTCCTATCTCTCCTTGGATTTAATCAATAGCCTTCAAATTCTACCAC
>Ga0209640_10006001_pt1 | contig 10628 bp, 10 predicted proteins | sample RifCSP10_1_FD_184018 | JGI IMG/M metagenome (GOLD analysis project Ga0209640, IMG submission 184018) | Soil microbial communities from Rifle, Colorado - Rifle CSP2_sed 10_1 (SPAdes) (version 2) | ecosystem: Environmental > Terrestrial > Deep subsurface > Rock core/Sediment | place: Rifle...
GGCACAGGATGGCCAGAAAGATTAGCGCTCGTAGAAAAGAGCATGCCGCACTCAGAAAGCAGCTCCTGCAGCCCCGCATGATCAGGCACTCTGACAGCAATGCCTCCCGTAGGAGATTGTAAATAGTCAGGCACATCTTTACCAGCTGGCACAATCAATGTCAGTGGCCCCGGCCAAAAAGCCTGCGCCATCTGCGCCACTGGGCCCGATTGTAGCACAGGGCTCAATGTGCGAGCAGCCTGAAAACTTGGCACTAAAACAAGATAGGGCATACCCGATCGTTGCTTAATGCGATCAAGCTCATTTTTGCCCGCGTGCGATGCCTTTGCAAGAAGACCCAAAACGGTGTCTGATGTCCCTGCAACTACTGCCCCATTTTTGATTTTTTCTGCCACCGCTTTAATCGCTGCATGATCGTGCCAATCAACTCTTTGTATCATATCTTTGCTCTTATTTGTAAATAAACAATTCAACAGAGTGGGATAATTTCTTCTTTGACATTTTTGCTTTTTATTCTATAGTAAGCTATAACATTTGAAATAGGAATATTCATCGTAAAATTGCTGCTATACAGCACGTTTACACCACTCGAATCGAATGATTTGAAGTAACAAAAAAATCGAACAATAGATTTTTAACTCTGGGGAATCAAGAATGAAGAATCTCAGCTCGCAAAAACAGACTCAATCAAAAAGCACTGTCTCTGGCAAGCAATATAGCTATAGCGAGATTATTGAATTCTTAGACGCGCGATGGAATAGCGATTTGCAAGATCCAGCACTTACTACTATCAAAGCATTAGATAAGGCGTTTGGTAATCTTTCTCAACAAATGAATACTGTTCTCATTAGCGGAACCAATGGAAAAAGCTTAACCACTCACTTCACCGCTCGTTTGTTAAAAGAAGAGGGAATTGAAGTTGGTGCATTTAGCGCTCCGCATATCCTTACGTACAATGAACGTCTCAGCTGGAATGGCGAGATCATTTCAAATAAACAATTTACCGACGTTGCAAATGAAGTATTGCAGGCTGTGAGTACGCTGAATCTTAATCCACATGCACTTGATGTCCTTACTATGATGGCGCTTCTTTACTTTTCACAGCAAAAGGTTGAAGTCGCTCTTCTTGAAGCAACCAATATCAGCGGCATTGATCCTGTAATGATTTGCAAGCCAAAAATAACAGCTATCACTCGCATCACTGATTTTGAGCAAACAGAAAAAGGAACTGCCCTTCTTGAATCGACCATTAAAAAAATTATTTCTGTTGTTGAAAAAAATACACATGTGGTATCTGCCGATCAAAGTAAAATAAACTTACTGCTTATGCAAAAATATGCTGAGCAGCAAGGCGCTACATGGGCTATGCCTATTCGTAAACTTGCACAGCTACCTTATCCCTATGAGCAATTGCATGGCAGAAGTGCTGCCCTTGCAGAACGCATTGCGTATCTCTATGTAAATAACGTTTTACCTGAAGATACCGTTATTGTATCCAACAGCTTGCTTGTAAAGCCTAAAGGGCAACGTGGCCGTCCAACACTTGAAGCAAAGCGTAAATCGGAATTAAATCCTCGCCGTACTATAGAGCAATTTTGGAAAGATACCATGAACGCTCTTTCAGGGCGCTTTCAACTTCTTGATAAAGAAAAACCAACAATTCTTTTGGACACTGCAAATAACTTAGATGCTTTCCAAAATTTATTACTTGGTATCCGCCTGTTACATTATCACCGTCCGTTAAAAGGACTCACCCTTATCCTTGGTAATGATAATGAATCCCTCAATATTGCTGAATTTTTAAAACAACTTCGTTACTTTTTCAAAAAAACATCGGGAAGCGTCATCATTTGCCCAACAACGCAGATTCCCGGGCATACGGGCGCTGCATCATGGGATCCTGAAAAAGTCAGCAATGATATTAAGAGTATGAAAATAAAAGCAAAATCAGCACGCAGCTTTAAAGAAGCATTCGAAGCTGCACAAAAATCCGTTGATGAGCGCTATGGTCTGGTGGTAATCGCTGGATCATCTACAATTGTTACTGAATACTGGCGTTATAAGGGCATTAAGAAATTATGATCATTGTGATTCAGATTGTTCTTATTTCTGCTTGTGCTGGAATAGTATATGGATGCTCCTTTGTATTACAACAAAGGGGCATTTTATCTACAAGCACTCTTGCTCCATCCCGATTGCAGCAATTCGGTTTTTTTCTTGCACGCATTCTCACTCTCGTTTTGACTGGCTATTATCTATTGCGATCTCCGATGATACCATCTATACTGGGTTCAATTACCTTTTTCAGTATGTTTTGGCTAGTAATCTTAGCGGTAAGGACACGAGCATATGAACGGACTTGATCTTGTGGAAAGCGAACAATGGCTTATTGGACAATTCTTTGGAGTAGACCATCCGTTTTTGCGTATCAATAAGGCAACAATCATATACACATGGATTACGCTCGCCATTATTACACTTTTTTTAGTAGCAGGACGCTCCTTTCTTTCCAGAAAAAAAGGAGTTGGTACTTTTATCATTCTTAAATTTATTAGCTTTTTTGTTGATCTGATCAAACAATCGCTTCCTGTATTTTCTATGCGACACTTTGTATTCATAACAACAACATTTTGTTTTGTATTTGCATGTAATGCTGTTGCACTCATTCCCTGGATGGAAGAACCAACTATCGATTTAAATACCACGCTCGCTTTTGGGCTTATTGCATTTCTCTATGCGCAATGGACTTCTATCACTACTGGCGGACTCTGGGCGTACATTAAGGGATATTTTTCACCCTTCTTTATCATGTTTCCACTCAATGTAGTCGGAAGACTCGCTACCATCGTTTCTATTTCATTTCGCCTCTTTGGAAATATTTTTGGCGGATCAATTATTAGTGGTATTTATCTGCATGCAATTCAAGGCCACTTTTTATGGGAAATTGTTGGTATTATAAGCGGTATGAATATTTTAATTACTCTCTTTTTTGGATTATTTGAAGGCTTTTTACAAGCATTTGTATTTGGTATGCTTTCACTCACGTATCTTTCGTTAGCACTACAAGGTGAAGGACATTAAATGGCTGGATTTGCAGAATATTTTCACTTTGGAACCATCGCACTTACGGCTGCTATCAATGCTATTGGCGTTGGTATCGGGCAAGGAATCACAAGTAAAAATGCTATTGAAAGCATGAATCAACAGCCAGCTGCTGCTGATGAAATACGAAACACCGCCATTATGGGTATGGCATTGAGTGAAACAGCCTCTATTATGGGCACCTTTATTTCAATTTTATTATTGTTGCAAACTCGCGCTGTAGCTAATTCGTATTACAGCTCACTTGCAGAAATTGGCATCGCATTTGCTATTTGTTGCACTGGCCTTGTGCTTGGACTCGTCTCGGCGCTTCCCGCACGTGCAGCATGCATGGCCGTAGCTCGGCAACCTTTTTTTAGTCGAGAAATTACACGATTCATGATGATTGTATTATCGCTCTTGCAAACGCCTATTATTTTTGGATTTATCGTTGCGCTCTTTATTCAAAGCCAAGCTGGATTGGTTACCACTATGCGCGATGCATTACGCTTAGTTGCAAGCGGTATGTGTATTGGATTAGGAAGTATTGGCCCAGCAATTGGCCTTGCTCTTTTTGCAGAAAAGGCTTGCCAAGGTATCGGAAAAAATCGGGATGCATATGGCTCAGTCTTTTCATTCACGCTCATTAGCCAAGCAATTATTGAAACACCTATTATTTTCTCATTAATTGTATCCATTTCATTACTCTTTCTTGTGCCAGAATTGGAGCAGGAAGATCTTCTGAATGGCATCACACTATTAGCTGCAGGGCTCTGCACAGGAATAGGAACATTTGGCCCTGGTATCAGCTCAGGAAAAACAGCAACTGCCGCGGTTGAGCAAATTGCAATAAATCCAGAACTACAAGCTACGCTTTCTCGTGTTACTATATTTTCACAAGGGTTAATTGAGTCATCAGCAATTTATGCCGTATTAATTTCTTTCATTTTACTATTTTGGTTATGAAGATAAAACGAATACCGGTTGTATACATCATCACTAAGTTAGAATTGGGGGGCGCACAAAAGGTGTGCCTTTCTTTATTTAAAGCATTACAGCAAAAAGGATATGCTGCGCATCTTATCTCTGGAAAAGAAGGGCCGCTGGTGCAGCAGATCAGTAATCATGAGCAAGTGTTTCTTCTTTCTTCGATGCAACGAGAAGTTTCCCTAGCTGCACTCTGGAATGAATGGATCAGTTTCCGCGAGCTCACCAAAACCTTGCAAGCGCTCAAAAAAGAGCATCCCAATCTCATCGTGCATACACATAGCACAAAGGCCGGGTTTGTTGGCCGATGGGCAGCATGGTGGGCCGGTATTAAAACGCGAATCCATACTATTCATGGCTACGGATTTCATGAGCATCAATCATGGATAGTCTGGTTACCAATTTATTTCTTAGAATTACTAACAAGCTTCATTACCAGCCATTTTATCTGCGTCTCTGCGCATGATGCAAAAACTGGTATGCGCCTTTTTCCCGGATTTAAGAATAATCATTCTATTATTCGAGCGGGAGTAGATACGGAGCAGTTTTATACCCCCGCGATCCAATTACATACGCCATCTACAAAAAAGCCATTCATATTTGGCACCGTTTCATGTTTTAAGCCACAAAAAAATCTCTTTGATTTATTACAGGCATTTGAAATGGTGTATCAAACCGATACACGAGCGCGTCTTGAAATCATTGGTGATGGCATACAGCGAAAGCAACTTGAACAGTGGATAGAAAAACGCCACCTTTCTCAAGTAATTACCTTACACGGATGGCAAAAATCGGTTGCAACTATCAGCAAAACATGGCACACTTTTGTCCTTTCTTCTCTGTGGGAAGGATTGCCCTGCGCGATAGTGGAAGCTCGATTGCAGCACCTTCCTGTAATTAGTTATAAAACTGGCGGTATTCCTGAAATAATTATTGATCAGCAGAATGGATTTATTGTAGAGCAAGGCGATTGGCAAGCGCTTGCTCATTGTATGAAACTGCTTATGCATGAACGGGGTCTCTACAAGAAAATGCAACAATTTCCTGATCAACTGAATGATTTTAGCGCAGAGCATATGATACAAGAACATATTACATTGTATAAACAATTTCTCTCATAAAGATGATTGCGCTCTACTACTTGTATTAACTGCGTATCTGCCTACACTTAATAACAAATCTAATGAGCAACTACTGTTAGTAAGGAGCTATGTATGTACACAAATCTAATCAATGCGATTGGCAATACTCCCTTAGTCGCTACACCACTTTCCAATACGCCAACGCTCTATGCCAAACTTGAATATTTAAATCCAGGAGGCAGCGTTAAAGATCGCTCAGCGCGATTCATGATAGCGCATGCTGAAGAAAATGGTCTCTTAAAGCCTGGTGGCACTCTCATTGATGCATCTTCAGGTAATCAAGGTATCGCATCCGCTATGATTGGGGCCTCAAAAGGATACAAAGTGATTATCACTGTATCTGAAAAGGTATCTCAAGAAAAAATGCAAACACTCAAAGCATATGGTGCGCAGATAGTTATCTGCCCCGCAACAGATTTTATTGATGATCCTCGCAGTTATCACAGTGTGGCAGTGCAACTGCAAAAAGAAACGCCTAATTCGTTTATGCCAAACCAATATTTTAATCCACTCAATGCACAAGCACACTATACTTCATTAGCTCCTGAAGTATGGAATCAATCGCATGGCGCCATTACCCACTTTTTTGCGGGTGCAGGCACAGGCGGCACCATCACTGGAGTTGGTAGATATTTAAAAGAAAAAAATCCCAACGTAAAAATAATCGCAGTCGATTCAGTTAACTCATTCCGCGCAACGGGTGGCCATCCAAAGCCGTATGCGATTGAAGGAATGGGAATTGATTTTGATTCTCCCGTCATTGATTACTCTGTCATAGACGAAATCATTACAGTAAGCGATGATAATGCCATTGGCATGCTCAAAGCGCTTGCCAAACAGGGCTTTTTAGTTGGCCCAAGTAGTGGCGCAGTCGCCTATGCAGCACAGCAGTATGCGCAGCATCATATGCAGGCAACTGATCTGGGTGTTATGATTTTTGGAGATTCAGGCCGCGCATATCTTAGCAAAGGATTTTATGAACAAGTATCTTCGAATTATAATTGGACTTCTCGGCCTGAGCTTCGTCATAGTAATTCATGAATTTGGCCATTTTCTTGCCTGCAAACTATTTGATATAGCAACGCCTGTTTTCTCCATTGGGTTTGGGCCGCATCTTTTTGGTGTACACATTGGAAACACACTGTTTCAAATTGCTGCGCTCCCTCTGGGCGGCTACGTGCAAATCGCAACGAAACAACTTGATGCACAGTCTTATATGGTGAAAGCAATTATTTTACTGGCAGGAATCGCAATCAATTTCCTGTTTGCATACATTATTTTTGCTATCTTTAAGCTCCGTAATATCGACGTAAAACAGATGATGCAACAAACGTCTGAGCATGTCCGCAATGGTATCATGGGGCCGATTGGCATTGTCTCACTTATGAGTTACAGCATATCACTCAGTTTCAATCATTTTCTTTTATTACTCGGCGGCCTCAGCTTTAGCATTGGTATGTTTAATCTATTGCCTGTTCCGTTCTTAGATGGCGGCCAATTAGCCGTTTATACTATCGAAGCGATTACTGGTCCCGTATCTGATAGCACATATACCATTGGCACCTTTATCTTTTTCCTACTCTTTATTATTTTTATGGTATATATCACGGTGGGCGATATTAGAAAGCTCTGGAAATAAAAAAGTGGCGCTCAGTATAGGCGCCACTTTTTACATAGTTTCAAAAAATAATAATTAACTCTCTTGAATCATCTGCTGCAATTGCTTCAACCGTATAAATGTTGGTTTTTGATTATAAAAAAGCTCAGTTAATGCTTGCCACACACCATTTTGATGTACAAAATCAGGTTGGCGATTAATCAATACCTTCATCATGGGAATGTTATGTCTATATGCCGCTACAAGAAGCATTGCCTGCTCTTTTGGCATGGTTTTAAAATTAAGACCCGTATGATTTTTTAACGCATTACTAATCTTACGAACTTGCCACCATCGTAAACTCGCTGCAACTGGAGCACTCCACATTGCACCCACAAGAGCACCACCACCAGCTCCCAAAAGGCCCATCCCCGCCACCGCGCCTGCTTTTTCAGCCCGTTTTGAACCAGTAGCTATTCCTGATATCCCAGCCATATAACTATCTTGTGAAGAGATCTCTCCCGTCGCAGCTCCTCCTGCACCAATAAGCGAACCTGCTAGAGCCCCATACGCAGCGCCTTTACGAATGGCTTGGCCATAGTATGGCCGTTCACCGCGCAGCATCTCAACGCGCTCTGTAAGCTCTTTTTCTTGTTCTTGTATATCTACTGTATAGGAAATGAAATGCATAGATAGGAGCCCAATAACGAGCCCTAAAAAACTTCTCTTCTTCATACAATCCTCCTTAGTACATACCTCTTTACTTCTTTTACCTATCCTCATTGTATGAAAAAGAGCACCATACATGCAATGGTTTTGGCCTAAAAAACAGGTTTTTTAATACAAAAGGCACCCCTCATGAGGTGCCTCTCACTATTCAAGTGCAATGCCAAAGTATTATAAGACTACCGCCCGTTGCAGCGCTTGTATCGTTTCGGGCGTTGCAGCATCCTTTATAAAAAGCTCAGTCAATGCCTGCCACACGCCGTCTTTACTTAAAAAATCAGAAGTCTGTGGAGCAAGTCGCTGCATCATTAATACATTATGTTCATGCGCTGCCAATACCATCATTATCTGCTTAAGCTCGAGCTTTTGAACGGTATATCCAGAGCACGTTAATGCACTATTCAAACTACGCAATAGAGCCACCCGCTGATAACCCCTATACCCGATATATGTAGCATAAAAATAGGCAGTATATTGCACAAACATTTGCAGTAAGGGGGTGATTGGTTTTTTAAGTAATTCCACCCGAGAAGGACCATATACTACAGCAAGAGCCTCTATAGCATGAGAATTTGATTGTAGTTTATCTACCCCATACGCAATCACTGCCGTAAAAGGAGCTGCAAATGCAACGCTCTTAATCAGACCCCTTTTTGCCATATCGCTATAAAAATGCGCATCAACTTGTAAGAGCTCTGCTCGCTGTTCAAATGCTGCATACTCTTTTTCATCATACAGTGATGGCACTGCGCAGATATGAAAGCAAACCGTTCCTAAAAAGAGCATGAATAGTATCTTTTTTGCATTCATTGATTGGCCTCTCTATCGTATCTCACTGATCTTTGTATACCTGTAACTGCGAACAATCTTACAGTAAAAAAATCAGATACTCTATCCGCAACTTATTGCTCTATGGAACTATTTGACGAAATCCAGCTTTAATATAATGAATCGATCCTTTTTTAATGATGCTGCCATGCTTTTTGAGCTGTATTATTGGCTCATCAAATTGATCATTTCCAAACGGAAAGGTGCCCCAGTGCATCGGAATAAAGTGCTGTGCACCTAAATCCTCAAATGCTTGCAGGGAATGCTCTACATCCATATGTGTACGCAGCATCCACTCTTTCGGCTCACAGGGGCCAATAGGTAGAAGCGCTACGTCGATAGGGCCATATTCATGCGCAATCTGTTTGAAATGTGCTCCATATGCAGTGTCGCCCCCAAAGTAAGTGGAACGATTTCCCGCTTGCACCATCCAACTGCCCCAGAGTGAACGATTAGTATCAAACAATCCGCGGCCAGACCAATGCACTGCAGGAAGAAATGTAAACGTAGCTTTTTTAATGCTATGCGATTCCCACCAACTAAACTCATGCGCAGTGAATCGTCGCTTTGCAAACCATTGCTTATCACCCTGCGGAACTAATACTTGCATGCATGGATGCCGCTCTCGTAATGCAGTTAATGATGCAGCGTCCATGTGATCCCAATGATTATGTGAAAGTAATACATAATCAATCGAAGGAAGTGTATCAAAGTGAATACCGGGCGAAAGGATACGAGGGAAAAAAGAAGACACTTCTCCAAATACTGGATCGGTGAGAATATTGATATCAGCAACTTGAATTAAAAATGTCGCATGCCCAATCCATGTAATAGACAATTCTTTTGATCGAAATGGAATTTGCTGCGGATGAAGCCAGCTTGCTGGCTGAGGTCTTTTTCGAAAAAAACGAGACGTAAATGCTTTGAATAACGATGGTAGAGTTCCCATGATAAGAGATTCCGGCGCACCTTCACCAGTTGGATTATAAAAACGATTGCGTTTTTGCTTTGGGAACCATTTAGTCATTGGGATCTATACAGATGAAGTATCCCCTACCCAGACAGAATGTCACGGATAGGGGAAATGGAGGTTATCACTTTTAATTTTAAACTCTGAAATATCTACTCATAAGGTAGCCGAAGTTTTTCTTTTAATCAACTATTACCGCAACTTTTTACGCTAAAATGCGCAACGTATTTTTTGCATTTTTTTCATCCAAATACTTTTATTTCTACGTGAGGTAGATTCAGACAAAAAACAGTTCCATTTCTTTTATATCTGAATCATTCGAAATATGCGATTATAAGCTGCAATCATGTGCTGAACTGCAAAGGAATTTTGCACAGTATGTTGCGCACTGGATGCCATGCGTTTGCAGAGCTCTCTAGACGCAATGCAATCAGCTATTTTCGCAGCAAAAACTGTTGCTTTATCAGTATTTGCAACACACCCATTTACGCCGCTTTTAATCACTGGATGTTGCACACTATGATAAGTCGTCACCGGCACAACCCCTAAACTCATTGCTTCAAGCAGCGCAATGGATATTCCTTCTTTCCAAGAGGTCAAAACAAAACAATCAAAAAGATTGTAGTAGCCATAGGCCTGCTGCCCGATAATCCAGCGAACTGATTCAGCTATACCTAATTGCTGTGCGTAGCTACGTAGCTGCTGCTCCTGATCTCCCTGCCCTATCAGCACAAGCCGAGCATGAGGATATTGAGTATGCACACGTGCAAATGCTTCAAGTAGCAGTGGATACTGTTTGATAGGATGAAAGCGCCCAACTGAACCAATCACGAAATCGGTATCGGCAAGCGTTAACTGTGCACGAGTTTTTTTCTGCTGACGCGCACTCTGCTGCACGCTTTGCACATCTATCCCGTTTGGAATCACTACAACTGGTATATTCGGATACACGCTATTAAATGACTGCTTTACTTCATCTGAGACGGCAATAATCGCATGAGCATGATACGGCATTAATCGATCAAGCATGCGGCGCACTGCTCCATTCTGATCATAATTATTATGCAATGAAACTACGCAGGAAATGCCGAGTATGCGTGCGGCACATCTGCCCAACCAATTAGCTGCCCACAAAATAGTATGTACGTAGTCTGGCCGCTGCATGCGCATTAACTGAGTAAGCTGATACAGCGCAATCGGATCAAAGGGTGAAATAATGCCTGTTATACTGTGCATTGGAATATGCAGTATTTCAAATCGCTCTCGATACGGCCCATCGTGCATGTATACAATGCTT
>Ga0209640_10006004_pt1 | contig 10625 bp, 12 predicted proteins | sample RifCSP10_1_FD_184018 | JGI IMG/M metagenome (GOLD analysis project Ga0209640, IMG submission 184018) | Soil microbial communities from Rifle, Colorado - Rifle CSP2_sed 10_1 (SPAdes) (version 2) | ecosystem: Environmental > Terrestrial > Deep subsurface > Rock core/Sediment | place: Rifle...
GATGCGGGTACGCGCACGGTCGAGCAGGTCCTGCGGGATGGAGGCTTCACATCGTTCCACCGTCGGATTGTGCTCGTCACGGGCTTCGCGTGGACCTTCGTCGCGTTCGAGATTATCCTGATTGGTCTCGCCCTTCCCATCTTCGGTCCGGACCTTGGGGTTCGCGATGAGCTGACCTTCGGAGCCGTCACGTCGGCCACGCTCCTCGGGTCGTTCGTCGGGAGCATCGTCCTCGGCCGCTATTCGGACCGCCACGGCCGCCGAGCGGTCTTCCAGATCAGCATCCTCTGGTACTCCGCGTTCACGGCCCTTACAGCCGCCTCGTGGGATTGGCCGTCCCTGTTCGCGTTTCGTGCCTTGGCGGGGATCGGCCTCGGCGGCATGCTGGTGATCGACCCCTCCCTGTTGTCGGAGTATCTGCCTCCCCAGTCGCGGGGCCGGTACATGGTCCTCCTCGACTTCTTCTGGCCCGTGGGCTTCCTGCTCGCGATCCTCCTGTCCTACGTGTTCCTCGTTGCCTTCCCGGGGAACTGGCGACTCCTGTTCCTCGTCTCCGCATTCCCGGCGTTCATGGCCTACGTGTTCCGAAGGACCGTGCCCGAAAGTGCGTACTACTACGCGCGTCAGGGGAGACTGGACGAGGCGGCCTCCGTGCTGAGCCGGGTAACCGGGCGGTCCGTCGCTGCGAACGACATCGAGAAGGAGGAGTCGATTCCGAGAGCCTCTGTATCGGCCCTCTTTCGGGACGAGTTGGCACGGCGATCCATTGTGACGATCGTCGTGTGGATTGCTCTCAACTTTTCGTACTATGGCCTGTTCCTCTGGCTCCCGCGGATCCTCGCCGTCTTTGCGACCGTGGACCTTTACCTGCTCCTCGTGACGTCGGCCGTGGCCCAATTCCCCGGATACGCGACCTCCATGATCCTCGTTGAGCGAATCGGGAGGAAGAAGACCCTAGCTTTGTTCCTTGTCCTCGGAGGCGCGAGCGGGTTCCTGTTCGCCACGGCGGCCGATTCCGTCACGTTGATCGTGAGCCTGGTGCTCGTGAGCTTCTTCAACCTGGGGGCATGGGGGGCCGTGTACCCATACACGAGCGAACTCTTCCCGACCCAACTGAGGGCAACGGGGTTCGGCCTGGCGGAGGGGGTGGGCAAGATCACCGCGATTTTCGCGCCCGTCGCCTTCGGAGTTCTTCTCGCGTACTCGGGCGCGGTTCTTGCGCCGCTCGCCCTCATCGCGTTGTTCATGGGGATCGGTGGACTCTTCCTCGCAGGATTCGGGCCGGAGACCAAGGGCCAGGCTTTCGTCTAGCGTCGCCTTCTCACGGGCCGGAGCCGCTTCGGGAATGGAAAGCCTATAATCCCTTCCCTCCTTCCCTTCCTGTGGGCGGGCCCCCGGGATCCGCCTGAAGCAAGATACCATGCCGAAACGCCCGTCGCCGCGCGGACCGCGCGGCCCGAAGATCGTCACGGTCCCGCCCGGGCCGAAGTCGAAGGCCGCGCTCGCGAGAAAGGAGAAGTTCGTCACGAATGGCTTGCGGGTCGGACTCCCGATTGAGATCAATTGGGCGGAGGGCCCGTTCATCCGAGACGCCGACGGCAATGTCTACGTCGATCTCGGCGGCGGGATCGGCGTCCAGACCGTCGGGCACCGGCCCGCGTCCGTGATCAAGGCGGCGAAGGACCAGCTGGACCGCCTGACCCACATCTGCTACATGGTGTCGACGTACGGGCCGTACACGGACCTCGCGGAGCGGATGGCGGAGATCTGCCCGCCCGGCCTCACGAAGTCCATCTTCCTCAACTCCGGATCGGAGGCGATCGAGAACGCCGTGAAGATCGCGCGGTCCGCGACGAAGAAGGCGTGGCTCGTCTCGTTCAAAACCGCCTTCCACGGTCGCACGCTCCTCGGCATCAGCCTGACGGGCAAGGAGAAGCCGTACCGCGAGGGCTTCGGGCCCCTCGTCCGCGAAGTGCTCCTCGCGGACTACGCGTATCCGTACCGAGATCCGCAAGGCCGTCCGCCAGCGGAGGTCGCGAAGGCCCGCGTCGAGGAACTCGAGCGGCTGATCAACCAGCCGGAGGTCGCGGGCCGCGTGGCCGCGATCCTCGCGGAGCCGGTCCAGGGGGAGGGCGGGATCATCGTGCCCCCGAAGGAGTTCTTCCCGCTCCTCCGCAACCTGTGCGATCGATATGGGATCCTCCTCGTGGACGACGAGGTCCAGGCAGGCATGGGCCGCACCGGGAAAATGTGGGCGATCGAGCACTGGAAGACGGTGCCAGACCTCATCGTGAGCGGCAAGGCGCTCGGCGGCGGCCTGCCGATCGGCGGAGTCACGGGCAAAGCCGCGATCATGGACGTGCCCGGGCCCGCGTCCCTTGGCGGCACGTTCGGCGGCAATCCGGTGATCTGCGCGGCCGCCTTGAAGGCGGTCGACGAGATCGAGAAGGCCATCCCGAGGACGAGGAAGCTCGAGTCCCTTATCCGCAAGCGTCTGAACGGGTTCTACGGAGATCACGAGCGAATCGGCGAGGCGCGCGGCATCGGCGCGATGTGGGCGCTCGAGTTCGTGAAGGACCGCAGGACGAAGGAACCTGACGCGGACCTCGCCCGGGCCGTGCAGCTCGCGGGCCTGAAGAACGGCCTCATGCTCCTGACCGCGGGATTCTACAACAACTGCATCCGGCTGCTGCCTCCGATCAACATCCCCCTGCCCTTGATGGACAAGGCCCTGGGCCTGCTCGAAGACAGCATCGACATGGCCCTCGCCGGGAAAGCCTCCTAGGGTGCGGCTATGGGCGAGGCGACCCTGCTCCCGGAAGTGAAGGCGCACTACGGAGACCTCCAGAACTACGTTGGCGGGGAATGGCGAACGCCTCGGGCGACGGAGTGGCTGGAGGACACGAACCCCGCCACAGGCCAGGGGATCGGCCGCGTGCCCCTCTCGACGAAGGACGACGTGGACGAGGCCGTTCAGGCCGCCCTCGCGGCATGGGAGGAATGGCGAGAGACGCCGCCCCTGAGCCGAGCGCGCTATCTGTTCACGCTGCGGGACCTCATGGAGCAGCGCTTCGAGGACCTCTCCCGCGTGATCGCGCAGGACAACGGCAAGACGATCGACGAGGCCCGAGGCGAGGTGCGCCGGGCCATCGAGAACGTCGAAACCGCCTGCGGGATCCCGAGCCTCATGATGGGGTACAGCCTGGAGGACGGTGCGGCGGCGGGGATCGACGAGGAGGTCCTGTACCAGCCGCTCGGCGTGTTCGCGGGGATCTCGCCGTTCAACTTCCCCGCCATGGTCCAGTTCTGGTTCTGGCCCTACGCGGTCGCGACGGGCAATGTGTGGATCTCGAAGCCGTCGGAGCAGGACCCGATCGTCCAGACGCTGATCTTCGAGCTCATCGAGAAGGCGGGCTTCCCGCCCGGCGTCGTGAATCTCGTGAACGGCGCGAAGGACACCGTGAACGCGATCCTCGACCACCCGGACGTGAAGGGCGTGTCCTTCGTCGGGTCGAGCGCGGTCGCGAAGCTGATCTATTCTCGCGCCGCGGCGTCGGGGAAGCGCGTCCAGGCGGGCGGCGGCGCGAAGAACGTGCTCGTCGTCATGCCCGACGCGAAGCTCGACAAGGCGATCTCGAACATGATCTCCTCCTGCTACGGCTGTGCGGGCGAGCGATGCCTCGCCGGGTCCGTGGTCGTCGGCGTCGGAGACGTCCACGTGCCTCTGCGGGAGAAGTTCACGGACGCCGCCTCGCGGCTCAAGGTCGGCTACGGGCTCGACGAGACAGTCCAGATGGGGCCCGTGATCTCGAGGACGCATCAGCAGCGGGTCTTCGGCTTCATCGACAAGGGCGAGGAAGAAGGGGCCGACGTCGCCCTCGACGGCCGCGAGGTGAAGGTGTCCGGGTACAACGGGTATTTCGTCGGCCCGACGGTCCTCGACGGGGTGACGCCAGACATGACCGTGGCCAAGGAGGAGATCTTCGGGCCCGTCGTGTCCTTGTTCGAGGCGGATGGCCTCGACGACGTGATCGACCTGATCAACCGCAGTCCGTACGGGAATGCGGCCTCGATTTACACGTCGAGCGGCAAGGCGGCCCGGGAGTTCCGGTACCGCGTCCGCGCCGGCAACATCGGGATCAACCTGGGCGTCGCCGCCCCGATGGCATACTTCCCGTTCAGCGGGATGAAGAACTCGTTCTTCGGGGACCTCCACCCGCAAGGCCGGGACGCGATCCGCTTCTTCACGGAGAGCAAGGTCGTCATCACGCGGTGGCTCTGAGCCGATGGACCCGCCCGAGCTGACAAACTTCGGCTCCCTCGTCCGGTTCGCGCTGAGCCTCGAGGATGCCGCGGTGTCGTTCTTCGAGGGGCTTGCGACCGTCGTGATGGGGGAGGAACTGCAGGGCCTCGTGCGCGAGCTGGCGGACCAGCATCGACAGCGGAGGAAAGTCCTCGAGCAGACGCGGGCCCGGGTGAACGAGATGATCCTCGAGCCGATCTCCGGGCTCGACGGCGGACGGTACGTGTTCGACGCGGGTCCCGCGGACAGGACGGAGGCGACTGCCCGCGGGGTGAGCCTCGAGGAGACCGCGGCCCGCTTCTACTCCGAATCCGCAACGGTGGCGAAGGCCCTCCTCGCGGAGGCGGCCCGAGCCTTCCGGAAATTCGGCGAGGACAGCGCGCGGAACGCGGTCCGTCTCCGGATGGCGCCCCGATGAGCTGCGCGGGGAACCGGTTTTCAGGTCGAACCAAGTTTCAACCTAGAACGTGGTACGAAAACGAAACTATTTATAGCCCGGCTCTATATTATGGAGATGCGACGAACGGAAGACCATGTCCGAGAAGGAGAACCTCTGCGAAGGTCCCGCATGCGGGGCGTTGCTCGCAATCGAGATCATCGGATCCGAGCTCAAGCTCACGGTACTCCACAGCCTCCTATCCGGGCCGAAGCGGTTCAACGAGATCCGCGCGGCCACGCAGATGTGCCAGTCGTCCCTCGCCAAGACCCTCAAGGAACTCGAGGACACGGGGATCGCGGAGCGTCGGGTGCTCCTCGACCGTCCCGTGGCGGTCGAGTACCGCCTCTCCGCAATGGGCGAGGACCTCTTCGAGGCGATCCGGGACCTGGAGACGTGGGCCTCTCGCTGGGTCATGGACGGCCGTTCCCGCGAGGTGACACCATGAAAAATTTCGAATCGATGACGGAGAAAGACCTGACGTTCAAGCGAGAGCTCGATCCCTCCCAAGACGGCGGCTCCGATCCGTCCCGCTGCCCGAACTGCGGCAGCTTCGCCCTGTACGTCGACCCCGTCCGTGGCGAACGCGTGTGCGACAGCTGCGGCTTCGTCGTCGACGAGGGCTTCGTGGACCTCGGCCCGGACTGGACGACGTTCGAGGGGGACGACCGCATCCGTGCGGGTCCGCCGCCGAGCGTCATGGTACCGGACAAGGGCCTCGGGTCCATGGTTGGGAACGGCCTACGCGACGCGAAAGGCAATCCGATCGACGCGCGCAGCGTGGCGGCCCTGAACCGCTTGCGCCGCGTGAGCCAGTGGACCCGGTACGATCGGACGGAGCGCGCCCTGGCCCCCGGGCTGGCCCAGCTCTCGAGCCTCTCGTCCCGGATGGGCCTCGCCCCCGCGTTCCGGGAGCGGGCCGCGATCCTCTTGCGCCGCGCGATCGAGGCGGGCCTGTCCCGCGGTCGATCGATGGACGCGATCGTCGCAGCGGTGATCTACCTGGCCGCGAAGCAACTCGGCGCCCCGCGCGGTCTGCATGAACTCTCTCACGCGACGGGCGTCACGGTCCACCGCGTCTCCCTGACGGCGAAAGTGGTCAGCCGGGAGCTCGGTGTGTTCGCCCGCGCGACGCGGGCGGAGGACTTCGTCCCGCGCTTCGCCTCCGAGCTCGGCCTCGACGGCCGGGTGAGCGAACGGGCCTTGGCCTTCGTGGCCCAAGGCCACGACTCGAAGGTCCTCGAGGCGAACAGCCCGGTCGGGATCGCCGCGGGCGCCATCTACCTGGCCTCGGAGGACCTCGATGTCCCCCTGACCCAGGCCCAGATCGCCCGCCTGACGGGCGTGAGCGAGGTCACCATCCGAAAACACTATCGCCTACTGAAGGAATTCATAGAGGGGACGGAGAACCCATCGGAGGCGGCTTGATCGCCGGGATTTGCCCAACGTGCGGGTTGCCCAAGGAAATCTGCGTCTGCGAGGATCTGGGCCGCGAGACGACCCAGCTCTCCGTCGATATGGACACGCGCCGATACGGGAAGGCCGTGACCGTCGTCCGAGGCCTCGAGTCGAAGCCGGACGAGGCGGAGAAGCTCGCCCGGGAACTGAAGAAGGGCCTCGCGACCGGCGGCTCCGGCAAGGGCGGCGTGATCGTCCTGCAGGGCGACCACCGGAAGGACGTCGTGCGGTTGCTGACGGAGAAAGGGTACCGGGTCCGCTAAGGACGTTCCTTATGTACGCGCGTCCCGTTTCGCGGGCGTCGCGCGAGGCGGGACCATGAAGGCGGTCGTCGTGCCCCGGTATGGCGGACCCGACGTCCTGGAACTCGTCGCGGACCATCCGGATCCCGTGCCGGGTCCGGACCAGGTCGTCCTGCGCGTCCATGCGACCTCCTTGAACCATCTTGACCTGTTCGTGCGTGAAGGGATTCCCGCCCTCAAGCTGACCCTCCCGCACATCCTGGGCTCCGACGCCGCAGGGGACATCGCGGAAGTCGGCAGCGACGTGACCGACCTCGAGGTCGGCGAGCGGGTCGTCGTGAATCCCGGGATCTCGTGCGGCCGCTGCGAGTTCTGCCTCACGGGGGAGGATTCCCTGTGCGTCGAGTACAAGATCCTCGGGGAGCACCTGCCCGGGGCGTACGCGGAGAAGGTCGCGGTCCCCGCGCGGAACGTCCTCAAGATCCCGACGGACATGGAGTTCCCGGCCGCGTCGGCCGCGCCCCTCGCGTTCATGACCGCCTGGCGGATGCTTGTGACCCGGGCAAAGGTCCGACCCGGCGAGGATGTCCTCGTGCTCGGCGCGGGGTCCGGCGTGTCGACGGCGGCGATCCAGGTCGCGAAGCTCGCCGGATGCACGGTTTTCGTGACGAGCTCGAGCGACGAGAAGCTGCGGAAGGCGAAGGCCCTCGGCGCCGACGTCCTCATCAATTACAAGGCGCTCCCCTGGTCGAAGGCGATCTGGGAGCTCACCGGGAAACGCGGTGTCGACGTGATCGTGGACCACGTCGGCGAGGCGACGTTCAAGGAAAGTGTCCGGACCTTGCGCCGGGGCGGTCGGATCGTCGTCCCGGGGGCAACGACCGGCCCGATGCTCGAGCTCGACGCCCGATATCTCTTCTGGCGGCAGCTGTCCGTCCTCGGGTCCACGATGGCGAACCAGCGGGAGTTCGAGGAGGTCATGAAGCTCGTCTTCATGGGTCGCCTCAAGCCCGTGGTCGACCGCGTGTTCCCCCTCGCAAAGGCGCGGGAGGCCCACGAGTACCTCGCGAGGGGCGATCAGTTCGGCAAGGTCGTCCTAGCCGTCGACTGACGCCGCGGATGCGCGACCGCGGAGCGCGGAGAGGAGGCCGCGGAGGATCCCGCGCTTGGACGGACTCGGCTTCTCCGCCGTCCGCCGCGGGAACAGCACGACGCCCCCGCGGGCCGAGAGGATGACCTGTGTGCGATCCGCGGGCCCGTATTCCCACCGGACGAACCTGTCCAGGTCGCTCGTTCGCTCGTTCTTCATCACGCTCGCATACGCCAGAGGGATTGCATACATCGTTGCTACCTCGAGGGGAGAAGGACGTCCCAGGCGAACGCATTTGACCCGCCTTAGACGGCCGTCATACGACGGCCGTCGAAAGACCTCCCGGCAGGTCAAGCCTTGCGCTTCTGCGCCTTCTTACCGAGGGACTTGCGGATCGCCTCGATGAGCTCGCCGGCCTCCGGGAAGCGCAGCGTCTTGTCGAGCGAAAAAATCAGTTTCCCATCCAGCTCTACGTCGTACACGCCGTGGTCTCCGGGGACCAGGCGCAGGTCCGTGAGCTGCTGGCCGAATTCCTTCAAGATTGCGTCCGCATCTTGGATCGCCTTGAACTGGTAGCGGCACGGCATGCAGAACCGGATCGTGACTTCCGGCATGTGGGCCCGAGGACGGACCCGTTCGATAAAAAGGTGCGCCGCCTCAGGTCGAGTCGCGGTCGTCCGAGCCGCGCACGTCGAAGGCGGCGAAGCCGCGGAACGAGTTCAAGAAGTAACGCAACCGCCGCGCGAGGCCTCTCCTCTTGACCTTGCGTCTCCGAGCCCTCGCGGAGGCGATCAGCCACCCCGTGTCCGTCGTCCCATACTCCCACCGGGCGTAGTCCAGGAGGACGTGGTTCCGGTTCGTGTCTGTCCACATCGTCAACTGTCCGTTGGTCGTGTACATGTCTTGTACCTCATGCGAGGAAAAGACGGCCGAGACGAACGGGTTTGGCCCGCCATTGACGGCCGTCATATGACGGCACTACCTATATGCCCCGGGACCGACTTGGGTCCCGCATGAGCCTCTGGGAGATCTCCTTCCGAACGCAGTACGACTATCCGTTCATCAAGCTCTCCGGACAGTTCCCCGGCCTCCCGATCTCGATGTGGTGCATCTGGAACCGGGAGCTCGTGCAGGTGCCGACCGTAGACGAAGGCAAGCTGAAGGCGATTGAGAAGGAGATCCGCAAGGCAGGCCACATCATCGACCGCTGGGTCGAGGCCGGGGAGTCCCGGATCTTCATGCTCCGGTGCACCTGCGGGAACCTCGACAGCCCATGGAACGTCTGGGAGGCGCACGAGTGCGTGGACGCGCCGCCCGCCGTGTTCCGGGACGGCTGGGGCTACTTCCGCGTGATCAGCTTCGACGAGTCTCGCACGCGGGACCTGTTCCGCGATATGAACAAGCGCGGGCCGACCGAGCTCATCCGGAAGCGGGAACTCCCGCTCACCGTCCTCCCGTCGAGCGTGTGGGTGAACAGCCTCTTCGGCGATCTGACGGGGAAGCAGGTCGACGCGATGCTGAAGGCCCACCGCTACGGGTACTACAACGCGCCCCGAGAGATCACGACGGAGAGCATCGCGAATGGCCTCGGGGTGAGCCGCTCCACGTACGAGGAGCACCTCCGGAAGGCGGAGAACCGAATCATCGGCAACCTGATCCCGTACCTCCAGCTCTACGCCGCCGGGGAGAAACAGCCGGAGCGGATGCCGCTGAAGGAGACACCTGTCGACATCGTCGAAGCGAAGGCCTGAGAACTCACCCGCTCGGTGGCGGGGCGGGAGGCTTCGGCGGTGCGGTCGCCGCGCCGGTCGGGGCGGGCGTCGCCGGTTTTTCCGGAGGGGAAAGGGGCGCATCGTGGACCTGGCCGACGACCCTCCCGCGTACGACTGCGCCCTTGTCCACGAACACGCGGCCCCCCTCGTTCACGACGTCGCCTTGGACCATCCCGTAGATCTCGAGGTCCCCGCCGGCCGCCTTCGCGGCCTTCGTGACGAGGCCATGCAGGATCGCCTTGCCGGTCCGTTCCGCAAGGAGGTTTCCCGACACCATTCCTGTGACGTCGCACACGCTGTTGTCGCGTACGAAGAGATCCCCGCGCACGAGCCCCGTCATCGTCGTCGGACGAGGCCCGATGACCACGACGGATCCTTCGAACCGCTCGTCGAGCACGCCGCCGCGGAAGATCCGGACCATGGAGGCCGTCCAACCCGCGCACGCTACTTGAGGATTTCGCGCCTGCGTTCACGCTGGAGCGGCTCAGCCGTGGCCTTGGAGCCATCGCTCCGCGTCGAGGGCCGCCATGCATCCGAAGCCCGCGGCGGTGACCGCCTGACGGTATCGGAAGTCATGGACGTCCCCGGCGGCGAACACGCCGTCGACGGAGGTCGCGGTCGAAAACCCGTCGCGCGGTCGCAGGGGGATGTAGCCCTTCTCCATCGCGAGCTGCCCGCGAAAGATTTCCGTGGCGGGCACATGCCCGATCGCGAGGAAGAGGCCTTGCGCCTTGATGTCGGATTCCTTACCGCTCTTCACGTTCTTGATTCGGATGGTCTCGACCTTCTGGTCGCCCAGGACGTCGGCGACCTCGGAGTCCCAAACGACCTTGATGTTCGGCGTCTTGAACAGTCGGTCCTGCATGATCTTGCTCGCGCGGAACGCGTCGCGGCGATGGACGACCGTGACCGTCTTGCAGAGCTTCGATAGGTAGAGGCTCTCCTCCATCGCGGTGTCGCCACCGCCGACCACGACGACGTCGAGATTCTTAAAAAAAAACCCGTCGCACGTCGCGCACGCACTCACCCCTCGGCCCTTGAGGCGCTCCTCGCTCGGGAGGCCGAGATACTTTGCGTTCGCCCCCGTCGCGATGATGACCGCGCGACCCTCATGCGCCTCATTGGACGTCCACACCTTGAACGGCTTGGCGGAGAAGTCGACCTTGGTGGCGTCCTCGTCCGCGAAGTCCGCCTTGAACCGCTCCGCCTGGTGCCGCCACAGCTCCATGAGCTCCGGCCCGAGGATGCCCTTCGGGAACCCGGGGTAGTTCTCCACGTCCGTCGTGATCATGAGTTGACCGCCGGCGACCTGCCCGGTGATCAC
>Ga0209640_10006006_pt1 | contig 10624 bp, 7 predicted proteins | sample RifCSP10_1_FD_184018 | JGI IMG/M metagenome (GOLD analysis project Ga0209640, IMG submission 184018) | Soil microbial communities from Rifle, Colorado - Rifle CSP2_sed 10_1 (SPAdes) (version 2) | ecosystem: Environmental > Terrestrial > Deep subsurface > Rock core/Sediment | place: Rifle...
CCTCCTATTCGTAACGCAAAGCCGTCATAGGATCGACCTGAGTCGCCCGCCGCGCCGGGACATAACAGGCCAGCAGCGCGACACCGGCGAGCAGGCCCACGACGCCAGCCAGCACGGCCGTGTCCGAAGGCGCCACCCGGAAGAGCAGACCGGAAAGCAGGTGGCCAGCACCGAGGGCAGCCACCACCCCAATCCCGATCCCGGCCCCGACCGGCAGCATTCCCTGGCCCACGATGAGCCGCAGGACTTCGGTTGGCCGCGCGCCCAACGCCATGCGTATGCCAATTTCCCGCCGACGCTCGCTCACCGAAAACGACATTATGCCGTAGATGCCCACCGCCGCTAGCAGCAGCCCCAAGGCCGCAAAGAGACTCAGAAGGATGGTATTGAAGCGTTCCTGGGCGACGGAGGCGGAGAGGACATCCTCCATGGTGCGCAGGTTGGCTAGCGGCTGGTCCTTGTCCACCATCCAGACCTGCTCGGCCAGCGCGGATGCAATCGAGCTTCTGAGCAGCGGCGTGCGCACCAGAAAGTTGAGCCCGAAAATGCGGTCCAGGAATTGAGCGTGGCTGAAATAGACGGCCGGGAAAATGGGCTGATCGAGAGAGCGTTGCTGTACGTCAGCGGCGATGCCCACGACTTCGGCCACCACGGGATCGTTCCAGTCGCGCATGGTGAGGCGCTTGCCGATGGGGTCCTCGTCCGGGAAGAAGGCGCGGGCGGCCGTTTCACTCAAGACTACGACGACTTGGGCGCCCTCAACGTCGCCGACACCGAAGGGACGGCCGCGCAGCAACGGGATGCGCATCAGATGGAAATAGGCCGGGCTGACGGCGAGGACATCTGCGATAAGCTCTTGCTCTCCCGGCACCCACGGCTTCCCCTCCGGCTCGAAGGTTGTAGCTGGGGCCCCGAGCGCGGGCAGCGCATTGGTGAGCGCAACTGCCTCCACACCGGGCAGGGCGCCGATGCGTTCCAAGATCTGGCCGAAGTAGGCGGCTTGTGCCTCATTGCCCGGATAACGAGCCCGGGAGGGAGAGACGCCGAAGGTGACCAGGTTGGCAGGCTCGAAGCCAAGGTTGACCCGCAACAACTCGATCATGCTTCGGCCCAGCAGCGCCGCTCCCGCCAGCAGCACGAGCGACATCGCCACCTCGCAGGTTACGAGCGCCGGTCGCCAGTAGCGGCGACGGCCGCCGGCAGTGCCGCGGGCCCCTTCCTGGAGGACGTGCAGCAGCGCGGGACGAGCTGCCTTTAGCGCCGGCCCCATGCCGAACAATAGGGCTGCACCGAGCGATACTGTCAGAGCAAAGAAAAGCACCGATCCATTTAGGGCGACGCTCTGGAGCCGTGGAAGCTGCGGCGGTGCCAGGACGACGAGCGCCTGGACACTCCAGGACGCCAGCAGCACACCCACCGTCCCACCCAACAGGGCGAGCAGGACGTTCTCCACGAGCAGTTGGGATGTGATGCGTGCGCGAGTGGCTCCCAGCGCGGTGCGGATGCCGAGCTCGCGCTCGCGAGAGAGGCCGCGCGCCATCGCCAGGCTGGCCACGTTCACGCAAGCGACGAGCAGAAGGAGTCCGACCGCGCCCATCAATACCCAAAGTGCCGGCCGCACGCGTTCGACGATGCGCCCGTGCAGCGTCGAGGCCACAAACCCAAGCCCCGCATCGAGGCTTCCGCTCTCGGCATCGATTTGCTGCGCCAGCAGGCGCAGCTCCGACCGCGCCTCCTCGAGTGCAACCCCAGGTCGCAGGCGCCCCACCACCCCGAACAGATGGGAACGTCGGTTTTCCGGGAAGAGCCCTGCACGGCGCAGTGGCGTCCAGATCTCGGCGAAGGCCGGATGCTGGAAATTTCCGGGCAACACTCCCACGATCCGGAAGAGGGTGTCGTTGAGGCGCACGCTCTCTCCGATGACTCTAGGGTCGCCGCCAAAGACGCTTCGCCATACCCCCTCACCCAGGATGACTGTGTCAGGCGCACCCTCCGCAAAGTCTTCCTCCAGGAAGAGGCGGCCATGCGACGGTTGCGCGCCCATGACATCGAAGTAGCCGGCACTCACCTGTCCTCCCTGCAGGCTGTGGGGGCGCTCCTGTCCGCTCAGACTGTAGGGAGTGGGGAACGACCGGTAGGCCGCAATCCTGGAAAATGACCGGACGCGTTCCTGCACATCTAGGAAAGTGGCGCCAGTTAGGTTCACACGGCCCAGGTCGTGATGTGTCTCCTCGATCTGCACGAGGCGCGCCGGGTCGGCGTAGGGCAAGGGACGCAACAGCACAGCGTGCACGACGGAGAAGATGGCGGTGTTGGCGCCGATGCCGAGAGCGAGCGTGAGCACGGCGACGAAGGTGAAGCCCGGGTTGCGCAGGAGTTGCCGCGCGCCGTACTTCAAGTCCTGCCAAAGCGTCTCCATCCTTGCCTCCCTGCCTTACTCGTACCGCAAAGCCGTCATCGGATCGACGCGCGCCGCCCGCCGCGCCGGCACGTAGCAGGCCAGCAGCGCCACAATCAGCAATACCGCCGTCTCCCCCACGAAGGTGGCCGGGTCGCGCGCGTCCACCCGAAACAGGAACCCCTCCAAGAAACGGGTTACGCCCAAGCTGGCGACGCCGCCGAGCACGATCCCAATCAGCGCCATCGTCAAGCCCTCCCGCAAGACCATGTGCAGGATCGTGAACGGCTGGGCGCCCAGCGCCATGCGAATCCCGATCTCGCTGGTGCGGCGGGCGACGCTGTAGGAGATGACGCCATAGATTCCGACCGACGCCAACAGCAGTGCGAGCAATGAGAAGAACGTGAGCAGCACTGTGTTCATGCGGCGCGGCGCTACCGAGTCGTCGATAATCTCTTGCATGGTGCGGACGTCAAAGACCGGCTGATCGGGATCGATGTCCAGCACGACCTGGGTCGCGGGCCGGGCCAGGGCCAGCGGATCGCCTTGCGCGCGGACGACGACCGTGCTGCTGCGGCTCACGTTCTGCGCGAGAGGAAAGTACATCTGCGGCAGGGGAGGGTCGATGTCGAGGCCCTGGTAGCGCACGGTGTTCACCACTCCCACCACCGTGATCCAGTTGGCTTCGGTGTCCTCGCGACCATTGAAGATGTGCTCGCCCACCGGGTCCTCTCCCGGCCAATGCTTGGCGGCGAAGGAGTCGTCGATAATGACCACCTTCGGCTGGCCGACGCGATCCTGGTCGCTAAAATCCCTGCCCCGCTTAAGCGTCATGCCCAGAGTCCGGAAATACTCCGGCGTCACAGCGGCCGCTTCGGCGTACGGGAGCTCGCTCGGCGGCGGGATGGGCCGCCCGGAAATCCTGAAGCTGGTCTGCCACCCGCCCACGAAGGGCGAGTTGGTTGTTACGGCAGCGCGGGCGACTCCCGGAAGGGCGGCGAGGCGCTCCAGCAGCGATTGATAGAAACGCAGGGTGTCAGCCTCCTCGCGGTAACCTTCCACCGGAAGTGAGACCGAAACGCTGAGCAGGTTGCCCGGCTCAATGCCCGGGTCCACCTCGCCCACGCGGGCGAAGCTGCGCAAGAGCAATCCGGCGGAGATAAGTAGCACAAGCGCCAACCCCATCTGGGAAACAACCAGCAGGCGGTTCACCCGGTGCCGGCCTTGCGCGCCCGTCCCTGCGCGCCCCCCTTCCTTGAGTGACTGGTACAGGTCGCCGCGGGACGCCTGCCACGCGGGGAGGATGCCGAACGCAATCCCGGTCAGGACCGACAACACCAGCGCAAAAGCCAGAACCGTTGTGTCGAGATGAATCTCGCCGGCGCGGGGGATGCTCTGCGGGTAGATAGAAACAATCAGGTCAGTGCCCCAGAGCGCCAGCAGGACTCCTAATCCGCCGCCGAGCACCGCCAGGACGACGCTCTCGGTCAAGAGTTGGCGTATGAGGCGAGATCGTCCGGCGCCGATGGCGGCGCGGATGGCGAGCTCACGCTGGCGTGCGGCGGCGCGCGCCAGCAGCAAGTTGGCAACATTGGCGCAGGCGATGAGCAGGACAAACGCCACCGCCCACAGGAGAATCACCAACGCCGGGCGGATGTCGCCGACCACCGCGGTCATCAGCGGAATGTAGATCACACTCTGCCCGTCGTTGCTGTCGGGATACTGCTTCTCGAGCTGGGCGGCGATGACGCCGATCTCCGCCTGCGCCCGCTCCAGTGTGACACCGGGCCTGAGGCGCCCAAGGCCCATGATACCGGGGTGGTTGCCGCGGCTCTCCCAACCAGGGGTCTTCGAAAAAAGTCCAATGGGAACAAAAAGCTCGACTCGCGAGGGCAAGCCGAGCTGCGGCGGCGTGACCCCGATAATCGTGTAAGGTTTGGCGTCAAGCGTCAGGGTCTGCCCCAATACTCCGGGATCGCCGCCGAAGCGCCGCTGCCAGAAACCATAGGTGAGGAGCGTAACGCGCTCGCCGCCGGGCCGGTCCTCTTCCTCGCGAAAATCTCGTCCGATGAGCACGGGCAGCTTGATAGTTTTCAGAAGATTGGCGGAGACCATGGCCGCGCGGACGCGCTCCGGCTCGCCGAATCCGGTGAGGTTGAAGCTGTCGCGGCGAACGATCGCCAGTTCTTCCATGAGCCGCGCCTGTTTGCGCCAGTCGACATAGTTGGGGTAGGCAATGGTCATCTGGCCGAATGTTTTTCCCACTTCGCTGAAGCTTATCAACTGCTCCGGCTCGGGGTAGGGAAAGGGACGCAGCAGCACAGCGTGCACGACGGAGAAGATGGCCGTGTTAGCGCCGATGCCGAGCGCCAGTGTGAGAACCGCTATGAGTGTAAAGCCGGGATTGCGCGCCAGTTGCCGCGCGCCGTAACGGAGGTCTTGCAGCAGTGTGTCCATCGCCGCTCCGTGTATCCGCCAGCCGGTTGTTCCTGCCTTCCTCCTGGCCTGCTCCCGGTGGCCGGTGGCCGGCGATTCCAAGCTATGGAAACTTCAGTCGAGGTTTGCCCCTTCCCCTGTCCTCTCTTCGACGATGCGGCCGTCGAAGAGGTGGATGCTGCGCTGGGCGTAGTTGGCATAGCGCGGGTCGTGCGTCACCATGCAGATGGTGGCGCCGCCGCGGTGCAGCTCGCGCAAAAGGTCCATCACCGCCTCGCCGTTCTTGGAGTCCAGGTTGCCGGTGGGCTCGTCGGCCAGCAGGATGAGCGGCGCGCCCGCCAGCGCGCGCGCCACCGCCACGCGCTGCTGCTGGCCGCCGGAAAGCTGCGAGGGATAGTGCTTGGTGCGGTGCGCCATGCCGACGCGCTCCAGCGCCTCCATCACGCGCTTCTTGCGCTCGGCTGAGGCCATGCCGCGGTAGGTGAGCGGCAGCTCGACATTCTCATAGACGGTCAGGTCGCCGATGAGGTTGAAGGCCTGAAAGATGAAGCCGATTTCGCGGTTGCGGATGCGGGTGCGGTCGGAGAGCGAGAGGTTGGCCACCGGCTTGTCGTTCAGGATGTAGTTGCCCTGCGTGGGAGTGTCGAGCAGCCCGAGGATGGAAAGCAGCGTTGACTTCCCGCAGCCTGACGGCCCCGCAATAGTCAAGAACTCCCCGGGAACGACTTCCAGGTGCACCCCACCCAGGGCGTGAGTCTCGACCTCGTCGGTGTAGAACACCTTGGTCACGCCCTCGAGCTTGATTAACGCCTTTCCGTTCTTGCCCATCGCCGGCTCTCCTCCGTCGCGGTTCTAGAGTTTCAGTTCAAGCGGACGCGGTTGAACGCGTCCCAGTTCGACATGTCCGAAAGGATTACCTGGTCGCCTTCCTGCAAACCCTCGCGGATTTCGATGGTGCTCACCGAGCTCTTTCCCAATACCACCTGCACGCGGCTGGCCTCGCGGCCGCCCTCAGTAAGCTTGAACAGCGTGACACGGCTGTCTTCCTGCCCGAAGGCGGGCCGGCCGACGTGGAGGACGTTTTGCAGCCGCTCCAGCTCGACGGTGCCGTCAATGTTCAAGTCCGGCCGCGCGCCGCGCGGCAGCGCGGCATCGAGGGCGACATCTACAAGGACGGTCCCGTCCTGCACGGCCGGGTCGATGCGGATGACGTGGCCGGGGATGACGCCGTTGCGCGTGTCAATGGAAGCTACCTGGTCGAGCTGGATGTCGCGCGCCTGCGTGGCCGGGATGCGCAGCTCCGCCTTGAGCCGCGTGGGGTCGGCCACCTGGGCGAGGTTTGCGCCCGGAAGGACCTGTTGGCCGACCTCGACGGGGACGCGCTGCAGCACGCCGCGGATTCCCGGGCGCACCTTCAAGCCTTCCACCTGGCTGCGCCGAAGCCCATGGAGCGCGCGCCGCTGCTCCACCTGCGCCTGCATGGCTTCGAGCTGCGCCGCGGCGGATTTTGAGGCCATCCCCAGCCGTTTCTGTTCCAACCCGTACCGCGTGGCCAGCGATTCGGCCCGCGCTTTCGAGACCCGGTAGTTCAGGTCGGAGACCAGACCGAGCTTGGCCAGCTCGGCGTCGCGCTCGGCCGTCAGGCGGGCTTCGGTGAACTCAGACTCGATGCGTGCCGCTTCGGCCTGCTGAGTCAGCAACAGGCTGTCAAGTTGAACGCGCAGGTTGGCGTACTCGGCCTCGACGCGCCGGAGGGCCATCTCCGCATCGAGGGCTTCCTGCTGGAGCTGTGGGTTGCTCAGCTCCAGGATTACCGAGTTCGGCTCCACCGCCGTGCCCGCCAGCAGCACGATGCGCTCCACACGTCCTTCAGTGGCGGCGGGGATCCAGCGGATCTCGAGCGGCACCAGCGTCCCCGAGCCGCGGACTTGCCGGAGCATCTCGCCGCGCTTGACCGTGTCCACCCAGATGGTCGCCTTCTCTACGGTCGGCGCCGCCGGCTCCAGACGAGACAGCGCAATGGTGATGATCGGAATAAGAATCAGCGCGCCAATGGCGTAAGCGGCCCAACGCAACCGCTTCTTTCGGGCACGGTCTGGACGGGCGATATCCATCCAACCTCCGCTCAACTAGACGCAATGCTCTTGCCGTTTGTTCCAATGAGTATAACCCCTCTTTTATGAGTAGGATATGTGGTGGAAGCATGGCTGTAATTTCCGGCCAAATGCCCACCGGTGGGAATCAATTGTCCGAATTCGGACACTTGATTTATTGGTCGCTAAGTCGAGGTCTAATCGAGCGACTTGTGGAAGCGGAAAACGCTGACGGTGAGCATCACTGTCCCAATGGCGGCCATGGCGGCCATCTGGGGCCAAAGTTCCGCCAGGCCGACACCCTTTAGGTAAGAGCCGCGCAGCACGATCAGGAAATACCGAAGCGGGTCAAGATAGGTAAGTAGCTGGAGAGCCTCCGGCATGGAGTGAATGGGAAACCCGAAGCCGGAAAAAGTAATGGCAGGCATAGTGAAAAAGAACGCGGTGACCATAGCCTGCTGCTGAGTGGCCGACACTGTGGAGATGAACAACCCCACGCCCACCATACAGGTCAAGAAGAGCATCGTGCCCGCCAGCAGAACCGCCAGACTGCCGCGAAACGGGATACCGAACCAGAGCGTGCCCAGCACGCCGATGAGGATGACGTCGGCCAGCCCGATGAGGAAAAACGGCAGCGTCTTGCCGAGGATGAACTCCGCCGGGCGGATGGGCGACACCATAATCTGCTCCAGGGTGCCGATTTCGCGCTCGCGCACCACGGCGAAAGCGGTGAGCAAGGTAACGATGACCAGCGTAAGGCTGCCCAACACGCCGGGGACGAAGAACCACTGGCTGCGCAGGTCGGGGTTGAACCAGGGACGTCGGTCCAGCACGATGCTCGGCGCTTGCGCTGCTAACAGCGGCGCCACACGCGCCAGCCGGTCGGACTGATAGCCGCGGGCGAACTCCTCGGCAATCTGGTTCACGTAGCCGAGGGCAAGCAAGGCGGTATTGGAATTGGTGGCGTCGACGAGAACCTGGACCGACGCAGTTTCGCCCTTGCGAAGCCGCTGGGCGAAGCCGGCGTGGAGCTGTATTCCCAGCACCGCTTCGCCGCGGTCGAGATGGGCGGCGAGCTGGTGGCGGTCCTCAGGGGTCGCGGTAACCTCGAAATAGGGGCTGGAAGAGAACCGGGAGATCAGCTCGCGGCTCTCCTGGGTGTGGTCGAAGTCGAGCACGGCCAGCGAGACGTTGTGGATCTCGTAGGTGGCGGCATAGCCGAAGATGAGCATCTGGATGGTGGGCGGGCCGATGAGTACGAAGCGCGTGCGTTTGTCGCGAAAGACCTGAAGGAACTCCTTGATCAGCATCTGAAAGAGACGAGCGAACATCGGCGGCCTCAGCCCAGCCTCTTCTGAAAGATGCGTGTGGCCAGCGTGGCCAGCGCCAGTGCGAACACCGCCAGGGCGAAAAGCTCGGGGCGGAGCTGGCCGAGCGTCGAGCCCTTGAGAAAAACGTCCTTCAGCAGCGAAACGTAGTAGCGCGCCGGAACGATGCGGGTGAAGATCTGAATCGGAACCGGCATCTGCTCAATGGCAAAAAGGAAGCCCGAAAGCAGGAACGCCGGCAGGAACGTGGTCACCAGCGAGGCCTGGTTGGCCGCCAATTGGCTCTTCCCCACAACGGAAAAGAAAAAACCCAGCGACAATACCACCACCAGAAAGAGCGCAGAGCTGGCGAAGAGCGTAACCGCCTGCCCGCGGAACGGCACCCGGAACCAGGCAATCGCCACGGAGGTGCAGAGGGCGGTGTCGAACATTCCAATGGCGAAGTAGGGCAGGAGCTTGCCCGCCATGACCTCCAGCGGCGTAACGGGAGTCGAGATGAGCTGCTCCATGGTGCCGCGCTCCCACTCGCGGGCAATGGTGAGCGAAGTCAGGAAGGTCCCGATGACGGCCATCACGATGGCCACCACGCCGGGGACGATGAAGGCCTGGCTCTCCAGGTTCTCGTTGTACCAGGTGCGCGATTCGACGCTCAGGGGCGGCCCGCTGCCCGCGAATCCCTTTCGCTGCAGCCAGTCGAGCTGCACCTCCTGCCCGAAGCCGCGTACGACGGCCTCGGTGTAGCCCAGCACTAGGTTGGCGGTGTTGTCGTCGGTGGCGTCCACGACGGCCTGCACGTGGGCCGGGCCGCCGGTGGCGAGTCGCTGGGAGAAGTCGTGCGGGATGATGATGCCGACGTAGCAGCGGCCGGTGTCGATGGCCCGGACCAGCTCCGGATAGTTGTCCACCGCCTTCACCACAGCGAAGTAGTCCGAACCCTGGAAGCGGTGCAATAAATTCCGGCTCTGCTGGCTGCCTTCGCGGTCGTAGACGCAAACGGGTATGCGCTTGAGGTCGAGCGAGACGCCGTAGCCGAAAAGGAACATCAGCACCACCGGCATGATGACCACAATGAAAAGGCTGCGCCTGTCGCGAAGAATCTGGATGACTTCCTTGCGCGCGATTGCTGCCAGCCGGTGCCACCGCATTTCAGGAGGCCTCCAGGCCGTTGGCGTCGCGGCCGGTGGTGAGCGAGACGAAAACGTCTTCCAGCGTGGGGCGGATGGGTTCAAGGCGCGCGAGCGTAATGCCGCGAGCTGCCAGCCGACCGGGGAGCGAGGCGCGCGCGGCGGCCGCATCAGCCACGACCAGGTGGAGCGCGTTGCCGAAGACAGCGGCCTCGAGGACGCCCGGAGCGGTCTCCACGGCCTCCAGCGCGGCGCCGAGCGGCTCGGCCTCCAGCGAGAGTAACTCGCCCGTCATGGCGCGCTGCTTGAGCTCGGTGGGCGTGCCCAGCGCCACAATCCGCCCGCGGTAGATGAGGGCCAGCCGGTTGCAGTACTCGGCCTCTTCCATGTAGTGCGTGGTGACGAAAACGGTGACGCCGTCGTGCGCCATCTGCTGGATGAGCTCCCAGAATTTTCGCCGCGAGAGGGGGTCCACACCGGAGGTGGGCTCATCGAGGAAAAGAATCGGAGGGCGATGGAGGACGGCGCAGCCCAGCGCCAGGCGCTGCTTCCAGCCGCCGGATAGGGTAGCGGTCATCGAGCGCTCGCGCCCCTCAAGTCCCGCCATCCCCAGCGTCCAGCCCATGCGCTCGCGCAAGATGTCGCCGGCGACGTTGTAGAGCCCGCCGAAGAAGCGCAGGTTCTCTTCGACGGTGAGGTCGTTGTAGAGAGAAAACTTCTGTAACATGTAACCGATGTGCTCGCGCACGCGCTCGGGCTCGCGGGCGACGTCGAACCCGGCCACGTAGGCGCGGCCGGCGGTGGGCCGCAGCAGGCCGCAGAGCATGCGGATGGTGGTGGACTTGCCGGCGCCGTTCGGTCCCAGGAATCCGAAGATTTCGCCGGCGCGGGTCTCCAGATTGATGCGGTCCACGGCGGTGAAGTCGCCGAAGCGCTTGACCAGGTCTTCCGCCAGCACCGAGCGCTCGCCGGGAGTCATGCTTCCCTCCCCTGCGCCTCGACCGCCTCGACGAACAGGTCCTCAATGCTGGGAGCGACCTGTTCGATTTCATCGAAGGCAACGCCGGCGACCCGCAGGCGCTCGCGGAACTCCGGAATGCGGCGCCCCGCGTCGTCCACCACCAGATGCACGCCGTCGCCGACCAGTACGGCGCTGCGGACGCCGTCGGCGTCGCAGAGGGTCTCGTAGAGCCGCAGGGGCTCGGTGGAGGTAACGGAAAGCACGGCGCCGGGCAGTTGCTGCTT
>Ga0209640_10006008_pt1 | contig 10622 bp, 10 predicted proteins | sample RifCSP10_1_FD_184018 | JGI IMG/M metagenome (GOLD analysis project Ga0209640, IMG submission 184018) | Soil microbial communities from Rifle, Colorado - Rifle CSP2_sed 10_1 (SPAdes) (version 2) | ecosystem: Environmental > Terrestrial > Deep subsurface > Rock core/Sediment | place: Rifle...
TGGCGCAGACCGCTGTGCCGCGCCGACGCACCGCCCTCTTCGCGCGCTACAGCGTGATCGGCTCATTGGCCGGCGCGATCGGCACCTTGGCGGCGGCGGCTCCCGACCTCGTGGCGGGCGGGGTCCCGCTGGTAGTTGCGCGTGAGCACAGCGACGTCGCCGTCGAGCGTCGCCGAAAACAGCACCGTCTGGCGATCGCGGGATGTGGCGTCGAGCAGGCGGCGAACTTCGGGAAGAAAGCCCATGTCCGCCATCCGGTCGGCTTCGTCGACGACGACGATGTCGACGTCGCGAAGGTCAACGTCACCCTGGCCCACGAGGTCGGCGAGGCGGCCGGGGCAGGCGACGAGCACGTCGACGCCCTTGCGGAGCGCCTTGCGTTGCGGGCCGTATCCGACGCCGCCGTAGACCGAGACGACGCGACGAAAGCGCGCCGCGAGCAGGGGCTTCAGCTCGCGCTGGATCTGCTCGGCGAGTTCACGCGTGGGCGCGAGGACGAGGGCCCTGGGGCGGTGCGGTTCGGCGTGCTGCACGAGTGCAGCGAGCGGGATTCCGAAGGCGACCGTCTTTCCGGAGCCGGTGGGTGCACGACCGCAGATGTCGCGGCCGGCGAGGGCGTCGGGGATGGCCGCCGCCTGAATGGGAAAGGGTTCGGTAATGCCTCGGGCGGACAGCGCCGCGACGAGGTCAGTAGGGACGCCGAGATCGGCGAAGGACGTGGACATGCAAACACTCCTGTGGTACCCCGCACTCGCGGGGACTCGTTGTCGGGTTGGCGAACTCGCTCGAGCATCGCCAAATGCCCGCTAGTGGGCGCAACGAGGATCGAGAGAAGTCGGCCACGGCTCGTCCTCAGGTTGAGGGGCCGTGCGCCGCGAAAATCTCCGAGCGAATCTTGGTTCGAGGCGCGCGTGCGCTTCGGCTCGGGTGGTGCGGTGACGTCACTGTAACACGTTGCCGGCGAGATCTTCGTTCGTTGGGCGATTAGCCCGACTGCTGTGCCCGCTTCTTCTGCGACGCGGTACGTCCGCGGATCGTCTGATCAAGGACAACCTTGCGCAGTCTGACCGAGTGCGGTGTGACTTCCACGCACTCGTCCTCGCCGATGAGCTCGAGCGCTTGCTCGAGCGAAAGCGGCAGCGGCGGCACCAGCCTCACCAGCTCCTCGGCGTTGGACTGGCGGATGTTGGTGACCTTTTTCTCCTTGGTCGGGTTCACGTCCATGTCGTCGGGACGAGCGTTTTCGCCGACGATCATGCCCTCGTAGACCTCGACGCCGGGGCCGACGAACATTGCCCCGCGCTCTTGCAGGTTGAAGAGGGCGTAGCTCGTGCTGAGGCCGCGGCGATCGGCGATCAGGTTTCCCGTGGTGCGCGTGCGGAGCTCGCCCATCCACGGCTCGTAGCGGTCGAACACATGGTGCAGTTGGCCCGTGCCGCGCGTCTCGGTCATGAACTCGGTGCGGAACCCGATGAGACCGCGCGCAGGAACGAGGTAGTCAAGGCGCACCCAGCCGGATCCGTGGTTCACCACCTGTTCCATCCGACCGCGCCGCAGGGCCAGCAGTTGGGTGACGACCCCCAGGTAGTCCTCGGGCACGTCGATGGCGACGCGTTCAACGGGCTCGCACTTCTTGCCGTCGATCTCCTTGGTGAGCACCCGCGGCTTGCCGACCGTGAGCTCGAAGCCCTCGCGCCGCATCATCTCGACGAGCACGGCGAGCTGCAGCTCACCCCTCCCCTGGACTTCCCAGGTGTCCGGGCGCTCGGTCGGGAGCACGCGGATCGACACGTTGCCCACGAGTTCGGCGTCGAGGCGATTCTTGATGAGGCGCGCCGTGAGCTTCTTGCCGTCCTGACCCGCCAACGGCGACGTGTTGACGCCGATCGTCATGGCGAGGCTCGGCTCGTCGATGGTCATCACCGGGAGCGGCCGCGGGTCGTCGGGATCAGCGAGGGTCTCACCGATGGTGACATCTGGGATCCCGGCCACCGCCGCGATGTCGCCGGGGCCCGCCTCGTCGGCCTCGACTCGATCAAGATTCTCGGTCACGTACAACTCGGTCAGCTTGACCTTCTCGATCGTGCCGTCGTGGCGGCACCACGCCACCTCCTGGGCGCGGCGCAGCGTGCCGTGGCGGACGCGGCACAGCGCGAGCCGACCCACATACGGAGAGGCGTCGAGGTTGGTCACGAGCACCTGGAGCGGGTGGCCGTCGTCGTAGCTCGGAGCGGGCACGTGCTCGAAAATGGTGGTGAAGAGGGGCTTGAGATCGGTCCCCGGCGTGGCGACGTCCACCGAGGCCTGGCCGGCGCGGGCGTTGCAGTAGATGATCGGGAACTCGATCTGGTGCTCCTTGGCGTCGAGGTCGAGGAACAACTCGTAGACCTCGTCGACCACTTGGCTGATCCGCGCGTCCGGCCGGTCGATCTTGTTGATGACGAGGACGACCGGGAGGTTGGCCTCAAGGGTCTTGCGCAACACGAAGCGCGTCTGGGGAAGCGGCCCCTCGCTGGCGTCGACGAGGAGCAGGACGCCGTCGACCATCGTCAGTGCGCGCTCGACCTCGCCGCCAAAGTCGGCGTGGCCGGGGGTGTCAACGATGTTGAGCTTCACGCCCTCCCAGCGCACCGCGGTGTTCTTGGCAAGGATCGTGATCCCCTTCTCGCGCTCGAGGTCGAGGGAGTCCATGACCCGGTCGTTCACATCCTGGTTGGCGCGGAACGCGCCCGACTGCCAAAGCATGGCGTCGACGAGCGTCGTCTTGCCGTGGTCGACGTGAGCGACGATGGCGAGGTTGCGCAGATCCGAGCGCGCGGACATACAACTCTCCGAAGGAAGGGTTACCGAACCCGCAGGGTACCCCGCGGGCTCAGCCGCGACTGAACGGCAGGACCGACGTCATCCAGGCGATGAACTCGCTCGGGTTGCGGCTCTGGGTCCACACCTGGCCGGGCCCGGTGAACTCGAAAACAAACCCTTCGCCCGACTTGAGCGTCTGCATGATTCCCTTGTTGACCATGCGCGTCGTGAACTGCATGCCGTCGGAGAAGGCCACCATGTGCCCGGAGTCGAGCACGTACTGCTCCCCCGCGGCGACCGTGACGACGTCAAGTGCCCCGTAGCACGCGGCAACCACCGGTCCCTGGCCGGTGGCCCGGACGACGAAACCGCCCTCTCCCCCGACGAGGTTCTTGAAGCCACCCCATTTGGCGTCGATCTCGACGCCATCGGACGAGGCGAGCCACGCGCCGCGCGAGAGGTTGAGGGCGCCTTCCAGCGGAATGACCGTGACGTCACCGGGAAGACGCGCCGCGCAGTCGACCCATCCGCCTGACGTCGGCGCGGTGTAGCGACTCACGAAGAACGACTCGCCGCCAAGGACGCTGCGCTTCAAGCCCTTGAGGAGACCACCCTCCATCTTGGAATCGCTTTCGACTCCCGCCGAAGTGGCCATCATCGCCCCCGACTCGAGGCGGGCCGATTCGCTTGGTGCCAGCGTGAGGCGGGCGACGGCGAAGGCCGGGTTGTGACGAATCGAAACGTCCATGTGGGTCCTCTCAGCGGTACGCGGAACGCGGACGTGCGGCGAGGAAGCGAATCTATCGGCCAGCCCGGATCCCTCACCATGGTGTGAGTGTCTGCCCGGCTCACGCCGGGCAGACACTCACACTCAAACGAGCGCAGGAATCAGATGGCCGGTGACGTGAGGGACATCTCCGACGCGGACATGGGCACGACGAGTCCGTCGGTCTCGAACACCAGGCACCGATCGAAGGAGCGGAGGAACCAACGGTCGTGCGTCACCGCAATCACCGAGCCCTCGAAGGTACCGAGCGCGTCTTCGAGCGCCTCGGCGGACGTGAGATCGAGGTTGTCGGTGGGCTCGTCGAGCAGGAGCAGCGTCGCGCCGCCCAACTCGAGCAGGAGGATCTGAAAGCGGGCCTGCTGACCACCCGACAGCGTTCCGAACGTCTGGTCGGCGCAGCGCTGGAGTTCGTACCGACGGAGCCGTTGCATGGCGGGACCCCGAGCCAGGTCGTGGCGGCGGAGAATTTCCAGCAGCGTGGACGCCCCGAACTCGGGATGAGCGTGCATTTGGTTGAAGTAGCCGGGCACGACGCGCGCGCCCAGCCGCCAGTGGCCCGTGTGGTCGATCGGCTCACCGGCGAGGAGGCGCAGGAAATGCGACTTTCCCGTCCCGTTGGGTCCGACGACAGCGACCCGATCCCCGTACCAGATCTCGGTGGACATCGGTTGCGTGAGCGCGTCGATGGCAAGACCTTCGAAGACCGCTACCTGGTTGCCGGTCCGCGCGCCGTCGAGACGCATGCTGATCTTCTGGTCCTTCGGTCGTTCGGGCGGAGGGCCGCCGGCCTCGAAATGCTTGAGGCGGGTCTCGGCGGCGCGAGCCCTCCCCGCATTGCCGTCGTTGGACGCGGCGCGGATCTTCATGATGCGCATGAACTCGGCGAGGCGGTTGCGCTCTTCGACCCATCTCCGGTGATCGTCCTCGAGCTTGGCCAGGCGGTCGTCGCGGGCCGCGTGGTAGGTGGCGAAGCCTCCGCCGTGCGTCCACGCCCCGGAACCCTCGATGGTGACGATCTTGTGGCTCGTCCTCGAGAGCAGCTCGCGGTCATGGCTCACATAGAGAATCGTCTTGCGGCACGCGTTGAGTCGCTCCTCGAGCCACCGCTTGCCGGAGACGTCGAGGAAGTTATCGGGCTCGTCGAGAAGGAGGACTTCGGCGTCGGAACGCAGGAGGAACTCGAGGGCCAGCCGTTTCTGCTCGCCACCAGAGAAGGTCGTCAACGGCCGCGACACGGCGTCTTCGAACGAAAGCCCGACCGCCTCGGTGCAGCACGCATCCCACGTCAGCTCGGCGTCGTACCCCCCGGCGTCGCCCCACGTGACATGGGCGTTGGCCAGACGCAGGCCGGCCTTGGCGATGAAGCTCGGCTTGCCGCCCTTGTTGGCGTCCACGAGGGCGACCTCGGCGGTAGCGAGCACCTCCGCGGCGCGCTGTACGGGTGGTGGGGAGAGCGCGAGAAAGAGATCGCGCACGGTTCCGTTCGGGACAATCGTCGTGACCATCTGGGGCATGTAGATCACGTCGCCGTCCACCCGGATCGTGCCTTCGTGGCGCATCCCGGGATCGGATTCCGCCATGAGTCGCAGGAGCGTCGACTTGCCCACGCCGTTTTCGCCAACGAGCGCGACGTGCTGGGCGTTCCCGACGTGGAAGCTGACGTCCGAAAACAGCAGCCCTCCCCCGGGACGCTCGTAGCTCACGCGCGAGACATCGATGGCACCCACGCCGGCGAGGCTACGCGGGGCCGGCTCCTGCATTCGCTCCCATTCCGCGGCGGTGATGCGCGTTCAGCCATCGGCCGGCTTGGCGACGCTCAGCCCCCGGACCCAGTCGCCATCGAAGCCGAAGCGCCGCACGAGGTCGTGGTCGCGCATCGACCCGCCGAGGAGGGCACCGGCCTCGACGACGAGGCCCGGAGCGCGCCCGAATCGGATCTTGATGAGCAGGTCGGGTTGGCACAACGCCGTCGTCTTCAATACAGCGACACAGGCTTGGCAGTCGCAGAAGGATGCGCCGTATTCCAGCGGGCGATCGGGATCGTCGTGCGCGACCCAGCGCTCGAGCGTGGTGCCCATGCGCGGCTCCTCTCGGACGTTTCCTCACGGACGTTGAATCGAGAGGAGCGCCTACGGCCACGCTCCGAGCCACCACTGACGCTACCGGGAGGGTGTGACGGTGAGGCCCGAACCATCGGACCCAACCGATAGCTTGCGCCCGATGGGGACAAGGGGGCGACGACTCGCGTGCGCCGGTGTCGCCCTGGCGCTCATCGGGGCCGTCGGCGCCTGCGACACGGGTTCGGGCGAACGCGCGACATCGGAAGACGTCGGCGCGGGTGGCGACGCGACAGCGATCCCGGCCGGCGACGACCGCACCGTCGCCCGCGTCGTCGACGGCGACACGATCGTCCTCGACGACGACGTGCGCGTGCGCCTCATCGGCATCGATACCCCCGAAACCAAGGACCCCCGCCGACCCGTGGAGTGTTTCGGGCAGGAGGCCTCAGCCCACATGATCAAGCTGCTCCCCGCCGGCACCCGTGTGCGCGTGGTCTACGACGTCGAGCGGACCGACCGGTACGGCCGCACGCTGGCGTATCTCTACCGGGCCTCGGACGGACGCTTTGTCAACGCGGCCATGGTGAGGGACGGCTTCGCGTCGGCGTACACGGTGCCACCCAACGTGGCCCACGCCGACGAGTTCGTCGCGCTCAACCGCGAGGCGCGAGAAACGGGGCGCGGGCTCTGGAGTGCGTGCGACGCCGCGTGAGCCGGGGCCCGCTCGCGCCAGGCGGACGATGAGCCCATCGACGCTGCCCGGGACGGTCGAACACAGCTCCATGGCACTGACCATCCACGTCATAAAGGCGAGCGTTTGGTTTCTTGAACCCCTCATGCATCTCGGTTGGAAGTTCGGCGACATCGATCTTGGCTTCCGCTCGAAGAATCCCCAGGCCGCCGACTCGCTGTCTTCGCTGTCGCACCTACCCCTTACGATCAAGGTGCCTTCGGGAACCGGGCATCGAACGTTCCCCAGACTCCAACCTGCCCCGTCAATTGCGGGGCGTACCGTGAAGGGGAATCATGGTTTCGAAAGCTGACGATCTCCGACTCCGTGAGCTGCTCATCGAGTACCTCGGGGACGAGGCCACCAATGCACTCCTGGAGCGACTGCCGTTGACTCCCGTCGCCAACTTCGCCACCAAGGACGACATCGCTGCCCTCCGCGGAGAGATGCTGGACGAATTCGGCAAGCTGCGCACCGAGTTCGGCACCCTCGCGGGGACAGTCGCGCAGCTAGAAGGCCGGTTCGAAGGCCGATTCGGCGAGCTCGAAGGCCGGTTCGAAGGCCGGTTCGGTCGGGTCGAGGGCGCGCTCGGCGAGCTCGAGGGCAAGTTCGGACAGCTCGAGGGCAAGTTCGGACAGCTCGAGGGCAAGTTCGGACAGCTCCAAGGAGCGTTCGGTGAGTTGCGCGCCGAGGTCTCTGACTTGCGGGTCGACATCTCCGACCGCCTGCGGGTTCATACGTGGGCGGTCACGGGTCTGTTCGCATCAGGACTAGGTATCGCCATCGCCGTTTCGGGTCTGGGCTGACAACACACGCGCCGGGCGGAACTCGCGCCGAGTACGCCACGGCCGCGTCAAGATGACGGCCATGGATGCATTCCTGGTGGCCCGCAATCCTGACGAGGCCTCGCAGCTTCCCTTTCTCATCCGGCTGCCTCTCGGCCGCGAAGTTCTCGTGTTGAAAGCCCGTGAAACCTGGCCGCGCCTAACCCGCGTCTACTGCCACCGCGCCGCGGAGTGGCCCAACGATCCCGAGATCATCGAGGAGGTGCCAATTCGATCATGCGTGCGGCGCGGCCGCGCCATCGACCTCGTGCTCGCACGCGCGCGGGAGAGTCGGTCTCAGCTCGTGTTCACGACTCTCAAGGGCGGGCGCGAGGCCATCTTCTGGCAAACGGCCAAGACCGTAAAAAAGGCACGGCCCGGTATCCGCGTGCCCGGGAGGCGCGCGTCGGGACTCGCCCCCTTCACGCTGCTCGTCGACACACGTGAGCGCTATCCCTACCGCTTCGTCAAGCAGCAGGCGACCACCGAGCGATCAGCCCTTCCGGCGGGTGATTACGGCGTTGCCATCGACGGCTGGATCGTGGCTTCGGTCGAGCGCAAGACCCTCGAGCAACTCGCGCACGACCTCGTCGACGGATCGATGCCGTTCCAGCTCGCGGAGCTCGCTGCCCTCCCGCGGGCAGCCGTGGTCGTGGAGGAACGGTATTCGTCGGTGTTCAAGCTCGAGCACGTCAAGCCGGGGTGGGTCGCCGACCTCATCGCTTCGCTCCAGGCCCGCTACCCAAACGTCCCGATCGTGTTTTGCGAGACCCGACCGCTGGCCGAGGAATGGACCTACCGCTTCCTCGGGGCCGCGCTCGCCCACGCGCGAGAAGAACCCACCGCGCCCGGCGCGCCTGCGGAGCGGTGGTAGCGGCCGAGGAAACCCCGATTCGCACGGCTACGCCGAGGACGACGGCGGGGGCGGGGCCTGCGCCGGAGCCGCGCCCTCGAACCCTGTTCTCGGCCTACACCTCGGCGTCGATCTCGTCCGATGGGTCAGCGGCGTCCTCGACGCGCCACTTGAGCTGGAACTCCACCTCTTCCTCGTCGTCACCCCGCTCGTGCTCGACGCCGACCTGCGCGTGAGAGGGGACGTGGAACCGCTCGCCGGCGATCTGGATTCGGAAGGGCTTGCCCGACTCGAGCGCGTCAGCGAGGCGACGAAGCTTGGCCGCGAAGTCGGCGATCGAGTAATTCCGCTCTACATCGCGTGTGCCGTCTGCCACTGAGATACCTCCGCTTGGGATGGGCGCTTCACGCCTTGGAGCGCATACTGCTCGCCCGTGACACCAGTGACGAAATGGCCGCCGAGGATGAGCCCCCGCGCCTCGAGCCGGCGCAGCGCCCACAGAATCTCGCGCCACGGCAGGGCGAGCTTCTCGCGCGTGTAGACGTCGCGAAACACGATCCCCCACCGGTGGAGGAGCTGCCAGGCCACCTTCTCGGCGAGCTCGGTGACGTCGTCAACTGGCAACGGCGACGGGAAGAGTGTCCATCGCCCCTCGACCCCGTGCCGCCAGGTGCCGCGACGACCCCTCGATCCGGGATGGGCGCGCTGGCGGCGGGCGAACTTGGTGCGGGCGTTGAACAGGGCCCGCACCGCGTTGAAGCCGTCAGCGGTGATGAGTCCCCGGGCGACGCCGTCCCACAGACCCTCTTCGACCTCGGTGGGGAGCCGGGTCGTCATCTGCTGCAGCTCGGTGTGGAAGAGCGCGCCGCGCTGGCGGAGGGCGTCGAGGATCTCGCGGCCCGATCCGGCGGTGGGCTCGGCGGGGATGACGGCGCCCCGGTGCGCCTGGAGCAACCACGGCAGGTCGTCGCGCACCATGAAGGTGATGGGCGTGCGGCGCGACGGGGTCTTGCCCGATCGCCGGGGCTCGCCCGGCTCGGGGTCTTCACCCTCGTTGCGAGGGGGCGCGGGATCCACCACCGAGAGGCGTCCCCACACGACCTCACCCGACATGCACAGGTCGTCGAGCCACTCGGGCTTGTAGGCCTCCACGCGCTCGGCGAAGACCTTCTCCCACTCTCCTGCCGGCCACTCGAACCCCTGGAGCTGCTCGATCACCTCGGCGACACCCGCGCGGCCATTGCGCTTGGTGCCGGCGGCGGCGTGCCAGTGCCGCTCGATGAAGACGAACCACTCCTCTTTGGTCATGGCGGTGACGCTGGCCCGGCGGACGTTGCGGGTATAGGCGTGGATGCGGGCGAGGAGACGCTTCGCGCACCACTGCTCGCCATCGTCCTCGGAAATGGCGTGGTCGAAGCGGCCGACGACGGCGAACCCCTCACCCTGGAGGGCGGCAAGGGCGATCTTGACAGTGGAGGTCTTCAACGCCGTGGCCTCGGTGATGGCGGCGACGGTCATGGGACCGCTCACGTCGAGGAGCCCGCGCACGGCGACGATGGGCCCGCGATCGGCAAGGTCGACGCCGTCTGGGGATGGCCAGGGGTTGTCCGGCGTAAAGCTGGCGTGGGGGAACATCGCCTCCACATAGGGACGCCGCTCCGTCGCGCACCACAGGCCGTCCTCATGTGTGCGTGTCTGCCCCCCCTCTGGCCGGGCAGACACGCACACATGAGCGGCACGACCAGCCAGAGTGAGCGGCGCGAAATGTTCAGCCAGCATTTCGTCGGGGCGCATCACGATGCGCGACAACAACAGGTCGTGTAGCTCGTCGGGATCGCGCGGCGCGGCCGCGGCCTCCTCGCGCACGCGGGCGATGGCGTCGGGGTCGAGCCGGCCGAGCTCGCGGGCTTCGACCGGAAGGCCACGGGGGAGCGGTACGGCGCGGGACCGCCGCTCACCGATCTCGTTGTCGTCGTCGAGGTAGGTGAAGGGCGCCCCGTTCAGGATCTCGTGGGTGAGCGGGCTCGCCTTCACCGTCTCGATGAAGTGGACGCCGATCGTCCCCTCCTCGAATCGGCGGGTGAGCGCGACGAGGCCGTCGATGTCCATCGCCTCGTGAAGGCAGTCGCGCATGGTTTCGCGCACCAGCACGTGGTCGGGGATTTCGATCGGCCCGGCCGGCGCGTTGTCTTGGCACGCGGCGAGAGCGGGGAAGCACGACACCATGAGGTCGGCCGCCTCCATCCGCTGGATGTTGAACGGGTTGATGCGACCCCCCTTGCGCCGCAGCACGGCGAGGCTGCGGTTGAGGTTCCAGCGCCATCGCGCCTGGAACATCGGGCTCTGGAGGACGGCCTGGGTGACGGCGGCCTGCGCTGTGCCGGGCTTGAGGAAGGAGGGCACGTCTTCGAGGGGGAACGAGTGTTGGGGCCCGAGCGAGATGAGGACGGCGTCGTCGGAGGCGGCGGCCTGGAGCTCGAAGTCGAACGTGACGCAGAACTTCTTGCGCAGCCCCATGCCGAGCGCCCGGTTGAGGCGGGCGCCGAAGGGGGCGCCGGCCGGCGTC
>Ga0209640_10006009_pt1 | contig 10622 bp, 10 predicted proteins | sample RifCSP10_1_FD_184018 | JGI IMG/M metagenome (GOLD analysis project Ga0209640, IMG submission 184018) | Soil microbial communities from Rifle, Colorado - Rifle CSP2_sed 10_1 (SPAdes) (version 2) | ecosystem: Environmental > Terrestrial > Deep subsurface > Rock core/Sediment | place: Rifle...
ACGATTGCTGCTGCGCGCTGAACGAGGAGCAGCACCGCGCGGTCATCGATCAGATGCAACGGATGACGACCATACTTACGGCGGAACAGGTGACATTTGTCGAAGAGTAACAGTTGGGGTCGGAACCTAATCGCAGCCGACCTCTGTGCCCAACGCCATCGCCGTAGGGCGCGGATTCATCGCGCCATCGTAGGGCGCGGATTTATCGCGCCATCGATCCGGCGGAAACCGTTCGGCGCATTCCGCGCGCTGAAGCCGCGCGCTGAGGCCGCGCCTACAGTCGCAGCCCCACAGCTGCTGTGCCACGTTTGTTGTGTAATGGCGGCTGCCATCGCGCTCGTGGTCTCATCGCCACGCGTTAGTGCGCAATCCCCAACTTATCCCAGCCGGCCGATTCGTTTCATCGTGCCGCTACCCGCAGGCGGCGGCGCCGACATCGTGGCGCGCACCATCAGCGAGCGGCTCGCGAAGATCCTCGGCCAGCAGGTGCTGGTCGACAATCGTCCTGGCGGCGGCACCGTCATCGGCGCCGACCTTGCCGCCAAGTCGCCGCCGGACGGCTATACCCTGCTCCTCGGTACTGCCACCACGCACGCAATTAATGCGAGCCTGGTCAGGAAACTCTCCTACGATCCAATCAAGGACTTCGCACCAATCACGCTGGTGGCCGTGCTGCCTCAGATCATCGTCTCGCATCCGTCGCTGCCGGTCACATCCTTGAAGGGGCTCATCGCGCTGGCGCGCAAGCGGCCCGGCGAGATTTTCTTCGCCTCGACCGGCAACGGCAGCGCGAACCATCTGGGCGGCGAGATGCTCAACGCGGTCGCGGGTCTCAAGAACGTCCACGTACCCTACAAGGGTGCTGCGCCGGCGCTCACCGATCTTCTCGCGGGCCAGGTGCAGTTCATGTTCACGACCATACCGCCGGCGCTTCCGCACGTGAAGGCCGGCAAGCTGCGCGCGCTCGCCGTCGCCAATGCCAAGCGCGCTACTCTACTGCCTGATCTGCCCACGACCGCGGAGAATGGCGCTGCCGGCGTGGAGGCGAGCTCGTGGAACGGCGTACTGGCGCCTGCCGGCACGCCGCGCGACATCATCGCGAGGCTCCATTCGGGGATCGGCGCCGTCATGAAACTCCCCGAGGTCGGCGAGCGGCTCGCGCGCGCGGGCGTCGAACCGATGTTCATCACGCCCGAAGAGTTCGCGGCCTTCATCGAGTCCGAGACCGCGCGCTATGCGAAAGTCGTCAAGTCCTCCGGCGCGCGAGTGGACTGATGTTTCGGCGCGCTAAAGCTGCGCCCTACAACTGTGTCCAACGCCATCGAGGTAGGGCGCGGCTTCAGCGCGCCGTCGGTTACGTAATTCTCATTCGGAGCGCATCATGAGCGCAACCCTGACCATACTCGATCCAGTCGCGCCAGCCGGGATTGCCGGCGGTGCGCAAACGTTTCAGCCGCTGAATACGCTGCAGGGCAAGGTCGTCGGCTTTATCGACAACTCGAAGCCGAATTTCAGCTATCTCGTCGACGATCTTGCGGAGCTGCTCGTCGCCAGACACGGCGTGGCAGCGGTGACCAGGCACCGTAAGCTCTCGGCCTCCATACCGGCTCCCGAGGAAGCCATTGCGGATGTCAGGCGACAATGTGACCTTGTCATAACGGGATCCGGCGACTGAGGCTCATGCACGTCGTGGAGTGTCCACGACAGTGTAGAGGCGGCGAAAGGGGGAGTCGCTGCGCTGGTCGTTTGCTCGGCCTCGTTTGTGACGTTGGGGAAGGCACAGCTCAAAGCGCTGGGTCGTCCTGAACTGCCGATCGCGGTAATTCCACATCCTTTTGGCCTGCGAACGCGAGATGAAGTGCGACAGCTTGCCGGGAAGTGTGGAGAGGATATTGCACGTCTCGCGCTCGGTGCAGAGGGTAACGCAGCCGACCGAATTGGAGCGGCGGGACCTGACGTTGCGGCGCGTGCTGCAAGTTTGTCGGTTCCGGAGGATTTACTCGCATTCAACGAAGAATGCGAACGACGGCGCTGGACCGACGGGCTGCCGCTTATCCCTCCCACGGTGGCGCGGGTAGCAGGGATGTTGCGTGGCACGAGCCGTCTGCCGACCGAGGTCGTGGTGCACGTCGCGCCGGGTTTTGGCGTGGCGAGCATTGAGCGCATTGCCATCAATGCGGTGATGGCAGGCTGCCGGCCGGAGTATATGCCGCTGCTGATCGCCGCCGTGGAGGCGGTTGCGGACCGGCGCTTCAATCTTCAGGGTATCCAGGCGACCACGAATTCCGCGACTCCGTGGATCGTCGTGAACGGGCCGATCGCAGGTCGGCTCCGGGTCAACTCAAAGCTCAACTGCCTGGGGCAGGGTTCGTGGGCGAATGCAACGCTCGGTCGCGCGCTGCGTCTGGTGCTGCAAAACATCGGGGGTGCGGTGCCGGGCGACATGGATCGCGCGACGCATGGACAGCCGGGCAAGTACACGTTTTGCTGTGCCGAGAACGAGGCAGAAAGCCCGTGGGCCCCATTGCATGTCGAGCGCGGCTACGCGGCAGGCGAGAGCGTGATTACCGTGATTGGCGCGGCGGGTACGCTCAACATGAATTCGCATGCCAAGGATGCGACAGAGCTGCTGCGCGTGATTGCCGACAGCATGGCATTCCCTACCAGCAATGACTACCATTTTGCCGGGGAGCCGTGGGTGGTGATTTCGCCCGAGCATGCGGAAGTGCTGAAGCGCGGCGGTTTGAGCAAGAGGGATGTCAGGAAGCAGCTATGGGAGCAGTCGAAAATGTCCGCGCGCCGGTTCGCGGCGAAGGATTATGACCGTGCACGTCATACGAGAGGCGGGGAGCTTGGCGAATTTTCTCCGGATACGGAGGTTCCGATTTCGCGCAGTCCGGACGATGTGGGTATCATCGTGGCAGGCGGTCCCGGCACTCATTCGGTCTATGTGCCGACCTTCGGCCAGACCCGCGCGGTTTCGCGGCGCGTTATTGATCGATAAAAGGAGCACGCATGCAGAAGCGAAGTTTGACCGGCAAGCGCACGGCGTTCGTGACCGGAGCCTCATATGGAATTGGCGCCGCAACCGCGTTGGCACTGGCCCGCGGGGGCCTCGACGTGGCCATTTCGGCGACACGTGTCGAAAACCTCTCGAACGTCGTCGCGCAGCTCGAAGCGATGAACGCGCGCGTGGTGCCGGTGGCGCTGAATCTCGGCTCGCATTCGAATATCGAGCAGGCGATGGCAACCGTAACCGATGCTTTCGGGAAAGTGGACGTTCTCGTCAACAACGCGGGCATCTCAAATCGCAAGGCGGCGGTCGAGATAACACCGGAGGAATGGGAAGCAGTGATGCAGACCAACGTGACGGGGACGTTTTTCATGTGCCAGCAAATGGGCCGGCACCTCGTCGGCGGCGGCCGGCCGGGATGCATTATCAACGTGGCCTCGACCCATGGCATCGTCGCCATGGCCCAACGCGTGATTTATGGCACATCCAAGGCTGCCATCATCCATATGACAAAGATGCTGGCGATCGAGTGGGCGCAACACGGCATACGCGTCAACGCGATCGCGCCGGGCACCGTGGAGACGCCTTCGCGCGCGGCATTTCTGTCCGATCCCAAGACGCGCGAAATGATGCTCAACCGAGTGCCGCTGCACCGGTTTGGCACTGCTGAAGAAGTGGCGGATGCAGTGTGCTATCTGGTGAGCCCCGAGGCAGCCTACATAACCGGGCACACGCTGGTGATGGACGGAGGGTTAACCGTGTATTGAAAATCCTGACTGTGTTCAACGCTATCGCCGGGCGCGGATTTATCGCGCCATCGATCCGGCGGAAACCATTCGGCGCGCTAAAGCCGCGCCCTACCAACTGCAAGATTCCGCTGTCAACGTAGGGCGCGGATTTATCGCGCCATCGGGGTGGTTGAGTGCATTGTTCGGCGCGCTAAAGCGGCGCCCTACGGCGGCAAGGCAATCTTCTGGTCGATGCTGAACTGGTAATCGTGGAACACATGTTCCGCGCTGAGTAGCTGGTAGGTGCCGTCGGCGAGGCGCCGCGTGGTGTCCTTGAGCCGGTAAGTGTTATGCCCGCAGGTCCAGCAGTCGAAGTTGCGCATGGCGGTGCACAGGCACGTCTTGTCCATCACCGAGACCTTCTTCGCTCCCGGGTGGGCCGCGACCTCGCGGTTGTAGGCCGTGATGTAGCCGCAGTTGCCCGAGCCGTCGAGCAGATAACCATAGGCCTCGCAGTTGGGCCGGGTGCCCGCGCCGATCGCCGGGCTCGCCTTCAGCATGCGCATCGGGTAACCGGTCGGCGAGATCATGTTGACCTCGATGTCCTGCTCGCTTGCCTTGAAGTACTCCTGCTTTATCTTGTCCGGAAGACCGCATTCGCGCGTCGCGGTAAAACGCGTTGCCACCTGTACTGCCGCGGCGCCGCTTTCGAGGTAGGATACGGCGTCGCTGCCGGTGAAAATGCCGCCCGCCGGAATCAGCGGAATATCGAGATTTTCGGCATGCAGGTATTGCAGAATTTCCGACACGATCGTGCGCAGATCGTGCTTTGCCCAGTCGTCGATGCCGAAGCCGAGGTGCCCGCCGGCAAGCGGTCCCTCCACGATGACGTAATCAGGCAGCCGGCTGAGCCTGGCGTTCTTGCGCAGGAACAGGTGAAGTGCCCGCAGCGACGAGACGATGATGCCGAGCTTGGCGTCACGAAAACGCGGGTGCTCCGCGATCAGCCCAAGCGAGCCGAGATGCAATCCGGCACTCAGCGTGATGCCGTCGATGCCAGCGTCGAGCGCGGCGCTCAGACGCACGCGCAGGGTCTCGCGCGGCGCATTCATCGTGAGTTTTTCCATGCAGTTCACGAAGATCAGGCCATCGCCTCGCTTGGCCTCCATGGCCCGGCCCACGTGGTTGTGGGTGGCCTCGGCGAGCCGGTCAAGATCGAACAGCACCGCGGATTTGTCGGAGCTGGCGACGTTGAATTTGTAGCGCTTGAGCTTGCCGCTGACGAAATTCGTCTCGTAGCGCCGGTCCGAGACCGTTTTGACCATGGCATCCGAGATATGGCCTATGCCTCCCAGCCGCGCCGCTTCGAGCGCCAGCGTTGCCGTCGAGATGTCCACTCCCATCCCGCCAACCACGATCGGCACGAGTTCCTGCTTGCCGAATCGCAGGCGAAAATCATCGACACGTTTCATGCATGTCCTTCGACTGTCCGGTTGGCCGAAAATCCATGGCAAATCATCCTGCGAGGCGTGAGCGTCGCCGGATTATACAAGCTCTTAGCGCTCGCGCTCGCCTGTCCCCGCGCCGGCGAAAGGGTCTTCGGCGCGCTGAAGCTGCGCCCTACCGACATACCCGATGCCACTACGTAGGGCGCGGATTCATCGCGCCGGATGGTTACCGGTGGATTGATCGGCGCGCTGAAGCTGCGCCCTACAGGAGCCCGCCTCTCCCCGCGTGACTGCGAAAACCCGGTGAAGTGGCTACAATTGACCATGTGATGATCGCGCGCGAGCTTGATCAACGGGCGCGTTTCAAGATCATTTCACGGGAAGTCACAGGAGGTGCAATTGGCGGAAGAGATCTTTGATTACGATGTCCTGATCGTCGGGACCGGCAACGCGGCGTGTTCGGCCGCCTTGTCCGCACTCGAGAAGACGCCGCGTGTGGGCCTGCTGGAGAAAGCGTCCCGGCGCGATCGCGGCGGCAACAGCACCTTGACGGTCCTCATGCGGTTTGCTTTCAACGGCATTGACGATTTGCGCCCGCTCATCAGGAACTTCTCCGAGGCCGAGATGCGGCCGCTGCTCGAAGGTCTGCCGCATCGCACCGAAGCCGAACTGTGGGACGAGATCATGCGCGTCACCAACAACCAGAGCGATCAGGAAATGCTGCAAGTGCATGTGACTGAATCGCTGAAGACCGTGCACTGGCTGGCCGGCAAGGGCCACGACTGGTCTCCGGCAACCATCCGGGATGACAACGTCGTAACGATGAACGGCGGGGGTCCCGGGTTACAGAAACGCAATTTCTCGATTCTGGAGCAGGCCGGGGTGTCCTTTCATTATGAGACCGCCGCAACCGCGCTGATCCAGGACCAACAGGGTCGCGTGACCGGTGTGAGGGCGCTGACACCGGCCGGCTTTGCGACCTTTACTGCCAAATCGGTGGTGCTCGCCTGCGGCAGTTTTGAAGCCAATCCCGAGATGCGCGCGCGTTATCTCGGGCCCGGCTGGGACATGGTCAGACTGCGCGGTGTGCCGTTCAACACCGGCGACGGTTTGCGCATGGCGATGGACATCGGGGCCATGCCGCATGGCAGCTGGACCACTTGCCATGCGTCTCCCCAGGACATCAACCTGCCGGTTTTCACGGTGCCGTCCGCGCATTCGCTGCGGGACAGCCTGACCCGTTACATGTATCCCTGGGGAATCATGGTCAACACCAGCGGCGAGCGGTTTGTGGACGAAGCTTCGGATACCCGCGGCAGAACCTATGCTGCCATGGGCCGTTCCATTCTTTCCCAGCCCGGCGGCATTGCGTTCCAGATCCTGGATGCCAAGATCCGGAAGCTGAATCTTTATACGCCGAACTACGACAAGGCTACGGCGGCCAAGGCCTCCACCCTGGAGAAGCTGGCGGAGGAACTGGACCTCGACGCGGCCAAACTCGTGAAGACCGTGAGAGAGTTCAACGCGGCGGTGCAGCCGGGCAAATACAATCCGGATCGTCATCAGCTGGACGGCAAGTGCACGGCCGGTATAAGACCGCCGAAAAGCAACTATGCGCTGGAGATCGACGAGCCGCCGTTCGAAGCTTTTCCGGTGCGGTGCGGCATGACCTTTACGTTCGGCGGCTTGAAGATCGACCCGAAGACGGCGCAGGTTCAGCACGTCGCGGGACGGCCCGTTGGGGGTCTGTATGCGGCGGGCGAGATGGCGGGTGGCTTGTGGGTCGGCAACTATGCTTCGGGCTCGGGCATGATGGCGGGGGCGACATTCGGGCGGATCGCCGGCATGCATGCCGCTACCGCTGCACTCAAGTCTTGGCGTTCTGGAATATGATGAACATCAAAACTATTTTCCTGACCGGTGGCGCGGGCTTCATTGGCTCCGCACTGGTGCGGCTGTTGATCGCCGAGAGCGAGTGGCAGGTTGTCAATATCGACAAGCTGACCTACGCCGGAAACCTCGAATCTCTGGCGGGCGTCGTCGATCATCCCCGCCATGTATTCAAGCGCACCGATATCAGCGATCGCGCGGTGCTCGACCGTCTATTCGCCGAGTACCACCCGGCAGGGGTGATTCATCTGGCAGCTGAATCGCATGTCGACCGCTCTATTGCCAGCCCGGCGGACTTTATCCAGACCAATATCGTCGGCACCTACACCCTGCTCGAAGCCGCACGTGATTACTGGCAGAGCTTGCCTGATACAGAGCAAGCCGGCTTTCGCTTTCACCACGTCTCTACCGACGAAGTCTTCGGCAGTCTGGGCGATACCGGTTATTTTTCGGAGGCCACGGCCTATCAGCCTAACTCGCCGTATGCCGCTTCCAAAGCCTCCTCCGACCACCTCGTGCGTGCCTGGCACCACACCTACGGCTTGCCGGCGCTGGTCACCAACTGTTCCAACAACTATGGCCCCTGCCAGTTTCCGGAAAAGCTGATTCCGCTGATGATTCTACGCGCGCTCGAAGGCAAGCCGCTACCGATCTACGGCACCGGCGGGAACGTGCGCGACTGGCTCTACGTGGACGACCACGCGCGTGCCCTCAAGCTGGTCTTTGAACGCGGAGGGATCGGTGAGACCTACTGCATCGGTGGCCACCACGAGCGCACCAATCTCGAAGTCGTCGATGTCCTCTGCGCTCAGCTCGACGAGCTGCGGCCCAGTGCCGACGGGCGTTCCTACCGGGACCAGAAGACTTTCGTCACCGATCGGCCGGGGCACGATCAACGCTACGCCATCGACGCCGCAAGCATCCACCGCGAGCTCGGCTGGACACCGCAGGAGACCTTCGAGACGGGGATCAGGAAGACCATCGCGTGGTATCTCGCCAACCCGGAATGGGTTGCGCATGTCCAAAGCGGGGAGTATCGACGGTGGGTCGATCAACAGTACGGCGAGGCGCCATGACCAGGATTCTCCTGCTGGGGCGGGACGGCCAGGTCGGCTGGGAACTACAGCGTTCGCTCGCGCCGCTGGGCGCGGTCATCGCTCCCAGTCTGGACGAATTACAGTTCGAACAATTTGACACTCTTAGAGCCGTAGTCCGCAAGCACGCGCCTCACCTCATCGTGAATGCCGCCGCTTACACGGCAGTCGATGAGGCCGAGTCCGAACCCGAACTGGCGATGATCGTGAACGGCCACGCCGTGCGGGTGCTGGCGGAGGAAGCCAACAAACTCGGTGCCTTGCTGGTCCATTACTCTACCGATTATGTTTTCGACGGCAGCAAACCCGGTTCCTACACCGAGGATGATGCGCCCAATCCAATCAGTGTCTACGGCCGCACCAAGCTCGAAGGCGATCGCGCGATTCAGGCGAGCGGCTGCAGGCACCTGATTTTCCGCACCAGCTGGGTTTACGCCGCACGCGGCGGCAACTTCGCCAAGACTATCCTGCGCCTTGCCGCTGAACGCGATGAACTCAAAATTGTCGCCGACCAAATTGGAGCGCCGACCTCGGCGGAACTCATCGCCGACGTGACCGCGCTGTGCGTGGGTTATATCACGCATTGCCCGCAGCGTTTCGTCGATACTGACGGTATCTATAATCTGGTCGCCTCCGGCGAAACCTCGTGGCACAATTACGCGCAATTCGCGGTGGAAAATGCGGCGCGACTTGGATTGCCTCTCAAGCTGTCGTCCGGCTCGATTCGCCCGATTACGACCAGCGAATACCCGCTACCAGCACAGCGTCCGGCTAATTCGCGGTTGGCGACGGGCAAACTGAACCGGGTGTTTGGCATCGAATTGCCGCACTGGCAGATCCATCTCAAACGCCTACTCGAGGAGCTCGTGCCCGGGCAACAATGATGAAAGAAAAACGCAAAGGCATTATCCTCGCCGGCGGTTCCGGCACACGACTTTACCCGGCAACGCTTGCGGTCTCCAAACAGCTGCTGCCGATCTTCGACAAGCCGATGATCTACTACCCGCTGGCAACGCTGATGCTCGCGGGTATCCGCGACGTATTGATCATATCGACACCGCAGGATACGCCACGGTTCCAACAACTGCTCGGCAGCGGCGGGCGATGGGGGTGCAGTTTCAGTTACGCTGTGCAGCCCTCTCCCGACGGCATCGCGCAGGCATTTCTAATCGGTGAGTCCTTCATTGGCCGTGACCACAGCGCGCTGGTGCTGGGAGACAACATTTTCTACGGCCACGATTTCGCGGTGTTTTTGCAGAGTGCAAACCAGCGGCAAGACGGGGCATCCGTATTTGCCTACCCGGTGCACGACCCCGAGCGCTACGGTGTTATTGAACTCAACGCCGGAGGTCAAGCGGTCGGTCTCGAAGAGAAGCCGAAACAGCCGAAATCGCGTTATGCGATGACGGGTCTTTACTTTTACGACGACAAAGTCGTCGATATTGCCAGGTCGATCAAGCCTTCCGCCAGGGGAGAGCTGGAAATTACCGACGTCAACAGGCACTATCTCGAACGAGGGCAACTCAACGTCGTAGTCATGGGGCGGGGCCAGGCCTGGCTCGATACCGGCACTCACGAATCGATGCTCGAAGCAAGCCAGTTCATCGAGATCATCGAGCGGCGGCAGGGCCTGAAGATCGCCTGCCCCGAAGAAGTCGCCTGGCGCATGGGCTGGATCGATGATGCGGAACTCGAATCGCTGGCTCAGCCTCTGGCAAAAAACGGCTACGGCCAGTACCTGCTGGGGCTGCTCAAAGAAAAGGTCTACTGATGAGGGCAACGCCGGCCGCGATTCCCGACGTGCTCGTCGTCGAACCGCGGGTGTTCGGCGACGACCGCGGTTTTTTCTACGAGAGCTTCAACGCCCGCCAATTCAAAGAGTTGACCGGTCTCGAACCGAATTTCGTTCAGGACAATCATGCGCGTTCGGCGCAGCACGTTCTCAGAGGCTTGCATTATCAGATCAGGCAACCCCAGGGAAAACTGATACGCGTCGTGGCCGGCGAGGTGTTCGATGTCGCGGCAGACATCCGTTCAGGCTCCCCGAGCTTCGGCCGGTGGGTCGGACAGACCCTCTCGGCAGAGAACAGGAAACAGGTCTGGATCCCTGCAGGATTTGCGCACGGCTATCTGGTGCTCTCGGACTACGCCGAGTTGCTCTACAAGGCAACTGATTACTGGGCGCCCGAGCACGAGCGTTGCATTGCCTGGAACGACCCCGATCTGGCCATCCGCTGGCCGCTGGAGGGCGCGCCCATTCTTTCGGCCAAGGATGCCAAGGGGGTCGCGTTGGCACGGGCGGAAGTGTTTTAATCCTTATGCCTAGCGCTTCGCAGGTTCTGGGGAAATTCGCGGCCGACCTCCGGTTTGACGACATTCCGGCAGCCGTCATCGAGCGCGCCAAAGACTGCATCGTCGACACGGTGGCGGCGGGCCGCGTGTTCGGACT
>Ga0209640_10006013_pt1 | contig 10620 bp, 10 predicted proteins | sample RifCSP10_1_FD_184018 | JGI IMG/M metagenome (GOLD analysis project Ga0209640, IMG submission 184018) | Soil microbial communities from Rifle, Colorado - Rifle CSP2_sed 10_1 (SPAdes) (version 2) | ecosystem: Environmental > Terrestrial > Deep subsurface > Rock core/Sediment | place: Rifle...
CAGATCCTAAGTCTGGCGCGTCTGCCAATTCCGCCACTTTCGCAAGTACCGAAGAGTTACGATAGTCGATGACGGCGCGTGCGTGCAACCGGCGCGTCAACGAGGCTCGTCCGTGTTCGGCGCTCTGGCCGCGCGTCTAAGGGGCGAGTTTGAAGTGTTGAGATCAGAGCATCAGAGCACTCGTCGCTTGACAATGCCGGAATCCGAAAACTAAGATGAGCCTGCCGTACGACACTTCTTTACCGATCAGGTTGGTGATCTGATGGTTCAGGCCTTAGCGTTTCTACTGCAAGCTCAAACTCAAGCCCCGGCCACGAAGTCGGCCGCGCCGCCGATATACGGTTACATCCCTATAGTCATTTTCTTTCTAATCGCGGTGCTGCTTCCAATCGTACTGCTCGGACTGTCACGGCTGTTGCAGCGGCGGGTCTTCGAGCGGGCGAAGCTGATGCCCTACGAGTGCGGCATCGACCCGATAGGCGATGCTCGAGAGCGTTTTTCGGTGCGCTTCTACATCGTCGCGATGCTGTTCCTGGTCTTCGATGTCGAGACCATCTTCTTGTTTCCGTGGGCGGTGATCTATGACCGGCTGGCGATATTCGGCCTGGTTGAGATGCTCGTGTTCATAGGAATCCTGATCGTCGGCTACTATTACGCGTGGCGAAAGGGCGCACTGGAGTGGGCGTGAGGAATTGCGGATTTTAAATTTTGGTTTTGGATTCAGTACCTATTTGGAAACGCACGCAGATCTGATAGCGAGAATCCAAAATCGAAAATCCAAAATCGGTCGGGGGTGTATGGCAAACGAGAGGGAAGAGATAATCGAATCTTCGAGCGGCATCATCACGTCATCCGTTGACTTCGTCTTCAACTGGGCGCGGAAGTCCGCCCTGTGGCCGATGACCTTCGGACTGGCCTGTTGCGCGATCGAGATGATGGCGACCGGTGCGTCACGATTCGATATGGACCGCTTCGGCGCCGGCGTCTTCCGGCCCAGTCCCCGGCAGTCGGACCTGATGATAGTCGCCGGCACGCCGACGCTGAAGATGGCGCCCGTCATCAAGCGCGTCTGGGACCAAATGCCCGAGCCCAAGTGGTGTATAGCCATGGGAGCTTGCGCATCGACCGGCGGTCCGTTCCCCACTTATTCCACCTTGCAAGGCGTTGACCGGATCGTGCCGGTCGATGTTTACATTCCCGGCTGCCCGCCGCGCCCCGAAGCGCTCCTCTACGGGCTGATGAGGCTTCAGGACAAGATCATGCAGGAGCACCCGACGCGTTTCATCTTCGGCCGCGGCAGCGTCACGCAGGAGGACGTCGAGCCGGCAGCCACATCCGTAGAAACCACTCACGCGTAGAAGCCCGAATCGCGGATAAGAACTCGCAATTCACCAGGCCGGATTCTGGTACCTTCACTCCGGCTTCCAAGCGCACTTCCCCGCCGAGGAACACCGGCGCTTCGCACGTCAGCCTGGAATACGTCGGATTCAACGACACACGATTCAACGGGAGTGGCAAATCGCCCGGTTGTAGTACAGAATATCAGCGCTCGTCGAAGCGGACTTCAATCATAAGCCGTCAAGGATCCAGGCTGGGGAGAGTATGCCACACATCGGTCATCTGTCGCGGGAGAACTCGGCCCTCATCGTAGTCGACATGCAGGAAGCGTTTCGTCCCGTGATCCAGGATTTTGCGGAAGTCGCCTCGCGCATTGGCAAGGCGGTTCAGGGCGCTCAGTTGCTCGGTGTTCCGATCATCGTCACCGAGCAGTACCCGCGCGGACTCCGGCACACCGCGGAAGAGATCACGCGCCACCTGCCGCCGACCTCCAACATCGTCGAGAAGATGTGTTTCAGCTCGTGCGGGGTTGAGGAGTTTCAATCCCTGCTCATCAGCCATAACGTCAGGCAGGCGCTCGTCTGCGGCATCGAAGCGCATATCTGTGTCACGCAAACCGTTCTCGATCTACTCGCCGGCGGAATAGACGTTCACCTGCTGGTGGACTGCATAACCGCTCGAAAACGAGAGAGCATTGAGGTCGCCCTCGCGCGCTTAACCCGCGCCGGGGCCGGCCAATCCAATATCGAGATGGCGCTGTTTGAAATGCTGCGCGGCGCCGACACTCCGCAGTTCAAGGCCGTGCAGAGCCTGATCAAATGAGAGCCCGAAATGCCGCACGCACCGCAGCCGATTAATATGGACGATCTCAACCCTCAGCAGCGCGAGGCGGTCGAAGCGGTTGAAGGACCTATGCTGATTCTCGCCGGCGCGGGATCGGGCAAGACTCGCGTGATTACTCAGCGGATCGTCTACCTGATGGAGCGCGCAGAAGTTCGCCCTGAGAACATCCTCGCCGTCACCTTCACCAACAAAGCCGGAGAGGAGATGAAGGCGCGCGTCGAGGCGATGCTCGGCCCCGGACTGCGGAAGGCGTCGCCCCTGATCTCGACATTCCACTCATTCTGCGTGCGAGTCTTGCGCCGGAACATAGCGCGCCTTGAGGCGGGGTACTCCAGCAACTTCACGATCTACGACACTGACGATCAGCTCCGCGTGGTGCGCCAGATTCAGAAAGAGACGGGCCTGGATGAGAAATCATACCCGGCGCGGCAAGTGCTCTCGACGATTAGCTGGGCCAAAAACCGGCAGACCTCGCCCGCGGCGTACCTCGACGCCGATCACGTCACGGAACGGCGAGAAAAGACCGCCCGAGTCTATCAGCTCTACGAACAAAGGCTCGCTCAGTCCAATGCGCTCGACTTCGACGACCTGTTGATCAAGGCGGTCGAGTTGCTTCGCCGCATCGACGATGTTCGGCAGTACTACCACGAACGATTTCGTCACGTGATGATTGACGAATTCCAGGACACCAACGGCATACAGTACCAACTTGCTCGGCTGATAACGGCCGGCGAGGCCCGGCCTGATCGCGCGATCATGCTCGACGAAGGCCGCTGGAAAAAGCGGAGCCTGTGTGTAGTCGGCGACCTCGACCAGAGCATCTACGCGTTTCGTGGCTCGGACTTCAACATCATTCTGAACTTTCAACATGACTTTCTCGGAACCAGGACGATTAGGCTCGAACAGAACTACCGCTCGACGCAGACGATCCTCGACGCCGCCAATCGCGTTATCGAGCACAACCGCCGGCGGTTGGCTAAGACGCTGCTCGCCAGTGAGGCATTGGGCCGGGGCGAGAAGATTCGCTATTACCAGTCATACGACGGCGAAGGTGAGGCGGCTTTCGTGGGCGATAGGATTCAAGAGCACCTCCGCCAGCCACACGACGCCCGGCTCGTTGTCCTTTACCGCACAAATGCGCAGTCCCGTCTGTTTGAGGAGTCGCTCCGCCGGCGCGGCGTCCCCTATAACATCGTCGGCGGGTTCTCTTTCTACGAGCGGGCCGAGGTGAAAGACGTGATCGCCTATCTCAAGCTCGCCTTGAATCCGAACGACGACATAGCGATGGCGCGCGTGATCAACACACCGGCTCGCGGTATCGGCAAGACTACCCTCGACACGCTGACCTCACTCCAGCGGGAACTCGGCCTTTCGTTGTGGGAGGCGACCCGGATCGCGATCGAGCGATTCACTCTCGCGCCTCGGGCGACGAAGGCTCTCAGGGGATTCAGGGATGTGATTCTGCGGCTCCTAGACCGAGTCGCGGCCGGGCAGTCGCTTTCAGAGATAGTCAAAGGCGCGACTATGGACACCGGCTATGTTCGGGCGCTCGAGGAAGAGAAGACGGTTGAAGCGGAGGGCCGGCTCCAAAACATCGAGGAACTCGCGAACGCGGCAGTGGAGGCGGAAACTAAGGGCGATTCGTTGATGGACTTCATAGACCACGCCGCGCTCGTGTCGGACACCGACCAGTACAGGGCAGACGCGCGCGCAACGCTGATGACGATGCATTCGGCTAAGGGGCTTGAGTTCCCGATCGTTTTCATCGCCGGAATGGAGGAGGGCCTTTTTCCGCATTCGCGGTCGGCGGCCAGCGAAGACGATCTCGAAGAGGAGCGGCGGCTTTGTTACGTCGCGATAACGCGAGCGCAAAAGCTCGTGTACGTCACCCATGCGAAGAAGCGCCGCACGTTCGGCGAGGAAGCGCCGGCCGAACCATCGCGCTTCTTGAACGAGATCCCGCTCGAGCTGATGGAGAACCTCTCCCCGGGAGCCTCGTGGCTGGGTTTCGCCACTCCTTCCGAAACGCGGGCGCCTAGTGGAGAACCAACTCGCGCGATCAAGAGAACTTCGACCTATCAAGGCAAGACATACAACTCCGTCGAGAGCGTTGCCGAGTTCTTCAAGCGGCGCACAGGCGCCAGCGATGGCAGGCGAACTAGAGCCGCCCGAGGCCGCCGAATCAGCGCGAGTGCCGACGAAGACGAGGTAACCAGCGAATCACACGACGCCCCCGCTGCTCAATTCGGAGTCGGTTCTCGCGTGCGTCACAAGAGGTACGGCGTTGGGGTCGTGCTTAGATCGGAGGGTGCGGGCGAAGACGCCAAGCTCACCGTGAGCTTCCCCGGCTTCGGGCAGAAGAAGTTCGTCGCCAGGTTCGCGGCGTTGGAAAGGGCTTAGAGGCACATCCAATCGCGACTTGTGATCCCGATCGGAAGCGGAGACTCATGACAGTCAGAGTTGCTGCGATTCAGGCCGCGCCGGTTTACATGGACCTCGCACGGTCCGTCGACAAGACCCTCACGCTAATCGAGCAGGCGAAGCAACGCGGCGCGAAGTTGGTTGTCTTTCCCGAGACGTGGCTGCCCGGGTATCCAGCGTGGCTCGATTGCTGCCGGGACATCGGTCTCTGGGACCACGAACCCACGAAGAAAGTCTACGCGCGGCTGATGGAGAACAGCGTCGAGGTGCCGGGGCCGGTCGCCGAAGCGCTGGCTCAAGCAGCGCGCGAGAATGACGTCGTCCTCAACATCAGCGTTCAGGAGCGGGTCAAAGAAGGCCGCGGCCGAGGAACGCTGTACAACACAATGCTCACATTCGATGCGGACGGAACACTGCTCAATCGGCATCGCAAGGTCATGCCGACTTTCACCGAGCGATTGATCTGGGACGAAGGCGACGGGTCGAGTTTGACGGCGGTCAACACCGCCGCGGGCAGAACGGGCGGACTCATTTGCTGGGAGCATTGGATGCCGCTCGCCCGGCAGGTCTTGCACGACTCAGGCGAAGACATCCATGTCGCCGCGTGGCCGCAGGTGAAGGAGATGAATCTGGTAGCGAGCCGCCATTACGCTTTTGAGGGACGATGTTTTGTCATCGCTTGCGGCGGAATAATGACTGCGAGCGATCTGCCGTCGGAGCTTGATCCCATCGAGTCGCTCGCGGAGAACCCCGGCGCGCTTGTACTCAACGGCGGCAGCGCGATCATTGCACCCGATGGATCACTGCTGGCGGGTCCCGTCTTCGGCGAAGAGGCGATCATCACTGCCGATCTCGACTTCTCCCGGATTGCCGAGGAAAATCTCACCCTCGATGTCACCGGCCACTACTCACGCCCCGACGTCTTCGAAGTCAGATTGAAGTCCGAACGATTAGAATAGGCTGGTGGATGTAGGTCGACGGATCCGAATCTGGCGGCCAAGCTGATTCGGATCACCTCTTCGGGGGACGATCCTACGATTCTCACAGGACTGGCGACAAGGATGTATTTTTCCGCTCCGGGCAAAGCTCCATTACCGTGAGAGGGAGAACGGAAACGAAAGCGGACAGACCACAAGAGATGCTGAACCCCCAGGATTTGCCCGCTCTGCTGTGAGGAGGTCCAAGATGAAAAAGCTGCTTTACACAAGTTTCATACTCTCTGCGATCGTTTACATTGCCCCGTCGCTGTTCTCCGCCGAGAGCCCGGCCCGACCCGAAGGCGCCGAAGCCCGGCCAACGGTTCAGTATCGCGAGACCAAATCCCGGACGGCACGATCAAGACGCCGTCAGTCACAAGCGAAAAGCCGCGTCGTCAAGCAAGCCGAAACTGCGAACATTGAATCAGAATCGAACGACACGACGCGCGACGCGAAAGCCGGTATGGAAGGCCCAGAGGTAGCGGTGGCGTCCCCGGAGTTAGTGGTGAAGCAATGATCTTCCCGCGGCGCAATCAGGCTTAACACCCTGACCCTCCCACGAACGCCGATTAGATCACTTCGACGCCCGGCGGGTACGCCAACCCGCAATCGACGATCTGCCAGCCGCCACGGACGCGAATGATTTCAAGATTGAGTATGTATCCTGGAAGCACGAGCCGCGCTATCGGTTCCGGAAGGAGGATCGGCCAGATCGTCTCGCCTGAGATCACGTCATCAACTTCGATCTGACAAGCCTCGACTCTTACGACGCTGAAGTATCCTTCCAACGCGAGCGGTTGTCCGCCGTCTCCCACGTCATACTCGCTGTGACCGCCGTCCTCAAAGGAAGTGAGGAACTCGGGAAAACTGAATGGGCCGCCTCGCTGCGCGGAGCACTCCTGAATTGCGCGGCCGAGAGCCAGCGCCCGTGGGAGGCTCAACTCGAGATCCTTCAAGACCGGCGAGCACTGATCGCTCAATTGGGTTCCGGTGTTGTGGTCGGCCCACCTGAAGAAATCGGCGAGGAGGCCGATCAGCGCCGGTGGCGAGATGGATTCATCAGCCGGCAGACGGCTCGCGGCTTCGATGCACCATCTGCCGAGGAAATCACGGACCAGATATGGCGTTACTTCTGTCAGTTCGGTACACGTTGAGGCGTATCTCCCGAATATATCGATCGCGTCGTTACTGCGTACAGGTTGCTGATGATTGTCGGGAGACGTTGCGTCGAGCCCTGAAGCGCTGCGGAAGGCTGCGATTGCATCTTGCAGCGTCATCGCTTTCTGGCGCGACTGGTCTTAGCCGTCGGCTTCGCGATCGCCGCGGCCGTTTTCAGGTGTCGTGTTAAGGCTCGGCTGGCGGCGGGCCGCTTCGGGGCGGGCTTTGCGGATCCGCGCTTTCTTCCGGTGAGGTTGGTTTTGGATTGTTGCGCGCGTTTGACAGGCTTGGCGGACTTCTTCGGCTTGGAACGCGGCCGTTTCTTCGTAGGAGCGGCTTCCAATGTACCGTTGAGCAAATCCCATAACCGCTGATCATCTTTGAGGTCGCTCAACTCTTCGACTGGGTCCTTGTAGTGCAACAGAACAGCGTAGAGGTGCTCGATCGAGAACGTCTTGTCGTCGAGCAGCGTTCTCAGCACTTTTTCCACCCGGCGTGGATGCGTTTCGGCGACGCGTTCAAAGGCGAGGATGCTGATGTCGGGATCCTTAATGTACCTCCACACCAGGTCGCGCCACTCAGGTACGGCCTTGTCGGGATCGTGCGTTTCAAAAACGCGCCTGAACTTCTTATAGTCCGGCAGCAGCACGATCCCCTCGAATTCATCGCAGAGTATGGTCACATCGCTCGCGCCAAGGATTTGCGCGGGCGGGGATGGCAACTCGGGCAGCATGAGATCGCGCCCGAATTCGGACTTGAACCGCTCGGCAGGCGTAAGGCCAGTCTCTGCGTCGGGCCGCTCGTTCAGCAGGTAATTCTGGAATCGGTTGATCGTCGAGGTGAGGTTACTCGATTTTACGGTGAGCTCAGAACATCCAAAGAGGTCACAGAATGCGCTGCACTGTTCGCGCTGGGCCTCTTCCAGCGCTTCGGGCGAATTCAAGTTATCGATTGCCCGCCGCATCTCGAGTGCTTCGGTAGCGGCTTCCCGATCGGGCAGGATAAGTTGAAGTCCCGAGAACACGAAACCGTCGCCCAACGGCAACAGCCTGGCGGTTATGTACTGCCCTCGCTTAAACGGAGTCTCGCCTAACGGCAGAAGGGTGCGCACGGCGAAGCTGTCGCCGCTGTCCATTTCTCGCAGCACGAGAGAGTTGTTTCGGATCGACTTCAGTTCGAAGACGCTGTTGATTGAGTCCTGCCACTCCGAGACAATCCTGACCTGGTCGTCGTCCAGGTCTTGGTGACCCTCCAGGAAATGATTGAGCGCCCCCTCGCCGCGCTCATCGAACCAGTCAAACAAAAACCAGTCGAGGATGATCTGGGACTCGGATTCGTCCGGCTCATCGGAGACTTCGAAGAACAGCTTCCTCTGGCGCTCATACTCTTCCTGGAGCGCACCCGCCGTAGCAAGCTCCGTCAGCATGCGTTTCAGTTCTTCAGCCCGCTTCAAGTCTGCCGAACCCGGACTGGCTCCATACGAAGATGCCATTGATTGCTCCAATCGCGGCCGCTCGTGACTGTCAAATCGAGCAGCGCTCAAATTCTAGTCGCCGCTTTCAAAATACGTCAACCGCAGTTGATGCACCAGAGCTTCGCTTTCATCAAAGGGGGAGCGGTCCGACTCTCGGACAACGTTAAGGTGTGCGGTTTCGGAGGGCAAACATTCCGGTTCAATAAGCAACGTTCTGAGAAACTGCATCACGGGGCGGAATACGAGCGACCTGCTCGTCAATAGTTCAGGCGCCGGCCCCGGCACGGCCGCTACGACTTGCGCGACGAAGCAAACGCGGCAGCGCGCGTGTCGGCACGCCGCCTGATTCTCTCCCATTCGCTGACGACTCGCGCGCGCCGGTTCTCGAGCGCATCTGCGAGGAGGTTCACGAGTTCGTCGTCGAACAGGTCGGGACTGTCGCCTTGTTCGCGGAGAGACTCCATGATGCTGATGTAGTCGATGACTTCTGCTACATCCGATTCCGTCAGAGTGTCGGCTTTGAACTTGAGTAACTCGCGATTGGACATCCGCTCTCCCATCGTGCACCTCCGCGCGCCTCAGCGGGAGTACACCGCAGAGCGATTCATCCCGCCGGGAGCTTGATTGTGATGACTCGTGAGAACCAACTCACGATGTGATCCATTTGAATCGTAGGAGCTACCCCTTCCTTCTTTTCTGTTTATGCGGCGATGGTATCCGAAGGCGCGATGCAAATCAAGTCTTGGCCTGACTGCCCACGCGCGTACGGTCAAGGCCCTCTGTAGAGAGGTCATCTCGTCTTTTTGTAGCTTGTGAACCGGACCGTCACTATGACTCGAGTGTAACGATTACCGACGCGAATCTGATCGTCGGCACGCGCGTCAGCCGGAAACCAGTACTTGCCGTAGTTCTGATAATAAGTCTCGAATCGCGGCGTCCTGTGCTCGTACTGCTCGGGCAGCGCTTGGCCCGCGACTTTCACGACCTGGAAGTCCTGGTCGTCGATCCACACGCGGCCTTTCAGGTACCGGTCAGTACTCTTCGCGGGATCGGGCATTCTCACTTTCGGTTTCACGTCGAAGACGTACGTGTCTAACTCATCAACCCGCTCCTGTCCGACGTAGTTGAACTCGTATTGATTGAGCGTTTCGGGCGTGACGACGAAGTGATAGACGCGCGTCAGGTTGTTCGCGGCGTTCGTGGTGATGAACACGTTGGTCGGCAGCGTCGATTTGTCCTCAAAGACCTTCTCCTGCCGCTTTCCGTCCGCATCGTATGAAACCTGCGAGAAGCGATAATACTTTCCGGTGATCACGTCGGCCGCGCTGACCGTCTCGATTGTCAGCTCGGCGTAGTAGGTGTATCCGCGCAGGGCGGCGGCCACCTGCGTGCCAATCTCCGTCGCCTTCTTTAGTACCTCCGCGGGCTCGCGTTTCTGCGTCGCCTGGCTCCGCGCCGGGCTCCGGCTGAGGAATTCCGAGCTGCCGAACATGCCGAAAACAACGACGAGCGAAAACAGGGGGACCCGGCGCCTGGAACCGTAGAACCGCCGTCGATGGCTGCTGGGATGTCCCGTGTCCGTATTACCCATGCATCACCTCCCGGGCCTCACGCGCTTGTACGCCGAGTACGTGATCTTCACTTTGATTGGAAGATCGAACCGCCTGAAGTTGAGCACGTCGTCTGCGTAGAGAAAGCTCGGAAGCCAGTACTTATCGTCGACGATCTCGCGATAGAACTCGAACTTCGGGAACCGTGCCCGCTCGTCTTTTGCCAGCACCGCTATGCCCTCGGCCTTCACAATCTGGAAATCCTGATCATCGATCCAGATTCGCCCCTTGAACGGATGTTCGCCCCGCGGCCACTTCGAGGCGCCGCGCAACTCCACCGGCTCGACCGCGAACGCGTAGGTCGCGAGTTCGTCCAGTTTTTGCCGCTCTAGGAACCTCACCGTGTATCGCGTCTGCGTCTCCGGCGTCAGGAAGAACGGCTCGATGCCGATCAGGCTCTTAAAGTCCGGCTTCGGAAGGTCGAGAGCCGTGGTCAACGGACTCGGCGGATAGTCGAGTATCCTCTCCACGCGGTCGCCGAGATCGTCATAGGTGAACTCCGAGACCCGGTGGAGCTGAGCCGTAAGGCTGCGCGCCTCCCCGAACGTCTGGACGAGTATGTCTTGCCGGTACGAGTAGTCAAGCTCGACGGTCTTGAGCTTGGCTTCGTTGGAGATCGCTCGCTGAAGCGCTTCCTCGGGAGCAGTCGCCTTCCCGGCTTGGGAATCAAACCCGCGGCTTCTTGCGACCGACGCGAGGGCGAGCGCCGCAACAGCAAGCACCGACAATGTGGGACGAGCAAGAGTGGCTTTCATAATGACAGAGGACGGAAGTGTGCTCGCCTGCGTCGTCTCGACCG